>Ga0137386_10003596_pt1 | contig 10142 bp, 9 predicted proteins | sample SagtaG_4_FD_104910 | JGI IMG/M metagenome (GOLD analysis project Ga0137386, IMG submission 104910) | Vadose zone soil microbial communities from Sagehorn Ranch, Mendocino, California, USA - Sage2_R_100_16 metaG | ecosystem: Environmental > Terrestrial > Soil > Vadose zone | place: USA... | reverse complement strand
CCTGGATGGCGATTATGACCTGGACTCCCTGGGGAGGCAGATAGCACAGCTGGGCGACGATTTCATACTGAATTCATTTCCCTGTCAACTATTCACCGCGACAAATCTGTTGATCCGCAGTGAATTTCTACTTTTGTGGCATGTCGGCGACGGCCGGTTAATGTTCAGCGACATCGATACGATCATTGATCAGACGCGGCGGCACATCTCCGCATTCAAGCCAAGAGCCGTGATGTACAGGCTGTGCGACTACAACTCGACCGATTTTCACTTTATCGAAGAGACGTCGCCGTCCTCGCGGGGAGCGGCGCGGTTGATCGCGCAGGACGAACTGCTCGATTTTGATTTAAGAACCATCCAAGCAATTCTCTCGGAAGACATTCCGCTCGATGTCCTGATCCCATACGTGCGGTTCCATGAGGAATTGGAGATTCTGGTGAATCGTCTGCGAACCCGATTCGCCAGTAGCAAGCGGCCGCGAAGACTAGGCATGATGCTCGAATTGCCGGCGAACCTATTTGAGCTGGATTGCTACGAGGGCGTCGACTTTTTCGTCTTCGGTCCTGCAGACCTGCTTCAATGTTTCTACGGTGGATTGAACCGAAATGACGGTTCCTTCGAAGCCGCCAGCGCAAACGTGCTGATTGAGCCGGTCCGCTACGCCTTAAGCAGGATTGATCGCCAAGGAGGCAAAACGGTTTACTTCACGAAACATCTGATCGAGCTTACCTCGGAATTCGCCTTGCAGTCCTTGGAGCGGACCCAAGTTCAACGGGTTTATGTGCCGTGTCAGTTAGCCGGCGCGACCAAACTGTCGTCAGGGAAACGCAAGATGCGCGGGCAGCGTCAAAAAGGGGCTGACGGCAATTGAGCCGCTGCGAGTGCGAAGGTTATTTGCTGCCGGCACTATCGACCACGGTATCGACCGTCGATCCGTCCGGTCGCTTGCTTCTCGATGCAGCTTCCGAAACTTCACGGCGGCAACCCGAGCGTGCGCCGCGCGGACCAGGCTGAAAGAATGCAACCCCTTTCGCCGCAAGGTGGAATTGCAGCGAGCTGTCTGGTGGACAACGAGAAACCGCGGTTTTTTTCTTGATTCTACGCCGAATTTCGTGAGAAAAGCGTCTGCGATGGGTGGTCTCACGCAGCGTGCAATCTCAAAACATTCCAGCAGATCTATTGCTGCCGGTCGGGGCGGCATCACTGCAGCGGGCTTGTAGGTTGTTTACACCCCACATTGAACGATGTTAGTAGCTGCTAGACAGATGACCACGATACCCGCACAATTCGAGCAGACGCTCTCGGCTTTTCCCGACAAGACTGCTGTATTTGGCGGAGACGAATCGCTAACGTTCCGGCAACTTCACGCTGAGGCCGCGGCGACCGCGCAAGCTCTCGCGTCGCTTGGAGTCTTAGCGGGGGACCGGGTCGGTATCTGTATGCAGAAGAATCTCGATCAGGTCATCGCCATTCTGGGAGTGCTTTGGGCCAATGCGATCTTTGTTCCTATCCATCCGGTGCTCCACGCCGAGCAGATCGGACATATGGTGGACGACTGCGATATGAAACTCCTGATCACGGACTCTACCCGCATTACCGAACTCCGTGACGCAACACATGGGCGTATTGTGGTCGGGCATGGCCCGGCGGAAGAAGAGATGCCCTCGCTCAAGGAGCTTCGGCAGAAATGTCGAAACGCTCCCGTTTTCTTCCGAGCTAAACCGAAAGACACTGCCGCGATCATCTACTCGTCAGGATCCACGGGCAAGCCCAAGGGCATCATGATATCGCACCGGAACCTGGCCGATGGCTCGCGAATCGTGGCGAGCTACCTCGGAACGAAAGCTACGGATCGGATTGCAGGTGTGCTCTCGCTGAATTTCGATCACGGCCTGAACCAACTTTTGCAGACCCTCTATGCGGGAGCGTCGCTCTACCTGCACAATTTGATTTTTCCTCGCGATCTATTTCGCCTGCTCGCTACGAAGCGCATTACCGCTCTGCCACTGATGCCGGTCATCATCACACGCATGTTTGATCCGCAGCTTCCCGGTCCCGACGCTGATTTGGATTTCTCGGCGTTGCGCTACGTGAGCACAACGGGCGGACCCGTAACTGCGAGGATGCTTGACCAACTCCAGAGAACGTTCCCAGGGACTGATATCGTTGTCATGTACGGGTTGACCGAGGCTTTTCGCTCATCGTGGTTACCGCCCGATCAACTCTCCGCCCGGCGGACTTCGATCGGCAAGGCGATCCCCGAAGTTGAGCTTTACGTCTTAGACGACCAAGGACAAGATTGCCCAAGTGGTGTTCCAGGCGAGCTCGTCCACCGCGGTGGCTGCGTAGCCAAGGGTTATTGGAACGCGACCGAAGCGACGGCGGAACGTTTCCGGCAGATTGATCGTTTCCCTGGCGAAACAGTCGTTTTTTCCGGCGACCTCGTGCGTCGAGACGAGGAAGGTTACCTGTACTTCCTTGCGCGTATGGACTCGATGATAAAAACGCGCGGCTTCCGCGTCAGTCCGACGGAAATTGAAGAGCATGCGCATCGGTTCGATGGCCTTCTGGGCGCCGTCGCGTTTGGCATCGACAACCCCGAAATCGGGCAGGATATCGCGGTGGTCTATACCACAGCGGACCGAACTCCGCTCGCATCCCAGGTATTGACCGAACATTTTCGCCTTGGGATGCCTCATCACATGGTGCCCCGGTGGTTCGTCCATGCGGAGGCATTCCCCGCGACGGCCAGTCAAGGAAAAGTGGATCGCGTCGCAGTTCGGCGATTCGCTCTGGAAAAGCTCGCCGGCTTGTGTTCAGTGCAGCACAATCATGATTGCACCTAGTTTCAGCCGCGAACTCCTCGAGCGATACGGCTCGCCTCTCTACGTCTACGATCTAGACGAGGCCGAGCGTCAAGCTAAAGCACTCTTTGAATTGCTTCCGAAAGGCGCGCAGGTGCTCTACTCGGTAAAGGCGAACCCCCTTCCAGAGGTGTGCGCGGCTTTGAAAAACGCCGGCTGTCGCGTCGAAATCGCATCCCTCTTGGAACTGGAGGTTGTGCGCGAAGCGGGTTTCGCGCCCGACCAAATCATGTGCTCTGGCCCGGGCAAGACTGCTTCGCTCGTTCGCGACATGTTAGTTGCCGGCGTGACTCATTTTTCATGCGACTCGTGGTATGACTTGGAACGCCTGGCCAGCGTTGCTTCGGCAACGAAGAAGCCAGCGAACGCGCTGTTGCGACTTCAGGTTCTCGGTGCACCGAGTGGAAGCGTCGGCGTCGGGGCGATGCAAAGTCACTTCGGGGCGGATCCGGCGGAACTGCTCAATAGCGGGGCTGCGCGTGTTGCCGCGTTGCAGGGAGCTGAGTTGGCAGGAATTCATATTTATTCCGGGGGTCAAATCCAGACCGCCGATAAACTGGCAAGCACGTTCGAACACGCAATTCATCTCGCTGAAGAAATTGCTGAGGCCGGTGTACCATTGCGCCTGGTCGATCTTGGTGGTGGATTTCCATGGCCATTTGGAACATCGGATGATCCGGTGGACATTTCCGCTTTGCGGGAGAAGCTGCAGCGTGTGAATGCGCAGCGGAGGTTAACCGCAGAGGCGAAGCTTTGGTTCGAGTCAGGACGGTATCTTGTAGCTTCTAGCGGGACTCTCCTTTCGACGGTCCTTGACGTGAAAGTCTGGAATGGCAAGCCGCACATCATCCTCGATACAGGAATGATTCATCTGGGTGGAATGGCAGGCCTGGGACGGATTTATCGCGCTGTTGCTTCTATTGAGCCGCTTGCGGGGCGTGACGGCGCACTACTCCAATCCGTGGACGTCGTAGGTCCGACGGACTACGCGCTGGACTACGTCACGCGCGACGCATCGGTTCCAGCTTTGAAACCGGGAGACGCTGTGTCCATACCGAATGTCGGTGCTTACGGTCTAACCGCTAGTCTGGTCGCCTTTACTGGCTCGCAACCTCCTGCGGAGGTTTGTTGTCGTGGGAGCTCGGTCGTTGCGGTGCATCGCCTGCGCACGGGCCATGAACGTATTCGGGCTTGACGCCATGCAGTGAATCCCGGACTGAGAGACCCAGTAATAATATATGGACGACATAACCACTCAATTCGAGGAATGCCTGCGCCGGCACCTCCGCTCAGCGAAGCCGAACCCCATCAACTACGACGTGGAGCTTGTGCAACTCGGTCTGGATTCGATGACTGCGGTCGCCGTCCTCATGGATATGGAAAAGACGTTCGGCATTCGTTTTCCCGACGACATGCTCGTTGAGGGCACCTTTCGTACTGCTGGACGGCTGAAAGAAGCGGTCCAGCTTCTGCGAGAGCGACAAGCGTCATGACCAGATCATTGCCCGACCAATCGCTGGGACCCGAGTGGACGATACTTGAGCTACTCGCCCGGGGTATTATCGATGACTCGGAGGTCCAGATGGTTCGCGATCTCCTAACGACGGATACCCTGAAGTGGGGCGAGCTGCTGGAGCAAGCGTTGCGGCACAAGATGTTTCCCATGCTGGCCCACCAAATTATGTCGGCCAGCCTACGATTCGATGTCCCGACGAACATCTACATGCATTTGGAATCGGCCTTGGAATGGAATCGGTGGCAGATCGAGGTGTTTCGTCGCGAAACAGTGCGCGTCGCGCAGGCGCTCGCCGATCGCGGTATTCCCTTCGTGGTTACCAAGGGCATGGCATTCGAATCGACGCTCTACGACAGCCTTGGCACGAGATACATGAATGACATCGATTTTATGATCACGCCGCGAGACCGCGATAAGGTGATGACCGTGATGCAGGAGCTCGGGTTCCGCCCGTTCTTTGATTGGGCGAAGGACGCGCGCCGCGAAGAAATCAGCAGCCGACTGAACCCCGACCACTTGCCAAAGCTTGCGCGCGAAATCGATCAGCCCGGGATTCGGTTAATCGATATCGATATCGCGAATAGCTTGACCTGGACAAAGAGTCCCTTTGACGTGCCGGTCGAGGAAGCTCTCGAAAATCCTGTCGAGCAACCCATTCCCGGCATGTCCGGCGTGAATATTCCCTGTTTCCGCCCTATATATCAATTCCTCTTCACCGTGCTCCACTTGTTCCGCGAAGCGTGGCTCCAGAAATTCGTGGAGTCCGGTACTGATGTCGGCCTGATGAAGTTCGGCGACGTGATCCGCCTGATTGATCGTAATCAGAATAAGTTAACCGACAGTGAACTGCTGCGGATCATGCAAACTCACGGTGTCACCGATGCTGTCGCCTGGGTGTTACGTCACATGGACGAGACATTCCATACGCACGCGGTGGAATTGCTGGCGCTCGAAAAGCATGGCAACGAGAAGCTGCTGCGTTCTCAGATGCGATCCCCCGGCTATGTGAACGCATGGAGCGAGTCGATGCGCGGTCGGCTCCAAAGTAAATCGCGCGGTTCGGTGCGGCCCGTTGCGCCAGCACACCGAGGCTCCTAAGGTGAGTGCCATTAAGAGCCTCCTGTTCCGCCGCCGCGACATGGACGGGCTCGATGTCTTTTTCCCGGCTAGGATGCGTGGGCTCAAAAGCCTGCTGTTCCAGTTCGTCCCGACGAGATATCGCGCTCAGAGATACAACCGGCAACTGCGCCGGGAGATCGAAGAAAATCCGAACGGTGCCCTCCTCGTATGGCCGCGAGAAAATTCGAGCCAACTGTATTACGTCTTCCACGGGATGGCGGGGGGACTAGGGATACAGCCTTTGACGGTGCTCCGCGAGACCGGATTGATCCATAACAGTCTGGTTCTGCTTAAGGATTATTACCGCTTTTTTTACCAAGCAGGGTTAAACCCGGAAATCACAGACGTTGACGCCATCATCGCGCGCCTACGGAGGTGCCAGGAAGAGTTACCTCAAGCCCGGCAGACATTCTGTTGCGGCCCGTCCTCCGGGGGTTATGCAGCGATCCTTTTCGGTCATTACCTGCAGGTGGACGTCGTCTATGCATTTGCACCGGTGACGCTGATCAATCTTGAGACTCTGAAGAGGTTCGGCGGCTGCAAAGACATGTCCCGGATCACCGAGGAGCGCCGCGATCTGTCACTTCTACTGGCCAAACACAATGGCCGAACTCGTTACAAGATGTTTTACTGCGACGGGCATTTCAGAGACCGCAAGTATGCCGAACGTCTCCGGCACTTGCCTGGCGTTGAGCTTTGTCCACAGCCGGGTACCACACACAACGTTATCCAGGCTATCCACGAGAGCGGTCGCCTCCGCGAGATTTTCAGCAATGGCGCACTGGAAGGCGCTCTAAAGTGAGCTAGGAAAAACTGCGGCGGATGTTTACGGCATCTAACTCTCCTAAGAAACTTATCGTGAAATTCGTCTTAAGAGCGACTGAAAGCATCTCCGGTTAAAGGCCGGAGAAAGATTACTACTAGCCGGACTCCGCCAACCGCTCCCAGCACAGTCCATCCGGGGAGACTCGATATCCATCATTCGTCGCCGGATCGCCTCCAGGATTGAAATCCAGCGGCGCGTCGAGCCCGTCCTGCCGCCCCATTTGGGCCGACCTACCCACCGCGCGCAGGTGCACTTGCGCCATGTCTCGCTCCTTCATCAACTCGCGCAACAGCCCAGAACGCTTGTTCGGGTCCACGGTGCCGTCAACCCGAAGCTGAAACAGCTCGCCGCTCCTTTCTCGGAGCCGCAGGAACTCGGCGACGGTAGTGCCCGCTCCGGCAACGAGCTGAAGAAAAGCGTGATTCGCAGCTTGGTCGCTACCGAGGACCTTGCGAGCTTTCCAGAAGTAGGATTGTTCGTCCTGGTGCATGTCGTAGAAGGAAACCAGGAAATCGTAGAAAACCGAGTACTCGAGGCGATAGCGCCGTTCATAGATGTCGAGGCCGACGGCTTCCGGCATTCCACGCTTCAGAATCGTCGCGATGGACCGCGCCGCAAGCATCCCGCTGTAGGTCGCGAGATGGACTCCCGAGGAAAAGATCGGATCGACGAAGCACGCCGAGTCGCCGACCAGCACCAGGCCCGGCACCCAGAATCGTGAATTGATGTAGGAGTAGTCTTTGCGCACCCGGTAGCCGCCGTACATGCCGTTCTCGATTCGGGTCGCGTTGGCGAGCAGCTGCTTGATTTCTGGACAGGCGTCGATGAATTGCCCCATGGCATAGTCGGGCCCGGCTCGCAGCTTTGCAGCGTGCTCTTTCGCCACGACGGCCCCGACGCTGGTGAGTGTCTGCGACAGGGGGATGTACCAGAACCAGCCGAAGGGGAAGGCACAGGAGAAGATGTTGCCGCTGTGGGGCGCGGGTAGCCGACCTCCGCCCTCGAAATAGCCGAACAGCGCCAGATTCTGGAAGAATTTTGAAAAAACCCGCTTTCCGGCGATGGCATGCAGCCGGCACTGGTGACCGGATGCATCTATGATGAACTTCGCCCGGGCTGCGGTGCTTCGACCTGAACGATCCAGCAGGGTAACTCCAGAGCACCGGCCGCCCTCCTGAATGACATCGGTGACGCTGGTCTCCTCGCGCACCTCGACTCCTTGGCGGCGAGCGTTGTTGAGAAGCAACTCATCGAACTTGGCACGTTCGACCTGGTAGGCGAAGTTGAACTCGAGAATCTGGTTCACCTCAGCCGACCCAAAGTCGAAGGTCCACGGGGTCGGATGCTTCCCCCAGCGGAAGGTGCCACCCCGCTTCTTGATGAAGCCGGCGGCGTGCAGGTCATCGCTTACGCCCAGCAGGCGACAGACGCCGTGGACCGTCGCCGGCAGGCACGATTCACCGCTGTGGTAGCGGGGAAACTTCTCCTTCTCGACGAGCAGCACTCGGGCCCCGGCCTTGGCGAGCAGGGTCGCCGCAGTGGATCCGCCAGGGCCTCCGCCGACGACGATAGCATTGTAATTTGCGATTCCCATAAAGCCGAACTACTCGCCGCCCTTCCCCTGGGCATGCTTGTCCAGCCGCAAGAGTCTCTGAACAACGGATCCAAGAAGGCCAAGGAAAAACATCAGAAAACCGCCACAGAATATCTGCCCGGGCTCGAATAGGGGCGAGTTCGGTCTTATAGCCGCGGTGGCCGACCAAGTGATGTGCAGCATCGAATCGGGCGACGATAATCGCGCGTACACCAGACAATGCGACGAACGCCCGACGATGCCGACTAGTCGGGGCGAGGATTTCTTTCGGGCGCCAGCACTCATCAGGCCTAACGAGACACAAGATGAGCGACCGCTAGCTAGGGCGAGCGCGGTTTGCGAGCACGAGGTGGTAGCCATCGAAAGCTAGAACGCGGCACTGCCAGCGACTCGCTCCAACGCCAGCGTGTGTGGAAAGTATTGAGGAGTTGCGATGATGTATGTTTCTACCCCCGGAGGCTTTGAGCGTGCAAGCTGATATTCCAGGATCAATTACATTGCTGAATCTGATCGAGGCGGGGTGCTGCTCTTGGGCGGAGGCTTTGGAAGATTATCTGACTCCTGAGAACCCGGTCCGTTTCTGGACCTCTTTGTCGCGGAGCTCGCACCCGGAATAAAAACAATCGCTCCCATCGCCCGCAACCGGGATCGTGAGCGAGCGATCATGCGGTCGTAGCACGCCATCGTTGACATGAATACGAGCGCCGAGTTGCCCAGCGGAGAAAAACGTTTCTGATTTCACACAGGTAGAACGTATCAAGCCTACCGGTGGTGAGAGGTTTTTCGACAAAATATCTTAAACCCGACTGGAAGTCGGAAGAAAGAGCGCTGCCGTCGCAAACAGGGGTACAGCAGTTGATCGAGCTAACGCACGCCGCTATCGTTCTGCCGCGATGGATAGCAGGGCCCTCATTTTTCTTCACATACCCAAAACAGCGGGGACGACTCTTAACCGCATTCTCGAGTGGCAATACAGCCCTTTTGAGATTTTCACGATGGATCCGTATCGGATCCGAGCGACGCCGGAACGACTCAAAAGACTTCCCGAGGGACGCCGTCGCCGGTTGCGGATGGTGCGGGGACACATGTTGTACGGCATTCATGAATGCCTGCCGCAGGGGGCCACTTATTTCACAATGCTCCGCGATCCGGGGGCCAGGGCTCTCTCCACGTATTATTTTATTTTGCGCAGGCCGCTTAATCCGCTGCACCGGAAAGTGAAGAAGGAACGACTGAGCATAGAAGACTGCATTCGCTCATTCCCTCAGCGCCATAACTTGCAGTGCAGGTTAATTGCCGGAGTAAAGGATGCTAGCTCGACCGGCGATGGGCGATTACTAGACATGGCGAAAGAACACCTTACGAAATCGTTTAGTGTCGTGGGAATTTGTGAAAGGTTCGAGGAGAGTCTCATGCTCATGGCCACGACCTTTGATTGGGAGATCCCTTTTTACAAGAATTGCAAGGTCTCAAAAACACGACCACAGATTGATCCAGGCACGGTGGAAATGATTCGCGACCACAACCGGCTCGATGTTGAGCTTTATGAATTTAGCAAGCGTCTATTTGAGGAGAGCCTGCAAAAGAAAGAAGCAGCGGTCCAAGAAGGACTGGCTGCATTGCGCGCGCTGCCGACGCCGGGTGCGGTGCAGGGCTTTTGTAACTCGGCTTTGGGAGCAGGTCGCTTTGTGGTGAACAAAATCGCATCAGCAGTATGAGAACGCACAGGATTCAGATTGTATCTCGGCGCCTGGTCATCGCCTCGGTGGTGCTGGTCATCGCGGTGGCGATCTGGGGAACGCAGGTGGCCGAGTCAGGGCAGGGGCGGCGCCGACGGGCGGATTTTCAGGATGTCAATATTGTGCGCGACGTGGTTTACAAACGTGTTAACGGTCGCGATCTCCGGCTGGACATTTATTCGCCCAAGTCGATCACTCAACCCTTGCCGGTCCTTCTCTGGATTTTCGGGAACCGTTGGAGCCGGGGAAGCAAAACCCGCCCACCGCCTCTCAACCTCATCTCGCGCGGTTACATCGTTGTCAGTATAGACTATCGGCTCTCAGGAGAGGCGCCCTTTCCGGCGGCAATCGAGGATTGCAAGGCAGCCGTTCGCTGGATTCGGGCCAATGCCGCTACTTATAATTTCGACCCCGATCATATAGGGGCATGGGGTCACTCCGCTGGGGGACATCTGGCTGCGCTTCTCGGCACCTCGGGTGGCGT
>Ga0137386_10003593_pt1 | contig 10149 bp, 15 predicted proteins | sample SagtaG_4_FD_104910 | JGI IMG/M metagenome (GOLD analysis project Ga0137386, IMG submission 104910) | Vadose zone soil microbial communities from Sagehorn Ranch, Mendocino, California, USA - Sage2_R_100_16 metaG | ecosystem: Environmental > Terrestrial > Soil > Vadose zone | place: USA... | reverse complement strand
TAATTGACCATAGGTGATGTAGGTGAAAACTATTCTGTTTCTTGACATTGATGGAGTCTTTTCCATTCCGAATCCAGAAAACAAAGACGAACGACTTGAACGCATTCCACTTGGAGAAGGGCATCATATCGTGTGCTGGCCTATTCCGATGTATCAGAGGCTCATCTATGCCATTGGTGTAGAGAAGCGTTTGCATCCTGCCTGGTTATCGGCATGGGGAGATGCTGCACACGCATTGACCAATCGGGCGATGACACAAGTGTTTCCAGTAGCCTATCCATTGTCGAGTCAGAAGCTCCGCTATGCACGGCAACGCTTTTCCGCTCATGACTTTGAACGTATTGATCGCAAGCTTGTTGCAGCAGTGTACTATCTCTGTTCACGCTGTTACGATAGGGTAATCTGGATAGAAGATGGCTTTGCGGAGGAAACAGTAGAGTGGGCGAGCACCAGGAATATACGGTTGATTGATACGACGGATGAAACCATAAAGCAAATGTTACTTTCCTGCCAGGAGCAAGCAGTACACGATTTTATGGAGTTCCTGGTAGACTAATGTCTCATCATGGAGGTCGGAATGACAGAGGAACAAAACCTGGCTAGACTATTGCGAGAGGGGACGCATTTACCCATTGGCGACCTGGCCAGGCGATTGGGTGTGAGCAGACAGGCATACTACAAGTGGCTGAATGGCGGTTCGATCACACCTGAACATCTAACAAAATTAGAGGAGATACTGCGTGCCTATCAGGCGAAGGGATTTTTCCGAGGAGATGCGAAACTGAGCACGTCTGCAACAGTGAAGAATAACCTTGACCTGTTTCGTGCTTGTGGCATTATCTTCAGATGACTTATCCAGTACAAAAAGAATAGATGAGTAGAGCCGTAAGACGGTAAGGTGTTACCACCCCAGTGCAGGCTCGCAGAGCACTTTGACAAGCTAATAACGTACGGGTTCCCTGAATGCTTAGGCGTTCTAAGGTGAGTGCGTGTTCCTTGAGGAGAAATCCTCAACCTCTTTAGTTGCTCTAGGGCAGTATAGCATTGGTGTAAGTCCATAGAAGTCCTTTCTTTCGAGATCGGAAGCTGTCACCCCTGGAACCGATTTACTTTAGAACACCTAAGCACTCAGGGGTAAAAACGTTACCGTGTTGTTGACAACGCTCTACCGGGGCAGGAAGTGTCCCACGTAAGCCATAAGGGGTATGTTCCCTTATCGGGACTGCGTCGAAGCCTTCACGTTCTACGTGGGGGTGCTTCTGTGACTCACGGCATTAATTGGCCGCTTGGGCCAGGATATCACGTTCCGGCTGTTTTTCAGATCGCGTTTTCACGCTCAAATCTTGCTTCTGGCTAGATACCTTCTCAGCAGCCAAAAGCTGAGAGTGCATCAGAGGCCAATCAAATCCGTTGCCAGATTGTGTATTTTCGGCCAAGTTATGCCCGATTTTTGTACTCTCGGCCACATTATGCTGTGTTAGCACAGCCGCTTTTGAGCTTGAATGGTTCAGACTATCGGCCAAGATATGCCGTTTTTGGCGGCCAATAATTGCCGTGAGTGACAATAATCCCTCTGACCGCACAACGTTGTGCGGTCAATGGCCTTGAAAAACGCCTGGATTTGTTCATGGCTCATCGCTTTATAGTTCTGCTTTTCCCCTTTACGGGAAAGCTTTATGCCAGTTGTCGGGGCGAGGGCTTCAAAAAGCCGCCTGTTTCCATCCTCTCCTTGCACCACGTAATCTGCAGCGTAGGCAAAAAACGATTTCATGACCGCACCTCTTAGGTTCACAGTCGCGAGTGCTGGGGGACCTTGATGTGAAGAGGAATGCGTGATGGAATGCATGTATGCCTCAACGTCAGCGCGGCTATAGGACGAGGGCAGCCGATGAGGGTCGGAGAAGAACTGCACCAGGATCAAGCGGTAGGAGCGGTATGTGTAGGCGCTTCGTTCAGCTACGCCACGCAGATAACTTTCCAGGCATTGCTGCCACTGTTCATCAGCAAAAATGGTCGGAATGTCCATTAACGCCCCCCTATGCTGTCCTTACATAAGGACAAATTGACATTAGTACGACTTCCATTAAAAAAGAGAATGTCACGAATGGTCACTCTTCTAATTGCCGCCGTAAGGTAACATTGCCCTCTTCAAGTAGCTCGTTACTGGCGGCAAGCCCGAATACGCGGTACGCTCGCTCGCCTGCCGGTACACGAATGGGGATAGTCAGCGCTGGGTGGTCAGCTGCTTTTCCCAGTTGCGCCCATCGTTCTTGTAGCGATTTCTTCCAGGGCTGGCTCGTTTTCTTCCGATTGATATACTCATCAATCAAGTGGTGAGCCGCGGCCAGGTCCTGCTCTAACTGTGCAATGCGTTGCTGGAGATCTCCATTCGTGACGTTAGGTGTAACGTTTGCAGTGTCTTGCGCCTGTACTTGCTTCCGCGCCCGGTGTGCTCGCTGGCGACACTTCCCACGATCATCACAATAGAGCCGGGAGCGATGGCCGCGCCCCGGCTTCTGTTCGATTGGAGCGCCGCAGCGCTGGCAGGTAGTGATGGTTTCCTCAGCAGTTTCAATCATAGCTGGCCCCTTGCTTGCTATCATTCAAAATGTCACAATTGGTAACAATAGCATACCATACTGAGAGGGGATTGTCGAGGCCGCGACCTATTTCCATCTTTCCTCTGGCGACATGGCATCGATGGCGGCCTGCATGACGCAGCCCTCGCAGGCACCTTGCGCTGAGAGGAGCAAGGAGAAGCGGCCACACTCGACGCATTCACCTTGACGTACCTGGCTTGCTTCCTGCGAGAGTAGCGCCGTGTGCTCTAATGCGTAGTCCATGAGGTCTAGCAAGTCCTGAGCTGAGAGCGTGATGATTTGCCCATGCGCCCGTATCCTGTAGCGGTCGGATGCTATTTTCTCAATTTCTGCCATGTTACTCACTTTCTCTTTGATGAATGATCGCCCCTATTTCCCTGCCACAAAGTATAATCACAGCAACAAGGGCGAGCAGGGTAATGATGATGACTACTGGCATAGTGGTTACTCTCCTTTACAGCAAGGTTGCTATAATCTCTGCTAATTCCTTCTGAGCTTTGGTATACGACGCCCCACTTGAAACACCCCATATTTCTTGGATAATTTGCCGGTGGGGTATGCCCTGTTTGAGCAGATCACGGATACGCAATGAACGCGCATCCAGCGGGCTTGCAGTTGGTTTCATTTCTGCTTGCACAGTGGTTTCTACAGTCGAGGTTATAGACGTTGATTGCACGTCTTCTGCAACCACTTGGAAACCAGAAAGTAACCCGGATACTTGCCCTGGATCCACGTAAGGAGCGAGCAAAATGCTATCCCCTACTGGTTGCTCTAACAGGAATTGCCCTTGCCGCTTTTCATGATAGAGCCTATTCAAGAGGTCAGTATTGGTGAAACCGGCTGCCCGGACCATCGTTGGCTTGGCAGCAAAGGCCATATTACTTTGAAACTGTCCTTGCGCGTCCCGGATAGCCTTTTCGACATAGCTTGTTTGGCCTATCGAGAAAAGGAACATGCCGCGCTTGCGGCCCCGGAGGGCAAGGGTCGTATAATCTTCTAGCGCCTGGTCGCGATACTCACCCGGCATGGTCCTTCTGAGATTTAAGAATTCTTCCACGAAGATGAAGATCGTCGGCCAGAGAGTACGCGATACATCCCGGCGCTCCAGTTCGTTTACTAACCCTCTGAAGGTCTTCGCTGCTTCTCTCGGCTCGTCGGCCAGGTAACGCACGTGGGGGAGTCGTTGAAACGGCGCGGTCGTTTCGCCTTCGCAGTCAATCAGAGCGAGCTGGAGTCGGCTTGTATCATTCCGTGCGCACAACTGCGTCAAGATCGAAGTCGCTTGCCTGCTCTTGCCCATATTGGTCATGCCGATAAGCTGAATATGCACCGCCTTTGGCAGTGTCGTCCGGGCAAGTTGGCCGGTGAGTGGATCCACACCAAACACAAACTCTAAAATGTTGGGTGTCAGCTCCTCGATGATAGTAGCAAGCCGGGGCTGTTCGTAGTTGTGCGCGGCGGCCAGTTGCTCTTGCCCTGCTCGGGTGGAAGTGTCGCTGTAGTTGTACTCGATGTGTTGATGAGAGGGTACGGGTTGAATGAACTGGCCGGGCTCGGGCCTGATAAGTGCGCCTCTTTGCCGCTGCCAAATGATCTGATAATTCCCTGCCTCGTTTGGTGTCAGCAGGGCCTCTTGCATCTGTAGCGCGTGCAGTTCGTTCGCCCGCCTCACTTCATCACGTTTGGCTTGAAGATTGATAGCATCGACACGGTGTTTGTGGAAAAGCAGATATCCAATAACACACGCCCCCAGGGCCAGCAGTAGCCATGCAATGATAACCGATGCTTGCTGAAACTGAGGGAAAGCATAGACGAAACCATAGCCCGCCAGGGCGAGGATGACAAGCAGGCAGATCGCGATAAGAATGTCACTGCCTTTGTGACTGGGGTAGTGCTCAATGCGAGCGTCAACGTCTTCTTGCATATGCATAGTCCTAACTACTAGGCTATGCTTTGCCTCTCTGTTATCATGAGAGAAGCCCAGCATAGCGGCTCTTGCGCTTGTTGGGTTAGTCCCTGGTGGGTGATTTCACCACCTGCCAGGGGCGTCGGATCTACAAAAGTTTGCTTACAATTGTCTCCTCTGTCATGCGCTCCAATCCCTCGATAGGAGCAATATATTTTTCAGTGACCTTGCCTTTTCGCTTCTGATAAGCGTACAGATACCACTTTGTCCCCTTCCTATCTTGCCGCGTGCGTGGTGTCCATCCACAATTACGGATAACCTGCTTTGCTTCATCTTCAGTCACAAATGAACGCCTCGTTTCTTTGAAGTATACCTAATGGTTAGGTAGATTGCAAGCCCACTAACCTCCATGTAGATAAACCCACTTGTGTCCTTGTGGGCAAAACCACAAAACGTTTTGTAGCTAAAACCACTTGTATACAAGTATTCTTGTGGCTATGGGTCCTTGACAGCTTAACCACAAGAATGGGATACTGAGACATCACAAATTGACTGGAATACCCTTTTCAGGCTTTCAGGAGGTTTACCAATGCTCACTACTGCTATTGCCTCACAAAAAGGGGGAACTGGCAAAACCACCACGGCTATTGCACTTGCGGCAGGGCTCACCTACAAAGGGAAGAAGGTCCTGCTGATTGACGCAGACAGCCAAGCCAACGCATCTAAAGTGCTGCTTCCCACGTATCAGCACATCTCCAAAGAAGAGACCGTACATCGCACAATCTTGCACCGGCAGCCGCTGCCCATTCACACCACGACTATCAAAAACTTGTGGATCGCGCCGGCTCATATCCTGCTCTCGGATGCTGATATGGAATTGACCGTAGCCAGGGATCACAGGGAAGCCAGGCTTAAACATCAACTCGACCAGGTGAAGGGCAACTATGATTATGTCTTCATCGATTGTCCGCCTGCTCTCGGATGGTTAACCCTCAATGCATTCACGGCTGCCGACGAGGTGATTGTGATTGTCTCGCCTGGCTACTTTGAGCTTGACTCGATTGTACAGATTAGCAAAACCATTGCAGAGGTCAGGAAGGGCTATAACGCTGATTTGCAGTTACGAGGCCTGCTCTTCACCATGAGCGATCCCACCGTCAACACAGCCAACTCTCTTGCGATCCTACGCAAGATGTATAGCAGCCAGCTCCTACAGACGATCATCCCCCGCAATACCGATTTGAGAGACGCCCATTTCAGCAAGCAGGATATTTTCAGATACAACCCCGCGGCAAAAGGCGCGCTTGCCTATGCCAGATTGATTGAGGAGCTTTACCCATGAGTGCAAAAAAGAAACTGGATACCAACCAGGTCGCTAGTGAACTCAGCGAGTCGGCTTTCTTTCACCCCACAAGTCCACAAGTGGAGAAACCCGCAAAACCACTTGTGGACAAGTACACAACTCACCTACCGTCTGATATTATCGAGGCTGTGAAAAGTTACGCTTTCTTTCACAAGATGAAAGATTATGAGGTTGTACGACAAGCCCTCGTTGAGTTTCTAGAGCGGCATAAAGAAGAGTGTTGAACTGTCACGACGTCGTGACAGTTTATCATGTTGCACCTACCTCCGCCCGATGGATGGGTTGCAACCGAGCACACAAAAGGGCGACACCTGGCTCGTATCGCCCAATCAAAAGGAGAGTGAGGAAGGCCCCGGCGAGCTCCTATTCACGCGCTTTGACGTGACTCAATGACATACTGCTCATATGCCTGGTCAAAATGAATGCGGGGTTCTCCTTCGCCATAGGTTTGCCGGAGAAAAGCCAGGGCGGAGGTCTGGGACTTTGACTTGAGCACCATCGCCAAGGGTACCACATCACGCGCTTTGAGTTCGGTCGCGATAGCAAGATACGCAAAACTCCAGCCCGCCCGCACCAGGTGCCGATAGGCGTCGTTATCAGCAGCAATGCAGCACACATCGGCCCTCATTGCATCGGGCACCTGGTGAGATGCCTCAAAACAGTCCTTGCGGCTTTTGAGGCATCGTGGGAAGTCGAGGACGGCAGCGAGCATACCACGCATCGCAGCCTCGAAGAAGAGATCTTTCTTGCGCTTCTTAAAACAGTACGTAGCCATTAGCGCATCCCTCCATAGTGCACACGCACCGACGAAGCCATGGCATCGCCGAGGGCATCTATTATTTGCCCTTTTGTGACACCACGCTCGTGCCCAAGCTCACGCAAAATCTGCCGCAGAAGATCATTCGTTTCACTCGAGCTCCCCCCGCGTTGGCGGCTCTGTGCCATGGTTAGAGGAGCAGCGGCGGTCGCTACCCCGACATTCCAAGGCAGCGGTGACACCATCATGCTGACCGCCGCGTGCACTTCTGGCATTGTGCGCACAATGCCAGCTGCGAAACCGCCAGTCAGCGCCGGCCCAAACTCATCTAAGTGAGCGAGCGGCCCTTCCTTCGCCGGGCTATGCGGTAGGTAGCTCGCGATCGCCCCGGCCACAGCTGACGCGGCAGCTATCGCACTACCGATTCTGGACAGGAGGCCCGAGGCCACACTTTGAACGATATTTGCGCCCCATTGGAACGCTTGCCCTGCCAGGTTGTTGAAGAAGCCGGCCAAGTCCCCCGAGAGCGGGCTCACCGCCGCGAGCGCACGGCTCGGCAGTTGTGCGAACCAGCCCACGATGCCGTTGACGGTATCAGGCACGATGGAATGGCCCACCAGGGTGTTGTAGAGATTGACGAAAATGTTGTAAATGGCCGTGACGAACGCCTGTGCTATCGCGATAACGCCGCCCATGCCCAGCATCCAGATACCTTGAATTGCTGACCAGGCCCCTGACCAGGTCAACTTGAAGCCGTCGGATGAGAGCTTCATATCCTTGCCGATTTTGTCAAACCGACCATGCACCAGGTCATCCAGTGCCTGCAGATAGCCACTGACCGTCATGACCAGGCCGCTGAAAATGGCGACAACCCCGCCAACGAATCGCGCCAGTCCTTGGAGCACGCTTCCGAGCCCAGCAGCCAGGCCCGCAAGTGCTGCGACAAGGAGAAGAACATCCGCAACCACGAGGCCCAGGGGCGCAGCCAGGAGCCATAGGTAGCCGGCGAGCGGTCGCAGAAGCGGCCCGAGTGGCTTGAGCGCCTCCGAAAGCCCCTTGAAGGCCGGGATAATCTGGTTATTGATCGTGTCCTTGATGGTATCGAAAGTCGGCTTGAGTTGATTGGTGAGAATGCCCCACAACTGCCAGGCTTCGAGGTAGACAAAGTGGAGCGCCTTCTTGAGTGCGTCATTTTTCGTGTTCCACTTGTCTATGGCCCCAACGACATCATTGATCTTGTTCCACCAGGTTTGCAGCACAGGAACCAGCTTATTCTGGACGAAGTTCCATACATCCTGGAAGACAGGCAGGGCTTTGTTGTGGAGAAAGTTCCACAACCCACTGAAGGCCCCGACCACCTTGTCCTGGATCCACAGATAGATACTTTGCAGGGCCGGCACCAGCTTGTCCTGGATCCACCGCTGGAAGTCTTGTAGCGCCGGTATCACCTTGGTTTGGATCCACTGAGCAAAGGACGTGAGGATGGGCACCACCTTGGCCTGGATCCACTGATAGGCACTCTGCAGGGCGGGTACCATCCTCGTTTCAATCCACCCCGCCACACTCTTGATTGCTCCTGCGACCGTTTCCCCCAGCATCTTCGCGAAATTACTGAAGGCGGGCGAGCTCACCAGCCCCACCAGGTGCCCCAGGGCCGTCTTCGCCATGTCGAACAGCGGACCGCTAAACGTCATGAGGGCTGCCATCGCGTTATCGTGGAGCGTTGAGAGCAGGCCATTGAAGGTTTGTGCCTGGTTCTTCATCTGCCCGCCGTACATCTTCTCCATGCCATGCCATAAGGCAGTGACGCTATCGGCTCCGAGCTTGCCTTGCTCAGAAAGTTGCTGCACCTGCTCGACCGACAGGTGCATGGAGTTCGCGAGGATCTTCCAGGCAGGTATCCCTGCTTCTGTGAGTTGCAGCATATCCTGTCCGGTCACCTTGCCTCTCGCTTGCATCTGTCCAAGAGCCAGGGTAATAGAGTCCACGCCCTCCTTCCCGCGCCCAACGCCTGCCGCCGCATCACCGACGGCGGTAAGGACGGGAATAACGTCGCGTGCGGTGAAGCCCATGCCAAGGAGTTCTTGGGTGTTTTGCACAAGGCCGGTGAACTCAAAGGGGGTGACTGCTGCGAAGTTCCACAACTGGCGCAGCATGGCATCGGCGGCCTGCCCACTGCCAAGGAGACCGGCGAAGGCGACGCGGCTTTGCTCCATGTTGGCATTCTGCCCAAGCAGCGCGTTGGCAAAACCCATAACGCCCTGGGCCGCGCTCTGAGCAAAGAAGACGAAGCGCCCGAAACCCTCGATCGCGCCCAGGAGAGAAGAGCCAATGGAGACGAGACCCTTCCCCACGCCCCAGGCCATATTCCCAATATGGCCGATGATCGAACGGCCCATCGACCCGAAAGCATCACTTGTCCGCCCCGCCACGTCTGCCATATGACCGACAAGCCCGCTCGTTTGCTCAACCATCTTGCGAATGCCGTCCGTGAAATTGGATATATCGGCACCGAACTTGGCGACGACTCCTCCCGTGGTTAGCATGGCTTTCTCCAAACAAAAACGGACACTTGCCTTTCCCTTTTCATTCGAGAGAGGCAAGCGCCCGTCCTTCTGGATCTCTGACGCTGGTCCTTACTTCACTATTCCGTTAGCTTTTCGCTTCGCTTCTGTCTTTACCCCTACCCGTTTGCCGTAAAGTTTACCAAAGGCCTCGACGTGTTCTAGCACAAAGTTCCTGACTTCACCCAGGATGCGCCCGTATCCGCCACCCGCTGTATTGATTTCCGTCAACGCCTCATCAATCTGCAGGACTTGCTGACCATGCAGATTGATGAGTTTAACCGCTTCATGCTCACCAGTGATAATCAATCGGGCCATGTATGCATCAACCTACTGTTTACTAGGGCTCTGAGCCCTCTTCATTCATCTGCGAAGAGTTCCGCATCTGGATCGAAGAGGTATATTTTGTGCACGCATCCACGCGGCAAAATGGCTAATTCTTCCTCTGGTGTCTCATAGGTGAGATTCCCATCCTCATCAAAAAGCATAACCTTGTACATTTTGAGGAAGCGGTTTTTCTCTGCCAGGGCCCGCTGCTCCATCATCACAATCATTTTATTGACCCGCTGCACCAATCGCCCGACGTTCATACTCGTGGCTCTCCTCTCAGCAGCTGCTCCAACTCTGCCACCTTCGTTTCAAGTTCGCCCACCTTGTAGATACCAATAGCTTGCTCCAGGATGATTTGAGCGGCGCGCACTTGCGTCGAGGCCACCGCCTCAGGTGCGCTCATGTTGCGGTCGAGTGTCTCTATCGCCTTATCGACCTTGCCCAACAGGCCCGTCAACGCCTGGTCAAACAGCGCTCGTTGCGCCGTCTTGTAAGCAGTCTGAAAATGGTTCAGCTTAAGCCAGCGATACGCCGTCTTATTGCCGATTTTCAATTGCCTGGCAGCCGCTGAGATGTTGACACCGGCGAGCAAGAGTTCAATCAGTTGATCTTGCTTGGGTGTCAACTCC
>Ga0137386_10003587_pt1 | contig 10154 bp, 9 predicted proteins | sample SagtaG_4_FD_104910 | JGI IMG/M metagenome (GOLD analysis project Ga0137386, IMG submission 104910) | Vadose zone soil microbial communities from Sagehorn Ranch, Mendocino, California, USA - Sage2_R_100_16 metaG | ecosystem: Environmental > Terrestrial > Soil > Vadose zone | place: USA... | reverse complement strand
GTGCGTCTGATCCCTCCGAGGTCTTCAGGGGATGAAGACATGCTTGTAGGGATTGCGGGCGAGAAATGGCTCGCGAGAGACGAACTTTTCTCACCCGCAATATCGTTGTATTGTCCCTCATGCCTTTCTTCAATGCCATGGGCCTATGAGAGACTGCCAAGAAAGTTGATGATCGCAACGTTCACCGCCGCCGGCTCCTCGACGGTCGAAGTATGACCGGCGCGAGGGATGATCTCTAGGCGCGAGCCAGCGATACGCTCGTGCAGACGCCGCGAATGGACCGGCGGAACAGCGACGTCCTCATCTCCGACAAGAATCAGCGCAGGAATCTGCACGCACGTTCATTGCGCATCGGCTTGGTGAACACGGAGTGTTGCTCGACGCTGGTAATGGTAGCCACCACGGTCACGTCATACTGCTCGAGCGCCTCGAGCTGCGCTACTCACCGCAAGAACGAGCAGAAGACCAGCAACACGAGTCCGACAAAAAAGACGATGAAGGGATCCATGACTTGCCTACCTTCCCTGGGAACATGTTCCTTGCAGTGCCGTCTACGCTGGCAGAGGAGAGTCAGCAAGACGCACGTGCCAAAGGTACTGGGGGACAGCTCTCCTGGATGCGGTCGGGAGGAGGTAGGCAAAGCCATGTCCCACCATGTCGCTGGCAAAGCGGTCACAAAGCTCGCTCTCGAGGCACTCTCCACCAACCCGTTGCTGCCCTGAATGCAGCAAGATGCCCCCCATCCTCTTTCTTCTGCAAGCTGGAGAGATCTCCCCATCTGTATTTTCTCGAAGCAAGAAGCTGCCTAGAAGTGTCGCTGGCGCGTATTGTACTCAAGAGCAATCAGCAACAGCAGCAGCTCAGCGAGCGCAGTGAGAAAGAGAAAGCTCAGCACCGTCCCCAGCAAAGTACTCACCAGATAGACAATCGAGATCGGCAAGGCCGTCTGAGGCGAAACAAGCAGCACCGTCAGATGCCACACGTCGGTCATTACCAGCACCAGCACCACTGCCAGCGCGATCCCGGCGAGAACGATCAGAGAGGCAATTACCTTGAGCAAGCCCGCCATGAGCTTGAGCGTGCGCCAGTTTGGTCCCGTCGTGCGCCTCAAGGCCCCAGTTGATTGTTGCATAACGCACATCCCCCTTTTGCTTACTGGATGGACTTCCTTCACGTCCGTAGCTGGGAGAGGTCATCAGGGCCTGAAAAGATGAGCCTGTGACAGGTGAACGGGTCAACAGCGCTGCGACACGCTGGCTGACCGGCATAGCGATGAACACCAGGGCGTCGCCGTCCCGCGACGGTGTGCTGGGCGGCCGCACCACCTTGTTCCTCCGTTTCTGCAGCAGGCCCAGCGACCAGCATGGTCCTTCTCCTTCTGCATCCAACGATCATCGAGATGCATCCCTTTGGATCGTGTTCCCACCACACAGGCAGGGGAGCGGAGGTAGCGTCAGCAGAGCGAGACGGTTCCTCGCACCGACCTCCCTGATGTGCTCTCTGGAAGTCAAGACGTGTGTACACAAGAAAGGTAACACCATGAGGACCAAAGACGAGCGGGGAGGTGCTCCTGTACTGGCTACTTGGTACATCCGTTCATGCAAAAGAAGAAAATGGGAGTGAATGTGGAGCAAGGAAGAAGGGTGGTCTTCTATGGAGGGTGCTTTGCTGTAGCGAGAGCAAACATTCTGTCTCGTCTGCACTGTGCTCGACGCTGACCCAGCCTGCTCGCGGGAACTGAGCACGTCTCTGCGCAAGGTGGCGGCTCGTATTATCTCAGATCTACTGTTACAAATTATACTTTTATTTCACGTTCTATAATTAGTCTCGATAGAACCGACGTGCGTCCGATTATCCCCAAGAAGACCAGCGTGACAGGCAGACAAGTAGGGCCATAGTTTTCTCTGCTATCACTGATGCTTTGCGAAGGTTAGCATATGGCTCCATTCTTGACTTCAATTTTCGAGAGATTCGTTCCATTTTGCATTCCTCTGAGCGCAAAATCGTTTGTGGGATGGATACTTTTGTTCTCTCAGCGCTCTTGACAGCTCCCCTAATAGGTGGGGAGAGGAGTAACCATAGTCCTGCGAGTGTACTGATTCGATTGATGAGAACACTTGTTTGTTGGTTACTCATAGGGGAAGAAAGGCCAGGGAATCAGGAACAGCCTGCACTCTGATACCTGCTGACGCGCTATATTCGGTATGCGTTCCGCTCCGGTCATCCGTGTAACAAACAGAGTGACACGCAAGTGTGGAGAGAAAACGATCGCAGGGGGAATCTCTCCCTGGCGTAGAGGGGACAGAAGATGCGGCTCTCTTCTTCACTCCTCGGGGAGCCGCGGAAGAGGAGGAGCATGACTATGAGATCAAAAGCGACCTGATCGTGGCAGCCCTGCAACATAATCCGGCCAAGGCGATTGGAGGGGATCATCCTCTCCCAGGAACCGTCAGGGGACGCGACCGGTCGCGTCCCCTATTTGAGAGCGATTCTGAGCAAAGTGGATTGGACCCACTCTTACAGGAAGGGCAACTATCTTTCAGTCCAATACCACTCATGAGTGGAGCGAGACCATATTCGCCGACCTTCTAAAAACATTGACAACTGTATACAAAGGCAGTAAACTTCTGTCTAAAGAACACCTGTTCAGGTAAGGAAGCACAAGATGGGACAGGCCACACGCACGACCAAGCTCCTCCTCGATTTAGGCAAGCGAGAAGAGGGAGGCGCCAATACCGGCAAACGGGCGTACCTGGAGGCGACGGGAGAGATTCTCAACCAGGCCCACGCGGAAAAGCTGGCTGAGCGTGTTGCTTACTACTCCGAAAGGCACCTGGAGATGCGCACGCGTGCTATCAGTCCCAACGAGCTGCTGACCTGGGCAGAAACTCACACCGTGGCTACCCGTGATCACCCACACCCGTGGGAGGAGTGGAACTTCAGTGACCGTTTCCCTGACATGCCCTTTGCCTACCGGCGGGCCGCGATTAAAGACGCGATTGGGAAAGCCCGGTCGTATCTTTCAAATCTGGCGCATTGGGAAAAAAGCGGAAAGAAACGAGGCAAACCAGGAGTGCCTGGGGCAGCCAATCACCCCACGCTCTACGAAGGGACGGTCGAGCTGGACCTCTCCAGCAGCGGAAAGGAGCACGCCCGGTTTGTGCGGCTCAAAGTCTACACGGGCACGACCTGGCAATGGCGTCACTATCCCATCAAGCACAGCCGCTACTTTCAGCACCGCCTGACTGATCCAGCCTGGGAAAAGCAGAGCCCCAAATTGGTTGTGCGCAAAACCTCAGCGGAACTCCATTTCTCGCAGACAAAAGAAGTGAAGGCGAAGAAGATCGTCGAGAGCAAACACGATCCCGACCTCGTCACGGTGGCCGTCGATCTGAACGTGAAAATGCTCGCCGTCATTACCGTCAGACAACGGGGAACGATTCGGGAAACGGTCTTCGTGCGAGATCAGGGCCTCGATCAGGCGCGCTACCGCCACCTCAAATGTGTTGCCAAGAAGCAGTGGCAGTCAGGCAAGCCGGTGAAAGGCGAACACAGCAACCTGCAGCTGTGGGGATATATCAGGCGGATGAATGAGGATGCGGCCCATCGGGTGGCGCGTCGCATCGCCAACGTGTGTGCCAACTATCCCGGCTGCGTGTTGGTGTTTGGCGGAAGGGGCGAGAGGTTCTCTAACCAGGGCCACAAACGCATCGCTGTCAAGTGGGGCAAATTGTTCTGGTGCCCGTCTTGTCACTATGAGATCCATGCCGATCTCAACGCCTCCTTCAATGTGCATCACTCGTTTTATAGGGAATATCACTGGCAGCCACGCGGCATCAGCAGTGGCTGCCCAGGACAGACGCGCTCTCTCCGGCTACAGGTCGGGGGGAAGAAGCTTCCCAGAGGGACACCCCGACCAAGACTGGGAAGCCAGGCCGGTTGCTGTGCAACATACAAGGTGGTACGGCTATCGTCGGTCCTGAGACGAGCACGTTCCAGTCTGAATGCTCTCTCGGACATACCTGAGTCGATAACCTCCTGGAATTCAGAAGGAACGCCGGGAAGGCTGGACTGATTCAGGGCGGCGAGAATGGCTGCTGTCGAGGTTTGTCAGAGAATCTAGACTACAGTTGATACCACGAGAACAAATCGGTTACACGTGATGATCACACCCAAGGAAGTTGCCTGATTACTCCTACGGAGATTGGGATTTTCGAAGACTGGCCATGAGGGCTAGTGGGATTCGGAAGGAAAAAATATCGTCGCCACTTCAAGAGTATGAGAAGCAAGAGTCATAGTGGGTGCTGACTACTTACTTTCAGAGGAGACACAATGACATCAGATGGTGCATCGAAACGGATCAATGTTGCGATTGCGGGACTGGGTAACTGCGCGGCGAGTTTCATCGAAGGACTCTGCTTCTATCGTCAGTATCCTGCCATCGACACGGGATTGTTGTTCCCTGCTCTTTGTGGATATAGTGTACGAAATATAGAAGTTGTGACTGCCTTAGATATTTCTTGTACAAAAGTCGGCTTACCTGTGAATGAAGCCATGTATCAACCGCCTAACAATTTCGTGCGGATTCAAGATCTCCATGTTGACGGTCGAGCCCGTGTTTTTCGTGGCCCCACCCTTGATGGGAATCCAGAACATCTCGCACGGTTTGTCGAGGAGTCCCCCCTAGAAGCAGGAGATGTTGTCTCGATTTTGAGAGATCACCAGGTAGATGTCCTGGTAAACCTGCTCCCGACAGGGAGCATTCAGGCGACCTGGTTTTATGCGCGGGCCGCATTAGAGGCTCGTTGCGCTTTCATCAACTGTATCCCCACGATAGTAGCCCAGCAGATAGATATGCAAGAACAGTTTACTCAACAACATCTCCCGCTGTTCGGGGATGATATCAAAAGTCAGGTAGGCACGACTATTCTCCATCGCACATTACTCCATATGTTAGAGGACCGCGGCGCTCATCTCAATAAAACCTCGCAAGTAAATATTGGAGGTAACACTGACTTCGCGAATTTTGTCTATCGCGCCGAGACGAAACTCGTCTCTAAGCGAAAATCCCTCGCGCGATATGTCAATGGCGCCCAGTCTCACGTGGGACATCACTACGACCCTACAAAAGGCCCCCTCAAAAACGCCTTTATCGAGATTGAGGCCAGTGTATTCGGCGGTTCGCCAGTGAAGATTTCAGTGCGGCTCGAAAGCGATGACAAGCCAAATAGCGCAGGCTCAGTTGTAGACCTCGTCCGTCTGGCGAAGGGAGCTCTCGATCAGCACATAGGCGGCTCCATACCAGAAGTATGTGCATTTTATATGAAGTCACCCCCAAATGAGATGGACGATTTCCAGGCACTTGAGCTGATTCGTCAAAAATGGGTGAATTCATCGGTAAGTGCATCAACATAGCCTGAAAAAATAGAGGCTTTCGTCAATTAGGATGGTGTATGCAACTGCTCGCAGAAACGCTTGGACCTTTGTCAGCGATCAGGAAGGGAAACACTCATGCTGTCGAGATGGGTACGCACCTGGTATAGCAGGTTGCTTCAACCGTTCCTTCTCTTGCTTGCCGGCTTCGGTGTCACCCCCACTATGCTGACCATCAGTAGCCTGCTACTTATTCTTGTGAGCGGCTTCGTCTTATCCCAAAATCACCTGATCATCGGAGGAATATTCTTGCTGCTTGGTGGCTTACTCGACGGCATCGATGGGGAATTGGCACGAGTGACGAACCGTACAACGAAATTTGGGGCCTTTCTGGATTCAATATGCGATCATAGCGGCGATTTTGTGCTGAGCCTGGGGTTGCTCTGGTTGTACCTCAGGGCTTCAACAGAAGTTGTGCTGATATTCGCCGCACTCTTTGGCTCGATGCTTGGCAGCCTGGTGCGCTCACGTGCAGGTATGGTAGGGATTGAGACGAAAGACGTTGGGCTAGTAACACGCTTTGAACGAATCCTTATTCTGCTCATCGGTCTTTTCACTCACCGGATTACCGTTGCTCTATGGATACTTGCGGTGTTGAACAATCTGGCAGTCCTCCAACGCGTTATCTATGTGTTGCGTGTGTCTCTGTTGCAAAAACGAGAGTCCGTGGTAGAATGATGCTCATTGTTGAAGTTCGCTGGGCAGGGGTACAAGATTGCACACAACAAAGGTTACATATTGAATGATGGTCACGCCTCGCTCAACCAGGAACGCTTCTAGCAGACCCGGCAGGAGTCAGGCTCGTTTCGCCTTTATTATCCTGTTCACGATAAATGTGCTCAATTACGCTGATCGCTATGTATTGCCAGCAATACTGCCGAAGGCCCGGCAAGACCTTGGACTCACGACCATCGAAGAAGGTTTACTCGGTTCATCGTTTCTGCTCGTTTACGGGCTGACGACACTCCCTCTGGGGGTGTGTGCAGATAGGGGCGTGCGCAAGAACATTATCGGTCTCTGTGTTGGTGTCTGGAGCGTGGCAACCACTTTGGGAGGTTTAAGCCGCAACTTCTGGCAGTTGATCAGTGCGCGGACCGTACTGGGCATTGGTGAAGCTGGCTACGGCCCTGCGTCACTATCCTTGCTTGGCGATTTTTTCACGAAAGCTCAACGTGGCCGTGTGCTTTCCTACTGGTCAGTGGGCAATCTGGTGGGAGCGGCTATCGGCTTTATGTTTGGTGGTCTGGTGGCCGATGCCTTTGGCTGGCGCTGGGCCTTCTACATGGTCGGCATTCCAGGCTTAATAGCTGCATATCTAGCGTGGCACACGTTTGAGCCAGAGCGTGGTGTTTTTGATAGAGAGTCTGACGCTATTTATCGCTCTGTTCGCCATTGGTGGCATTTCGCTCAGCTTTTGCACCAGGCCGATCTTTGCTTCAGTCATTGGTTTGATAGCCGACAGGTATACCCTGAGCTTTGCGCTCATAACAACCACTCCGACGTTTCTTTTCCTGGCCGGATTAGCGTGCCTCGTTGGCGCAAGAACTGTTGCACGAGACATGCGTCGTATGCAAGAGCAGATGAGAGACAAAATAGGTAGTTGAGGTTGTGCAGGCTACGTGCGCCGTGTCAGGCACGATGAGATCGCCAACGCAGTCGGCTAGCATTCGAGGGACATTCTAGGAACACCGGCTTCCCCGATTCCGAGATCTAAGGAGAGGTCAAATGCTGGATCTGCCCATGCTTCTCGTGATCCTTTTGATCATGTGCTCGATACCCCCCCCTTGTCGTTCCTCTTGCGCAACTGCTGACATGTTTCTTGCCATGGTGATGAGAGCCGCTCGAAGAATGTCGGAGCTTCGAGCGCCTTGTGAAAGGCGTGCAGCAAATCTTCGATGGTTTGATACCGATGACCGGGGTCCTTCTCCAATGCGCGCAGTATCACTCGCTCAACCGGACGAGGAAGAGAGGGGTTGAGGAAGGAGGGAGCCAGTGGCTGCGTTTTCCAATGATCCAGGCAGATCTTCCAAGCACTTGGTCCATCGAATGGCACGTAGCCGGTAAGCAGCTGGTAGAGGAGGATACCCACCGCGTACACCTCGCTGCGCACGTCCACGTATCCCTCGAAAATTTCAGGAGCTATATAATGAGGGGTTCCCATCATATGCCCATCATATCCTGGCTTTTCACCGAGCCATGTCACAATGCTAAAGTCAGTGAGATACAGGTTGTTGTCCTGGTCAAACAGGATATTGGCGGGTTTGATATCACGATGGAGAAGACCTAGCGCATGGATGTAGGCTAATGCGCTTGTTAGCTGTTCAAGGATACTACAGACTTCTTCCAGTGTGAGCACACTTCCAGCGAGCATGTCTTGGAGCGTTCCACCCGGCAAATAGGGCATGACCAGGTAATGATATCTTCCATGTTCACCGGCATCAAGACACGGAACAATATGCTCATGTTCTAGGGCTTGCATGATCTCTCTTTCCCGATACACCATTTTCAGATCGACAGCATAGCTGTCAACGACTTTCATCGCCACGTATGCTCTTGTGCGGATATGGTATCCCAGGTAGACAGTGGACATGCCTCCCCGCTTTAAGCGCTTGATCAATCGGTAGGGACCGAGACGAGCTCCTGGTTGAAGTGCTCCCTGTGTATATTCGAGAACGGCTTGCATCTGGATGCGACCTTCTCACTTTCTCCTGGTATCCGGCTCTAGCCGAGCTTTCCTGATGAGACAGTGGCATGCAAAAAAGGTACTGTCTGAGATAGACACGAAAGAGCGTGCATAAGCGGTGTGGGTAGAACGCGTAAAAGCGGCAAAAACCCTCTCAGATTTTTTTCTCAGCGAAGTCTAACCTGGCACATACCTTGCCTTAAGCGAATGAGCATGGAAGATAAGAAAGCGTATGCTACTGTGGGAAAGAATGCAGAGAATCGCGCGAAAGCATCCAAAAAGGCTATATGCCTTGCAGTGTTGCTCAGATGTACCTACAATAAGCAGGCAGCGTCGCACCTTTCTTAAAGGTGGCGTTCCTCCCTTATTCCTCTTTCAGGAGACATGGGTATGATAGGTGAAAAGAACTACGGCGGGGAGTTGCTCGGCCCGTTTCGGCTCGTTGCTGAATGTGGTTGTGGCCCTGCTGGATGCGTCTACCAAGCAAGGCCTATCTCCATGGCTCGGCCATCTGTCGCTATTAAATGGTTCCACACCGTGCGGCTCTCGCCACACCAATGCCGACAGTTTCTCCTAGCGGTGCGCTTGCTCAAAAAACTGAAGCATCCCCATATCCTTCCGCTCCTGGATGCCGGGTTCCATGAAGGGTTCCCATACATCGTCAGCGAGTACGCCCCCAACGGGTCCCTGGCGGACGTGCTCCACCATCAACCTCCTCTGCTTGGGGAAAGCCTGAGGATTCTCACCCAGATTGGGCAAGCCCTCTCCTTCGCTCACCGGCGCCAGATCATCCACGGCAACCTCAAACCCACCAATATCCTCTTCAGTGCAAGTGGCGATGCTCTGCTCGCCGACTTTGGGCTGGTCGCCATTGCTGAAGCACTTCGCTCTGATTCCCTCTCGAGCGAAAAGGCATCCCAGTATATGGCACTGGAGCCGGCTGAAGGATTCATCGGGCAGGAGACTGACCAGTATGCCCTGGGCTGCATTGCCTCTGAATTACTCACCGGGCAGGCTGCGTTCATGACCGCTGATAGCTCAATGACGCGGATGATCCACATGCTAGAACGCTCCTCGTATACCCGACAGTTCCTCTTCAAAGCCCTCGCGAGACAGCCGTCCGACCACGATGCAGAGGTCCTCGCCTTGGTTGCAGCATTCCATGCATCGACCGCATTTCAGCTGGCTGCGCTTTTTATGTCGCACGCCGATACTTCTCTCCTCTCGCTTCCTGCTCTGCCTCCCACCCCGAATGAGCCAAAGCAGGACGCGGAGGGACTTCAGCAGGAAGGCAACACCTCCTCTGAGCCCGAGGAGAGAGTGCTTGCTCGTCAGCAAAGGGCTCCCATGCATCTTGCCCTCTGTGCGTCGCTTGAAACATTCCAAGAAGAGCAACCGGAGGAGGAGGCTGCATCCTCGCCTGCCAAACATCCGCACGAGGAGGATGCTCGGCAGAAAATAGGAACACGTATATATAACGCGATGAACCGGGGGAAGGCCTCCGATGAGGAGCAAGATTCTCCCTCCACAACTCTTACGGGGACGGAGAACCGATCCAGCGGGCGTCAGCGTTTTCGCATCAGACGGCCACGTGTCGCTCTCATCTGTATCGCTCTGATCACATGCACGCTCAGCATCCTGCTCAGCGAGTTAGTGGCCTTCCCTCTCCTGAAGAGTTCGCCCATGCCGCCAGCGTCTCCTTCACGTACGCTGTCCTCAACGCCAGTCCTAAGTCCGTCGCCTGTCCCCTCAATGGTAGCGGGAGCAAACCAAGCAGTGTCTCCTGCACCAACACCGACCCCCAGTCTACCGCCAACCCGTTCATCTGGACCCATACTGACACCCACGTCGGTTGTTCCCACCTTCTTGGTCGCAAGCCCCCGTTCTTTGAATGCGCCAAGCGACTGTACACGGAGGAAGGAGTGGATATGTGGGCTCACCCTCACCCTGGCAGGGAGCTCCCAAGCCTCGCTCAAGTGGTCTACCTCGAGTGGGGGAATAGCTGGAGTGAGCTTTGACCCATCGAGTGGGACATTAG
>Ga0137386_10003578_pt1 | contig 10161 bp, 7 predicted proteins | sample SagtaG_4_FD_104910 | JGI IMG/M metagenome (GOLD analysis project Ga0137386, IMG submission 104910) | Vadose zone soil microbial communities from Sagehorn Ranch, Mendocino, California, USA - Sage2_R_100_16 metaG | ecosystem: Environmental > Terrestrial > Soil > Vadose zone | place: USA... | reverse complement strand
TCGAACCGGAATTGACGCCAAGCCGTCTCAAGGGCGCGTGGGCCGCGGTCGAGGGCATGCCGCGCGCCGTCGAAGCCGGCGAACAGATCGCGCGCGACCTCGGTATGCGACCGTTCCACATCGCGACTAAATCGAAGGCGATCTATCATGCGGGCGCGGTGTTCGCCTCGAATTATCTGGTGGTCGTGGAGGCGGTCGCGCAGCGGTTGTTACGGCATGCCGGATTGTCTGACGCCGACGCGTGGGCGGCGCTGCGGCCGCTCGTGGAGGGGACGTTCGAAAACCTGAGCCGGCACCAGCCGCGGGAAGCGTTGACGGGGCCCGTGGTGCGCGGCGACACCGCGACGCTCATCAGGCATTTGGAATCGTTGGCGGTCGATGACGCCAAGTTGTACCGCGCGCTCGGCCGGGCGGCTCTCGAGCTGGCACAGAAGCAGGGGATGGATGAGGCGACGGCGGAGAAAGTTGCCGAGGCGCTGGCTACTGATCTACCACCCGTACTCCGGACGTCGGGGAAAATCTGAATTCACGAGCGGCAATCGCTCGATTGACCGCCAAGTTTTGGAGAATGATCGTGCGGCGCTGTCCCGAGGTCTCGACGATCTCGATCCGCCGCACTAAAGCATCCCGCTTCGCAATCCAGACCGTCGCTTCCGAGTAGGGCAGATCCGTCGCGCGGGGCGTCAGCGCGATCACATCGACCGCTCCATCCGCGGTCGTGTCGCTCCGCACATATCGCGCGGTGTACCGCTCGCGCGGATGCTCGACGAATTGTCCAATCAGATTGGGTCCGGTGGTGCCGGTCCCGGGGATGGCGCTCCGAATCACCTGGCCCGGTGTCGTGCTCGGCGTGTAGAGCCACAGCCGGCGGCCGTCGGCCACGACGCGGTCGTTCTTCGGATCGGTGAACCGCATCGCGAAGTAGCTGGGGCGCCGCTGGTACAACTTGCCCCGCGTCGTATCGGGGTCACCGAGCATCGGGTTTTCGACGATCTGGACGAAGTCGGCCGTGAGGGTGCGGACCGTGTCGAAGGATGCGGTGGCACGGTCGAGACTTGGCCAGGGATCCTGGACGGCCAGCACCAGGAGCAGCAGCGGAGTCATGCGCCGACGGCGGCGGGTTCAGCGACGCGGCGGCCGATCGCCTCAGCGATGATCCGCACTTCCCGCATCAGTTGCGCAAACTGCTCCGGAAAGAGCGACTGCGCCCCGTCCGACAGAGCTTCTTCGGGATTCGGATGCACTTCGACCATGATGCCATCGGCGCCGGCAGCGACCGCCGCCCGCGCCATCGGGATCACCTTGTCGCGCAGTCCGGTGGCGTGCGACGGATCGGCGATGATCGGCAGATGTGACAACTTGTGCACGACCGGTATCGCCGCGAGATCGAAGAGATTGCGCGTCGCCGTGTCGAAGCTGCGCACGCCGCGCTCGCAGAGAATCACGTCGTGATTGCCCTCGGCCAGCAGGTACTCCGCCGAGAGCAACAGCTCCTGCACCGTGGCGCTGATCCCCCGCTTGAGCAGCACCGGCTTGCCACAGCGCCCCGCGATCTTGAGCAGCGAGAAATTCTGCATGTTGCGCGCGCCGATCTGCACAATGTCGGAGGTCTCGGCGACCCAGCCCAGGCCGGTCTCGTCCATCGCTTCGGTGCAGAGCAGGAGGCCAGTCTCTTCACGCGCTTTGGCAAGCAGCCGCAGACCCGGCTTGCCGAGCCCCTGGAAGGAATAGGGGGAGCTGCGCGGTTTCCAGGCGCCACCACGGAGAATGACGGCGCCGGCTTCCTTGACTTGGCGAGCGGCGTCGATGATTTGACGTTCGCTCTCGACTGAGCAGGGACCGGCGATTGCGACGACTTCGGTATTGCCGAACGCCACGCCACCCGGCAGGCGGACGACCGTCGGTTCCGCCTTCCATTCGCGGCTAACCTGCTTGTACGGCTGCGAGACGTGAATAACCTCGTGCACGCCCGGGAGACCCTCCAGCCGCGACGCATCGACGCGCCCATCGTTGCCGATGAGGCCGACCGCCGTCCGCTGAATCCCGGGCATGGGCTGCGCCTGGTAGCCCATCTCCTCGATGACGGAGATGACCTTGTCGACTTCTTCGCGCGTGGCGCCATGCCGCATCACGATCAGCACGACCTATCGTCTCCCGTCTCCAATGGTGAAGCGATCGCCATCTTTCGCGGCCGACACCGGCCCGCGAAAGCGGGTCCCCGCAAGTTTGGCCGGGTCCGAAGTTTCTACCGGAGGATAGAAGTGCGTCAAGACTAATCGCTTCGCTCCCGCATCCGTGGCCAAGTCTCCGGCCCGTTGGGGAGTCAGGTGCGAATCCATAGCCCGCTCCTCCGGGAGCGAGCACTCCGCCAGCAGCAGGTCGCAGCCCGACGCCCAACGCGCCAGCTCGGTGCTGGGACCGGTATCGCCGGTGTACACGAGCCGCCCTTCCGGCGCGACCAGCGACAGGGCCACGCTTTCGTCGGTATGAGGCACGGGAAACGTCTCGAGGCTGACGTCGGCGTTCAACGGAAATGGCTCGCCGTCTCGCAGGTCGAGAATGCCGATCGGAAATCCAGGATCGAGCAGCCATTCGCCGTAGCCTTCGGCAAGCGTGCGCAGCAGCTGCACGACGCCCGGGGGCCCGAGAATGACGAATGGCTCACTGCGCGGAGGCTCGGTCGTGTACTTGAGGGCGTACACGAGCATCGGCAGCTCACCCCAGTGATCCGGGTGGAAATGGGTCAGGACAACGTGCGTTACTTGATGCCAGGGCAGCCCGAACTCGGCGAGCCGGTGCAGCGAGCCCGCGCCGCAATCGAGCAGCATGCGCAGCTCGCCGCGCGCCACCCAGTGACAGGGGCAGGTGCGGCGGGCCGAAGGCGCAACTGTACCGGTGCCGACGGTGACGAGTTCCATGCTCACTTTCCCCGAAAGACGATTCGCTTGAACACAATCAAGCCCGGCGCCTTGAGCTTGGCCAGATACACGCCAGCCGGCAACGGGTGCCCATCGTCGGCCCGCCCATCCCACATCAACCGGGGATCACAGATCCCGCCTCCCGTGGAACCGCGCCCGTAGCGGCCGGGGGGCAAAACCCCAGGGAAATCAGGCCCGGGAACGAAGTGCCGCACGGGAGCGCCGCGCAGATCGAGGATGTCGAGCTCGACCGCGCCGGCAAGCGGCAGGTCGAACCAGAGGCAGGTGGAGTCGCGGCCGGCCGCTGGAAAGGGATTCGGGAAGTTCTGGTAGAGCAGCGTGGACGTCGGTATACCGAGGTCCACGACCAGAAATGATCCCTGGCTCTTGATGATGCTCGTGTCGGGTCCGGCATGCACGGTCAGGAACCAATGGTAGGCCGTGTTGCGCTCGAGCGGCTGCGTGAGACTGAACGTTGTATCGGTCAGGTTCGCGACGTTGAAATCCGTAACGCCCGTCGCCACGTGTTGCACATCCAGATCGAAGGTGAACGGGCCCGGCGGTGTCGACACGGCGACCGGCCTCCAGTTGAGCGTTGGTTGCGCGCTGTCGGTCACCATCCCCGCCGGATTACTCAATGCCGTCAGCGTCGCCCAGGGCGGCACGACCACCGGCCCAATTCGTCCACTGGTGGCTGAATCCCCACTCGCGGCCGTCGCGTCCACGCGCCAGAAAATGGAACCGGCCTTCAGCGGCGCGGGAAGGTTGAGCGTCTCGGCGGTGAGCAGCGTGTCCACGAGCGGTGATGCGAGCGTACTATCACGGCTCACCCGCACGCGATAGCGCACCGGTGTTGCGGAGGGCGGCACCGTGCCACGGTCCAGATGAACACTGGCGTGATCGTCGTGAGTGGGCCGGCAGTGGGCAGAGGTGCCGTCGCAGTGACGCCCGTGGGGAATACCGCGGCGGCTGCGACGTCCGGCCGGCCCCAGCCGTAGATCGAGTCCGGCGCGGCGCGCTTGCTGCCCGTGTTGCGAAACGCGGCTCGCAGTTCCATGGGCATGAGCGTTGGGTGCATCTGTTTGACCAGCGCCGCGCTGGCGGCAAGCACCGGCGTCGCAAACGACGTCCCGTCGCCCCGGCGGACCTGCCCGATTCCGCTGAGCACACAGACGGCGACACCAGGCGCCGTGAAGTCTGGTTTGAGGCGGCCATCGGCCGTCGGCCCGCGCGAGGAGAAGAACGCGATCGTCCCCAACGAGTCCTCCGCGCCGACCGCGAGTACCGAATCGCCGTCGGCTGGTGTGGAGAGCGAGCGCGGATTCGGTCCGTCGTTGCCGGCGGCGGTCACGACCAGGATGCCGCGTTGCGCGGCCATGTCGGCCGCGACCGTCGTGACCGCGATATCGCCGTTCAACTGGGATGGCGTGTAACTGAAGCCGTTGTCGAACGCGAGATAACCCAGGCTGGACGATACGATGTCGACACCGATCGAGTCCGCCCACTCGAGCGCCGCGACGTAGTTGTCTTCCTCGACGCGCGTCTCGCTGCGAATGTCCTCGGTCTTCGCCAGCAAGTAACGCGCGCCGCGCGCGATGCCGTGCAGGCGCCCCGTCACCTCGCCCGCGAACAGGGACCATGTCGCCGTGCCGTGCGACTGGGCGCCGGCGACGTCTTTGCCGGGTTCGTCTCTCACGACACTGTCTTTGAAAACGAAATCGTACTGCGCGGTAATGGTGATGCCGTTGAACGCCGGGTTCGCGGTGTCGAAGCCGGTGTCGAGCAGCACGATCCGCACACCCGTCGCGTCGATCCCTTGATCAGTCAGCGGCCGCAAATGCAGTTGCCGATATGGCATGGCCGAGGGACCGAGCACCGGATCATCGCCAGGCGAGACGCCACAAGTATCTCCGGGGCCGGCCGCCGGCGCGAACGTGACGAGCGGTGCGAGATCGGAAGTCGGATGTCCGGGACGAGACCGCAGCTTGAAGCGTCCGAGCGGTTGGATCCGGCGCAGGTCGCGGTCCTTCAGAAACTGGCGGAGGGCGGACGCCGGGACATCAGCGCTGATGGCGTGCAGCCACCGGCTGCGGACCCGGACGCGGGCGCCTGCCGCGGCGACGCGATCGCTGACGTCGTCGAGCGACGCCCAGGGTCGAGCGAAGAGCCATACGGAGAACGTCGTGTCCTGCACGCGGGTCAACGCCCGCGGCAAAGCGGGGGAAACCACGGGTTGCTGCGCTGCCAACCCAGCAGGGAGGAAGATGAGCCAGACGAACCGCCGCACGTGGGGAGAGTGGCGCCGGGTGCGACGATACGCTAGACGGGTTCCATCTGGCCGAGCCGCACGCCGACGATGGTCGAGACGCCGGGTTCCTGCATCGTGACGCCGTACACCGCGTCTGCGGCCTGCATCGTCCGCGGGTTGTGCGTGATGACGATGAACTGCGTCTGGTCCTTGAACTCCGCGAGCAGGCGCACGTAGCGGCCCACATTGGCGTCATCGAGCGGTGCATCGACCTCGTCCAGCAGACAGAACGGGCTCGGCTTCGCGAGGAAGATCGCGAACAGCAGCGACACCGCGACGAGCGTCCGTTCGCCCGAGGAGAGCAGATGGATGCGTTGCGTGCGTTTGCCGCGCGGCGCGGCGTGAATCTCGATCTCGCTCTCGAGCGGCTCGGCTTCGTTCGCGAGGCGCACGTCGCATTCGCCGCCGCCGAACAAGGTTTGGAAGACGGACCGGAAATGATCTCGGACCTTGGAGAAGGACTCGAGAAACAGCGCCTTCGCCGTCTGGTCGATTTCGCGGGCCGCCTGTTGCAGCGAGTTGCGCGCGGTGACGAGGTCGTCGCGCTGGGTCTGGAGGAACTCGAGCCGCTTGGTCTCCTCCGCGTGCTCTTCGACGGCGAGCGCGTTCACCGGTCCGACGGCGTCGATCGCGCCGCGCAGCCGGTCATTCTCTTGGCGGAGCCACTCGAGATCGCCGGCGATCTCTGGAGCTTCGGCGAGCAGCGTCGCGAGCGGCTTGCGCCATTCCGTTTCCACCCGCTCGACGAGCCCGCGTTTGCGGCCTTCGATCTCCGTGCGCTCGAGCTGGAGCCGGTGCTCTTCCTCGCCCAGGGTGGCGAGCGCCTTGCGCGCCTGATCGAGCGCCCCTTCCGCCTGGCCGAGGTCTGCCTCCGTCATGCCGACCTGCGCCTCCGCGTCTCTGGCGGCCGCTTCGAGCTCGGTCAGCGCGAGACGGCGCTCTTGCAGCGTATCCGCCCACTGTGCGCGCTGCGTCGTGAGGACGGCCGTCTCGTGCTCGCTACGGACAATCTCCTCGGCGCGCGCAGTGGCCTGTTCGCGTGACGCCTGTGCATCGGCAGCGGCGCGCGCGGCGCGCGCGGTCGCGGCCACCAGGCGCGCTTCCACCTGCGCGGCTTCGACTTGCCAGCGCACCCGCTGCTCGCGCGCCGCTTCCTGCTGCGCCTCGAGATCGGCGAGCCCTGTGCGCTCGGCGCCCAGCTGCTCCGCCGAACGGACGCGCTCGACTTCGCGCTCCTGCAGCTCGACGTGCAGCGCCCCGAGCCGCGTCTCGACCTCAGCGAGCCGCTTGGTGAGCCGCTCGACCTGGGCGATCGCCTCTTCGGCCTCCCGGCGGGCGTGGATCACGCCCCGGTCCGCTTCTCCCTTTTCGGCTCCGGCGTCCAGCTCCATGCGACGGGCCTGTTCGGCATCGTGACCCGCGGTCGTCAGCGCGGCTTCAGCCGCCGCCAGCTCCTTGACCGTGGACTCTTCGGTCGCACGCGCGCGATCGAGATTCGTCGTGGCCCCGCGTACTTCCTTCTCCAGCGCCTCCAGCTCGGCGCGCCGCTGCAGCGGTCCCGCCGCGGGAGTCGCGCTGTCGAGAAACACGGCGCCGTTGGCCCGGCGCAGCGCGCCTGCCCCGATCACCTCGTGGCCGGCGAGCAGCGCCCGCACCCACGCGGCGGCCGGGCCATCGACGCGCAGGTCATCCTTCAGCGGATAGCCATCCGCAGCGAGGCGCGGCCCCGGCACGGCGGGCAGCAACACGATCGGACCTGGCTGGGTCTCGGCATGCCAGGCGCGGATCGCATCGATGACGGACGCGTCGCGCACCAGCACCGCATGCAGCCATTCGCCGAGCAGCCGTTCGGCCAGCTCGGCATCGCGCCGGCTGGTGCGGACGAAATCGGCGAGCGGGCCGAGCACGCCGTCGCCGAAGTGGTTGCGGACCTTCAGCAGCGCCTGCGCCGCCGGCGCGAGGCCGACGTGCTCGCGGTCCAGTTCGCTGAGCGCGTCGCGCCGTGCCTCGAGCTGCGCGAGCGCGGCTTCCGCTTGGCGCCGGGCGGAGCGCGCGCCCATCTCCTGCTCGTGCAAGGCGGCGACATGCCGGCGCGCGTGCTGCAGCGACTCCACCGCCCGGACCGCTGCCTGTGCGTCCCGGCTGGCCCGCTGCGCAGCGGCTTCGGCCTCGCGGCCGGCTGCCTGCGCCGCCGCATCCCGCTCCCGACGCTCGTCGCTGGCCAGCGCCAGCTGTTCGCGCAGCTCGCTGCGCTCGCGATCCAGGGCCGCGCCCTCGATTTCGAGCGCGCGTGCCGCCTCCGTGCGACGCTGGAGCGCGTCTTCCAGCTCGCGCACGGCGCGCCGCTCGGCGGTCAGGCGGCCGCGCACGTTGTCTTCTTCGCCGGTCCGCGCACCGAGCTCGCCCTGTACCGCGGTGAGATCACGCTCGGCAGCGGCGCGCTCGGCGGCCGCAGCCTCGTGTTCGCGCTCGGCCTGCGCCGCGCGGCGTTCCGCCTGCACGCGGTCATCGGCCGCCGTCTGCCGCCGCTGGCTCGCGTTGCCCAGTCGCTCGGCGGCAAGCGCGAGATCGCTCTCCAGCCGGCCGACTTCGAGCTTCGCGTCGCCCAGCCGGCGTTCGACTTCGGTGCGCCGCGCCTCGGCGGTGTGCCGCGCTTGGACGCGCGCTTCGCGCTGGCGCTCCGCATCGGTGAGCCGCGCCCGCGCCGCCGGGAGCGTTTCCGCCAGCTCGCGAGCCCGGACGCCGAGCGCGCCGAGGGACAAATCGAAGTCCTCCAGCTCGCGCCGCACGAGCGTCATCGCGATGCCGAACCGCTCCTCGATCATTTTGCCATAGCGTTCGGCGCGGCCCCGTTGGCGCGCGAGACTGCGCACCTGCGTCTGCACCTCGCCGATCAGGTCCTCGAGCCGCGCGAGATCGGCCGCGGTTTCCTCGAGCCGCCGTTCCGTGCTCTTCTTGCGGTCGCGATATAACCCAATCCCCGCGGCTTCTTCGAAGAGCGCGCGCCGCTCTTCCGCTTTTTCCGACAACAGCGCCTCGATCATCTTCGCTTCCATTACGACCGCGGCATCGGCGCCGAGGCCGGTCCCGCGCAGCATGTCCTGGATGTCGCGCAGGCGCACGGGCGAACGGTTCAACAGATAGTCGCTTTGCCCCGAGCGCGAGAGACGGCGCGTGACGACGACCTCCTGATAGGCAACCGGGAGGCTGCCGTCGGAGTTGTCGAAGACCAGCGACACTTCCGCCACGTTCAGGGGCCGACGCCCCGTCGATCCCTGGAAGATGACGTCTTCCATCTTGCCGCCGCGCAAGAGGCGCGGCGACTGCTCGCCCAGGACCCAGCGCACCGCGTCGGAGATGTTCGACTTGCCGCATCCGTTTGGGCCAACGATCGCGGTCACGCCTTGCTCGAACGGCAACTCCACCGATCCGGCGAACGATTTGAATCCGGACAGCTCGAGCCTGCTCAGTCTCATGGTGTCCCCATGCGAGGGAGTAGGTTCGCGCGCACACCGGCGCGCTTGAGTGCGGCTTGTGTATAGGCCGCTTGGTCGGGGCCTTCGAAAGCGCCGAGCAAGATGACGCCGTTCGACCAACGCATCGCGGGGAGCCCACGGTGGCGCAGCTGCTCGAGTGACGTGCCAGCCGGCGCGTGATACGAATAGGGCGCGAGCACCAAGTCGCCGACCCCTTCGGCGGCCATGCCGCGACGCCAGAGGCTCGCGCGCGCGGTGCCGGCGGCAGCGCGCGTGGCGTACGAGCCGGCCAGCACGCGGTACCAGACCGGTCCCTTCCCGCTCTGCGGCACTGGCGTGACCAGCGCCGGCACACCCCCATCCGCGGCCAGACGGTCCGCATGCGCGAGGGCCTTGTCGAGCGACGCATATGCGGCAAGCCGAACCGTCCAACCGAGCGTATCCCGCCGGGCGGGGGCTGGTGCCGGTGGAGGTTGGTGGTGGTTGGCGGAGGTTGTGGACGTTGCCGGGGAGGTGACGCGTGGGGCGGGAGCGGCAGGAGGCGCGACGAACGCCTCGCGCGCTCGCGCGAGCAGGGCCCATCCTCCAACCGCCAGCGCCGCAACCACGAGCGCCGCCACGGCGACCCGCAATCCACGGCGGGGATGCTCCGTAACCGGTGTGGGCATAGCCGGCGGCGACGGGCGCGGATTCGACGGCAGCCACCGATCGCGAACAACGCCGAGCAGCGGTACCTCACGCGGCAACGCAAAGTTTGGCGCGAGACCCTCAGGCGCGAGCACGAACACACCGTCTGGCGTCGCTGAGAGTTGTGCGAGACCGGCGAGCGGAAGCATGACGATCAGCAAGGCCCCTTCGGAACGGAAGCCGGCTTGCAACTTTGGCCACCGGACATGCCCGTAGACCTCCGCCGGGTGGACTGTGTCCGAGCCCGCTGGGATGATGAAGACCCCCGTGACTTCGTGCGCCGCCTTGTTCAACGAAACGCCATACTCGAACGCGTCCACGATTCCTTCGGTGGTGCTCAGTCCGACGACTTCGTGGAGCGCCGGATGCTCCAGACAGAGATCGACGAGCGCGACGCGGCGTCCGTCGCGGGCCGCAATGCGGGCGATGTCCCACGCCGCTTTTGCGGCCCACGGCAGATCGTCGGTGAGCGTCACGAGCGCAACCAACGCCGCATCGTTCACGAGCGGCGGAACGAGATGCCCGAGACGCGAGAGCGGCAACTGGCGGAGCGGGAGGGAGGGGGAGACTGTGCTCATTGTCCCGGTTGGTAAATCCAGAAGGGCCGCCCGAGGCGGCGGCCGGTGGCTTCGGCTTGCTCGCGCGTCGTATAGGGACCGAGCACAACGCGATAGCCGTCATCGGGGTGCTGCGGCGGCAGAACGCGCGCGGCCAACCCGGCGCGCGTGAGATCGTCGGCCAGGTGGCCGGACCATTCCGGGTTTTGCGACGT
>Ga0137386_10003573_pt1 | contig 10164 bp, 7 predicted proteins | sample SagtaG_4_FD_104910 | JGI IMG/M metagenome (GOLD analysis project Ga0137386, IMG submission 104910) | Vadose zone soil microbial communities from Sagehorn Ranch, Mendocino, California, USA - Sage2_R_100_16 metaG | ecosystem: Environmental > Terrestrial > Soil > Vadose zone | place: USA... | reverse complement strand
TGGTCGTCCCCGGGGTGGCCGGCCTCGGCCACCTGGCGTCGAGCTCCGGCCAGGCCTCCTGGAGCTCGCCCAACCTCCTGCTGTCACTTTTTGTCCTGGCGGTGCTGCTCGTCCCCTTCGCGCTGCTTTCCCTGGACCCCGTGGTGGATCGCCTCAGACGGATGGTTGACGGTCGGCCGATCACGTCTTGCGTCCTTGCCGCGAGCCTCCTCTGCCCGTATTCTCTCTACTGGGGGGGACCGGGGAAGGCCAGTCTCGCCGCCCTTTTCAGGCTGGCCCTCTACGTCGGCGCGGCGTCGCTCCTCGCGGTGCGCCTGCCGCGCCACCGTGCCCGGACCTTGGGGGATTTGGCGATCGTCCTGGCGGTCTGGCTCCCGGTGGAGCTTCGCTGGCTCGATGCGTCGTTCCCCTGGCCACCGAAGGGGTCAGGACGGATCCTATGCGGACTGCTGGCGCTCGACCTGCTCCTCTACCTCCTGCTGGTGGTGCGCAGGACGGAGGGGATCGGATACTCCTTCCGCCTGCGTCCGGGCGACCTCCGTCCGATCTTCGGCGCCTTCCTGGCCTACGCCCTGGTCGGGATCCCTCTGGGGATCGCAACCGGCTTCCTGAGCCACCCGATCGGCTGGCCGCCTCCCGTCCGGGCGGCAGAGTCGCTGGTCCTGATCTTCCTGTTCACCGGGATGCCGGAGGAGACGCTCTTCCGCGGCTTCCTGCAGGGGATCCTGACGCGCGCCACCGGACGACCGGTGCTCGCCCTGGCCGTCGTGGCGCTCCTGTTCGGCCTGGCACACCTCGACAACGGACCGCGTCCCGACTGGCGCTACTTCGTCCTCGCGACGCTCGCCGGGCTCGCCTACGGGTGGGTCTACATGGCCCGAGGACGCGTCGTGGCCCCGGCCCTGACGCACACCCTCGTCGACACCACCTGGAAACTCTTCTTCACCCGCTGAGCGCACGGGGGGACGGCCGGCCCCGCGGCTCGCATGAGGAGCCGTGCGTATGAACGGGCGCGAGGTCCTCGCCCCGTGGCAGGCGCTCTGGCGTGCCGGCGCGCGCCCGCGCGAGGCGGTGGTGTCCGGGTGCGAGGTCGCCTTCCTGCTCGGCTTTCTCTTGTACTACATCTGGGTGCTCGAGCCGGCGACCCATGCCTACGCCTGGCCGTCCTTCGCCTTCTTCATGGTGTTCACGCTTCTCTCGAGCTACCTGCACGGGTACGGCCCGTCCGATCTCGGACTGCGTGTCGACACGCTCGCGCGGGCCCTGGCCGAGGCGGTCTTGGTGATCGCCCCCGGCCTCGTGATCGCCTTCGTCCTGGGGCGGTGGATGCAGGGAGGCCACACCCTCACTCCGGAGCGCCTGGTGCTCTCGTTCCTCGGCACGTACACCTGGGCCCTGTTCCAGCAGTACGGCCTGCAATGCGTCTTCAACCTGAGGCTCCGGAGCGTCTTCCCGCACCCCATAGGGCACGACGTGGTCTGCGCCGGGATCTTCGCCGCGCTGCACCTGCCGAACCCCTTCCTGACCGTCGTGACCTTCGGGGCGGGCTACTGCTTCTGCGCTCTCTTCCGGCGTTGCCCGAACCTCTTCGCCCTCGGCGCCGCTCACGCGCTGTCCACGTCGGTCCTGTACTACTGCCTGCCGCCGGCGGTCACCCACCTGATGCGCGTGGGTCCGGGGTACCTTCTCGAGCTGCGCTGGCACTGAGCGATCCCTCCAGGCCGAACTGCAGCTGGTAGAGGCGGTGATAGATGCCGCGCCGCGCCAGGAGCTCCGCGTGCGTCCCCTCCTCCGCGAGACGGCCGTGGTGGAAGACCAGGATGCGATCGGCGCCGAGGATCGTCGCCAGCCGGTGGGCGATCACCAGGGACGTCCGGCCCTTGAGCAGCTGGTGCAGCGCGTCCTGGATCAGCATTTCCGTCTCGCGATCGACGCTGCTGGTGGCCTCGTCGAGGACCAGGAGGGCGGGGTCGTAGGCCAGGGCGCGGGCGAACGACAGGATCTGCTTCTGCCCCACGGACAGGTTGCCGCCGCGCTCCCGCACCGCCTCGTCGTACCCGTCGGGGAAGCGCTCGATGAAGACGTCGGCGTGCACGAGCCGGGCCGCCTCCTCCAGACGGGCGGCGGGGAGAGCGCGGTTTCCGAAGGCGATGTTGTCGGCGATGGTCCCCGTGACCAGGAAGTGGTCCTGCATCACCACCCCGATCTGGCCTCTCAGGTAGGGAAGCGGCAGCGTGCGCAGATCCCGCCCGTCGAGGCGGAGGGTCCCCGAGGTCGGATCGTAGAGGCGGATCAGGAGCTTCATGAGCGTGGTCTTCCCCGCGCCCGTGGCGCCGACCACCGCGACCTTCTCCCCGGGCTCGACCCGGAACGTGACGTCGTGCAGCACCTCCTCTCCGGGGCGGTAGGCGAATCGGACGGCGTCGAACTCGATCAGGCCGCGGGCGGGCGCCGCGGGCGCGGGGAGATCGGGGCCGACGATAGTCGGCCGGGTATCGAGGAGGGCGAAGATCCTCTCGAGCGAGGCCATCGCCGCCTGCATCACGGCATAGAAACTGCTGAGATCGCGCAGGGGCCCGAAGAAACGGGAGGTGTACTCCAGGAACGCGACCAGCGTGCCGAAGGTCAGGAGGCCACGCAGGATCTGGCCGCCCCCGTACCAGAGGATCAGGGCCGTGGCCAGCGTGCCGACCAGCTCGACGATCGCCGAGAAGGACGACTCGTAGACGACCGAGCGCAGCTCGGCCTCGCGGTGCTCCCGGTTGATCTCCTGGAACTCACTCAGGTTCTCACGCTCCCGGCGGAAGAGCTGGACCAGGAGCATGCCGGAGATCGCCTCCTGCAGGTAGGCGTTGAGTCGGGCGATGCGGCGCCGCACGTCGCGATAGGCCTGGCGGATCCGTCCCCGAAAGAGGACCGACAGGAGGAACAGGATCGGCGCCACGGCGAACGTGACGAGCGCAAGCCGGGCGTCGAGCCACCAGAGGATGCCGACGATCGCCAGAAGCTTCACGCTGTCCCCCAGGAGCGACACGACCCCGGAGGAGAAGAGGTCGGCGAGTGACTCGACGTCGGTCGTCACGCGTGTCATCAGACGGCCGACCGGATAGCGGTCGAAGAAGGAGGCGTCGAGTCGTTGGAGGTGGGCGAACAGGCGCGTGCGGAGCGCCAGGATGACGTTCTGCCCCGTGCGCTCCATGGTGTAGAGCTGCCCGTACCGGGCCACCATCTCGATCGAGAAGGCGACGAAGAACAGAAGGGCCAGGCGGGAGAGGCCCCGGGCGTCGTGGCGGAGGATGTGCTCATCGATCAGGATCTTGATGATGTATGGCTGGGCCAGCTGCGCCGCCATCACCACGAACATCAGGCCGGTCGACAGCGCGATGAGCGGCGCCTGCGGAGTCACGTACTCGAGGAGCCGGCGCACCAGCCGGGCGTCGTACACCTTGCCCAGGATTTCGTCGTCGTGCCGGTCGGCGCTCACGCCGGCCTCCCCCCGCGGAGGATGGACGTCATAGCCCCTGCAGCTCGCGTTCGATCTGCTGCTGCCGGCGCATGCGGGCGAACGGCCCGTCGCGACGCAGCAGCTCGGACGCCGTTCCCGCCTCCGCGATCCGGCCCTCGTCGAGGATCACGATCCGATCGGCCGACTCCACCGTCGAGACGCGATGCGAGATCAGGAACGTGGTGCGCTGGTGCATGAACTCCCGCAACCCCTGCAGAATCGCCTCCTCGGTGTCGGCGTCGACGCTGCTCAGCGCGTCGTCCAGGATCAGGATGCGGGGCTCCAGGAGCAGGGCGCGCGCCAGTGCAACCCGTTGCCGCTGGCCTCCGGAGAGCGTCACCCCGCGCTCGCCCACGAGCGTGTCGAGCCCGTGCGGCAGGTCGGGCAGGTCGCGCTCGAGCTGGGCGACGCGCGCCGCGTCCTCGATCTCCGCCCTGCTCGCCGAGGGACGTCCCAGGGCGATGTTCTCGGCGATGCTGCGGGAGAACAGGAAGGTCTCCTGCGGGACGATGCCGACGTGCGATCTCAGGTGGGACGTGGGGATCCGATTGAGATCGTGGCCGTCGAGGATCACCGTGCCGTCGGGGACCGGGTGGACGGCTGCGAGGAGCTGGACGAGAGTCGACTTGCCCGAGCCGACCCTGCCCGCGACGCCGACGGTCGTCCCGGCGGGCACCTCGAGGTTGATGCCGCGAAGCACGGGGCGGCCGCCGCGGGCCCCGTTCGCGTACGCGAAGTCGAGATCCCGGAAGACGACCGATCCCCGAATCGCCGGCCCGGAGCCGGCGACGCGATCGCCGGGCAGGTCGCTGGTCTCGGCGTGGATCTCCTCGACGCGCCGGATCGCCCCGAGCCCCCGCTGGAAGACTCCGAGGACCCATCCCATCATCACGGTCGGGCCGGTCAGCAGGGCGAGGTACGCGGTGAACGCGACCAGCCCGCCCAGGGTCAGCGATCCCTGGATCACATGGCGGCCCCCCAGCCAGAGCACCGCCAGGGTGCTGAGGCCGCCCAGGCCTCCCATCAAGGTGACGAGGAGGCCACGGCTGACCGCCAGGCGGAGGGCCCGGCGCCGGTACTCCCGGCTCAGGTCGGCGAACGACTCGATCTCCTGCGGCTCGCGGCCATAGGCCTTGACCATGTTGCTGCCGCTCAGGTTCTCCTGCGCCTTGTTGCTGATCTCTGCGAGCTGCTCCTGGGTGGCGTTGCTGCGCTGATGGATCGTGCGGCTGACGCGGTAGACCCCCATGAGAAGCAAGGGATAGGGGAGCACCGAGACGAGGGTGAGCACCGGATCGATGATCGCCATGAGGGCGAGGCCGGCGGTGTAGCGCAGCGCGACGTCGATCACGTTCAGGACCCCGGGCCCGAAGAGGGAGCGGATCAACATCAGGTCGTTGACGGCCCGCGACATGATCTCGCCCGTGCGGCGACGCCCGTAGAAGGAGGCCGGCAGGGTCTGGAGGTGGGCGAACAGATCGCCCCGTATGTCACAGACGATGCGCCGCGACGCCCCCAGGATGAAGAGCCGGGACCAGGTGCGGAGGATCGCCAGGGCCAGGGCGATCGCCGAGATCGCGACGCCGTAGAAGGCGATCGTCCGGTGGGGCGCACCCCGGCGCAGCGTCTCGATCCCCTCCTTGAGCAGCCACGGGATCCAGAGCGACAGCGCGTTGGTCGCGACGAGGCAGAGCAATCCGACGAGAAACGGAGCGCGGTAGGCGCGCAGATAGCGCAGGATCAGGGACACGGCGGTGTCAGGCCGGGCTCGAAGGCGCGGGCGGCGCGGCCCCCGGCACGAGGTCCAGCAGGACGTTCTCGAGCAGGAGCTGGCGGTTCCCCTTGCGCCGTATCGCGGCGATGGCGCGCTCCAGTTCGTCGACGGCGCGCGGCCCGTCCGCCCCCAGGTGACGTGCCAGGGCGGCCAGCCGGCCGGCGCAGTCGACGTGGATCAGGGCGCGGCCCCCCGGGAGGGCCCCCGCCAGCATCAGATCACGCAGGAGGGAGATCAGGATCTCGAGATCCCGCTCGACCGCCTCGCCGCCGCGGACGATCTCCTCGGCGCGGGCCACCGCGATGCCGGCGTCGCCCTGCCGCAGGAGGGTCTCCAGCACCTGGAGCAGCGCATCCCGGCGGCGGCGGAACTCCGCCAGATCGAGATCGATCGCCACGCCGATCCGCCCCGAGGCGATGCCGGCGCGCAGGGAGGCCTCCTCCTGCGGGATCGCCAGGCGCCGTACCAAATAGGCCTCGAGCTCGGTCCGGGGAACGGGCTGGAACGTGATCGCCCGGGCCCGCGACCGCAGGGTCGGGAGGAGGGCGTGATAGGACGGCGTCACCAGGATCAGGACGGCGTGCGCCGGCGGCTCTTCCAGCGTCTTCAGCAGCGCGTTCGCGGCCTCCGCCGGCATGCGGTGCGCCTGGTCGACGATCAGGATCGAGCGCCGTCCCTCGGCCGGATGGCGCTGCAGGAAGCCGATCCCCTGGCGGATCCGGTCGATCAGGATGGTCCAGGCCGGATTCGCGATCGCCTCCGCTTGGCTCTCCTGGAGGTCGATCCCGCCGGCCCCCTCGTCCGGGGCCTGTCCCTTCTCGAAGTCGGAGAGCTTCTCCGGGAAGACGACACGCAAATCGGGGTGGAGGAGGGCGCGCTCGTCGATCCGGCGGCAGGCGGCGCAGCCATCGCAGGGAGGGACGGCGGCGGGACAGAGCAGCGCGCGGGCGAGGGCCAGGGCGGTCGGCAGTTTCCCCACCCCCGGCGGCCCGTGGAAGATGAGGGACGGGCAGAGCCGGTCTCCCGCGAGGGCGTGACGCAGCGCCTCGACGGCGCGCGGCTGGCCGACGATCGCGGAGAACGGGGCGCTCACGGCCCGCCCAGGAAGCGGTCCACCGCCGCCTGCACGCGCACCTGGACCTCGGCCGGCGTGCCGAGCGCGTCCAGCACGACGAATCGTCCCGGCTCCTTGCGGGCCAGCTCCAGATAGCCCGAGCGGACCCTCTCGTGGAACTCGAGGCTCTCCTGCTCGAAGCGAGTCTCGTCGGGAGAGGTGCTCACGTCCCGCTCGCGGGCGCGCTCGAGGGCGGTGCGCGCGTCGATGTCGAACAGGATGGTGTGATCGGGGCGCTGCGCGAGGACCTCGAGGGCGTGCAGCATCAGGATCATGTCGAGCTCGAGGCCGCGTCCGAACCCCTGGTAGGCCAGCGTCGCATCGAGGTACCGATCGCACAGCACGACACGCCCTTCCTGCAGCGCCGGGCGGATCACCTGCTCGAGATGCTGCGCGCGCGCGGCGGCATACAGGAGCAGCTCGCACCCGGGCGTGATGTCGGTATTGGCGGGATTCAGCACCAGCTTGCGGACCTGATCGCCGATCGCCGTGCCCCCGGGCTCGCGCGTCAGGGTGTGGTCGATCCCGCGCTCCTCGAGATGGTTCGAGAGCATCTGGATCTGCGTGGTCTTGCCGGAACCCTCGATCCCTTCAAAGGTGATGAATCGGCCCAAGGTCGGGAACTCCGGGGGCGGCCGAGGCCGGGGAACGGGTCCGGTCCGCGGGCGAGAGTGAAGGGCATCATAGCACAGTCTTGCTGAAGTAGTCGCGTGCCCGCTCGACGTCGCGTCGCACCTGCTCGATCAGCGCCTGCGGCGAGGCGAATCTCAGCTCCTGGCGCAGGCGCGCGAGGAAACGGACCTCGACCGGCCGGCCGTAAAGGTCCGCGGCGCCGTCCAGGAGGTGGGTCTCCACCGCGTACGCGGCGTCCGGGAAGGTGGGGCGCGATCCGATGTTGGTCACGGAGGGGCGTGCCGCCCCGTCGATGACCATCTCGGTGATGTACACGCCGTCCTGCGGCACCAGGTCGTGCGCCGGCTTCAGGTTGGCGGTGGGGAACCCGAGGCGCGCGCCGCGTCCCGCCCCGTGGATGACGGTCCCTTCGATGGCGAAGGGGCGACCGAGCAGGTCCCTCGCCAGCTCGACCTCGCCCGCCTGGATGGCTCGGCGGATCCGGCTGCTGCTGATGGGACTGCCCAGAGACAGGACCTCCGGTACCTTCTCGGCACGGATCCTGAGATCGGCGCAGAGCGCGACCAGGAGATCGGCATTCCCCTCGCGCCCCCGACCGAAGTTGAAGTTCGCCCCCACATAGACCTCCCGGACCCCGAGCCCGTCGGCCAGGTGCCCCTTCACGAACGACGCGGCGTCGACGGAAGCCAGCTCCATCGTGAAGGGGAGGATCAGGACGAACTCCAGACCGGCCTCCTCCAGGAAAGCCAGCTTCTGGCGCCGGGTGGTGATCATGCGCGGCGCGCGATCGGGGGCCAGGATCGTGAGGGGGTGCGGCTCGAAGGTGACGAGGAGGCTGCTGCCGCCCGTCGCGCGGGCGCGCGCCAGGACCCGTTCGATGATCGCCCGGTGGCCGCGGTGCAGGCCGTCGAAGTTGCCGATGGTCGCCACCGGATCGCGCAGGTGGGCGCGCAGATCCGGAATGTCGCTGAACACCCTCATCGGCGATTCTCCCTGGAGGCCGTGCCCTTGCCTCGCGCGCCCGGGGCGCGCCTCATGTCCAGAGGCGGACGGCGACGGTGCGCAGGAGCCTGAGCGCCAGGTTGGCGTAACACCCGGCCACCAAGTCGTCCGTCACGATCCCCCAGCCGCCCGGGAGCCGCTCCGCGCGCCGCGCGGGCGGGGGCTTCACGACGTCCATCACCCGGAAGAGAACGAACGCGACGGCCACGGTGAGGGCCCCGCGCGACGACGGCGCCACCGGGATCCCGAGGAGCGTGACGAACAGCCCGGCCGTCTCGTCGATCACCACCGGTCCGGGGTCCGGCTCCCCGAGGATGCGCGCCGCCCGTCCCGCCGCCCAGACGCCCAGGAGCGCGATCGCGGCGGTCGCCGCCGCGAAGCCCCAGGCGGGAAGGCCGCGTGCCGCCAGGACGGCGAGCGGCACGGAGGCGAGCGTCCCGGCGGTGCCCGGGACGAGCGGCGAGCGGCCGACGCCGCCGAGCGTCGCGATCGCCAGCGCCGGCGCATCGAACCTCCGCCTTTCCCCGGTCACGACGGGGCGCGCGCCGGTGAGGGAGCCTCGAGGGCCGCGCCAACCAGGTCATGCGGATGGACCTCGGAGATTCGCACCGGGACGAAGGTGCCCGGCGCCAGCGGTCCGGGGGCGTCGGTGATCAGCACGCGCCCGTCGATCTCGGGGGCCTGGGCCTCGGTCCGGCCGCACAGGATGAGGTCGCTCTCCTCGTGCGCCCCCTCCACCAGCACCTCGACCGTGCTTCCCAGGAGGCGCCGGTTGCGGCGCGCGGCGATGCGCTCCTGGGTCGCCATGAGGCGCGCCCGCCGCTCCTCCTTCACGTGGGCGGGCACGTCGTCCGGCAGGGCCGCCGCGTGCGTCCCCTTCTCCTCGGAGTAGGTGAAGACGCCGACATGGTCGAACTCCACCTCCTCGACGAAGCGGCACAGGCTTTCGAACCGCGGCTCGGTCTCCCCCGGGAAGCCCACGATGAGGGTGGTCCGGAGCGCGATGCCCGGCACCCGCGTCCTCAGGGTCTCGAGGAGCCTGAGATGGCTCGCGCCGCTCCCGCCGCGCCGCATCGCTCTGAGGATCACCGGGTCGGCGTGCTGCAGCGGCACGTCCAGGTAGCGCGCCATCCTCCGGCAGGAGGCCAGGGCGCCGATGAACTCCGGCGTCAGGCGGTTCGGGTAGGCGTACAGGACCCGGAACCAGCGGATCCCGTCGACGCCGTCGAGGGCAGCCAGCAGGCGCGCGGCGCTCGTCCCGTCATCCAGGTCGGAACCGTAGTCGGTCGTGTCCTGGGCGATCAGGTTGATCTCGACGACGCCCGACGCCGCGAGCCGGCGCGCCTCCTCGACGATCGAGGCGATGGGGCGCGAGCGCTGCCGGCCGCGGAACGAGGGGATGGCGCAGAACGCGCAGGTATGGTCGCATCCTTCCGAGATCTTGACGTAGGCCGAGTAGCCGGGCGTGGCGAGCAGGCGCGGCGAGTCGTGGGAGTAGAGGTAGCGCGCGAGCGCGCGGCTCGGCTCGAAGCGCGCCCCGGCCGACAGGGCGCAGGCCTCCGCGATCCGCTCGATGTCATCGAGCCCGACGAAGGCGTCGATCTCGGGGATCGCCTCCCGGAGCTCGTCGTGGCTCTGCTGCACCATGCACCCCGCGACCACCAGGCGCCGGCAGCGGCCGGTCCTCTTGTGCTCGGCCATTTCCAGGATCGTGTCGACCGACTCCCGGCGGGCCGGCGCGATGAAGGTGCAGGTGTTGACCACGATGACGTCGGCCTCGGAGGGGTCGGCCGTGAGGGCGTAGCCGCTCCCCTTGAGCGTGCCCAGCATCACCTCGCTGTCGACCAGGTTCTTCGGGCAGCCGAGGCTGACCATGCCGACCTTGATCACGCGCCGCGCCTCCTCACGGGTAGAGCCGGTTCAGGGTCCGGGGGTACGGGATCGCCTCGCGCAGGTGGTGCACGCCTCCGACCCAGGAGACGAAGCGCTCGATCCCCATGCCGAACCCGCCGTGCGGGACGCTGCCGTACTTGCGGACGTCCAGGTACCAGCGGAACGAGTCCACGGGAAGCCCGTGCTCGCGGATGCGCTCGAGAAGAAGGTCGTGGTCGTGGATCCGCTGGCTCCCGCCGATGA
>Ga0137386_10003551_pt1 | contig 10194 bp, 8 predicted proteins | sample SagtaG_4_FD_104910 | JGI IMG/M metagenome (GOLD analysis project Ga0137386, IMG submission 104910) | Vadose zone soil microbial communities from Sagehorn Ranch, Mendocino, California, USA - Sage2_R_100_16 metaG | ecosystem: Environmental > Terrestrial > Soil > Vadose zone | place: USA... | reverse complement strand
GGTTGCGGTAGCGGTTTCAGTGGGGCGGCGGAGTGGAGCGAGCGGTGCGGCCGGTGCTGATTGTGGTGGGTCTGGTACTGGCGCAAGGTCTGCCGCAGATGGTTCTGATTCCAGATCACGGTGCGGTCCAGGAGTTCGCCTCGGCATCCGCCGATCCAGCGTTCGGCTATCGCATTCATGCGCGGGGTCCGCACGTTGCAGAGCACGGTCCGGATCCCGGCACCGGCGAGGACCGCGTCGAACGCGGTCGTGAAAGTTCGAGCCGCGGTCGCGGATCATGAACTTGACCCGGTGTGCCTGCTCGCCGAGGTCCATGATCAGGTTGCGGGCTTGCTGGGCGGTCCATTCTCCGGTTGGGTGCAGGGTGACTGCGAGGATGCGGATGCGCCTGGTGGCGTGCTCGATGACGGCCAGGACATGGGCCTGGGTGCCGTCGAGCAGGTCGGCGGTGAAGAAGTCGCACGCCAGGATCGCCTCGGCCCGAGATCGCAGGAACCGCGGCCAGGTAAGGGTGGATCGGCGCGGCGCAGGGTCGATTCCGGCCTTCTTGGGAATCTCCCGCACCGTTGAGGCGGCTATCTTCACTGCCAGGCCGGCCAGCTCCCCGTGGATCCTGCGGTACCCCCACCCGGGGAAATGTTGAGCTCAACATTTTCCGAGTTATGTGGAACCGGGAATTATGTGGAACCGGGCGGCTGAGTCGGTGACTGCACGGCGTGGTGTACGCCAGCGCTTCACATAACTTCTGCGCTGGCGTGACGCTTCACCTCCAACCCAAGTCGTGGAGGTGGGCAATGCACGAAGCGTTCTGGAACGGGCTGTTCGACGTGCGCTGGGAGGAGGCCCCGCTCGGGGCGGAGGCCATTCGGCTGACGGTGGGGCTGCGCGAGCGCGGCTATGCCGGGCGAACATGCCGGGACTACGGGCATGCCGTGGTTCACCTCGGCAGGTTCCTGCACGAAGAGCGGGGTAGCGACCAGGTTCGCGGTGACGGGGGCGTTACAGATTTCCTCGGCGGTCATCTGCCGGGGTGTCGCTGTTACCGCCGCCCGGCGGGCTGCGGAGAAGAACCGGTCCGCCGGGGACTGGCGCATCTGCTGGTGATGCTGCGCGAGGAGGGGAACATCCCCCCGGTCGTCGCGGACGAGCCGCCCTACCAGGAGCTGATCGAGGGCTACTGCCGTTTCCTGCGCCGGGATCGAGGGCTCGCCGAAACGACGGTGGCCAGCTACCGGCGCTGCCTTCGCGACTTCCTGGTCAGCCGCGGCGATGCGGTGAGCCCGGCTGAGCTGGTGGCGCTGAGCGCGGACGACCTGCTCGCGTTCAGCCGCCAGCGCGGGGCTGGGTTGGGACGCACGGCGCGGGACCATCTCGCCACGGCGTTGTCCGGCTTGTACCGGTGGCTGGATCTGTGCGGGCACGGCGGCGCGCAGCTGGTAGGTGCGGTGCCGCCGCGGCGGCGCTACCGGCTCGCCGGCGTGCCCTGCGCCTTGTCCTGGGAGCAGGTGCGTCGCCTGCCCGGCGCGGTAGAGCTGCGTGAGCCGAACGGCCGGCGCGGCTGACGACCAGCACCGCAAAGCCGGCCGCGACCGTCGCCGCCGAGACGGCAACCGCTCCGCCGATCCGCCGAACCGCCTCCTCCTGCGCCGCGCGCGGCGTTAGCCCGGCTCGCCGGGCCTCGGCATAGCGAGCGTCGAGCAGGAGGCCGAACTCGACTCCGACCGCGAGTCCGAGGGGCTCGAGCGCTGCCGACAACGGTGACAGCCGCAGACCGAGGACCGAGACCACGAGCGCGGCGAGGCCCGCGCCCACGACAGCGGGCACGAGCGGGCCCGACCTCATCGCCAGAGAGCGCGGGTCGACGACGCTGTCAAGCAGCGCGGATCCCCTGCAAAGCAATGCAACGACCCGCGCGCGCCAGCGAATCGAGGCGCTGCTTGACAGGCGACGGCCAGCCGCGCTACCCCGCGCCGACTCTCAGCTCACCCCCGTAAACAGCAGAAGCGCCCGAAAACCGATGGACTGAGGCGGATGGGTGCGCGTGGGCGCTACGCGGTCTCGGTGGGTGTCGCATACGAGGCGGGCGGCTCGGAGAGCAGCAGGTCGTAGAGGCGCGATTCGCGCTTCTGCGTGAGATCGATGTGGATGTGCTTGGCCTCGGTGTAGTCGTCAAGCGCCGTCGGCCCTAGCTCGCGGCCCAAGCCGCTCTGCTTGTAGCCGCCGAACGGCAGCCCGACGTTGACCAGGTGGTGGTCGTTGACCCACACCGTCCCCGCCTGGATGCGGTCCGCCACCTCGAGCGCGCGCTCGTAGTCCGAGCTCCACACGGCCGCCGAAAGGCCGTAGATCGTGTCATTGGCCATCGCGACCGCCTCGTCGACGTCCTTGTAGCGGATCACGCACTGGACGGGGCCGAAGATCTCTTCCCGGGCGATCCGCATGTCGTTGGTCACCTCGGTGAAGATCGTCGGCGCGACCCAGAACCCCTTCTCGAACTCCGAACCGTCGGGCGGGCCTCCTCCGAGGACGACCTTGGCGCCTTCCTGCTTGCCGATCTCGATGTACTCGAGGATGCGGTCGCGCTGCACGGCCGACACGACCGGGCCCATGTCGGTCTCGAAGTCGCTCGGATCGCCCTGCTTGATGGTCTTGGCGCGAGCGATCATCCGCTCGACGAACTCGTCGTGCAACGAGTCGGGGAGGAACAGGCGCGTGCCCGACTCACACATCTGGCCGGAGTACAGCCAGCAGCCGAAGAGCGCGGCGTCGACGGCCGCGTCGAGGTCGGCGTCGTCGAGGACGACGATCGGGCCCTTGCCCCCGAGCTCCAGCGACACCTTCTTGACCGTGGCGGAGGCCAGCCGCATGATCTCGCGTCCGACCTCGGTCGACCCCGTGAACGCCACCTTGCCGACGTCCGGGTGCGAGGCCAGGCGCGCGCCCACGTCCTCGCCGTCGCCGGTCACCACGTTCAACACGCCGGGCGGGACGCCGCATTCGAGCGCGATCCGCGCGAGATGGAGGAGGCTCAGCGGCGTGTTCTCCTCCGGCTTGATCACGATCGAGTTGCCCGCCGCGAGCGCGGGCGCGATCTTCCAGAGGCCGAGCACGAGCGGGAAGTTCCATGGCACGATGCCGACGCACACGCCGATCGGCTCACGCCGGATCGTGTTCATCGAGAGCGTCGGGTAGGTGGTCGTGGGCGCGACGCGCTCGAAGTCGTACGTGGCGGCGAGTTCGGCGAAGTAGGTCCAGTGGGGGGATGCGAGGCCGACGTGGAAGCCGGCGGCCTGGCGGACGGTCGCGCCGTTGGCCGCCGTCTCGAGGAAGAGGAGCTCCTCCATGTCGGTGGCCAGGCGCTCGCCGATGGCGAGCATGATCTCGGAGCGCTCCCCGGGCGTCTTCCCGGCCCAGACGCGGGACTCGAACGCGCGCTTGGCGGACTCGACGGCGCGGTCCGCATGCTCGACGGTGCCCTTGGCCACGGTCGCGACGATTTCCTCGGTGGCCGGACTGATGATCTGGTAGGCCTCGTCCGCATCGACCCACTCGCCGTCGATCAACATCTGATGGTGTGTAACGCCAACGGTTGACACGTCGCTTTCTCCTAACTCTTGATGTCGTTGGAATCGTCCTGCTAGCACGCGAAGCAGGCATCGCTCAAAGGAGCAGAACTTCCCGGCCGTTGGGACGATGCTGAACCCGCATTCAGGTGCGACGTGCTAGGCCTGCACGCCAAGACCAAGCTGCTCATATAGCCCCAGAGCGTCCCAGTACGTCGTCTCGACCTCGATGAGCCGGTTGGTTCCGATCAGCGTGACGTCGCATCCGGATCTCGTGACCGTCTGCCCAGTCGGTGCCAGTCCGTCGAAGTCGCCGAGGTGAGTGCCGGTCGCGCGCCACTCCTGACAGATGAGGCGGCCCTCACATAGCGTTCGCAAGACGTGCCACTGAACGTCCGGGAAGGCAAGGAAGTACACGGCTATCGCGTCACGGATCGCGCCACGCCCACGGGCTGGAGCATCGCGTCGCAGGTCCCGCCACACGCCGTTCGCGGCGTAGCACGCCGACACGGCATCGGGATCGTGGTCGTTCCACGCCTGGGTGCGGCGCCCCACGAGCGCGACCAGGTCCTGCCTTGGCATGACCCCGCCAGGGCCGAAGTCCTTGGCGATCGCCGTCGGATCGTTCGCCTCCCAAGCGCCGAGCCGACGCTTGATCCGATCGAGGACCTCGCTACTGATCATGGTTCCTGCTCCCTCCGGTGCAGCTGTTAGAGCCCATGTTCGATCAACCACTTGGAGACCGCCGCGCGCACCTGCGGCGCCTGGCGGCTGTACGTCAGCCCGTGCGGCGCTCCCGGGATCTCGACGTACTTCACACTGGCCGCGCCCAGGTAACGCCCTGCCTGGAGCCGGCCGCCGGGCGGCGGAAACAGCGCGTCCTTGCTGCCGAGGACCAGCAGCACCGGCACGTGGATGCCGCTCAGGGAAAGCTCGTTGGCCGTGAGCGCCGGCACGATCGACGTCAAGTCTCCGCACGGGTCGCGCGTCCGCATCTTCGTCACCGCCGCGACAACCGCAGGGTCCATGTCCGGTGAGGTATGCGCCGCCTGGAAGTCCGCGTCAGTCTCCCCGTAGTACGCGTAGTGCGGCTGCGTTCCGGCGCCAGCGCGCTCCTCGCCTCCGCCCGAGCACCTGCCGCTCGCACCAAGAGCCGTCGTGAGCGCCGTCAGGGAGGCCCAGCTGTCGTCGTAGCCCATCACGACAAGCCCGTCGATCTCGCCGAACGAATACGCGGCCAACTCCGCCACCAGCCCCCCGATCGAATGGCCGGCGAGAGTCACGCGCGCGAACGATGTGGGTGCAGCGCCGGCCATGACGTACTCGCCCTGGCGCAGCGCATGGACGATCTGGTGGGCGATGTCAGCCTGCGACCCCAAGCAGATGTCGTTTCCGTCCGGTCCCGCGCTGGCCAGATATCCGAGGCGGTCGATCGCGACCGAGACGTGGCCTAGCCGGGCCAGTTCGACCGCGTAGTCGTAACCCGGCACCGCTTGCAAGCGCCACGACCACTCGCCGTAGGAGAGACCGTGGAGATACAGGGTGGCCGCGTCCTGGGGTCGGCTCAGCGCCGCCCGTGGACCGACGAGGCTTCCATGGATGTCGTACTCGCGGCCGTCGGTCGCACACGAGACAAGCGACTCGTTCTCGTTGCGTACGCGGAACGTGACCGGTGCGTCGACGATCTCTCCGACGCCGACGCGCAGGTATGCGGCTCGCCCTCGCCTCCCCGCCGGCCGGATCCGGAAGTCACCGTCGCTGGCGGTCGGTACAGCACCCTCGAGTCGGCGCGCCCGCTCCACCCAGCGCCCGTTTCGGCACCGCTCGACAGAGAGCACCCGCCGCCGGCCGGGGATGCGAGCCGCGACCGTCGATCCGACGCCAGCGACGCGCGCTCGTCGCACCGCGCCACACACCGCGATCCGCTGCTCCGACGCGCCCGTCAGCACCACGCGGGCCGGATTGGGCGTCTTCGTCTGCGCCGGCGCGGCTGCCAGCGCCAGCAGCGCCGCGGCGATCGTCAGGACGGTGGCGCCGCGTTGGCCCAAGTCACTCATCGGGGTGATCACCCGCCGTCCACACCGACGATCGCGGCCCTCCAGCATCGGCCACGAGCGGGCAGAACGGACCCGCGCGCGCCGACACTCTCCTACGGTCAGTCCTGGCAGGATCGTCGTCGGCGTCGAGGGCTCGTAGACCGGCGGCCGCATCGGACGGTGTGGCGAGAGGCGGGACAGCTCGGTGACATCCGGAGTGAGCATCGCGGTCCCTCTGCGCTCACGCGGCCCTTGGCAACGCCCGCAGCCGCATGTAGCAGGAGACCGCCTGCGCGCGGTTCTTGACATGCAGCTTGCGCAGGACTCTCTTGACGTGCTCCTTCGGCGTGCTTTCGGCGATCACGAGCTGCGCGCTGATGTCGGCGTTGGTCGCACCGCGTGCGATGAGCTCGACGACTTCGAGCTCCCGCGGGGTCAGCAGATCTGCGAGCCGGGAGTCCGTGGGGAGCGACGTCGCCGCCGGGTGATGGGGCATCGTGCTCGGCCCGGCGGCTCGCGGCGGGAACTCGACACCGGCGTCGCCAATCTCCTCGATCGTCGTCTCCGCCGCCGTGGCCAGCAGCGCGCGCACCCGCCGCGACTGGAGACGCATGCGCTCCAGGAGCAGCGTCCGCTCCAGCGCACAGCTGAAGCCCTCTGCGAAAACGGCGAGCACGTCGCGCGCGACCACGTCGACGCCCGCGCCGCCGAAGTAGCGATCGGCGTGCAGCGTCCCGATCACGTTACCGCGGACCGTCACCGGAGCAGCGACATACGCGGTCATCCCCGCGCCGTCGAGGATTTCGCGAACGCCGTGTGCCGACTCTCGCGCGTCGATCGCCAGCACGGCGACCTGGCGGCGCAGGAGGTTGATCTCGGGGTCGCGCGCGTCGAGCACCACCGGGTGCGAACGCGCCGAATCCAGCCAGTCATCCTGCCAATGCGGGTCTCCGGCGAAATGCGCGCGCTCCGGCGTCAGCGATGCGCCGTCGAGACGGAAGAACACGCAACGGTCGAAGCCACAGGACCGGCACACCTCGGCCGTGACGCTGTCGAGCATCTGCAATGTCGACTCAACGGCGCGCAGCCGGTGCAGCGCCTCGCGAATCCCGCGAAGCGGCACTGCTGCGCTTTCGGGTCCAACCCTATTCAGCTCGACGACAGCCATCTTCCGCTCCGTTCGCTCGCTCTGGCGCAGCTGGCATCACGCGGTCACGACGCCGCTGGCGGCGAGCTTGTCCTCGTGGATAAGGCCAGCGGCACGCTCGGCGATCATGATCGTCGGCGCGTTGGTGTTGCCGCGCGGGACCGACGGCATGACCGAGGCGTCGACCACACGCAGGCCCTCGACGCCGAGCACGCGCAGCCGCGAGTCGACAACGGAACCGATCGCACAGGTCGAAGTCGGGTGAAAGAGCGTCTGCGAGCTGCGCCGCGCGAAATCCATCAGATCCTCGTCGGAGCCCGACGCGGGCGCGACGAACGGCCCGCTGATCACCGATCGCATCGCTGGCTGCCCCGCGATGTCCATCGCGATCCGCATACCGGCGAGCATGCTCTTGCGATCATCGTCCGTCGCAAGGTAGTTGTGGACGACCCGCGGCTTCGTGTCCGGCCTGGCCGAGCGCAGCGTGACCTGCCCGCGGCTGGTCGGCTTCAGCACACACGGACCGAACGCGAACCCATGCTCGACGACGGGCCCCAGCGACTCGTCGTAGAAGAGCACGGGCGCCAGGTGAAACTGAACGTCGGGCGCGTCGAGGCCGGCTCGTGTGCGCATGAAGCCGCCGGCCTCGCCGATATTCGACGTCAGTGGACCGCGGCCCTCGGACTGCAGCAGCGCGACGTTCTCCGGGGTCAGCGCGGTCATCAGCGACTCGACGTCCGTCTTCCAGTTGACCAGCGCCATGAGGTGGTCCTGCAGGCCCTGCCCAACCGGCAGGTCGGCCCGCACGTCGATCTGCAGCAGCGGCAGATGGTCGGCGGGGCCGATGCCCGAGAGCATCAGCAACTGCGGCGACTGGTAGGCGCCGGCCGACAGGATGACCTCGAGTTCAGCCCGCACCTCCTCCACCTGGTCGCCGCGCATGACCGCGACTCCGCTCGCACGCTCGCCGTCGAAGAGCACGCGCAGCGCCTGCGTGTCGGTCAGCACCGTCAGGTTGGGGCGCTCCATCGCAGAATGCAGGTAGGCGACCGCCGTGCTGCAGCGCATACCGCCGCGTTGCGTGACCTGGTAGCGCCCGACACCTTCCTGGTGCGCGTCGTTGAAGTCCGGGTTCTCCTCGTACCCGGCTTGCTTTGCGGCCTCGACAAACGCTTCGGCAAGCGGATGACGCGAGCGGCTCTCGGCAACGGTCAGCGGCCCGCCGACGCCGTGGAACGCGTCCGCGCCGCGCTCGTTGTCCTCCGCACGCTTGAAATGCGGGAGGACGTCGTCGTAACTCCAGCCTTCAGCGCCGTCGGCGGCCCATTCGTCGTAGTCGGCTCGATTGCCGCGGATGTAGATCATCGCGTTCATCGAGCTGCACCCGCCGAGGACCTTGCCGCGAGGCATGTACACGTGGCGGCCGCCGAGCCCGGGCTCCGGCTCGCTCGAGAAGTCCCAGTCGTAGCGGCTCTTGAACAGCCCGCCGAACGCGACGGGGATGTGGATCTCGTCCGCCGTGTCCGGTCCGCCGGCCTCGATCAGCGCAACCTTCACGTCTGGATCCTCGCTCAGGCGCGCGGCGAGCACGCAGCCCGCCGAGCCAGCTCCAACGATCACGTAGTGGTACATGCTTTCCTTCCAGTCTGCTTCGGTGATGTCAAGTTCCGCGAAGAGCCGCGGCCCCGGGAGGGAGACGCAGGCCGCGGGCTCTTCGGGGATCGGGGACGTCCCTGACGGTGACGACGAGCGAGGCGGAGGGTCGCGATGCCTTCCATCGTCCCCTCCGGCGTGGTGGCGTCAGGCCTCGACCACGCCCTGGTCCTTCTCGGCGGTCAGGTCCTTGTAGATCGGGAACAGCGGCTTTGTAAGGGGGACCAGCTTGAGGATCGTGCTGACCGGTCCCTTCGACTTGACCGCGCCCTTGGCGAGGTCGACCGCGAGGTTGTACTCACCGCGCCAGAACTTGTCGGCGATGTCCGCCGCCATGAAGAGCTGCACGTCGGGTTTCCTGTCGGTGTCGCCCTCGACGATCTCCATCGGATCTGCGAACGTGACCGTCAGCTGGGAGTCGGGGTCCGTGTAGGTCAGCTGAAGCGTCACGCCCGCTGCCTTGAGCTTGGGCCCCGCGTCCGGATGCTCGGCCGCCGCGCGGAACACGCCGCCCACGTACTTGTAGACCTCTCGATCGCTCTCGAAATACGCCATGTCCGTCTCCTGCCGCAGTGGTCGCTCGCTGTTAGGAGGAACGCTAGGGTCGACCGTTCGTCCATACATCGCCCGCCGGGCCGGTTTCCCTCCGCCCGGCGGACGAATCCGGTCCATAATGGCGCTGAAAGGGAGCGCCAGAACGATGAGCACAGCACCGCCGCAGAAACGTCCACAGACTCAACGTGAGGTCGCGCTCGAGGAGCGCGCTGCGCGGGCGTTGGCGCGCACCGAGGAGCTCGTCGAGCACTTCGAGCGGGCGGCCGGTGGCGCATCTACCCTCGATCAGCTCGAGGCGCAGGTGTCGGAGGCGCTGGCAGCGACGGCGACCTTGATCCGGATCGCAGCGGCGCAACTTGAGCACCCACCCATCCTCGAGGTCTGCGAGGTCGCGCTCGAGCTCGCCGCGCTGCACGATGAGGTCCGGCGGCTGTCGACGGACCGCCGGCTGCAGGCGCTCAGCCGAGTGCAAGAAGCGCTCAGCCACCTCCGCGGACTCAACGACATCGGCCAGATGATCAATCGCTCGACCGAGGAGCTGTGCCGCACTGTCGGATTCGACCGCGCGGTCCTGTTCCGCGAAGAGAATTCCGAAATGGTCGGCGGCGCCGTCTATGTCGCGGGGGACCCGGCTTGGGCCGAAAGCCTGTTCGAGTTGACGCTGCGGGTGCGACCGCGACTCGACCACTCGCTGATCGAGACCGAGATGATCCGCCGCCGGGCCCCGGTGATCGTGGCAGACGCCCAGAACGACCCGCGCACGAACAAGGAGCTCGTGCAGGGGTTTCGCACCCGCTCTTACGTCGCCGCGCCGGTTATGCCGCACGGCCGGGTCATCGGCTTCCTGCACGCCGACCACTACTTCGCCGGCCGCGACGTCGACTTGATCGACCGCGACGCACTGTGGACGTTCGCCGAGGGCTTCGGGTACGCGTTCGAGCGCACGACCCTGCGCGAGCGCCTGTGGACACAGCGCTCGAAGATGAAGAACATGATGGCCGCCGCAGCGACCGCGCTCGACGACACCCTAGCGGAGGTCGAGCTCGGCACCGCTGAAGCGGAGACCGAGGCCGCCCACTCGGCGGCGTCGATGGTCGCGGCGTCGATAACCGCGACGGCGGACTCGCGGCTCGCCGACCTGTTGACGCGCCGTGAGCTCGAGGTGCTCAGGCTCATGGCCGACGGCCTGACTAACGCCCACATCGCAGATCAGCTCGTGATCTCGCGGGCGACCGTAAAG
>Ga0137386_10003547_pt1 | contig 10199 bp, 10 predicted proteins | sample SagtaG_4_FD_104910 | JGI IMG/M metagenome (GOLD analysis project Ga0137386, IMG submission 104910) | Vadose zone soil microbial communities from Sagehorn Ranch, Mendocino, California, USA - Sage2_R_100_16 metaG | ecosystem: Environmental > Terrestrial > Soil > Vadose zone | place: USA... | reverse complement strand
GACCTGTTCAACCACCTGACCGGGTACAGCCGCCGGGTGGACTACCACCGGCTGCTCGTCGCCCCGACCGGGCTGCGTTCCGGCCTGATCAAGCGGATCGACGAGCAGGTGCGGATGGCCCGCGAAGGGCGTCCCTCGCGGATCCAGATGAAATGCAACGCGATCATCGACGAGGCGATCATCGACGCGCTCTACCAGGCGTCGATCGCCGGCGTGCCGATTGACCTGCTGGTGCGGGGGATCTGCTCGCTGCGCCCGGGAGTGCCTGGGCTGTCGGAGACGATCAGGGTCCGCAGCGTGGTCGGCCGCTTCCTCGAGCACTCCAGGATCTACGCGTTCGGCGCGGGCGCGTTCGGCGCGGGGGTGGACGGCACGGGCGGGGTGGACGGTGCCGGCGGGGTGGACGGTGCCGGCGGTGTGGACGGCGCGAACGAGGTGAACGGTGCCGGCGGGGTGGACGGTGCCGGCGGAGCCGGCCGCACAGACGGGGCGGGTGGCACGGACGGGGCGGTTGACGACGTCTGGATGGGCAGCGCCGACCTGATGCACAGGAACCTCGACCGCCGCGTGGAACTGCTCATCCGGGTTACCGACCCCGGGCACAGAGCGGAGCTTCGCAGCCTGATCGACCTGGCCATGGACCCGAGCGTCTCGTCCTGGTGGCTGGGCCCTGACGGCATCTGGACCAGGCATCACCTGGACGAGGGCGGCGCCCCGCTGATCGACCTGCAGGAGCACCTGATCAGGTTCAGGCAGAACCGGCCGGCCGACGCCGACGTCGCCGCCGGCAAGAGCCGGCCGCGGTCCGCCGGTCCGGATCGGCGTGGCTGACGGCCGCCCTCCCGGCCGCGTCCAAGCCGCCGGAGCCGTGATCTGGCGCCCCGGCCGGGCGGGACCGGAGGTCGCGCTCGTGCACCGGCCGCGCTACGACGACTGGTCCTACCCGAAGGGCAAGTGCGAACCCGGCGAGCACGTTCTCGACGCGGCGGTCCGCGAGGTCGCCGAGGAGACCGGCCTGCGGGTCGTGATCGGCCGCCCGCTGACCCCCTCGGTCTACCAGGTCAGCGCGGGGGTCAAGCATGTCGCCTACTGGGTCGCGCGGTGCACCGGGTCGGCAGGCTTCGTCCCGAACAGCGAGGTGGACGAGGTGCGGTGGCTCCCTGCGGACGACGCGCGGGAACGGCTGTCATACCCAAGGGACGTGGCGCTGCTTGAGGAGTTCAGGTCAGGCCCGGTCAGGACGGTTCCGCTGATCCTGCTGCGCCACGCGGAGGCCGGCCGCAAGCGCGAGCAGGCCGGGGACGGAACGGCGGCAGCGGATCTGGCCAGGCCGCTCGACGCCCGCGGATCGGCCGATGCGGAGTCCCTGGCGCGGCTGCTGGCCAGCTACGGGAAATGCCGGGTGATCAGCTCGGCGGCCGAGCGCTGCGTGGCGACGGTCCGGCCGTACGCGGCGGCCACCGGGGTGTCCGTCGAGACTGAGCCGGCCTTCACGATCGGGTCCGATCCGACCTCGGATGCTGAGCTGCTGGCGGCGGGGACCGTCCGGCCTGGCCTGGCCAGCGGCAGGGCCAGGCAGCGGCCCGGGCACGGGTCGCCCGCCGGGCCGGGCGCCAGTCGGGCGGCGGCACTGGCGGCCGCCGGCGAGCCGGCCCTGATCTGCGCGAACCGCGAGAACCTCCCCGAGCTGATCGGCGCGGCGTTCGGCGCGCTCGGCGCGAGCCCGCCCGACGCCAGGCCGCTCAGCAAGAGCGAGTTCTGGGTGCTGCAGTCGGCCGACGGCGTACTCGCCTCGGCCGAGCGGCATGATACGCGCAGGTAGCCGCCCGTCTCGGCCGCACCGTCTGGCGGTCGGCACGCGTGCGGGCGGCCCGGCCGGCCGTCTGAGCCGGCCGGCCCGGCCGTCTGAGCCGGCCGGCCCGGCCGTCTGAGCTGGCCGGGCAGAAGAATGTCGGAGGCACGCGATAGAAGTCGGCTATCCACAACCCGCGTCGGGAAACCGCCGGGAAACCGTCGGGAGAGGAGAGCATGATGGCCGACGAGATGGCACGAGCGGTCGAGAGCGAGATCGCGGACCTCGCTGAGCGGTTAACCGCGCCGGGGCCTGACGAGTGCCTGCGCTGTTTCCTGCTGCGGATGATCACCGAGTTCGGCTGCGACGGGACGTACCGCTGGACGATCCGCTGGCGGGACGTCCGCGCCGCTCAGGCACGCGGATTGCTGAGCCAGCTGAGCCGCCGCGGCGGGTTCTGCGACTGTGAGGTGCTGATGAACGTCTTCCCCGACTATCCGCAGGTCAGCGTGGCGCTCCCGTGCGCGGGGGTGGCCCGGCCCGGGTCGTGGCGGCCGTGCGACCTGCGCCGGCTGCGCAAGAGCGCGTGAGACGCGGCCCGTGGCGGCTGCGCAAGAGCGCGTGAGACGCGGCCCGCGGCGGCTGCGCAAGAGCGCGTGAGAGCCGTGCGACCAGCGCCGGCCGTGCCGGAGTTCATGATCACGCCTCGCCCTTCTCGATCAGTCTGATTATCGCCATCGCGATCGGTAGGGCCGTGATCTCGATCTGCCACTGTCTGGCGCCGTAGCGCTCGAGCCGGGCCGCGACGGACTCGGGCGTGAGCGGCTCGGGCGGCTGCCAGGCCAGCCGGCGCACGGCGTCGGGAGCGACCAGGTTCTCGGTCGGGAGGTGACCGGAGTCCGCCAGCGCCGCGACAGCGGTCCTGACGGCGGCTAGCCGCTTCGCCGCCACCGGGTCGCGTTCTGCCCAGCGGTGGGCGGGCGGCGGGCCGTCGCCGGGCGGAGCGGAGGACTCGGGCAGCGCCGCGTCGGCCAGCGACTTGGCCCGCCGCACCGCCCGCAGCCAGTCCGGCCCGTACCGCCGCGCGCCGCGGCCGGTAAAGCCGGGGAGCTTGCCCAGTTCGGCCAGGCTGCTCGGTGCCGCCCTCGCCGCCTCGATGATCGCAGCGTCGGTCAGGACCCTGGTCGGCGAGATGTCCCTGCGCTGGGCGATCTGGTCGCGTTCCAGCCAGAGCTCGCGGACGATCGCCAGGCCGCGCCTGCTGCGGACCCGGTGGATTCCCGACGTCCTGCGCCAGGCGTCGGGACGTGGCGGAGCGGGCTTTGCGGCCAGGATCGCGGCGAACTCCTGCTCGGCCCAGCCGGTCTTGCCCTGCTCGGTGAGCTGCGCGGCGAGTGCGTCCCGCAGCTCGACCAGAACCTCGACGTCCAGCGCGGCGTAGCGGAGCCATTCGGCGGGCAGGGGCCTGGTCGACCAGTCCGCCGCCGAGTGCGACTTCTCCAGGGTCAGCCCGAGTACCTCCTCGACCAGGGTGCCAAGGCCCACCCGCGGATAGCCGAGCAGACGCCCGGCAAGCTCGGTGTCGAAGAGCCGCCGCGGCCGGAAGCCGAGGTCGGCCAGGCACGGCAGATCCTGGCTGGCCGCGTGCAGCACGGCCTCCGCGGCGGCCAGGGCATCGTCGACCCCGGATAGGTCGGGGCAGGCGACCGGGTCGATGAGCACGGTGCCTGCGCCCTGCCTGCGGAGCTGGACCAGGAAGGCCCGGTGACCGTAGCGGAACCCGGACGCCCGCTCGGCGTCTACCGCGACGGGCCCGGTTCCTTCCCCGAGCCTGGCGGTCGCCTCGGCCAGGTCATCGGCGGTAACCACCAGCGGCGGCATCCCATCGCGAGGTTCGAGCAGCGGCACGCTCACGGCCGGCCCCTCGCTCGCGGCTGCCGTGGCCTGCCCGGCCTGAGCGGCGCGACGCCGGCCGCGACCGGAGGCAGCCCGGCGGCGACGCAGAGCATATCGGCCCACGCTTCCAGGTGCTTGTCCAGCTCGAAACGGTCGCCGCCGTCCGAGGTCGGCGACCAGGACGCCCGCATCTCGAACTCCGACGCGACCGGGTCCTCCTGCTTGGTGCCGAATCCCTCCGTGACCACTCTGGTCACCGTTCCGCTCGGCGCCGCGTACCCCGCCGACTTCGACTCGAGCGCCTCGGTCAGCCAGCTCCAGCCGACCTGCCCGACGAGCGGGTCGTCGGCGATCTCCGGTTCCAGCGTGGCCCGCACATAGGCGATCACGCGGAACGGCCCGGCCCAGCCGTCCTGCCCAGCGGGGTCATACAGCAGCACGAACCTGCCCCATCCGATCTCGTTCCCGTCCAGCTCGACGGTCGCGGCGACCGCCGCCGCCTGCGGTGCCAGCCGTCGTGGCGGCGGCTCGCCGTCGAAGCTGAGTTCCGGCCGGTTCCCGCGCTGCTCGGCCACGCCCGACTCAAGCTCGGCGACCGCCGTGCGGAACACCTGATCGGCCCCTGGATGCCTGTCCTCGGGCACCGCTGCCGGCCTCAGCGCGCGAGACGGCGGCAAGGCATCCTCATGCGACGCGGTCAAGCTGCCCGGCAGCGGGCCGTGCGGACGCGGCGACCAGTTTCCTGCGGGCCGCGGGAAGCAGTCCCACCAGCAGCGCGGTCCCGCACGCGGTACAGAACCACTCGGGGCAGCCGTCGCCCTGGCTGTCAGGGCACCGGCCCTGCCGCGGATGGACCTGCGCGAACTCGCGCTTGGAGCCACAGCACGGACAGTACCGGAGGTCGTCAATCATCTGCTGCTCCCGTCGTCGCCGGACCCCTCCATCGATGCTGGCACGTACCCGGCCACATGCCGTGGATCTTCGGCGGCGTGTCATCTGGGCGTTTCGGCGCCAAAGCGGCGGCGCGGCCCGCCGCTCCGAGCCGCCCCATCGGCCGCCGCTCGGGTGCACGAAGCTGGCCGGTGCACAAAGCTATGAGACGATCCCAGGCGTGAACACGCAGACCGCCGACTCAGCATTCATCCGGGCCTGCCGCCGGCAGCCGGTCTCCTGCGCGCCCGTGTGGTACATGCGCCAGGCGGGCCGGTCCCTGCCGGAGTACCGCGCGACCAGGGCCGGGACGGCGATGCTCGACGCGTGCTCGAATCCCGACCTGATCACCGAGATCACGCTCCAGCCGGTCCGCAGGTACGGGGTCGACGCGGCGATCCTGTTCAGCGACATCGTCGTGCCGCTGCGGGCGGCCGGCCTGGACATCGACATCCGCCCGGGAGTCGGGCCCGTGCTCGACAAGCCGGTCCGCGACGAGGGCGGCGTGGCCAGGCTGCGCGGACTGGAGCCCGGCGACGTCGCCTTCGTGAGCCAGGCTGTCGAGATGCTGGTCGCCGAGCTTGGCGGGACCCCGTTGATCGGTTTCGCCGGCGGGCCGTTCACCCTCGCCTGTTACCTCGTGGACGGCGGCCCGTCGAAGACCTTCGACCGGACCAGGGCGCTCATGTACGGCGCCCCCGCTCTGTGGGAGTCGCTGCTCGGCAGGCTCACCGACATCACGATCACGTTCCTCCGGGCGCAGGTGCAGGCGGGCGCCTCGGCCGTGCAACTCTTCGACTCCTGGGCCGGGATCGTAGGCCCCGAGGACTACCGGCGCAGCGTGCTGCCGTTCAGCAGGCGGATCTTCGCCGCGCTCGCCTCGTCCGGCGTGCCGACGATCCATTTCGGCGTCGGCACCGGCGAGCTGCTCGGGCTGCTCGGCGAGGCCGGCGCCGACGTCGTGGGCGTCGACTGGCGGGTGCCGCTCGACGACGCCGTGCACCGAGTGGCGCCCGGCAAGGCCCTGCAGGGCAACCTGGACCCGGCGGTACTGCTAGCACCGTGGCCGGTCGTCGAGTTGCGGGCGCGCGCGGTGCTCGAGAAGGGCCGCACGGCCGAGAGTCACATCTTCAACCTCGGCCACGGCGTGCTACCCGAGACCGACCCGGACATACTGGCCAGGCTCACCGACCTCGTGCACGCGACCCCCGCCGGGTCCGTCGGCTAGCCACTACGGCGCCGCCGCTGCGGGCGGGTCGGCCGCGGGCGGGGACCTCCGCCGCGCGAGCCTGCGCCGGCTCTCGTAGACGATGCCGCCGATCAGCGCCACCGGAATGATGAACGGCAGAATCGAGCCAAGCGCGGTCAGCACCCAGCCGACAACCAGGCCCAGCGCGTGCCACCCGCCGCGCAGGCCGCCGCCGAAGCCCGGCGATGTCTTCTGATGCTTCTTAACGAGGACCGCGCGGTGACCGACGAGCACCAGCGAGACCGTCGCGTAGCTGGTCTCATGGGCCAGCGCGCGCTGCTGGGCAAGCAGCGCCTCAAGGTTGGACTCCTGGCTGTTGATCTCTTCCTGGACCGACAGCAGCTGGCTCACCGACCCGGCCTTGCTCAGCAGCTTCCGCAACTGCGAGATCGCCGCCTGTGCCGACGCGACCCTGCTGTTCACGTCGGCGACCTGCTGGGTGACGTCCTGCGCCCGCTGGCTGGACGAGACCGGCCTTCCGAGCGTCCTCAGCCTGGCCAGCGTGGGGCGGTACAGCGCGACCGGGATCTTGACCTCCAGGCTGACCTGCGGGGTGCGGTGATCACCGGGCGGTATCGTCTCCTGCTCGCCTGAGACGTAGCCGCCGGCCTTGGTGACGAACTTGACAGCCTTCGTGGCCTGGGCGGTCACGTCCACGCCCTTCGTGACCCGGACGGTCAGGAAGGCCGTGTAGATGATGCTCTGGGTGGACAGCGCCAGCCTGGTCCTGCGCTCCGCCGCCTTAAATGCCGTGCCCGCTGCGCCGTTCGCCGCCAGACGCCTCGCGCCTTCATGGGCCATCGCGCGTTGGGGGGCCTGGGCGGGGGTGCCGGCGCCGTTGGTCGCTGGCCCCGAGCACGCGGCGAGGAGGAGGCCGGTGCCAACGGAGGCGGCACCGGCGGTGAGGAGTGTGCGCAGCGCTGGATGGCGTGCGGGGGCGCCGATGGCGCGGAACGAACGGCTCATGCACTTCAGACGCGCCAGCGCGGCGAACGGTTTCGCCTGCCCGGAATGAATACCAGGCGTTACCGGTGCGTTGCCTGCCGGACCCGGACCCGGATGCCAGGATGTGTGGGGTGAGCTACCCGAAGATCGAGCTGCACGTCCACCTGGAGGGAACCGTCAGGCCCGCGGCCCTGCTCCAGATCGCCCGCCGCAACGGCGTCGCACTGCCCGCCGATTCGGTCTCCGAACTGGCGGCGATCTACGAGTTCCGTGACTTCCCGCACTTTCTCGATGTCTGGTGGCTGACCACGGGGGCGCTGCGGTCCGACCGCGACTTCAGGCAGGTCGTCGTCGACTACGCGGCCGAGGCAGCGTCGCACGGGGCGGTCTACCTGGAGGGCATTTTCTCGCCGTCCGAGCCGGCCAGGCGCGGTGTCTCGTACGAGGAGGTCTTCGCTGGCTACTGTGACGGTGCCGCGGACGCCTGGGAGTCGCACGGGGTCCGCGTCGCGCTGACTCCCGACATCGTCAGGGGCTTCCCGGTCGAGGATGCCGAGCAGACCGTCAGGCACGCGATCGCGCACGCCGGCCGCGGCGTCGTCGGCGTGGGCCTGGGCGGCGCCGAGGGCGAGTACCCGCCCGAGCTGTACGAGCGGGCGTTCGCCCGGGCCAGGGATGGCGGCCTTGGCTCGGTGCCGCACGCGGGCGAGGCCGGCGGCCCGGCCTCGGTCTGGGGAGCCCTGGACGTACTCGGCGCCGACCGGATCAGGCACGGCGTCCGCGCCGTCGAGGACTCCGGCCTGGTCCGCGAGCTCGCCAGGCGCGGCATCGTGCTCGATGTGTGCCCCACCTCGAACGTGCGCACCGGGGTGGTCCCCTCGCTGGCCGAGCATCCCCTGCCCGAACTGCTCAGGGCCGGCGTCCGGTGCACGGTGAACACCGACGACCCTGCGATGTTCGGGAGTGACCTGGGATCCGAGCACGCCGCCGCGGGGCGGCTCGGAGTCTCGCCGGCAGACAGCTACGAGGCAGGGGTGCTGGGGGCGCTGTGCGACGATCAGACGCGCGCCGTCCTGCGCCGGATCGGCGACGAGTACGGCTGGTCCGCGAGCGACGCCGGCGCGGGCGAAGGATGAGCAGGCGGCGGGGCAGGCATACCGTCGATCGGCCGACGCACTCTGCACTTGTCGCTAACCTGTCCCTTGTGCAGAAGCTCGGTGGCTTGTGGCGGCGCCGGCCGTTGGTCAGGCGGCCGTGGATACCCGTGGTCGCGGTGGTGGTCCTGCTGGGCCTGAACCTCAGCGGGCACTCAGTTAACGGGACGTCCAGCGAAGTCGGGATCCACAAGATCCGCCATGTCGTCATCATCATGCAGGAGAACCGGTCGTTCGACTCGTTCTTCGGCACCTACCCCGGAGCAGACGGGATCCCGGCAAGCAACGGCCATTTCACCGTCTGCGCGCCCGATCCCCGCACCATGGGCTGTGACCGTCCGTTTCACGATCCGCGCCTGGTCAACGGCGGCGGCGGGCACAGTCCGGCCGACTCGCGAACCGACGTCGACGGCGGCAGGATGGACGGGTTCGTCAGGGCCGCCGAGCTGAGCCGCAACCGCGGCTGCAGCGCGACCTACCCGCCGCCTGCGGTGTGCCTGCCGTCGGGTCCGCAGGACGTCATGGGCTACCACGACGCCAGGGAGATACCGAACTACTGGACGTACGCCAGGGACTTCACGCTCAACGATCACATGTTCGAGCCGGTCGCGTCGTGGAGCCTGCCGGCCCACCTGTACATGCTGAGCGGCTGGTCCGCGGTCTGCAAGAACAAGAAGCCCGGTAGCTGCCGCAGCTACGTCGGCGGCCAGTCCGGGCCGACTCCCGGCGGCCACAGCCGTGCCCAGAGCCAGAGCCACAGCCGCAACCGCAACCAAGGCCATCACCTCTCGGCTGCCTTCTGGGCTTGCGTGCGGGCGCACGGCGTGAACCCGGCCAATATGCAGCGCCCGGCCGGACTGTCCCGGCGCCAGCGTCAGGCGATCGATACCTGCCTGCAGATCCTGAATCCCGCCGAGCGCCAGCGACTGCTCGACCATGGCGCGGGCGGAGGCGGCGGCCTGGGCCAGGAGCTCGGCATCTACTCCTGGACCGACCTGACCTACCTGCTGCACAAGCACCACGTTTCCTGGTCCTACTTCGTGCAGAAGGGAGTCCAGCCCGACTGCAACGACAACCCCGACGAGAGCGCCGCGGGCTGCGCACCGGTGCGCCAGGGCGCAGGCACGCCGTCGATCTGGAACCCGCTGCCCGCCTTTACCGACGTCAAGTCCGACCATCAGCTCCATCACGTCAGGAACCTGTCGGCCTTCTACCGCATGGCCAGGCACGGCAAGCTGCCCGCGGTGTCGTGGATCGCGCCCACCCAGGCGAACAGCGACCACCCGCCCGCGAACATCGCGACCGGCCAGGCCTACGTCACCAACCTGATCAACACGATCATGCGCGGCCCCGACTGGAAGTCCACGGCGATCTTCCTGGCCTGGGACGACTGGGGCGGCTTCTACGACCACGTCGCCCCGCCGAACGTCGACCAGAGCGGATACGGCCTGCGCGTGCCCGCGCTCGTCATCAGCCCGTACGCGAAGCGGGGTTACATCGACCACCAGGTGCTGTCGTTCGACGCCTACAACAAGTTCATCGAGGACGACTTCCTGAACGGCGCCCGGCTGAACCCGCGCACCGACGGCCGCCCTGACCCGCGTCCCGATGTCCGCGAGAACGCCGCCATCCTCGGCAACCTGTACGCGGACTTCGACTTCAGCCAGAATCCGCGCCGCCCGGTGCTGCTGCCAACCCGTCCGGCCCCCGGTCCGGCCTCGAAGCCGGGAGGCTAGGCGCCCGCGCCGTGCTTATCGCGCGCCAGTACGCACGCGCGCTCGGGCTGGCCGGCGAGGAGGGAGTCAGGCACGTGCTCCGGGCCTTGCGGCAGCACTTCGAGCTGACCATGCGCCTGGCCGGCCATGCCACCCTCGCCGACAGGGCCCGGACGTGCTGACCCGCGTTCACTGACCGGATATACCGGACCGGTCATACCAGTCATATCGATCATCGGCTATCGGCGCCTGCCCGGATCCATCCGGCAGTTACTCGGGCGCGATCGTCGGGCGCGCGGTCAGCCGCCAGCCCGCCGGCGTCAGCCTGAGCTCGCCGGACGGTCGCGTTCGTCCGCGCCGCGGCGCCGCGCCGCCAGCGCTGGCGGCCCTACTCGAGCAGCATGATCACTAAGCCCGGCTCGGCCATGCCGACCTCGTTTCCTGACCACTCCAGGGGCGCGTGCACTTGTCCGGCGCTCGTGGATATCAGCTACGTCATGACCGGGGCGGACGCGCGG
>Ga0137386_10003541_pt1 | contig 10211 bp, 10 predicted proteins | sample SagtaG_4_FD_104910 | JGI IMG/M metagenome (GOLD analysis project Ga0137386, IMG submission 104910) | Vadose zone soil microbial communities from Sagehorn Ranch, Mendocino, California, USA - Sage2_R_100_16 metaG | ecosystem: Environmental > Terrestrial > Soil > Vadose zone | place: USA... | reverse complement strand
GCCAAGCGGAGCAGCGGTAGCCATAGACACCTCCGAATGAGCTATAAAATTGAACGTGAATTCTTATTCAATTTTATCAGAGAAAAAGATGATTGTCAAGGCCTATCCTCACACTCGGGACACACATCAGGACAAAACCGGGACAGCGCCTCATGACAGCGGGACGCCCGGTCCGCTACACTTCTAGCAGAGAAACGAGGTAGGTTCATCGCATTACCTGCCTCCGCATAGAACCAGAAAAAAGGCTTGCCTTGAACGAAGTGAAAGGAGCAATTGTATGAAAACCTCTCGTCCTGCTGTCCTCACCGCCGCCGCTATCCTGCTGGGGCTGGTCAGCCTCCTCAGCTTAACAACCCCTCTCGTCGGTGGCGTGCCGCTGCTCGTGGTAGTATTCGCGGTCGTCGCGGGCCTCGTCGGCCTGGTTGCCGTCTATGGACTGTGGAAAGCGAAACGTTGGGGGATGATCGTCGCGATTATCCTCTCGGTCCTGAATGCGCTTTCGGCAGCTCCCGGTCTATTCGTTCAGCCGAATCCCATTGCTACCACCGGCGCGGGCGTCACGATCGCGTTCTCGGTGCTCATTATCGTCTTGACAGTCTTGCCATCTGCTCGCCAGGCCTACGCCTAAGGAGAAACAACCATGGCAATGTCAGATCGAATCGAATCGGCCGCACCTTTGGAGAAGGAGGCGACCATCATGGCAGGAGGGCAGTCCCTTGGAGAAAGACGCCCGCGCGACCTGCGTACCTTGCGGCGCATCGCTGCCGCCATCAGCATCGTCCTGGGACCCCTCGCCGTGGGTGTTGTTCGCGCCACTGTCCCGCTTGCCTCCTCGTCGGGCGGCCAGGCTGCCATCGCCGCCGTGGCGGCCAACCTCGCCATGGTGCGTATCGAACTCGCTGCTGGAGTTGTGGCCTCGCTCTTCTTGCCGTTTGCGATCGTGGGCTTGACGCGCCTGGTGGTGCGCCGTGCTTCCGTACTTGCCATGCTCGGCGGCAGTCTTGCCTTGGTCGGGTGGGCGCTGGTGCCAGTGCTGGTGACGAGCGACGCGGTAACCTACGAAATGGCTCGCAGTGGGGCCAACCCGGCGCAGCTGGCGGCACTCTGGGAACAACTGAATGGGAACTTTGCCGTGAATATGCTCTTTAGCGTCTTCATTATTGGGCATGAGCTTGGGACCCTGCTCCTCGGTATCGGACTCGCGCGGGCCCGGGTAGTGCCTCTCTGGGCCGCCGCGGCAGTGGTGATCGGCATTGTCCTGCATCCCATCTCATTTGTCGTAGGCAGTCGGCTGGTAGATATCCTCGCCTACGCCCTGATGACTCTCGGCTGTGTGGCTGCGGCGCGTACCGTGCTCATCACACCCAATGACGCCTGGGATCTGCCCCCACAGTCTGTGCATTTGCACAGGTAGGTTTTTGGAAACGTGCTCGTCAGTCCGTAGGGGCGGGAGTGGGGTGGAGCGGAGTGGGGGCCTTTATGGCCGCCCGCCGTGCCCTTCCACCTCGTCTCTTTCACCGGGGCAAGCGAGTTAGAGATACCGTATCAATTTCGCTAGCTCGACTCGTAGCAGATTTCATCTTCTGGTACAAGCTTTCTGTTAACATTCTCGTTACGCCTGTATGCTACGCCGGGCCGAGGGTATGGTAAGATAGTAGCATAACCTGTGCCGTTGCACTCGCACGCCGGTACAGACGTCTTCCCGAAAAGCGAGAAGAGAACAGCGAGATGGACATGAACCTGACTTCGACGGAAGCCAACAGAGGAGAGGTGCAACTGCGCGGGCTTCTCCTGCGCCTCTTACAGGCGCTCTGGCTCGTGCTCGTGCTGATTGACCTGGCAACGCTCATCGTGAGCTTGCCGGGATACTATCAAACGCTTTTTACCCTCTGCCCCGGTCCGGTCACCAGTTGCCCGGACACCGGTCAATTGAGTGCGCAAACGCTGCCCACGCTCCAGCATGCAGGTTTTTCCCTGAATACCTACGCGTTCTACGTGATCTTCCTGGACGCTCTGCCCACGCTGTCCTTCCTGCTGATTGGTGCGCTGATTATCTGGCGCAGGGCCAATACCTGGATGGGCCTCTTTGTCTCGTTCCTCCTGATCGAATTTGGGTCACTGGGCCTCTCGTTTGCACATATGGATGGGTTCCCGAACGTTTCCTTCAACCTGCTGCTCAACATTCTGAACATCGCTCTTTTCATCCCGACGATCCTCTACTACCCATGCCTGTCCTTTTTCTTCTCCACCTTCCCCGATGGTCGCTTTGTCCCACGCTGGTCCTGGGCACTGATCGGTCTCTGGGCCGTGAATACCTTTTTCTGGGTGATTGGAGGGTTCATTCCCAATTCGCCCCTGGAGATCGGGAACTGGCCGCCGCTGCTTGAGGCTTTCTGGCTTTCCGTGGTCTTTGGGGGGTCGGCCTGTACGCAACTCTACCGCTACCTGCGCGTAGCTTCCCCGATCCAGCGCCAGCAAATCAAGTGGCTGCTCTATGGCTTCGGTGCTGGTGTGGCCGCTGTGCCTTACACTCTATATGACGTTCGTGCCCTCTCTCAATCAGCCCGGAGCCTATTTGATCAATACGCCCAACTCGTTTTTCCTGATTGTTACACTGCCTCTGTACCGCTTCTGGTATCTGCCCGTCCCGTTTTGCGTTGGCATCGCGCTGCTGCGCTATCGCCTGTGGGACATCGACCTCATCATCAACCGCACGCTGGTCTATGGTATCTTAACGGCCAGCGTGATTGGCCTCTATGTGCTGGCGGTCAGCTATTTTAGCGCGCTCCTGCGCACGGGGAACAATCCTGCTATCTCGCTTCTTGCCACAGCCATCGTTGCCGTGCTCTTCCAACCACTCCGTAACCTGCTCCAGCGTGGCGTGAATCGTCTGATGTACGGGGAGCGCGACGACCCCTATGCCGTGCTTGCACGCCTGGGCAGCCGCCTGGAAGCGACGCTGGTGCCGGAGAAAGTCCTGCCCACCATTGTGGATACCGTGGCCCAGGCCCTCAAACTCCCCTACGTAGCGATTGCCCTGCTCCCTGAGCAGCCGCTGTTCACTGGAACAACCGCCAGGACGGCGGGTGATAGAACCGGAGCGGGAATGCAGGAGGGGGAGATCGTGGCCTCCTCTGGCACCCCCACGGCTGACACGGTGCAAATGCCGCTGGTCTACCAGGCCGAAACCGTTGGCTACCTGCTCCTCGCTGCCCGCGCAGGCGACACGTTCGGCAAGGCAGATACTCGCTTGCTGGCGGACCTGGCGCGGCAGGCAGGCGTGGCCGTGTACGCCGTGCGGTTGACCACCCACTTGCAGCTTCTGACGGAGAGCCTGCAGCAGGCCCGGGAACATCTGGTGACGACTCGTGAGGAAGAGCGGCGCCGCCTGCGCCGCGACCTGCACGACGGCCTGGGTCCCGCGTTGGCCAGCCTCACCTTCAAAGTCGATGCCGCCCGCAACCTGCTCAAGACGGATAGTGAGCGGACAGAGACACTGCTGGCCGGGGTGAGGCAGCAGGCCCAGGAAGCTATCACCGATATCCGCCGCCTGGTCCACAACCTGCGTCCTCCGGCCTTGGACGAATTTGGCTTGCTCTCAGCACTGCGCGAACAGGCGGCTCACTACCAGCACCAGGGACTCGACCTGGCCTTTGACACTCCGTCATCCTTGCCACCCTTGCCCGCCGCCGTGGAGGTGGCGGTCTATCGCATCGCCCAGGAGTCCCTGACCAATGTCGCGCGCCATGCCCAGGCACAGCACTGCCTGCTCCATCTTTCCATCGACGCCGGTGTACTGCATCTCGACATCAGCGATGATGGCAAAGGCATTCCCCCGGGCCATCACAGCGGTGTCGGACTGCACGCCATGCACGAGCGCGCCAGCGAGTTGGGAGGAAGCTGCACGATCACGCGAGGCTCCTCCGGTGGTACCACCATCCAGATCAGATTACCTCTCCCAGCGGCAGAGGAGCCGGGCTTTTCTTCCGCTCAAGACACTGCACGGCAGGAGCACGCACGTGTTCATGTGGATGACGTACACACAGCTCACCAGCAGGCATGAAGAGGAGGAACTATGGACCAGATTCGCATCCTGATTGCCGACGATCATCCCCTGTTCCGCGACGGATTGCGTGCCCTGCTAGAGTCCGTCCCGGATATGCAAGTGATTGGCGAGGTAGCGACAGGTAACGAGGTCATGGCCCAGGCCAAGGCGTTGCAGCCCGATGTCATCCTGATGGATATCAAAATGCCCGGCCTGAACGGCATTGAAGCTACCCGCCGCATCCTGCAAGCAAGTCCACACATTCGCATCCTGGTCATTACCATGTTCGAGGATGACGAGTCCGTCTTCGCCGCCATCCGCGCCGGGGCGCGCGGCTACCTCCTCAAGGGAGCCGTACAGGAGGAGACCCTGCGTGCCATTCGCGCTGTGGCCAGTGGCGAGGCCATCTTTGGCCCGGCCATCGCCGAGCGCCTGATGCACTACTTCGGCAGCACTCGACCAATGGGTAAGAGTGGGCCAGCGCAATTCTTCTCGGAGCTGACGGATCGTGAATACGAGATCCTCGCCTTGCTCGCGCAGCGCAAGTCAAACGCGGAGATCGCCGCCCACCTCGTCTTGAGCCCCAAGACGGTGCGCAACCATGGCTCCAACATCTCTCGAAGCTCCAGGTTGCCGATCGTACAGAGGCGATGCGTGCGGCCTGGACAGCGGGATTGGGGCAGGGGGATGGAGATCGCTAGACCTCTATAGTTCGTGGCTATACCTCTTCGGTTACTTCTACGGTTCCTGGTATGGTAGACATCACCAGCCTGAAACCCTTCGGATAATGCTCCAGGCTCTTACACGCCGCGTTTATCTCACGCTCTAAGTCGCTCTTCTTCTGCTATGACTCTGCTTCATCGGCTGCATAAAAGACACGTAATATGTGCGTGTAGCCTACATCGAAGGTCGCCAGGTAGAGCGTCTTTTGCATTGTCGTAGTTCCTTGATTAGGCAAGGTTCAAATGAACGTGACCGTTCCTTACCAACAGAAAGGTCCAGCCCTGTCATCCTTCGCTTCGCTCAGGATCTCTCTGCCGATCGCGACAGAACTAAAGCTCGCGCGGAGGCGTGACACGGTCAAGGACTTTTCTTCACATTGAACCTTGCCTTACGTCGATATTCTCTCATAAAAGCATATTGAAATGCTATAGAGAAAAGATAGCCCGTAACTGGACGTGTTGTCAAGTATGGTGTTCTGGTACACTCATGAGGAATACTTATAGGGGACGTTGTATGCTACGGTTAAAGGTTAAGGAAATTGCTGAACAAAAGGGCTATAATCAGTCCACATTAAGCCGCGCAAGTGACGTACCCATAAACACCATACGCCGCATATGGAGAAACCCCTACTACGAAGTAAGATTAGCCACGCTGAATAAAATTGCAGTAGTATTAGAAGTACCGACTACCGATTTATTTGAAGATGTACCAGATAACCATAAGCCTTGAGCAGTCTGCTCAGAAGCGGATTCCTAGCTTTACTGCATGCGTAGGATGCTGGTAGATATTCAGAAATGCCGTCGCCGCCTCTGGAAAGTTGACGATGGGGTCAACAATCCCTTGAGAAGTCAGGCGCTGCTTTTGGAAAAATGTGGTGACTGTGTGCCAGAGGCGTCGCTCGTCCCACAACTGTGCCCCCTGAACAGACACAAGTCATTGAGGAGTTGCAGAGCGAACAGAGGGCGATGACTGTGGAGCAATTACTTCGCCTATTCATGACCAGGCCTCACTTAGATCGGATGGACAGTCATTTGTAAGCCGTAGCGTGGTCGCAGTGTAACCAAGGCCTGTGGCTCAACCGGGTGACCCGGCACCAGGTGCAAGCGATAGCGTTGTGCAACAGTAGCCAGGATCAACTGCGCCTCCATCATCGCAAAGTTGTTGCCGATGCACTGCCGTGGCCCACCCCCAAAGGGGAAGTAGGCGTAGTGCGGGCGACCGGCAGAGCGTTCGGGGGTAAAGCGCTCCGGATCGAACACCTCCGGCTGCTCCCAGAACGCCGGGTGACGGTGCGTCGTGTAGGGACTGAGCCAGATCATACTGTTAGCCGGAATATGGTACCCTCCAATCTCGTCCTCGGCGATCGCTTTGCGACTGAAGACCCAGGCCGGTGGGTAGAGCCGCAGCGTCTCCTCAAGTACCATGCGTGTATAGGGCAGCTCCGGCAGGCGCTCCAGCGCTGGCAGCTCTCCTCCAAGCACTTCGTTCAGTTCTGCATACAGTCGACGCTCGACATGCGGGTGCTGGGAGAGCAGGTACCAGCACCAGGTGAGGAGATTGGCGGTGGTCTCATGGCCCGCCACCAGGAGCGTTATCACTTCATCGTGCAGTTGTTTGTCATTCATCCCCTGGCCCGTCTCCTCGTCACGCGCCGACAATAACAGGGAGAGCAGGTCATCTGTTTCCGTATCCACGAGTTGTTGGCGGCGCTGCGTGATAAGGCTATACACGAACCTATCAAGCGTGCGAAGCGCGCTCTGCATGCGGCGATTGCGCGTTGTAGGCACTCCGAGAGGTGGGAAGGGAGCATAGATGTAGTCGGAGACCAGCTCACTCAAAGTGGTGATAGCCTGGCCAATGGTATCTGTCTCCTTGCTCAAATCAACGCTGAAGAGCGCCTGGCCGACGATGCCCTGGGTCAGGCGCATCATCTCCACGGCAACATTCAATGGTTCATTGTGTCCGGCAGAGCCCTGCCAGCGCTCCAGCATCGCGACGGCAGCACCGGTCATGAGCGTGCCAAAAGTGGCAAGGTGCTTGCGATGGAAGGTTGGCTGGATAAGGCGGCGTTGATGCAGCCACGACTGCCCGTCGTTGGTCAACAGTCCCTTACCGACAAACGGGTGAAAGACCGTGTAGGTGAAGAGGTCTTTGTTGTAGTTGCGATGGTTCTCCTGGAGCACATGCTTGACGCCATCGGGAGAATTGACCATGTAAGCGGGCCAGAACAGGAAGCGCACATGGACCACATCCCCATAGTCCTGAGTCAATCTCAGTAAAAACCCCAGGCGGTCGTGCTGCATAGCGGGGGCGCTGCCCAACAGGAAATGGCCGCGTGGACCAGCTACTGGCTTGCGGCAACGCGATAGAGTTGCTCCGGGTGTTTTCGTCATAAGTTCGGCCATCTGTCCCACTCCTTGTCTAAAACTCGGAAACCTTCCTGATATACACTATTGTACAGGATAAACATCTCTCAAACGTTACCACAAGCGTTACGAACTGCCAGACCCCGCTCACCGCAAAGTCGTGATCTAATCCTCCCGATACAACATTTGCATCACCTATTATACTGATACTAGGTCATCCATGGTGATCGTCTTCCCCACCATGTGATCTGTCGTAGAATTTGTCACCGGCTGTGGACCCTTGTCCCAACTGTCCCAAGTGTCCCATCACCTTTCCATTCTACAACCAGAGCAGATCCGCGATCTGCTCTGGTACTTACTCGTGTCGCGCTCCAGAAGAACTGATTGTCATATTTCATGGACAAATGCAGTCATTAGGAGTGCAGGGAGAATACAGAGCACAAAGGGAAGACGTTGAAAAAAGTCACCATAGCAGTCATTGGGGCTGGCCAGAGAGGAGTTAATTACGGAAATTACGCGTTGAGGCATCCCCACGAGGTCCAGTTTCTCGCTGTAGCCGAGCCAAACCTCAGCAGAAGAGCACAATTTCAACGCCTGCACGCTATAGCCAACGAATACTGTTTCGTGGATTGGCAAGATCTGTTGGCACAGCCGAAACTGGCAGACGCCGTCCTGATTTGTACGCAGGACAAAATGCACTTTGCCCCAGCTATGCGGGCGCTCGAGGTAGGCTATCATGTCTTGCTAGAGAAGCCCATGTCACCCCATCCAGACGAATGCATCAAAATGAGCACATGTGCCGCAGAGTTCCAACGTATCTTCTCCATCTGCCACGTCCTCAGATACACAAATTTCTTCGCGACGCTTAAACAAATCCTGGCAGACGGTGCTATTGGTCGGTTGATTTCTATTCAACATAATGAAAATGTGGCCTATTGGCATTACGCCCACAGTTATGTACGCGGAAACTGGAGAAATTCGGCTGAGTCTAGCCCCATGATTTTAGCCAAATCCTGTCACGACATGGATATTTTGCTCTGGTTGGCCGGGGCCGCGTGCATCAATATCTCTTCCTTCGGCTCATTAACACATTTCACTGCAGCAAACGCACCCCAGGGAGCGCCCGACCGCTGCCTGGACGGCTGTCCGGTAGCAGATACCTGCGCGTACTATGCACCAAAGTTCTATTTAACTGGAGAGGCAGACTGGCCGGTCTCGGTCATTAGCGACGATAGCAGCATACCTGCACTGCTAAAAGCACTACAAGAAGGACCATATGGAAGATGTGTCTACCATTGTGATAACGATGTAGTAGATCACCAGGTCATCACAATGGAATTCGCCAATGAGGTGACAGCGGCCTTCACGATGTGTGCCTTTACCGATGATGTGAGTCGGACAATTAAACTCATGGGAACAAAAGGTGAAATACGAGGCATTGTGAACAGGGACACCAGCGAAATCGAAAATTTCGATTTCCCTTCCAAGACCCATAAAATAATCACGCTGCGAAGCGAAGGTGGCCCACAAGGGCATGGAGGCGGTGACTTCGGTGTGATGCGGGACTTTATCAGGCTCGTGCGCACAGACGATAGAGCAGAAGGGCTGACTTCCGCTGCAACATCGGTTCAGAGTCATTTAATGGCATTCGCCGCCGAACAGTCCAGACTTGAGAGAAAAGTCATCAATATGGATGAGTTTTGTCGCCAGTGGGCCACCGTGTAGGGACCAGCTTATGCGAATTAACAAACTAATCCGGCATACGGATGGGCGTTGTAGGTCCCCAATTTATCGAGGGACCGACATTTATGGCGCTTGGGGTGGGGCAAAACCTACATGAATTTCTTAATCTCCATTAGCGCGTCCGCGGATTTATCCAAAAGCTATCACACACCTCCAGAAGCCACTTGAGACACGACAATGCAAGCTACTTGCAAGCTTTCGACCCGCACGCCAGCACTGGTTCTTGAACCGCACCCTTGCTAACCCTCCAAGGTTGAACAAACCGCGCGATACTGCTATACTACACCATACCGAAATCGGACCGGACGGGCATACGGTACAGTTTTTCAGACCAGACCAGGCGACCACCTGCGTTGGGCATAGGTGGTCCACCACGGATCACCTCGCGCATAGATTCTCTAGGAGGAAATAGGCTTCATGAAGGTTTACAGGGCGGAACAGATTCGCAATGTGGCATTGATCTCTCACGTTGGAGCAGGTAAAACATCTCTGGTGGACGCGGCTCTCTATGATAGCGGCGCTGTCACCCGGCAGGGCAAAGTAGATGATGGGACCTCTATCTCCGACTACGATCCCGATGAATTGAAACGACACATGTCGTTGAACGTCAAAGTGCTCCCCGTCGAATGGAAAGATCACAAAATCAACTTCATCGATACCCCTGGCTACGCCGACTTTGTTGGCGAAGTCAAAGCGGGCTTGCGTGTGGCCGATGCCGCCCTCGTGGTCGTAACAGCAGAAAAAGGCGTCGAGGTCGGGACTGAACTTACCTGGCAGTATGCCGACGAACGGCAACTGCCGCGCATGGTGTTCGTCAACAAGCTTGATCGAGAAAATACCTCGTTCGACCAGGCCCTGGAATCCCTGCGCAAGCAATTTGGTGTCAGAGTGGTACCTCTACAGCTTCCCATCGGCGAGCAATCAGCCTTCAGAGGCGTGGTGGACCTGGTATCTCAAAAGGCCTACACCTTCGAGGGGGGCAATAAAGTACAGGAGATCCCCATCCCGGCTGAAATCAAGGACCGCATCAGCACCTATCGCGAACAACTGATTGAGTCGGCCGTCGAGAGCGACGACGCAATGATGGAAAAGTTCCTGGAAGGCGAGGAACTGAGCGACGAAGAAATACTGTCTGTCGTCAAACTGGGCACGCGCACTGGCCAGCTTATCCCTGTCTTGTGTGGCTCGGGCAGCAAAAATATCGGCGTCCAGGCGCTGCTCGATGCCATCGTCGATTACTTGCCCAGCCCTGTTGATGTTCTACCGGAAGACGCAAAAGCCTTTGGCAATAACCTTTCGATCTTCGTCTTCAAAACCGCTGCCGCCCAGGTAGG
>Ga0137386_10003540_pt1 | contig 10214 bp, 5 predicted proteins | sample SagtaG_4_FD_104910 | JGI IMG/M metagenome (GOLD analysis project Ga0137386, IMG submission 104910) | Vadose zone soil microbial communities from Sagehorn Ranch, Mendocino, California, USA - Sage2_R_100_16 metaG | ecosystem: Environmental > Terrestrial > Soil > Vadose zone | place: USA... | reverse complement strand
TCACGCTCGCGGCGCTCGAAGCGCGGCTCGCGCGGCATCGGCTGGCGCACAAATCCTCATCGCTCGGCTGGCTGTTCGGCCGCGGTTCGCCCGACCGCGGTCCGGTCAAGGGCCTTTACCTCCACGGCGAAGTCGGCCGCGGCAAGACCATGCTGATGGACCTGTTTTTCGCCGCGGCCGCGATCGGGCGCAAGCGCCGCGCGCATTTTCACGAGTTCATGCTCGACGTGCACACGCGCCTTCATGCATGGCGGCAGCAACGCAAGCGAGGCGAGGTCAAAGGCGAGGATCCGATCCCGCCGGTCGCGGCGGCGCTCGCCGAGCAAGCGTGCCTGCTGTGCTTCGACGAGTTCAACGTCACGGATATTGCCGACGCGATGATCCTCGGCCGCCTGTTCACGGAACTGTTCGGGCACGGCGTGGTCGTGGTCGCCACTTCCAACGTGCCGCCCGACGAGCTCTACCGCGAGGGTCTCAATCGCGCGCTGTTCCTGCCGTTCGTGGCGCTGATCGAGACGCATATGGAACTCGTTCGTCTCGAGGCGCGCACCGACTTCCGGCTGGAGAAACTGGCGAGCGCTCCGGTCTGGCACGTTCCGGCGGACGCGGCGGCCGACGCGGCGCTGGCGGCGACCTGGCGGCAGCTGACCGGCTCGGAAGCCGCGGGCCCGCAGGAATTCGCCGTCAAGGGGCGCATTCTGCGCGTGCCGCGCGCCGCCCGGGGCGCCGCCTGGCTGTCGTTCCCGGAATTATGCGGCAGCGCGTTCGGCGCCGCCGATTATCTCAAGCTCGCGCATGAATTCCATACCATCGTGCTCGACGGCATTCCGGTGATGGACTACGAGCGCAGAAACGAGGCCAAGCGCTTCATCGTGCTCATCGACACGCTGTACGACCGAGCCGTCAAGCTCGTGGCATCGGCGCAGGCGGCGCCCGAGGCGCTGTATTCGGCAAGCGCCGGTTTCGAGGCGCAGGAGTTCGCGCGCACCGCATCGCGGCTCATCGAGATGCGCTCACGGTCCTATCTGGCGCTCCCGCACGGACGGCGGCAAAGCGAGACCGAGGGCATCGTCGAGACCTGAACCGCCGGGTCGACTTGAACGGCCGGCTTGAACCGGCTAATCACCCGCCACGGCCGGTTCGGCCGTCTCGGCCAGCCGCTGCCGGCATTCCGCTCGGCAACCCCGGCTCCTGCGGCGCGTTCCGCCGAAAGCAAGTTGTTGCAAGGCTACGGCATCCCGGGATTTTCGACATGGCGCGAAACAGGATCGCATTGATCGGTGCCGGCCAGATCGGCGGCACGCTTGCACATCTGATCGGGCTCAAGGCGCTCGGCGATGTCGTGCTGTTCGACGTGGTCGAAGGCGTGCCCCAGGGCAAGGCGCTCGATCTCGTCGAATCCTCGCCGATCGAAGGGTTCGACGCGCGGTTTGCGGGAACCAATTCGTACGATGCCATCGAGGGCGCGGACGTCTGCATCGTCACCGCCGGCGTGCCGCGCAAACCGGGAATGAGCCGCGACGATCTCTTGAGCATCAACATCAAGGTGATGGAGCAGGTCGGCGCCGGCATCAAGAAATATGCGCCCAACGCCTTCGTCATCTGCATCACCAATCCGCTCGACGCCATGGTGTGGGTGCTGCAGAAGAGCTGCGGGCTGGCGAAGAACATGGTCGTCGGCATGGCGGGCGTGCTGGATTCCGCGCGGTTCCGCTATTTCCTGGCCGACGAGTTCAACGTGTCGGTCGAGGATGTCACCGCGTTCGTGCTCGGCGGTCACGGCGACACCATGGTGCCGCTGGTGCGCTATTCCAACGTCGCCGGCATTCCCATTCCGGACCTCATCCGCATGGGTTGGACCTCGCAGAGCAGGATCGATGCCGTCGTGCAGCGGACCCGCGACGGCGGGGCGGAGATCGTCAATCTGCTGAAGACCGGTTCGGCCTTCTACGCGCCGGCATCGTCCGCCGTCGCCATGGCGGAGGGCTATCTGCGCGATCGCAAGCGGGTGCTGCCCTGCGCCGCGTTCCTCAACGGCGAATACGGCGTGCGCGGACTTTACGTCGGAGTCCCTGCCGTGATCGGCGCGAAGGGCGTCGAGCGCGTGGTCGAAATCGAGCTCAGCGGCGCGGAACGCGAGATGTTCGATCGCTCGGTCACCGCGGTGCAGAGCCTGGTCGACGCCTGCAAGAAGATCGCTCCGGATCTCGGCAAATGAGCTGAATCCGCCACGCCGATTGGAGTTCCGGATTTCATGAATATCCATGAATATCAGGCCAAGGCGGTGCTGCGCGAATTCGGCGTGCCGGTCCCGCGCGGCTTTGCGGCGTTCACGGTCGTGGAGGCGGTGCGGGCGGCCGAGCAGCTCGGCGGACCGGTGTGGGTGGTCAAAGCGCAGATCCACGCCGGCGGCCGCGGCAAGGCGGGTGGCGTCAAGGTCGTCAAATCGCTCGACGCGGTGCGCTCGGAAGCGCAGCGGCTGCTGGACTCGACGCTGGTGACCGAGCAGACCGGGCCCGAGGGCAAGATCGTGCGCCGGCTCTACGTCGAGGAAGGCTCGGCGATCGACCGCGAATTCTATCTCTCGGCCCTCGTCGACCGCGCCTGCGGCCGCGTCGCCTTCGTGGTCTCGACCGAAGGCGGCATGGAGATCGAGGAAGTCGCGCACACGCATCCGGACAGGATCGTCAGCTTCGCGGTCGATCCGGTCACCGGGGTCCTGCCGCATCACGGCCGTCGGGTCGCCCAGGCGCTCGGGCTCGCCAACGAGGCCGCCGTGCAAGCCGGGCGCATCCTCGCCCAGCTCTATGCGGCCTTTCTCGCCAAGGACATGAGCCTGCTCGAGATCAACCCGCTGGTGCTGACGAAAGCCGGAGCGCTCATCTGCCTCGACGCCAAGATCGGCTTCGACGACAGCGCGCTCTACCGCCACCCCGATATCGTGGCCCTGCGCGATTTGAGCGAAGAGGACGAGAAGGAGATCGCCGCCTCCCGGCACGAGCTCAGTTACATCGCGCTCGACGGCTCGATCGGCTGCATGGTCAACGGCGCCGGCCTGGCGATGGCCACGATGGACATCATCAAGCTCTACGGCGGCGCGCCCGCGAACTTCCTCGACGTCGGCGGCGGCGCCTCCAAGGAGAGAGTAAGCGCCGCGTTCAAGATCATCACCGCGGATCCGAAGGTGAAGGGCATTCTGGTCAACATCTTCGGCGGCATCATGCGCTGCGACATCATCGCGGAGGGCGTGATCGCCGCGGTCAAGGAGGTCGGCCTGAAGGTGCCGCTGGTGGTGCGGCTCGAAGGCACCAACGTCGAGATCGGGAAGAACATCATCGCCGAATCCGGCCTCAACGTCATTGCGGCGGACGATCTCGACGACGCCGCGCAGAAGATCGTCGCGGCCGTGAAGGAACTCGGCTGATGGCGGTGCTCGTCGACAAGAACACCCGCGTGCTGTGCCAGGGATTCACCGGCCGCAACGGCACGTTCCATTCCGAGCAGGCGATCGCCTACGGCACCCGCATGGTCGGCGGCACCGCGCCGGGCAAGGGCGGCTCGATCCATCTCGGCCTGCCGGTGTTCGACACCGTCGCCGAAGCCCGCCGGGAGACCGAATGCGACGCCAGCGTCATCTACGTGCCGCCGCCCGCCGCCGCCGACGCGATCTGCGAGGCGATCGAGGCCGAGATCCCGCTGATCGTGTGCATCACCGAGGGCATCCCGGTGCTCGACATGGTGAAGGTGAAGCGGGCGCTGCAGGGATCGAAATCGCGGCTGATCGGACCGAATTGCCCGGGCATCATGACCGCGGGGGAATGCAAGATCGGCATCATGCCCGGAAAGATCTTCAACCGCGGCAGGGTGGGGATCGTGTCGCGCTCGGGCACGCTGACCTACGAGGCGGTCTATCAGACCACCCGCGAGGGATTGGGCCAGACCACCGCCATCGGCATCGGCGGCGATCCGGTCAAAGGCATGGAATTCATCGAGGCGCTGGAGCTGCTGCTCGGCGATCCCGAGACCGAGGCGATCGTGCTCATCGGCGAGATCGGCGGCACCGCCGAGGAGGCGGCCGCCGCGTTCATCCACGGCGAGGTCAAGCACGGCCGCGGCAAGCCGATGGTCGGCTTCATCGCCGGACGAACCGCTCCGCCCGGGCGCCGCATGGGCCATGCCGGCGCCATCATCTCCGGGGGGACCGGGGACGCGGAATCGAAGATGGCAGCGATGCAAAGCGCCGGCATTCGCGTCTCGCCTTCTCCGGCGCGGATCGGCAAGACGCTCGTCGAACTACTGAAAGCCTGATTCACTGCTTGCAACTTTCCCCGATGCCAACGACAACATACATAGTAGAAGGGGCAGCGCCGGCGTCGGCCGGCAACAGGGATCGGCCGCGGCATCGAGCTTGCGGCACGAAGCCACGGGATCCGCCACATGTCTCGCCAGGACGCCAACGCAGCTTTCGCTCGCACCTCGTTTCTGTATGGCGGCAACGCCGCCTATATCGAAGATCTCTATGCCCGCTATGAGAGCGATCCGGCTGCGGTCGACGGCGAATGGAGGGCATTCTTCGAGAGCCTGCGCGATGGACCCGCCGAGGTTCTAAAAAGCGCCCAGGGTCCTTCCTGGAAGCGTGCGGACTGGCCGATTCCGGCGCGCGACGAACTGGTCTCGGCGCTCGACGGCCATTGGCTCGAGGCCGACAAGGCGCTCGCGGGCAAGATCAAGACAAGAGCGCAAACCGCCGGCGCGGAGCTTGCCGAGGCGCAGATCCAGCGCGCCACCCGCGATTCCATTCGGGCGCTGATGCTGATCCGCGCCTATCGCATCCGCGGGCATTATCACGCCAACCTCGACCCGCTCGGGCTCGAGCCGCCGAAGGACACCGAAGAGCTCGACCCGCGCTCGTACGGCTTCACCGAGGCCGATTACGACCGCAAGATCTTCATCGATCACGTGCTGGGGTTGGAATTCGCCACCTTGCGCGAGATCGTCGCCATCCTGCAGCGGACCTATTGCCAGACGCTCGGCGTCGAATTCATGCACATCGCCGACCCGGCGCAGAAGGCCTGGATCCAGGAGCGCATCGAAGGGCCCGACAAGGAGATCACGTTCACCCGCGAAGGCAAGCGCGCCATCCTCAACAAGCTGGTCGAGGCGGAAGGCTTCGAGAAATTCATCGACGTCAAATACACCGGTACCAAGCGGTTCGGCATCGACGGGGCGGAGTCGGTGGTGCCGGCGCTGGAGCAGATCATCAAGCGCGGCGGCGCGCTCGGCGTCGAGGAGATCGTGCTCGGCATGGCACACCGCGGCCGGCTCAACGTGCTGGCCCAGGTCATGGGCAAGCCGCACCGGGCGATCTTTCACGAGTTCAAGGGCGGGTCGTGGACTCCTGACGAAGTCGAAGGCTCAGGTGACGTCAAATATCACCTCGGCGCCTCGTCGGATCGCGAGTTCGACGGCAATCGCGTGCATCTGTCACTGACCGCCAATCCCTCGCATCTCGAAATCGTCGATCCGGTGGTGCTGGGAAAGGTCCGCGCCAAGCAGGAGCAGCACGACGATCACGTCGAGCGCACCTCGGTGCTGCCGCTGCTGATCCACGGCGACGCGGCGTTCGCCGGCCAGGGCGTCGTCGCCGAGTGCTTCGGCCTCTCCGACCTGCGCGGCTACCGCACCGGCGGCTCGGTTCATGTCATCATCAACAATCAGATCGGCTTCACCACCTATCCGCGCTACAGCCGCTCCTCGCCTTACCCTTCCGACGTCGCCAAGATGATCGCGGCGCCGATCTTTCACGTCAACGGCGACGATCCGGAGGCGGTGGTGTTCGCCGCCAAGGTGGCGATCGAGTACCGGCAGAAATTCCACAAGCCGGTCGTCCTCGACATGTTCTGTTACCGGCGGTTCGGCCACAACGAGGGCGACGAGCCCATGTTTACCCAGCCGCTGATGTACAAGAAGATCCGCTCGCATCCTTCCGCGCTGGAAATCTACTCGAAGAAGCTGATCGCCGAGGAAATCGTGACCGAAGGCGAGGTCGAGAAGATGAAAATCGACTGGCGCGCGCGGCTCGACGCCGAGTACGAGGCGAGCGGCGGCTATCGCGCCAACAAGGCGGACTGGCTCGACGGCCGCTGGGCGGGGCTCAAGACCGGCGGCGACGTCGAGGATGCGCGCCGCGGCAACACCGGCGTTGCCATCGCGACGCTCCAGGACATCGGCCGGAAAATCACCGCGGTGCCGGCGGAGTTCAAGGTGCACCGCACGATCCAGCGCTTCCTCGACCAGCGCCGCAAGAGCATCGAGACCGGCGCGGGAATCGATTGGGCCACCGGCGAGGCGCTGGCGTTCTGCTCGCTGCTGCTCGACGGGCTTTTCGTGCGCCTGTCCGGCCAGGACAGCGAGCGCGGCACGTTCTCCCAGCGCCACTCGGTCCTGATCGACCAGGAGACCGAGGCCCGCTACGTCCCGTTCAACCACATCCGCGAGCCGCAGGCCCGCTACGAAGTGCACAACTCTATGCTGTCGGAGGAGGCCGTGCTCGGCTTCGAGTACGGCTACTCGCTCGCCGAGCCGAACACGCTCACGCTGTGGGAGGCGCAGTTCGGCGATTTCGCCAACGGCGCGCAGGTCGTGTTCGACCAGTTCATCTCCTCGGGCGAGCGCAAATGGCTGCGCATGTCGGCGCTGGTCTGCCTGCTGCCGCACGGCTATGAAGGCCAGGGTCCCGAGCACTCCTCGGCGCGGCTCGAGCGCTTCCTGCAGATGTGCGCCGAGGACAACATGCAGGTCGCCTATTGCACGACCCCGGCCAATTATTTCCACATCCTGCGGCGCCAGCTCAGACGCGAGATCCGCAAGCCGTTGATCCTGATGACGCCCAAGTCGCTGCTTCGGCACAAGCGCGCGGTCTCCCGGCTCGAGGAGATGGGCTCGGAAACCAGCTTCCACCGCCTGCTGTGGGACGATGCGCAGCTGCTGCCGGACGAGAAGATCAAGCTGGTCCCGGATAAGAACATCCGGCGAGTCGTCCTGTGCTCCGGAAAAGTCTATTTCGACCTCTATGAGGAGCGGGAAAAGCGCGGCGTCGACGACATCTACCTGCTCCGCGTCGAGCAGCTCTATCCGTTCCCGACCAAGGCCCTGGTGCAGGAGCTCTCCAGGTTCAAGACCGCCGAGATCGTGTGGTGCCAGGAAGAGCCGCGCAACATGGGCGCCTGGTTCTTCGTCGACGTGTTCCTGCAATGGGTTCTCAACCAGATCGGCGCCACCCACCGGCGCTTGCGCTATGCCGGCCGTCCGGCCTCCGCGGCGACCGCGACGGGCACGATGTCCAAGCACCAGGCCCAGCTTCGAAGTCTGCTCGACGATGCGCTGGGCTGAAACCCGGCCATCGGCCCGCGCGAATGATTCGGCCTTTCTTGCACTGATGCTGCCGTAACCAACGAGACGATCATGACGACAGAAATCCGCGTGCCGACGCTGGGCGAATCCGTCACCGAAGCGACCATCGGCCGTTGGTTCAAGCAGCCCGGCGAGGCGGTTGCGGCCGACGAGCCGGTGGTCGAGCTCGAGACCGACAAGGTCACGGTCGAAGTGCCGGCTCCGGCATCGGGCGTGCTCGCCGAAATTCTGGCCAAGGACGGCGAGATCGTCGCGCCGGGGGCCTTGCTCGGACAGATCCAGGAAGGCGGCGCGCCCGCCAAGGCCGCCCCGGCGCCGCCCAAGGCCGCCCCGGCGGCCGCGAAAGTAGCGCCCCAGGCGCCGCCGCAGCCCACGCCGGCCGCGCCGAGCCCGGCGGCCGCGGACGCGCTTGCGCCTTCGGTGCGCAAAATCGCCGAGGAGACCGGCATCGACACCGGCGGCGTGCCCGGGACCGGCAAGGATGGACGCGTCACCAAGGGCGACATGATCGCGGCGATCGAGCGCGCGGCGGCGGCGCCGACCCCGGTCGCGCAGCCGGCCGCGGCCATCCAGGTGCGGGCGCCCTCGTTGCCGGATGATGCCGCGCGCGAGGAACGCGTGCGCATGACCAGGCTGCGGCAGACCATCGCGCGCCGGCTCAAGGAAGCGCAGAGCACCGCCGCCATGCTCACGACCTTCAACGAGGTCGACATGGGAAACGTCATGGCGGTGCGCAACCGGTACAAGGAGCTGTTCGAGAAGAAGCACGGGGTGAAGCTGGGGTTCATGAGCTTCTTCGTGCGCGCCTCGGTTCAGGCGCTCAAGGAGATTCCCGCGGTCAACGCCGAGATCGACGGCACCGACCTCATCTACAAGAACTATTATCACGTCGGCGTCGCGGTCGGGACCGAGAAGGGCCTCGTGGTCCCGGTGGTGCGCGAGGCCGACCAGCGCTCGCTGGCCGACATCGAGAAGACGATCGCCGATTTCGGCAGGCGGGCGCGCGAGGGCACGCTGAAAATCGAGGAGATGCAGGGCGGCACGTTCACCATCTCCAACGGCGGCATCTACGGGTCGCTGATGTCGACCCCCATCCTCAACGCGCCGCAATCCGGCATTCTCGGCATGCACAAGATCCAGGAGCGTCCGATGGCGGTCGGCGGCGAGATCAAGCTGCGGCCGATGATGTATCTGGCGCTCAGCTACGACCATCGCATCGTCGACGGGCGCGAGGCGGTGACGTTTCTGGTGCGCCTGAAGGAGATCCTGGAAGACCCGGAACGGCTGATTTTGGATCTGTGAGGGAATTTTCGGGTCATGCCCGGCCTTGTGCCGGGCATCCACGTCTTGAATCCCGTGATCGGAGAATAGACGTGGATGGCCGGGACAAGCCCGGCCATGACGATCTACGAGTGTGGAGCTAAGTCATGGCCTACGATCTCGTCGTCATCGGCAGCGGTCCCGGCGGCTATGTCTGCGCCATTCGCGCCGCCCAGCTCGGCATGAAAGTGGCCGTGGTGGAGAAACGGGAGACGTTCGGGGGCACCTGCCTCAACATCGGCTGCATCCCGTCGAAGGCGCTGCTGCACGCCTCCGAGCTGTTCGAAGAGGCCGGGCACAGCTTCGAAAAAATGGGAATCAAGCTCGCCGCGCCGAAGCTCGACCTTCCCGGCATGATGAAGTTCAAGGACGACGGCGTCGACGGCAACGTCAAGGGCGTTGCGTTTCTGTTCAGGAAAAACAAGATCGAGGCTTTTCACGGCGCGGGGAAAATCCTCGCTCCCGGCCAGATCGAGATCCGGGCGGACGACGGACAGGCGCAAACGATCGAAACCAAGGCGATCGTGATCGCCACCGGGTCCGACGTCGCCAGACTCAACGGCATCGACATCGACGAGAAGCGCATCGTGTCCTCGACCGGCGCATTGAGCCTCGACAAGGTGCCGCAGCGCCTGCTCGTGGTCGGCGCCGGCGTCATCGGCCTCGAGCTCGGCTCGGTGTGGCGGCGGCTCGGCTCCGAGGTGCTGGTGGTCGAGTTCCTCGATCGCATCCTGCCGGGCATCGACGCCGAAGTCGGCAAGCAGTTTCAGCGCATGCTCGAGCGCCAGGGAATGACGTTCAAATTGTCGTCCAAGCTCACCGCCGTCGACGACTCGGGCAAGAAGCTCAAGGCGAAGGTCGAGCCCGTCGCCGGCGGCGCGGCGGAGACGGTCGAGGCCGACGCGGTGCTCGTCGCGATCGGGCGAGTGCCCTACACCGAAGGACTGGGGCTGGAAGCGGCCGGCGTGAAACGCGACAATCGCGGCCGCGTCGTGGTCGACCGGCATTTCGCCAGCAGCGTTCCGGGCATCTACGCGATCGGCGACGTAATCGCCGGCCCGATGCTCGCCCACAAGGCCGAGGACGAGGGCGTGGCAGTCGCGGAAATTCTCGCGGGCCAGGCCGGGCACGTGAACTACGACGTGATTCCCAACGTCGTCTACACGTATCCGGAAATCGCCAGCGTGGGCAAAAGCGAGGAGGAGCTCAAAGAGGGCGGCATCGCCTACCGGGCCGGCAAGTTCCCGTTCACGGCGAACCCGCGGGCCAGGGTCAATCTGACGCCGGAAGGCTTCGTCAAGATTCTGGCCGACGCCGGCACGGATCGGGTGCTCGGCGTGCATATCGTCAGCGCCGACGCCGGCAACATGATCGCGGAGGCGGCGGTGGCGATGGAATTCGGCGCGTCCTCGGAGGATATCGCGCGCACCTGCCATGCGCATCCGACGCTGAGCGAGGCGGTGAAAGAGGCGGCGCTGGCG
>Ga0137386_10003538_pt1 | contig 10214 bp, 24 predicted proteins | sample SagtaG_4_FD_104910 | JGI IMG/M metagenome (GOLD analysis project Ga0137386, IMG submission 104910) | Vadose zone soil microbial communities from Sagehorn Ranch, Mendocino, California, USA - Sage2_R_100_16 metaG | ecosystem: Environmental > Terrestrial > Soil > Vadose zone | place: USA... | reverse complement strand
TCGGTGTGGGTGTGGTTTCTGCTAGGGCATGCGTTTGAGGGGTCCAGCGTGGCCGTCAGGCGACGTTCGGGTCGTCTGTGGACTCGCGGACGCCGGAGCGCTCAGAATCGATCCTGGCGGGTTTCTCGATCGGCTCGACGGGTCCGCGCCACACGCGGCGTTGGGCGGTGTCCGAGTCCAACCGGATGGTTTGCGGGCTGTTCGGCCAGAAACCCCCGGCCGCGTCGCTGGTCCCGTACTCGACGACCCATCGGCCGCCGGTGAGGATGTCGGCCTTCGCCTCGGCGTTGGCGAGTTCCACGGACACGTAGTGCGCTTCCCCGTCGTCGTCGATTCCGACGAGCCGGATGCCGTCCGGTAGTCCGCAGCGTTGCGGCTCCTGCCAGCGCCAGCGGAGGCGGTCGGCGAGCATGTCGTAGGGCCGGATCCAGTAGCCGACGGTGGCCACCAGCCATTCGGTGCATGCCTTGATCATGACGTCGCCGCCACGTCATCGAACTCGCCACGCTTCACCCCGGCGACGAACGTGGCCAGGTTCGCGCGGGTCGTGATCACAGTTTCGGTCGGGTTCGCCGACTCGCGGATCAGCACCGCGTCACCGCCGACTTTGACTTCGAGGCAGCCGCCGGTTTCGCAGTACGACGAACGACGCCACACGTTTTCTCTGGTCATAGCCGTCTCACTTTCCGTGGTAGATGCCGGCCACAACGCCGGTCCGATATGGGTCGGGGTGCTGCCGCCGCCACTCGTCGCACTGTGCGAGGACAGGGCAGCGGCGGCAGATGTCGAGGGCGGTGAACATGTCGCTGGTCGTGGCGGCGTCGAACAGTCGGGGCTCGTCGCGGCATAGGCCGCGTTGCGACCAGTGCACGTCGGTGAGGGTCGCGGTGGTCATGCGGTTCTCCGGATGGGGATGACGTTGGTGGGTTCGTGCTCTGACTCGTCGGGTGCGGCGTGGCGGCGTTGATCGGGTTTGACTTCCGAATCGGAATCCGGCTCTTGATCCGGGCTGCTCACGCGCGGGACGGTGACGGTCACTTCCACATCAGCCGTCGTGTGGTTGGTAGTAGTTGTGTATAGGTCTTTGAAGGGTGGGGGCACGTGGGACGTGCTGCAGGTTTTCGTGGGACGTGCTGCAGGTTCGTTTCTGCGGCCCGTGAAACGTGCTGCAGGTCCGTCGGGCGAGTCGTCATCTGCGGTACGTCCGGCGTGCTGCAGGTCGGGGTTATCCACAGGGCTGTGGGCAGCAACTGCAGCACGTCCCACGTACCGCAGGTTTTCCCCGTCCGGCTTATCTGCAGCACGTCCGGTGGGCCGCAGGTCTGGCGGCGTCCGCTTGTAGTGACCGCGCAGTTTCGCCGAAAGCTTGTCGATCAGCGCCCGCAGTTCGTTCGGCGACAGAACCTCGATTAGGTCCATCACGTTCGGTCCGAGGATCAGTCGGTACTCGTCGGTGTTCCCCCGCGACGTTCCCTTGCGGACAACCTCGATGAGTTCGGCCTGTCGGAGCGCGGCCAGGGCGACCTTGACGGTGTTCGGTGCGAGTTCGCATTCCACCGACAGCCGGGGCACACCGGGGAAGACCCGGGTGCCGTCGGCGTCGGCGTACTGCGCAATCGCGAACGCGACGGTCTTCGTGATCTTGCCGAGGCGTGCCCGGCGCACCACGTCAACCCATTCGCGCACACTCGCGCCGATATCGTCGGTCACTGGTCGATCTCCTTGCCGCTGTGGGTGTTGCTTCCAAGCCATGCCAGACCAGGCCAGGCCAGGCCTGGCCGCGCCATACCTCACCTGGCCGCGCCATACCTTGCCCTGCCTTACGGCGCCTAGATGGGGAGGTCGTGTTCGAGCCGTTCGAGGCGTTCCTCGATGCGTTGCTTGTCTTTCATCAGGTCTGCGATCAGGGCGTCGGTCTTGTCGTGCCGTTTATGTGAGTCCCGGACGGCGTGGTAGACGCCGGACAGGATCATCAGTTGGCCCTCGTGGAGCGTGCGTTGCGCTTCGGTGAGTTCGTCGAGGCGTGCGTCACGCAGCAGTTCGATGCCGCGCTGGAGGTGGGTCTGTGCCCGGTCTTTGCGGACGAGCGCGGTGGGTAGGTGTTCGCTGGCGCTGAGGAGTTTGTAGCCGCGTCCTTTGACGACGCCGAGGTATCGCTTCCGCTCGCGCAGCAGTGTCTTGTTGGCGGCGGCTACGGCCCGGTAGACGCGGGTGCGGTCGGGTTTCTCGTCGAGGCCTTCGGCGAGGGCGTCGGTGAGTTGGTGGTAGTCGAAAAGTTCGCCGGGTTCGGCTTCACTGGTGAGGTCGTAGACGACTTGACGGTCTGATCGGCCGTCTGGTCGGGATGGTTCGAATGGTCGCGTCATCTCGTCAGTCCTCTCGTGTTCTGTGGTTCCAAGCCATGCCCCGCCTAGCCAAAGCCGCGCCGTGCCAGACCTCGCCAGGCCTAGCCACGATGCGTGGGTGTCGAGGGCTTGAACCTCGATGCCTGCCAGCCACCCGTCCCTGCCTCGCCCGGACTCGCCAGGCCCAGCCATGCCGTGCCGAGCCCGACCTAGCCGAGTCGTACCGAACCCAGCCATGCGGTGCCGAGCCGTGTTTCGTGCGCGCCCCGGACTCGAACCGGGGTGTATGCCATCCGCGCTCCATCCCTTGCCTCGCCCCGCCTATCCGTGCCGCGCCCCGACAGGCCTTTCCCAGCCCGGCCAGGCCTGGCGGAACCCTGCCCAGCCCCGGCGCGCTATCCGCCGATCACGTTGACCGTGAACCGGCCGAAACCATTGATCCGGTTATCACCCAAACCGATTGCCTTACCAGCCCGGTCAGCGATACGCCGCAAATCGTCGACGTCCATCACGTCATCCAGCAGATACGCGGTCGCGATCAACGCCCAGCGAGGGAACTTCGGCCGCACCCGCATCACCCGCTTGCCAGACACACCCACAGCGGACCGGTCCGAATAGCTCGGGTCGAGGTAGAGCTTCTTGATGTCGGACGGCCCGTCATAGACGATCGGCACATTGAGATCGGTGAAGCTCAAGGCACGGGTGACCTGAAGCCCCTGCTTGCTGATCTTCCCGGCCTCAACGAAGCAGCGGCGGATATTGCTGGTCGGCATCACCGGTCGCCCGCCCTCACCGTCGGTGTAGAGGCCGCCGAACCATTCCAGCTTCTCGATCGCGCGCCGGTCCTCCTCCGTCTTCTTCCGCTTCGACGTGTAGGTCGCGATCTCCTTCGTGAACGGGTTATCCGGGTCCGCCAGCGCGATGTTGTGGCACAACACGGGGCTGATACCGGTGATCTCCATCTTGATGTCCAACGTTCTCTCCTTTGTTAGGGCATTACGCTTGCGGTCGTTGTCCCTGTGGACTGACCTGCGATGCCATATAGGTCCTTGCCGTGCCATGCATGGCCAAGACTTGCCATGCCTCGCCGTGCGTGGGCGCCGGGGCCTCGAACCCCGATGACTGCCAGTCGCCCAAATCCCTGCCGCGCCGTGCCACGCCGAGCCTTACCGGTCCACGTCTCGCCGGACCTCGCCATGCCTGTCCCCGCCGGAACGTGCCAGGCCTAACCTCGCCGTGCCTCGTGCGTGGGCGTCGAGGGGTCGGACCTCGAACCGTTTCCACTCGCCCTCCAATCCCCTGCCAAACCCAGCGGCGCCAAGCCGAGACTTGCCGCGCCGCGCGGAACCCTGCCCTGCCATGCCCCGTCGCGTAGGCGTCCGAGACTCGAACCCGGATGTGTGCCACTCGCCCTCCCTAGCCATGCCGCTCCTCGCCTTTCCACAACCCGCCTCGCCGAGCCATGCCAAGCCGCGCCTCGCCAAGTCATGGATCCCGTTCGCCGAGCACCGCGTTGTCGTGTTCTCGTGCTGCCACGGGTGTGGCCGGTAGCTGGTGGATCTGGTGTGTTTCGACCCGACCACAGCAGCAGTAGCGGCGACCTTTGTGGTCTCGTACGTCGTCGTCGAACCTGGGCGCGTGGCCGACCGGTGCGGTTTTCATGAGCGGCGCCCCTTCGTTGGTGCGCCCACGGCGGGAGCCTTGACGCGGCACAGTGCCGCGCTGTGCGGTGGTGTGTGGTGGGGCTCCTGCCGTGGGCGGGTCATCAGGCGGCTCTCCGGTCGAACATTTCGTCGGCGTAGGCGTTGCGGCTGGTCCACGGCCGGGCGTCGTACCAGTAGAGGCCGGGCGCCAGGATGATGATGTCGAGTGGCTCGTTGCGTTCGTCTTCGATGAACGGCGCCTGTTCGGCCAGCACGGCAGCGAGGAGTTCCTCACGTGTCACGACGCCACCGCGACGTACTGCCGGCAGCCGCACCGGATGCCGCTCTCCTGGACGACGCAGCCATGGCGTGTCCGCGGCGGCGTGTCGTTGAGGGCGTGGTATGCGATGTCATGCCCGCAGTCGTTGCGAGCACACGGCCGTTTCGGCGGTGGCAGCGTCTGCCCGCACGCCTCGCACCTTGGGGCGGTCATCTAGAACGCACCCTCAATCGCCCAGTCGTTGTCGCGGGTGCGGGTGTCGCCGTCGTCTTCGCAGTCGCACTCGCCAGCAGCGGCGGTGCACCAGTCGCAGGGCCGGCAGTCGCATTGCCATGGGCCGGCGTCGTGGCAGATTGAGCACCGTTCGCAGTTGCAGGTGTTGGGCGCCGTCGCCTTCGCCGTTGTCGGGGTCCGGGAGCCGGCACTCCGGGCAGGTGTAGGCCATCACGCGCCTGCTTCTGCGGTCTCGGGCCAGTCGGTGTCGAAAGTCGGGTCGGCCGGCAGGTTCTTCGCGACTTCCTGCGCCTTCAGGTCGTCGATGACGATCGACACCTCGGCTGGCGTCAGGTCGGACGAGCTGGTGACGGTCCGGTCGAGTAGTTCCGAGATGAACGTCAGCCGGTCGTCGCGGTCGGCGGGCCCGACCTTCCCGAACAGGGCAAACATCAGGTTCTTCTGCTCCTGGGACGGCTTAGGCGCCTCGTCAAACGACGGCTCCTGTTCCGGGGTCGGTTCGATAGCGGCCTTCGGTGCGCGCTGCGCGGTGCGCCGTGCAGGCTTGATCTCGGGCGTCGGGTCAGCACCGCCGAAGGTGTCGTCATCCATCTCCTCGGCCGCGTACGGCATGGCGTAGATAACGTCGGAGGCGATCATGCGGGAGATTTCGCCGGTTGCCCGGTTCAGCAGCATCGTCTGCGGCTGCTTCTTCCACTCGGGGTTCCGGGCGACGGCTCCGAGCTTGGTGGCGCGGTCGATCGTCCAGGTGGATTTCTGCCACTCCTGCTCGCCCTTGCGGCGGCCGCGGATGACACAGCGGGTTTCGGTGGACTCGACAACCTGGATTTCGTGGCCGCGTGACTGGACGAGGCCGCGCATGGCGTGCGCACGCAGGCACGGTGTGCCCTGGACGATGTCCATGGAGCGGAGCGTCGCCATCGGCTTGAGCCCGAGTTCCTGACCGGCGAGGATCGCGGCCGTGATGTCGGCCGGCCGACCCTGCAACGACTTCGGAATGAAGCTCGTCTTGGCCAGCGATTCGGCGACCATCGCCGCCTGCCGGGCTTCGTATGCCCAGAGGACGAGTTCTGAGGTTTCGGCCAGGGCGGGGGCGTAGTCGTCGTCGCGGTGGGCGACGCTGCGGTCTTGGCGCATGGCAAGTTCGGTCACGGTCGTACTGCCTCTCCGATGAGTTGCTTGTTCCGGTCGACGGCCTTCGCCGTCCACGCGATGTGCAGGAAGTCTTTGAAGACGGGTTCGTCGCAGCGGACAGGGATCACGTCGTATCCGTCAGCACGAACCCAGATGGCGTAGCCGGCGTCGACGTCGACCATCGGCGTCTCGGCGCCGCCGTCGAGGTACACCTCGGCGTACCGGTACGCGGACAGTTGGTAGGCGGTTTCGGGCCAGATCCCCGACGCCGACGTTTTGACGTCCATCAGCACCGTGCGGCCGTCGGGCAGGGTGCAGACCAGGTCCAACGTGCCGCAGTAACGCCACTTCCGGCTCCCGACTACGGCCTCTACCAGGACGGGTTCGGGTTTCCACTCGTCCAAGAACTTGACGTACGAGTCGACGTGTCCGGCGAGTTCTTCCGGTACGTCGATCTCTTCGCCGTGGACGAGTTTCTCGGCGAGGGTGTGTACCTCGGTGCCGCGCTTCGCGGCTGTGTCCCGTTTGCCCCACGGGGTTTCCTTGAGCGCGGCGACCATCCCGGAACGTCCGAGTGACCGGAGCGCTTCGAGGGTTTCGTTGTCGGCGTCGGCGACGTATTCGGCTACGGTTCGCGCTGACCAGTACGGCAGCGCAGGCTTGGGCAGGCCTTGATTGATGAGGGTGGTGACACCGGGCACGGTCTCGCCGTCGATCTTGTACGAGTGGCCCTTGCCGTAGTTGCGGCGGCTGATCGTCATTTCGCCTTCTCCTTCTCCCGCTCGACGCTGAAGCTGGCTTCACAGTCGGCCCATGCCGGTAGTGGCAGTCCGTCGACTTCTTCGATTTCGTGTTCCGCGTCGGGTTGGTCGAGCCAGCGGCCGCGGTTGATGCCGTAGCCGGTGACGTGCGCGGGAAGTTGGTTACGAGTCACAGCGCACCGTCCGCGAAGTTGGCGAGCTTCGCGTGGATCGACTGCTGGAAAGCGGCCTGGCGTGTGCGACTACGGATCAGGGTGTTCTCGTCGAGTTCGAGCACGTCGTCCATGACCTGGGGATCACCTCCGACGATGACTTCCACGGTCAGCCGCCGACGGAACAAGCCACGGAGCAGGTCCAACCTGCCTAGATGCACCGTTTGCCGCACGAACGGGTCGTCGATTGGCTGCTGGAATCCGATGAGCCGATGTCCGACTATGGTGGTTACGTGGAACCGTGGCCCGGTCTCGCGGGAGTCGTAGGTTGCCCGGACTGACGGGTGCAGGTCGCCGCTCATGACTCGTCGCCGGTTCTTTGCGCCGGCACCCGCACGGGCTCAAGCTCGGGGACGGTGAATCCGTTCCATGCCCGGTAGGGGTTGCGGATTGCGTCGTCGTCGTAGGAGGGCAGCATCCAGGTTTGGGTGTGTCCGGCGACGGTGGGGTTGACCTGCCGGTATTCGGCGGTGAGCCCGTCGAACAGCAGCGGCGGCAGCGCGTCGTCGGCCAGGTGCGACTCGGGTTTCGGGATTTCGTCGAAGCCGACCCTGGCGAACGCGCGGATCACGTCGAGTGTGTCTTTCGCAGCGGTGATCTCGTCGACCGTCCACGGGTCGGCGTCGGCCCACGGGTCGGCCGGCGGCTGCTCGGGCTCGAAGAAGCCACCCAGGTCAGTGGTGGTGTCCTGTTCGGCGGGTTTCTGGTTGCGTCCTTCCCGTCGGTCGAGGAACGCGTGCAGGCCGAGGGTGAGTGCACCGCCGACGCTGCCGATGGTGGCGATGGCGCCGAGGGTGTACCAGACATATGTGGCGTTCATAGCCCGCGCACCCACCGCTCATACCGGGCTGCGTCAGCAATGACCTTTGATGCGCTGCGGCGACGGAACCAACCGCCGCGGGCATTGATCGCCCATGCGAGCGCGTGTTGCCGGACCAATTCGCGGGGCGGCACCTTCGCGGAATCCTCAACCTGAATTGCGCGTTCGGCTGCGGCCGCCACCCGTTCGATCGCCTGCGCGTTCGGCTGAAGCTGCATCCCGAGTCCGGTGGCGATGCCGTCGCTGTAGACGGTGCGCATTTCTAGCGCGGTGTAGGTCTCGTTGTCGGTCATCGGTCGGTCTCCTCTTTCTGATTCATGTCGTTCCAGAACTCGTCGGTCCAAAGGTGGAAGTCCTGGTCGTGGGCTTGGTCGGCGATGTGGATGGCGCAGTCGGCGTACTCGTCGCCGTCGCCGCGGGTCGCGCGGGCGTAGTCACGCTGGCCGCTGCTGAGCCATAGGGCGGCTGCGACGAGGAGGCAGATACCGGCTAGGCCCCAGGCGATCGTCGCGACGGCGTTCACGGGGTCACCCCGGAGAGTCGCTTGACTGCCGAGATTGCGATCGGTTGCGATGCGATCCACCAGTGCGCGGGCAGGGCGCCGTCAGCGAATTCGAGCTGGCGGCGAGTCCATGGCGGTAAGAGCCGCGCGTAGCGGGTCCAGCGGACGCAGTTCCAGTACTCGGTCTCGCTGACCTGCACGCGGTAGTCGGTCCGGTCGCAGTTGAGCGTGTGCGAGGTGAGGCCAAGTGCGGCGCGGTCGGGCCACTCCATGTCGGTCAGCCAGACGAGCGGCATCCCGTCGAGAATCGGTTGCGGGTGAGGCTTGAGCAGGCCGTCTCGTTCGATGAGCGGCGCAGCGTCGCGGCAGGTGTAGTGGTAGAGGTTCACGACGTCGCCGGCCAGGTGACGATGCAGCGGTCGCCGTCGGTGCGGGTCGCATACCGGTAGACGAGCAGGCCGTCGGACCATTGGTCGGCCTGCCGCTCGGTGAACACGGCGATCCCGTCGGTGTGCCAGTCCAACGCCTCCGTCTCGCTGGTGGCGTCGATGACGGGGGTGTCGATGGGTAGGCTGCGAACCTTCGGCTCGGCCATGAACCCGGACCAGGCGAGTTCGGTGTGGAGCTGCTGCGTGAACTTGTCGAGGTCACGGATTTCGTGGGTGAACGCGAGAGTCACGACGACACCGCCGGGTGGACGAGCTCGTCGCCGGCCAGCGCGTTGCAGCGCTCGCAGCGCTCCCCGTCACCGATGGGTGCGTGGTCTTCCGCTAGGCATTCCCAGCAGATGGCGACCGCGTCGGTGACGTACCAGTCGTATTCCTTGGCGTCCTCGCGTGCATCGGCGGCGCTGTCGAAGTGTTCGGTACCGCCGTCGTCGTCGAGGGTTTCGCGGCAGATGTCGCAGGCGATGCTGAAACACGCGTGCTCTTGAATGCTCATCGTTGGGTCTCCTTGGCTGCGGGCATCGGGGTGCAGTAGCTGACGGCCAGGTAGGCGGGGAGCAGGATCGCCAGCAGCAGTGACCCCTCCAGCTCGTCGGCATATGCGGGCACGTAGAGGGCTGCGGCGATGCAGATGCAGCCGGCGGCGACCAGGACGATGAGCGCGGCCGACACGATTCGTTCCCGGCTCATGACCGGGCCTCACGGAACGCGTCGCGGACCTTGGCGTGGGCGCGGGTCAAGATGCCCCGCTCGCGGCCGTTGATGAAGCTGTACTTCTTGACGTCGAACAGGGCGCGCTCGACCAGCTCGGCCTCGGCCCGGGTGAGGTAGACGGCCACCGGCGCACGGTCGCGTTCCCGGCTCATTTGGTCACGCTCACCAGGTCGTCCGAACACAACGGACACCCACGGCTCGGCGACAACACCCGCACCTGCGTGTGGTCGATCGGTGCCGGCGGCAGTGGGTGGCGGAACGCCTCACTGGCGTCGAGCGCCGCATGGAACCAGGTCCGGGACGCGACGAACTCGGGAGTCATCCCGTTGTTGAGGAGGGCGACGGCGGCGCGGGCGGCCACCAGGTACACGTCCGGCAGTGGGGCGGTCATGACTGCACCGCCAGGTCCCGCGCGAACCGGTCAACCTCAGCCTCGACGCGCAGCGCACGCACCTTGCACTTCGCCGTCCCGCCGGGGATCGGCCGAACATCCGCAACATCCGCCGTGCAACGGAGCCAACGCGTCGCCGACAAGTGATAGTCGGATGCCTGGCCCGGGGTTGGCGAAAGGTGAAGGCCGCCGCCGCATTCGTTGTCGTCGCGCCAGTCGACGCACACCAGGTCCGCGCCGACGGTGTAGGTGGTGGGGTGGCCGTATTCCTCACCCATGGTCAGGTCGTCACCGGTCGCTTTGTACAGGGTGACGCGACCGTCGTCGATGTTGGCGCCGGTGTATCCGATCCACGTCGCCGGGTCCGTTAGGTCAAGCTCGGTGATGTCGATAATGACGCCGCCGCTGATCGTGGCCTGCGCGCTGTGTAGGTGGACTGCGACGTGGCTTCCAGCCCGGACGGTGGCCGAGCCGTACGCCTCGACGGTGGCCGAGCCGGACGCCCGGACGGTGGCCGAGCCGTACGCCCGGACGGTGGCCGAGCCGTACGCCCGGACGGTGGCCGAGCCGGACGCCCGGACGGTGGCCGAGCCGGACGCCTCGACGGTGGCCGAGTCGGACGCCCGGACGGTGGCCGAGCCGGACGCCCGGACGGTGGCCGAGCCGGACGCCCGGACGGTGGCCGAGTCGTACGCCTCGACGGTGGCCGAGTCGTACGCCTCGACGGTGGCC
>Ga0137386_10003533_pt1 | contig 10220 bp, 4 predicted proteins | sample SagtaG_4_FD_104910 | JGI IMG/M metagenome (GOLD analysis project Ga0137386, IMG submission 104910) | Vadose zone soil microbial communities from Sagehorn Ranch, Mendocino, California, USA - Sage2_R_100_16 metaG | ecosystem: Environmental > Terrestrial > Soil > Vadose zone | place: USA... | reverse complement strand
GAGCACCATCAGGCTCTCGTGGGGCGCGCCCGGCAACTGGCGCTCGATGACCTTCTTGAGCTTGGCCAGCTCGGCCATCAGGTTCGACTTGGTGTGCAGCCGACCAGCGGTGTCGATGATGAGCGTGTCGACGTTGCGGGCGGTGGCGGCCTTGAGCGCGTCGAACACGACCGCGGCGGGGTCCGAGCCGGCGGCCTGGCGGATGACGTCCACCCCGATCCGCGCCCCCCACGTCTCGAGCTGCTCGATGGCGGCCGCGCGAAACGTGTCGGCGGCGGCCAGGAGCACCTGCCTGCCGTCTCCTCGGAGCTGAGCCGCCAACTTCGCGCACGTCGTCGTCTTGCCGGAGCCGTTCACGCCCAGCATGAGGATCACGGCCGGCCGATGGTCGAGGTCGAGAGGTTGCACCGCCGGCGCCAGGATCTCGTTGAGAAATTTACGGAAGAGCGGCCGCAACTGCTCGGCCCGGGTCACGGTCCCGAACATGACCTCTTCGCGTGCGCGGTTGACGAAGTCGCCCGCGAGCGGGGCGCCCAGGTCGGCTGCGATCAGCGTCTCCTCGAGCTCGGTATAGAGCGCTTCGTCGATGGGGCGATCGGGCTCGAATACGGCCTGGAGCTCGGAACTGAGGAACTCTCGCGAACGCCTCAGGCCTGCGCCGAGGCGCTCACCGAGAGACGACAGGAACTTCACTGCTGGGGCGGAAGGACGAGCCGGGAAATCACCGCGCCGCTGGGCCCGAGAGCCGGCAACACCCGGCCATTCAGCTCGAAGCTCACGCCCCCGGCGTTGCCGATGGTGAGAACAAAGGGTCCATTCGATACCCACTCGCGAACCTGACCGGCCGGAATCGTTTCCTCGCTGAGACGGCCATCTTCGGTTCGCACACGAATCCACGTCGGCTCGGATACCCGGGCAACCAGATGGTACGGCGACGTCACGGCCGCCACGACGCCGCTCAGGTCCGGAGTTGCCGGTTGCGCCGGTGGCGCTGAGGGCGCTGAGGGCGCTGAGGGCGGCGTCGCCGGCGAGGCAGACGGCACCGAGGTCGGCGGCGTCGCATGGACGCTCGCGACAGCCGGCGGCGCCGTGTGGACCGTCGCCACGGGCGGTGGCGAAACGACTCGTGGGGTAATGACGGGAGGTGGAGCGGCGACGGGTTCGCTCACGGGCGGCGACGGAGCCTCAGCGATCGCCGGTGTAGAGGACGGACTGAGGGACGGAGACGAGGTCGTATCGACCGTCCGTTTCTCCGTCGTGTCCTTTCCCGACTGAAGCGCGAGGGTCACCCCGAAGAGCGCCAGGCCGAGGACAACCAGCAAGATGAAGCTCACGAGGACCGTCGAGCGGCTCCGGGCCTCGGTCTCGGCCGACGGTGGTGGGGCCGCCACCTTGACGGGTTGCGTCGGAACGGAAGGCGTCCGTACCGACTGGGAGTGGTAGAGAGCCAGGGCCTCCTCGACCGGTTCGTGGAGCGCCTGACAATAGGCCCGGATGTACCCCCTGGTGAAGACTGGGGCCGGAAGCGCGCCAAAGGTATCGGCCTCGAGGGCCTCGATATAACGCGACGCGACACGGGTCAGGCGAGCGAGCTCGTCGAGCGACAGTCCACGCCGAGCCCTTAAATCACGCAGATACGTGCCGAGCGACGTCGTTCCCGACATCTCAGTCTGTCTAGCCTATCAGATGTGGCGCCTCATCCATCAGGATTGAGGTTGACCGAGACGAGCTTTGAAAGGCCGGGTTCCTCCATCGTCACGCCGTAGAGAACATCCGCCGCTTCCATCGTGCGCCGGTTGTGGGTGATGACCAGAAACTGCGTCTGGCTGGTCAGCTCACGCAGGACTCTCAGGAAACGATGGATGTTGGCATCGTCGAGCGGCGCGTCCACCTCGTCGAGCACGCAGAACGGGCTCGGGCGGAAGTAGAAGATCGCGAACAGGAGGGCCAGTCCGGTCAGGGCGCGCTCACCACCGGAGAGCAGCGTCACGGACTGCAGGCGCTTGCCCCGAGGCTGCGCCATCAGGTCGACGCCCGTGTCGAGGGGATCGCCGCCTTCTTCGGCCTCCACGAGCCGCAGCTCCGCGCGGCCGCCTTCGAACAGCCGCTCGAAGATCTTCGCGAAGTCGCGGTTGATCTGCTCGAAGGCCTGGACGAAGCGTTCCTGCGCCGTGTGCGTCATTCCCCGCAACGCCTTCTCGAGGTCCTTGATCGACGCGGTGAGGTCGTCGTGCTGTGTGCGCAGAAACGTGAGCCGCTCGTCGAGCTCGCGATACTCCTCGTCGGCGACGAGGTTGACGGGGCCGATGGCGGACAGTTTCTCCGCGAGCTCTCGCACCCGCTGGCCAAGCGTCGCGAGGTCCCGGTTGGGATCGTGGCGGGCCAGCAGCGCGGCCGCATCCACGCCGTACGTCCGCTGGGCGTCGAGCGCCAGCTCCTCGCGTCGGACACGCCGCTCGGTCGCCTGCAGCTCGAGTTCGTGCATCGCGCTCACCAGGCGATGGAGATCGCCCTCGGCCGCGCGCAGCTCCTGCTCGATGCCGCGCAGCCCGTCCAGGAGCGTCTCGTGGGCTTCCGCCGCCTGGCGCGCTGCCGCCTCCGCGCGGTCGCGGTCCATCGCCACGTCGCGCGCTGTCGAATCCGTGCGCTGCCGCTCCTCCTCCAACCACACCCGCCGCTCGCCGAGCTGCTGCTGCCGGGTCTTCCCCTGCTCGAGGCGCTGGGTGAGATCGGCCTCCATCTGGTCGGCGCGCACGAGCTCCCGCCCGAGGGCCTCGACGCGCTCACCGATCGAGCCGACCTCGACCCGGCACGCGGTGAGCTGGGTCACCAGCGCGGTCTCTTCGGCCTGAGCGTTCTCGAGAGCGTCGCGGATTCCGCGAATCGTGCTCTCGTGCGCGGTTTCCGCCTCGCGTGCCGCCGCGACGCGCTGCTCGAGTCGGGCCAGCATCGCCCGTGTCTCGTCGGACTCCCGGGTCACCTGGCCGGCTTCGATGCGCACGGTCTCGGCGTGCCGGTGTTCGCGTTCGTGCTCACGGATCGCCTGTTCCAGATCTTTCTCACCGGCGACGCGCTCGGCCTGGCGCTGGCCGACTGTCTGCTCGCACTCGGCGATGCGCACGCGCAGCGCCGCGACATCAGCTTCGGTCTGGGCGACCGTGGTCTGCGTGATCCCCACCGTCTCGGTCAGTTCGCGGATCTGCTCGTCCAGCTCCCGCAGCTGGCGTTTGCGGGCCAGCAGCGAGTGCTGGGCCTCGCCGCCCCCCGCACCGCCGCGCAGTCGCCCCGTCGGCGCCAGCACCTCGCCGTTCGGCGTGACGTACGTCGCGCTGACACCGTTCCGCCGCCAGAGGGTCTCCGCCTGATCCAGATGATCGACGATCGCAACCTGGCCGAGCAGGAAGTGGACGAGGCTCTCGCGAGGCGCCCTAACGCGATGACCGATCCAGCGCACACCGTCGTCCTCGGGGAAAGGGTCGGAGGCTGACGACAGGCACTCGAGGGGCAGGAACGTCGCGGCGCCGGCGCCGCGTTCTTGGAGAAACGTGACGGCGGCGCGGGCCTGGTCGAAGCGCTCGACCACGACCCACGCCAGGCGCTCGGCCAGCACCGCCTCCACAGCCCGCTCGAGGTCGGGAGGAACGTCGAGGAGATCAGCAACCGTTCCCACCACGCCGTCGACGCCGACACGGCCTTCGCGTTCGGCCGCCTCGAAGATCGCGCGGACCCCGCTGTCATATCCCTCGCGGACACGTTCGAGCTCGCGTAGCGACTCCGCGGCAGAGGTGCGGGCGGCCAGGGTCAAGCGCGCATCGGCCAGTCGTGTCTCGGCATCTGCCAGCCCGCGCTCACGTGCGGCCAGCTGAACGGCCAGCTCTTCGCGCTGACTCATCAGCGCCGCGAGCTCGGCCAGAGCGCGATCACGCGCGGCCTCGAGCTCGGTGCGAGCCGCCACGATCCGCTCCGCCTCGGTCTCGGCCTCGCGCAACTCGGTGGCCAGGCGCTCGCCTCGGCGCGCGAGCTGGCTCTCGCGCTCGCGGAGCTCACCGGCCGAGCGCATCAGATCCGTGCGCTCGGCAGCGATACGAATCTGCTCGAGACGCAATCCCTCCAGTCGGTCGCGCTCTTCGGCCAATCCGCTACGCCGGCGCTCGACGAGGCCCGCGAGATGGTCAGCGGCCTGCGTGCGCTCCGCGACGAGACGCTCGGCCTCGCCCAGCGCACCCCGAGTGGTCTCGCGCTCGGCGGCGAGGACGTCGAGGCGCTCGCCCGTCACACGGATCTCCTCGTCGAGTCGCACCACCTCTTCGGCCGCCTCACGAAGCTGCACGCCCATCTGCTCACGACGCTCGAGGAGTCGCTCGAGGTCCGCCTGGACTTTCTGTACACCCTGGCGCAGATCGGAGAGCCGGTGATCGCTCACCTGGATCGCCTCGCGCTGGGTGGCCTGATGGCCGGCCAGCCGGCTCACCGTCGTGCGGAGAACCTCTTCGCGCTCATGGTGCTGAGCGATCTCGAGCTCCAGGCGGTCGGCCTCGGCCACGAGTCCGGCGAAATCGGCGGCGGCCAGCACGAGGGCACCGTCTCGGCGCTCCTGTTCGAGCGCCTTGTACTGCTGAGCGCGCTTGGCCTGGCGCTCGAGCGAGCCGAGCTGGCGCTTGACCTCGTCCATCACGTCCTTCACACGAACCAAGTTTCCACGGGCGCCGTCGAGCTTTCCCTGCGTCTCGCTGCGCTGCTGCTTGTAGCGTGCGATGCCGGCCGCTTCCTCGATGAACACGCGACGCTCGTGAGGCTTGGCGGTCAGGACATGGTTGAGCTTGTCCTGGTCCATCACCGAATACGCACGCGGGTTGGCGCCGGTCCCGGCGAAGAGGTCGAGAATGTCGCGCAGCCGGGTCGGCTGCTTGTTGAGGAGGTACTCGCTCTCACCCGTCCGGTAGAGCCGCCGCGCCACGGCGATTTCGCTCCACGGCACGGCCAGAACGCCATCGTTGGAGAACCTCAGCTCGACTTCGGCCAGGCCGACGGGCTTGCGGGACGCCGAGCCGTAGAAGATGACGTCGTCCATGCGCTGGCCACGGAGTAACTTGGCGCTCTGTTCACCCAGTGCCCAGCGAACGGCGTCAGAGATGTTGCTCTTGCCGCAGCCGTTCGGGCCCACGATGCAGCTCACGCCGGGAAGGATCCTCAGCTCCGTGCGTTCGCCGAACGACTTGAATCCGTGCAGGGTTATGGAATCGAGGCGCATGAAAACCTTCTAGCACGGGCGGCTTCTGGGGGCCTACGAAAAAGCACCACGCCTGGGGGGCGCGGGCGCCGATGACGCTAGATGTCGAGGCTGATCAAGTGCCTTTGAGGTAACAACACTTCTTGTACTTCTTGCCGGACCCGCACGGGCACGGGTCGTTGCGGCCGACCTTGTCTCCGGTGGCCGTGCGCGGCGCCGGTCGGGGCGGTGCTGCCAAGGGGGCCGCGCGTGGCACCTCGCCGCCGACCGAGGGCATCTCGCCTCGGCTCTCCTGGGTATCGGCCCGGGCGGTCAACGTCGGCATCGCCATCGGCGCCTCCCGGACGACCTGCACCTTGAAGAGCCGCTCCACCACCGCGGCCTTCACGCGCTCCGCCATGTCCTGAAAGAGGTCGAACGCTTCCTTCTTGTACTCGGTCAGTGGATCGCGCTGACCATAGCCGCGAAGGCCGATGCCCTCCTTGAGATGGTCGATCGACAGCAGATGGTCCTTCCACTGCGTGTCGATGACGATGAGCATCTCGTGGCGCTCGAGGGCCCGCATCAGCTCCTCGCCCAGCTCGCGCTCGCGGTCGCCGTACCGGCTCTTCACCGCGTCCAGGACGAGCTCGTTCAGCCCGTCTCGTGAGGTGACTTCCTGGTAAGCGGACGCCGGAATGCGGACGTCGAACTGCTGGAAGAGCGCCTCGTTCAGGCCGGCCAGATCCCACTCCTCGGGGTGCACGGCGGGGCCGGCGAAGCTGTCGAGCGTGACCGGCACCAGGTCCTCGATCCACTCGGCGATCGTGTCGGTCTGGTTGGCGCCGTCGAGAATCTGGCGCCGCATGCCGTAGACGATCTCGCGCTGCTTGTTCATCACGTCGTCGTACTCGAGAAGGTGCTTGCGGATCTCGAAGTTGTGGTTCTCGACGCGCTTCTGCGCGGTGGCGATGGCGCGGGTGACGAGCTTGTGCTCGATCGGCTCGCCTTCCTCCATGCCGAGGCGATCCATGATCCGCTGGATGCGCTGGGACCCGAAGATCCGGAGCAGATCGTCTTCGAGCGAGAGGTAGAAGCGTGACGAGCCGGGATCTCCCTGACGGCCGGAGCGGCCACGCAGCTGGTTGTCGATGCGCCGGGACTCGTGGCGCTCCGTGCCCACGATGTGGAGCCCGCCGGTCGCCACCACCTGCTCGTGCTCGGGCTCGGTGATGCGCCGGGCCTCGACCAGCGCGGCCTGGCGTGCCTCGGCCGGCGCGGTGGCCGGATCGAGGCCCTTCTTTCGCAACAACTCCTTGGAGAGAAAATCGGGATTGCCGCCGAGCAGGATGTCCGTGCCTCGCCCCGCCATGTTGGTGGCGATGGTGACGGCGCTCTGGCGCCCAGCCTGAGCGACGATCTCGGCCTCGCGCTCGTGGTACTTGGCGTTGAGCACCTCATGGCGGACGCCGCGCTTCTTGAGGAGCGTGGATAGCCGCTCGGACTTTTCGATCGAGATCGTGCCGACGAGCACGGGCTGCCCGCGCCCGTGACGCTCGATGATGTCCTCGACGACCGCGTTGAATTTCTCGCGCTCGGTCTTGTAGACGACGTCGGGATTGTTCACGCGCGTGAGCGGCCGGTTGGTCGGGATGACGACGACGTCGAGCTTGTAGATCTTCGCGAACTCTTCGGCCTCGGTCTCGGCGGTGCCCGTCATGCCGGCCAGCTTGTCGTACATACGGAAATAGTTCTGGAAGGTGATGGTGGCGAGCGTCTGGTTCTCCCGCTCGATGCGCACGGCTTCCTTGGCCTCGACCGCCTGGTGCAGACCGTCCGACCACCGGCGGCCCGGCATCATGCGGCCGGTGAACTCGTCGACGATGATGACCTGGCCGTCCTTGACGACGTAGTCGACGTCGCGCTTGTAGAGCGCGTGCGCGCGCAGGGCCTGCTGGATGTGATGGAGGACGTCGATGTTGTTCGGATCGTACAGGTTGTCGACGGTGAGGAGTCGCTCGCAGGAGGCGATACCGGCCTCGGTGAGCGCGACGGCCTTCGATTTCTCGTCGACGATGTAGTCGCCTTCCTTGGTCGCTTCGACCTCGGAGAGCTTGCCCTCGACGATCGTCGCCGCCCGCTTGAGCTTCGGAATGATGCGATCGATCTTGTAGTAGAGCTCGGTCGACTCCTCGGCCGGACCCGAGATGATCAGCGGCGTCCGCGCCTCATCGACGAGAATCGAGTCCACCTCGTCGACGATCGCGTAATGCAGCTCGCGTTGGACCAACTCCTCCCGGTAGAACCGCATGTTGTCGCGCAGGTAGTCGAACCCGAACTCGTTGTTGGTGCCGTACGTGATGTCGGCCCGGTACGCTTCCGGCCGGCTACACGGTCGGAGCGCCGTCATCCGGACGTCCGGCGTGACGAAGCGCGGATCGTAGAGGAACGAGGCCTCGTGCTGGATAACGCCCACGCTGAGCCCGAGCGCCTGGTACACGGGCCCCATCCACTGCGCGTCGCGCTTGGCCAGATAATCGTTGACGGTGACGATGTGGACGCCGCGCCCGGTCAGCGAGTTGAGATAGGCGGGGAGCGTCGCCACCAGCGTCTTGCCTTCGCCCGTCGCCATCTCGGCGATCTTGCCCTCGTGCAGCACCATGCCGCCGATGAGCTGGACGTCGAAGTGACGCATGCCGAGCGCGCGCCGGGCCGCCTCCCGGCAGACGGCGAACGCCTCGGCGAGGACGTCGTCGACGTCGGCGCCGTCCTCGAGACGCTTGCGGAACTCCGCGGTCTTCGCCCGGAGCGCCGCGTCGTCCAGTGTTTTGAGCTGAGGCTCGAGCGCGTTGATGGCCACGACGTTCGGTTGAAGCCGCTTGACGTCACGCTCGTGTTTCGTCCCGAAGACCTTACGGAGGAGGGTATTCAGCATGCGTTGACCATTATACAGGCCGGCGTTTTTGGTCCGGCTACTTGCCGGCGAGCAGCTCCCGGGCGTGGCGACGCGCGGTGTCGGTGAGCCGCTCGCCGCCCATCATACGGGCGATTTCTTCCACCCGGGCGGCGCCAGACAGCACGGCGACCCCGGCCCGAGTCCGACCGGCGCGCACGGCCTTGGCCACCAGGAGATGATGACCAGCGCGGGCGGCGATCGGCGCCAGATGGGTGACGCAGAGTACCTGGCGACCGCGGGCCGTCACCGCGAGCTTGTCGGCCACCGTTCCGGCGACGCGGGCGCCCACACCTGCGTCCACCTCGTCGAAGACCATCGTGGGGACGCGCTCGTAGTTCGCGAGTACGACTTCGACGGCCAGCATCGTCCGTGAGAGCTCCCCACCCGACGCGACGCGGGCGAGCGGTCTCGGATCCTCGCCTGGGTTCGCAGACAGCCGGAACTCGACATGATCGAGACCGCGTGCCTGGATCTGCTCGGCCGGCGCCGCCTCGACCGCGATGTCGAAGCGGGCCCGCTCCACGCCGAGCTCGCGGAGCTCGCGCTGGACCCGCGGCCCGAGCCGCCCGGCCGCTTCGCGCCGCGTCTCGCTGACCGCCGATGCAGCCGCCCTGAGCTGGGTCAGGAGTTCCGCCGCGCGACGTTCCTTCGCGGCGACGATCTCGTCGTGACGTTGCCCACGGTCGAGCTCGGCGGCCGCAGCGTCTCGGAGCTCGAGCATGGCGGCTTCGGTGTCGCCGTACTTGCGCTTGAGGCGCGCGATCGCGTCCAGCCGCTCGTCGATCGCTTCCAGGCGCCCCGGCTCGGCATCGATTCCCTCGCGGAGCTTGCGCACGGCCAGCAACGCCTCTTCGATCTGAGCGGCCGCCGCGTCGAGCGGCGTGGCGGCGTCGGCGAAGGCGCCGTCGAGCCGGCCCAGGTCACCCAGGACGCGGGCGGCCCGAGCCACCCGGCCGGCGGCCGCGTCGCGATCCTCGAGGAGTAGTTGCGTCACCTCGACCAGGCCGCTGCTGAAGCGTTCGGCGTGCTGCCATCGCCGGCGCTCGGCACGCAGCTCCTCCTCCTCGCCGACCCTCAATCGTGCGGCGTCCAGCTCGGAGACCTGGAAGCGGAGGAGATCCTCACGCTGAGCCCGATCGCGATCGGCGCCGCGGAGCCGTTCGAGCTCTTGGGCGGCCGCGCGGTACTCGGCGTGGAGCGCCGCCATTCGCGCGACCGCGTCCTCGGCGTCGGCGAAGCGATCGAGCAGCTCGAGCTGGGCAAGGGGCTGGAGGAGACGCTGGTGTTCGTGCTGACCGTGGATCTCGGCGAGCTGCTCGCCGAGCCGCTCCAGCAGCCCCACGGTCACGGGCGAATCGTTCACGAAGGCGCGGTGACGGCCCGAGCGGGCCAGCTCACGCCGAATGACGAGAGCGCTCTCATCGGCCGGAATTCCCGCTTCTTCGAGAACCCCGCGAGCGCCTCCGCCGCGAGGCAGGTCGAACACCGCCTCGACGGTCGCCGTCTCGGCATCGCTCCGGATGACGTCGGTCTGACCGCGTCCGCCACTGACGAGCAGGATCGCGTCGATCACGATCGATTTCCCAGCGCCCGTCTCCCCCGTCAGCACGTTGAGGCCGGGCGCGAACGGCACCGTGACCGTCTCGATCACCGCGAAGTTCTTGATGCGGATCTCGCGAAGCATCGCGAGGATGCTAGGTCAACGACGGCGTCAGCCTCAAGCGGTATCTCGATTGAGACACCGAGCGGTGGGCTAGCGTTCCCCCCACTTGAGCTTCGTACGCAGGACGGAAAAGAAGTGCTTGTGCGGAAACCTGACGAGACGGATGCGGGCCGCCGCCCGCTGGGTCTCGACCACGTCGTCCTCACGAAGGCCGAAGCCCACCTGCCCGTCCACGGTGAGCATCACTTCCTGGTTCGCCCGCAACGTCAGCTCGATGCGCTGCGTTCCCGGCAGCACGATCGGCCGGTTGGTCAACGTGTGCGAACAGATCGGCGTGATGACCACGGCGTCCATCGTCGGGAACAGGATCGGACCGCCCGCTGACAGCGAGT
>Ga0137386_10003530_pt1 | contig 10224 bp, 6 predicted proteins | sample SagtaG_4_FD_104910 | JGI IMG/M metagenome (GOLD analysis project Ga0137386, IMG submission 104910) | Vadose zone soil microbial communities from Sagehorn Ranch, Mendocino, California, USA - Sage2_R_100_16 metaG | ecosystem: Environmental > Terrestrial > Soil > Vadose zone | place: USA... | reverse complement strand
TGGCAGCGCTATTATCAAGGCGAATGCGACTGCCAACACGGGGGCGAGCAAGCGCAAGTGCCGCCAACTACCCACAGTCAAGTGTTTCTTTTGCATCATTTTCCTCCTAATGGAATACACCGGTGAAACAAACTCTCAAAAAAAGGCTGCCTTACAAATTCCAACTACTGGACTGTCGCACTTCATCTGAAAAGAGGAAATGTAGTGGCGACCCTTGCGGTCGCCAGGCTTGACCTCATTTGATGGCTGAAATGTAGTGGCACCCCTTGTGGGTGCCAGGCTCCACCACAAATTCAAACTGGACTGACCACTAGTTTTGAACACCAGGATCATTACGTAAATAGCTCGCGTGAGAACATTCCTCACGGTGGACACGCAGGGTGTCAGTGAGGCGGATGTCCCGCGAGGAGGCTCCCACATATACCTGATAGTCGCCGCTCGCCGTCTCCCAGCCGTTCGCATTGACGTTCCAGTAGGACAGAGGATGCATCGTGGCGTCCGGGTCTAGGGTTACAGTGATCTCCTGGGTCTCGCCAGGCTCCAGCTCGACCTTAGCCCATCCTACCAATCGCCTGGGCGGCTCGCTCGTGCTGGCGGGCAACCCCAGGTAGATCTGCGCGATCTCGGCTCCCACCCGTGCTCCGGTATTGCTGACGGTGAAACGCACCTGGATGAGCCCGATGCCGTCGGTGGTCTCGGGTTCCACCTGGAGTTGGGCGTAGGCGAAGCTGGTGTAGGAGAGTCCGTAGCCGAACGGGAAGAGCGGCTCGATCCCGAACTGGTCGTAGCCCCGGTAACCGACACCGAGACCCTCGCTGTAGTGGGCGATGAAGCTGTCTCGGCCAGCATACTGCTCCGGAGCGGAAACCGGGGTGTCGTGATCGCTACGCGGAAAAGTGACCGGCAGCTTACCCGACGGGGTGACGTCGCCGAAAATGATGTCGGCCAGGGCGTTGCCCTGCTCCTGACCGCCGTACCAGCTCTCCAACACGGCAGGGACCTGGTCGAGCCACGGCATCAAGGCCGGTCCACCAGTAGCCAGCACCACAATTGTGCGCGGATTGGCAGCAATGACGACCTGGATGAGCAGATCCTGCTCGTTGGAGAGGGTGAGGCCCGGCAGGTCGGCGTGTTCGTTCCGGTAGTCTCGTACGACAACGACCGCCACGTCCGACCGGGCGGCCAGCGCTGCGGCCTCTTGCATCGCCGGCGGTATCGCGTCCGCCGGGTGCTGCCAGCCCAGGCGTACCTTGCTGCCAATCATTCCAGAAGTAGAAACCTCCCCAGGAAGCGGGGTGTGCTGCTCCGGTCGATCGGCTGCATACTCGATCCGCAGCGCGTGCGGCTGACCGGCAACCAGATGCATCGTCACCGGGCGGGTTTCCAGCGTGATGCCTGGATCCTCAATGAGAAGCTGACCATCCAGGTACAGACGGGCCGTCCCCAGATGGGTCAGTGACAGCGTGTAGTTCCCGGTCGTCGGCACGGTGATGCCGCCTGTCCAGCGTACTGAGATGGCATTGTTGAGTTCCGGCGGAGTTGTCAGCGAAGACGCATTAAAGGTGCTGTAGTTGAAGAAGCCCAGGTTGAGATCCACCTGCCGGTCGATCCGTACCAGCGTGGGCTCGGCCTCGAAGCGTGTGTTCATCCAGTACTCGGCATGTAGCCCGTGGACTCCCGATCCGGAGTCAGTTGGCGTGAGGACCGAAGAGGGTACCGGTGGCGGTCCTGGCAGCAAGGCGGCTGCGGACGCCGGGTCCGTACCCTCCGCGTACTCTACCCGCACGCCCTCGCCCACACGTCGCCGGATGCCCTCCAGGATGCTCACGAAGTACGTCGGCTGGACGACGGAACTCCCGCCTCCGGCGATGTTGTTGTCAGCATCGGCTCCGATGACGGCCACTGAACGCACCTCGTGGGTCGCCAGTGGAAGCAGCCCATCCGCATTCTTCAGCAGGACAATTCCTTTGCCTGCGATCTCTCGCGCAAGCTTTCCATGCTCCTGCACAGGAAAATGAGTGATCTGGACAGGCTGATCGAAGAGACCAAGTGCGAACATGGTGCGCAGGATCCGGTGCACCTTGTCGTCAAGTGTGGTGACGCTCACCTGCCCCGTCTGGATGGCCTCCATTAGCCGGTCGCTAAAGAATATGCCGTTCGGCATCTCCTGGTCTAACCCGGCGTTAGCGGCCTCCACGGTGCTGTGTGCCGCTTCGTAGTCACTCATCACCCATCCCTGAAAGCCTGACTGTTGCTTGAGGATGTCGGTGAGCAGGTGACGGTGCTCGCAGGAGTAAATACCATTCACCTTGTTAAACGCGCCCATCACCGAACCAGCCTGGCCATCCTTCACCGCCGCCTCGAACGCTGGTGTGTAGATCTCCTGCAGCGTGCGTTCGTCGAGTTGCGCGTCAGCCTCGAACCGGTTCTCCTCCTGTGTGTTCATCTGGTAGTGCTTGGCGGTCGCCACGACGGGATGGCTCTGGATGCCCTGGATGTAGGAAACGGCCATCTGCCCTGAAAGCCACGGATCCTCCCCTAAAGCCTCAAACAGCCGACCGAACGCCGGTATCCGAGCAATATCCAGTTCTGGACCCAGGACGACGTTGTGGCCCGTCACCCATGCCTCGTGACCAAGAAGATCGCCGTACTGCTTAGCCGCCGTAGGATCCCATGTTGCCGCCAGTCCTATGGGGGCTGGCATGGCAGTGGCTTTACCCTTGTTGACGTCCTGTCTGGCGACGCGGATACCAGCAGGGCCATCTGCCATGGTCAGCGCTGGAATGCCAGGCCGGGAGATCGGCGCGTTGTAGAATCCATATGGAGCGGGAACCTCTCCGTGAACCATCTCGATCTTCTCTTCCAGCGTCATCTGTGGCAGCAGGAAATCGGCTCGCTCATACGGGGACAGGGAGGTGTTCATCCAGGGCAGGTTTTGTGCAGAGGCTGATGAGCCTGTACTCGGGTTGGTCATCCATTCACTCCCGCACTATTAGCCCTTGACACTGCCCGTACCCAGTCCGCCACGCCAGAAGCGTTGCAGAACAACACAGCCGGCCAGTAGCGGTATTGAGGAGATCAATGCCCCCGTGATGATCAAGCCGTAGAGAAACTTTGAGGACCCGGCTGTCGTCACATTCCAGGTCTGTAAGCCGACCGTGATCGGAAAGAGCCTCTCATCACTGAGCATGACCAGGGGCAGAAAGTAGTTGTTCCAGATGGTTACGAACTGGAAGAGGAAGATCGTCACTAACGCCGGGATCATCAAATGGAGCGCGATTGTAAAGGTCCGGTACTCGTTTGCCCCATCGATGCGCGCTGCTTCCAGCAGTTCATCGGGCACCGCTGATGCCGCGTAGATGCGTGAGAGATACACGCCGAATGGACTGACGAAGCTGGGCAAGAGCACCGCCCAGTAGGTGTTGGTCAGCCCCACCCCGCTCATCAGCAGGTACAGCGGCAGTGCTAGCGCGGTCACCGGTACCAGGATGGCTCCTAAGACGAGTGAGAACATCAGGTCGCGCCCACGGAAGACATATTTGGCCAGGGCGTAGCCGGCCATAGCCGAGAACCAGGTGCCGAACACCGCCCCTACTCCTGCATAGAGGAAGGTGTTGAGCAGCCAGCGCACAAAGATGCCGTCCTGGTAGGTGAGCAGTTGCTGCAGGTTGCTGAAGAGATTAAAGTTGGGGGCGAACCAGAACCCGAAGGTGCCGAATAAGTCGCCCGCGCTCTTCGTGGAGGAGACGATCAACCAGAAGAAGGGTAACAGAAAGTAGACTGCACAGAGGAACAGCAAGGTCATGGCCGGGATACTCTCCAGGTTGAAGCGGCGAGGACGCTGCTGCCTCGCGGTCACCAGTTCCCCGGCGGCTGGTATCGGTACAGACGCGGTTTGTTGACTCATACTGCTTATACTCCTGCTTGTCGTCGGGTGACATGTAAGAAGCCGAAGGAGAGCACGAACGTCACCAGGGCCAGTACCACGGCGATCGCTGCACCATAGTAGTAGTTGTTGTTGCTAAAGGCGGTATAGTAGGCATACAGGTTAGGTGTGTAGGAAGTGGAAATGTTGTTGGAGATGGTCGAGAGGACCTGCGGCTCATTGAAGAGTTGCAAGGTGCCGATGATGGAGAAGATGCAGGTCAGGACCAGGGCCGGGGCCACCAGCGGAATTTTGATGCGCCAGGCAATGCTCAAGCCAGAAGCCCCATCCAGGCGTGCTGACTCATAGATTTCGGTCGGAATGGCTTGTAAGGCCGCAAAAATGATCAGCATATTGTAGCCGGTCCAGGCCCACGTCGCGATATTGGCAATCGACCACAGCACCGTGTTTGAACCCAGGAAATCAGGCGTACTCAGACCCAGCCCACTCACACCTTTGACGATCGGGCTCAGCCCCGGATCGTAGAGATAGCCCCACAACAGAGCAGCGATGATACCGGGGATAGCATATGGGACAAAGAAGGCCAGGCGGAAGAAAGGCTTGAAGCGCACCACCGTTGAGTCCAACAGCAAAGCCAATAGCAGCGCTAAGCCCAACATGATCGGAACCTGCGCAATGCCATAGAGCAGAACCCTGCCCACACCCGTGTAGAAGTCAGGATCATGTATGACTTGCAGATAGTTGCTCAGCCCGTTGAAGTCGACAGTGGCTGCTCCCAGCCCGAGTCCGCTGCGCTGGGAGCGGAACAAGCTTTCATAGATCGCATAGAGAATAGGCGCGACAAAAAAGAGCAGGAACAGCAGCCCAAAGGGCAGGAGAAACAGATAGGGCGTCATATTGCGACGCCGGAACCAGGATGATTTTCCTACACCGGGGGAGAGTGATGTTACAGACTCAAGAGCCATAGGTACATGCTCCTCTCTAAGGTGAGACATTCCGTATAGATCTCCCTGGGAAACCTATGAAGGAACGACGTTTGCCAGTTCTTTATAAATACCCACTGGAGGGGTAAGCCTCTCTCGCCTGGAGAGGGACTCACCCCTGTGGCGCCTCATTTCTCAGGGACTGACGCTGAATCCCTGTGATTTCATGAAGGTGATGGTACTCCGCTGCACCCCATTCAGGGCATCGCTCAGGGTCCCCTGACCATTAACCGCGTTAGCGAAATTATTACCCATATCCGAATAGACCTGGTTCATGGTTGGCCCCCAGACGAAGTTTTCATTCACGTGCGTGGCACCCTGCTGGAATACCTGGTTGATGACTTGATTACCAAAGAAGGGCCGTGGGCTGTTGATCGTGGACGAGCTTAAGGAGGACAGCAAGGCCGGATATGCCCCACCCCCCGTAAACTCCTGTTCGGCACTCTGCTCGTTGTTACTGATCCACTCGGCAAACGTGGCGGCTTGCTGGGGATGCTTCGTATTCTTAAACACCGCGGTGGTGGATCCGCCCCAATCGCCATCGACGTTTCCACCGGCCTGCCACTGTGGAAGAGAGGCGACCCGCCAGTTCCCAGAGCTTTGCGGTGCATTTTGTTCAATGATACCAGCGCCCCATGCACCTGTTAACCAGGTGGCCAATGATCCTGTCTGCAGGTCATGGTACCACCCATTTGTGAAGTCCGTTTCGGTCTTCACCAACTTCTTGCTAATCAGATCTTGCCAGTATGACGCGACTTGCAGGGTCGGGGCGTCATTGATGGATACTTTCCAGGATTGACCATTGACAGCGAACCAATGAGCGCCTGCTTGCCAGGCGTACCCGGAAAACTGTCCCGGGTTCTTGGGAGGAAAGTCAGTGATGTATTCATTGGGATTGGCGGCGTGCAATTTTGCTGCATCATCCGCAAACTGGGCCCAGGTGGTGGGTACTGGGAGATTATACTTCTTGAAAACGTCAGCCCGGTAGAACATGGCCATGGGGCCGCTATCTTGTGGAATGGCGTAGATGGAGCTACCGAGGGTCACCTGCGACCACGTCCAGGGCGCAAACTGATTCTTCACGGAAGCAGCGCCGTAGGGAGCTATATCGAGAAGTCCGCCCGTCGTCTCAAAGGTCGGCAAGAGCTGGAACTCGATCTCGGACACATCTGGCGCATTATTGGCTTTGATGGCCGTGAACAATTTGTTGTATTCAAGAGGGCCTGCTCCCACATTGACCCAGTTGACGTGGATGTTAGGGTGGGACTGGTTGAAAAGCGCAACCTGCTTATCCATATTCGGTATCCAGGCCCAGTAGGTCAAGGTCACTGGACCGGTGGAGGTATTGGTATTCCCCGAACTTGAGCCACCACCACAAGCGGCGAGGGGAGCCATGAGTATGAGTGCAACGGCGACGAAGGCAAACCCGGAAGCAAAGCGTCGCAGCCATGGGAAAGAGGAGAAAAACTGCATCGTCTGAAAACCTCCTTTGGATCTGTAAATAAGAACATGATAGTTCTACTCTCTATTTGTTCTAGAGAGGTCTACCTACAACGTAGGCGTGTTAGAAGGCTACGGTTCAAAGATCAAACAGAAAAGGAGACAACGTAAGCGCGAGTGAGTTGAAATATGCATCTGGCGTTCACAGGCTGAGCAGGAATCGCGAAAACCTGCACTCTATTCCTTTCGTCTCGTCATGAAGCACTCTCTTGATGAGCATAACCTTGTATATGCTCATCGGTGACACGTGTCACATCACTTGACAAAAGTATACATGCTAGGTCATAATCTTGTCAAGGGGGAAGATGACACGTGTCACGCCTCTTGCGAAAAATCTACTCGCTATGACATACTGCCTGGCAAGCAGACTTGAGAATACAAAGGGGATCGTAGTTGGGTTTGTAGTTCCCCGGAAAAGCTTATGAAAGAGAAAGATCTACATCCAGCTTCTGCACGCACATTCTACACCAGTGTTGATGTCGCCCGGAGAGCAGGCGTATCGCGAACAACGGTCTCCTATGTCCTGAACGGGAACTGGGATGGGCATGTGAGCGACGAGACGCGCAAGAAAGTGCTGCAAGCAGCGGAAGAACTTGGCTATAGCACGCACAGCTCAGCGCGGGCCTTGCGTAAAGGGCAGAGTGACGAGATCTGTCTCATCGTCGACCTGCCCCTCACTGTCCATCGCACTGAGTTGCTTGTCTCGGTGCAGCAGAACGCTTTTCAGCACGGCTATGCTCCTGTGGCATACTTTTGCTATGGATTCTCTCCTGAACAGGTCCATACGCTGCTGCTGAAGATTTTTGCTCGCCGCCCGATGGGCATTTTCGCCACGGCAGGCAGTATGACGACGAAACAAATTGCGTTGGCACAGCGCATGGGGGCCGACAATATTATACTGTACTCTGTCGAGCCACTCGAGTATGCTCGCACTATCATCTTACCGACCAGACCACTGGGACGCCTGGCCGCCCAGCACCTGCTAGAACGTGGCCACCGCCACCTGGCCCTGGTGCAACCTGCTGATCCGCTGCACGACTATGGATTTCAGCAACGGCTGGAAGGCATGCGCGCCACCATCGATGGGATGCCGGGAGTGAGCCTTGATATACTACCTCTCCAGTTCGACCTCGCTGCCGCCCACGCGCTGGTCGAAACCTCTCTCACAGGAGCAGATCGTCCCACCGGCATCTATGCCTATAACGACGAGTATGCCCTGCTCTTGTTGGGAGCGCTGAGCGACCGGGGGATTCAAGTGCCAGGAGAAGTGGCTGTGGTGGGCACGGATGCTATCTCCTTTAGTGCATGGATGCGACCGACCCTGACGACCATTCGCTTTGATACCATCTCTCTGGCGCAGCGTGCCGTGGGGATGCTGGTGAACTGGCACAGCGGTCAACCACTTCCCGAAGAACTCACCCGCCCCCTTGTCCCACAACTGATTCCACGCGAATCAACCTGGGCAGCCTCACCGATGTCGCCTTCAAAAATCCAGATGGCTCCAAAGCAGTAGTGGCTTATTACGATGGTTTCCGCAGCAGAACCTGCCAGGTGCGGGTGACATTCAAATGGTCGTGACGACTCCCCACGGCTACAAGCTGGATTGCATGAAAGGAAAAAGAGGTATGAGACTTGCTTATTCTACGCTCGCCTGCCCTCGATGGACCGTCGAGGAAGCCGTCGCAGCGGCAGTGCGTTATGGCTACGACGCCATTGAGTGGCGACTGGCTGATGGAGCAATCATCGAACCGGATACACCGGTGCCGGTGCGCCGCCGATTGCGCGAAGTACCGGCAGCCAATGGAATTGCTATTGCATGTCTCGATACTTCTTGCCGGGTAGTGCAGGGATCGCCGGAGGAGCGCACGGCTGTGACAGAAGCAGCACAGCGCATGATTGATATGGCTGCCGAGCTGGGCGCGCCTTTGCTGCGCGTCTTCGGTGGACCGCTGCCAGGTGGAACCACGCATTCCATGCTGCTCGCGCCCACAGCAGAGGTGCTGCACGCCATCTGCACATATGCAGCCATGCACAATATCACCGTCGTCCTCGAAACGCACGATGCCTGGTCCACAAGTGTGGACGTGCTGAAGCTGATTCAAGCCACGGCCTCACCAGCTGCCAGGGTCTTGTGGGATATACACCACACTTTCCGCGCGGGTGAGGCTCCCGTTCAGAGCGTTACTATGCTAGGGTCAGTTATTGCTCACGTCCACGTCAAAGATGGGCGCCCCGGTGGCAGCTCGCCGGGAACATGGGAACTCTGCCTGCTCAATGAAGGCACGGTGCCGCTGCGTGAGGCGTGTTCCGCGCTCAGGCACAGTGGCTACGACGGGTATCTTTCCCTGGAATGGGAAAAGCAATGGCATCCTGAGATTGCTGAACCGGAGCTTGCGCTCCCACAAGCAGTCCCTTTGCTCCGTCGTTTATGGCACGAGGACTGAACCAGCCATCAAGCCGCATTTGTGCAGTATTCCCACTTTCACCGAACAAGATGTGCGCCACAGATCCTTCGCTGCGCTCAGGATGACAACTTGGGGTTATGTCATCCTGAGCGCAGCGAAGGATCTCTCGCGGACTTATGGGATACGGAACAACCCTTGCGCTCTATAAATATGAGCCTGGCAACTTTTGCAGCCGCCAGGCCCATATCACATCACGCCCGATCACATTAGCAAAACAACATACAATGGTGAACTGACCGTCGTAAGCATAGTAGGGGCAGGGCTTGTCCCTGCCCTGCTGGCTTATCCCTGCCCTGCTTCCGCTTGTCCCTGCCCCTACTGGCGGTTCCACCAGAAATGGTGGAACCGCCACATATACCTTACGCTACTCCACCTGTCTCTTCAGCTCGCGACCACCTTCACCTGGGCGGTGGACCCGCAGGCGGTCGAGACGAACACCTGGCGTCCGGAGTTGGTATCGCGCACCTGGTAGGCCACCGGTGCGCCGTTGAGCGTCACGCTCTGGACGGTGCTGTCGGCCGGTAAGGTCGCGCCGGCATGCAAGGTACAGGTGAGCTGGGACGGCGTCACCGTGGTCGTCCAGCTGGTGCCGCTGTGCGTGGCCGTGACGTCGATCGTGCCGGCGCCGATCCGGATGGCGGTCCCTGACACAGTCGACTGGTTAGGCGGGACGCTCGGAAGCACCTCGAGCAGCCCGTGGCCGAGCTGGGGATCGACCCCCAACTGCTGGTGCACCACCGGCCACAGCACCCCATAGGTACCCCATGCCTGCTCAAGCGACGAGCGCTCGTTGAACGGCTGGGTGACGTTCGCGGCGAAGTCCGGTGATGGGCCGATCTCTGGCATCGTGCCTGGCTGCTCTTCAACCGTACCCAGCTGGAGCTGCGCCAGGTCGTCGGTGTAGACCTGCTGATCCTTGGGACCGAGCAGGCCGTAGTTGCCGAGCCCCACGGACATCACCCCGGTGTTGAGGGTGTACGCCACCAGCGCCCTACCCGTGTAGGAGCCAGAGTCACACCCCGGGCCGCCCTCGACATACATGCCGTACGTCCCTGAGTAGCAGGAGGTTTCGCGCAGCTTGAGCGCTGCAATCGCATCTGCCGCAGGTGCGAGCCCCGGCTGCTGCACTCCGCCCGAGTACAGCTCAGCCTCCATCGGAGTGACGCCGATCCACCACCGCTGCATGAGCTGCGAGTTGGCGGGGTCTTTGAGCGAGTCGGCGTACTGCGGGATGCTCGGCATCCACCAGGCACCCTGGAAGGCATCCTCCATCGCCGAGGCGTTTTTCAGGGCCCATTTCTCCGTCTTTGTGTCACCCTTGCTCGCTGCCATGTCTGCGAGGTCGAGCAGGCCGCGGATGGTGTAGACGGCGACGTCAACCGGCTCTTCA
>Ga0137386_10003527_pt1 | contig 10230 bp, 16 predicted proteins | sample SagtaG_4_FD_104910 | JGI IMG/M metagenome (GOLD analysis project Ga0137386, IMG submission 104910) | Vadose zone soil microbial communities from Sagehorn Ranch, Mendocino, California, USA - Sage2_R_100_16 metaG | ecosystem: Environmental > Terrestrial > Soil > Vadose zone | place: USA... | reverse complement strand
TCCGAGCCAACGAAGGCTTTCTGGCCATCAACGACGATGATTTTTGCGTGCATGTAGAGGCGGCTGTCTTCGCGGACCTGCACGCCAGCCTGTTTGATGGTGTCGATGCCCGAGCTGTTGCTGTCGCCAGATGAGCCCCTGGGGGCGGGTAGTATGACCTGCACATGCACGCCGCGCTGTGCCACGCTGGTGATGGCCTGTTCGATATTGCTGTCCTGCATCTCCTCGGCTTCTATGAGCAGGGTGTGATGGGCGCTGTTGATGAGGGAGGTGAAATCGCTGCGCGAGTTCACGGGGCTGACGACCAGGTTGGAATCGTTAAACTGCGCTGTCGTGCGGTTCCAGTCAGCGTTGAAGATGTCGCTCATCAACTTGTCTGCTTGACCAGTTGAAACAGGCCATAGATGCAAGTGTCCTAGCGCTCCTTACGAATATCCTCAACCACTACGAAACCAGAGCTTAAGCCATAGGCTTGGGGTCTTTTTGTGTTTTGGTACCTGCGAAGAAGAAAGGTAGGCTGCTCCTTGCACCAATTCAGATCAATCGAGAAGCTCGATACGGCTATTCTCTACATATTAGAGCTTGCGTCAAGCCTGTCAGTTCTTTTGCTGGCATTTGGCCTCATCGCGTCCATGGCAAATGTACTTACCAAAGGGTCAGTTTTAACAGACAACCTGTTCATGCAGCGCGTCTGGGCCTGGACTCAGTGCATTGCAATTGACGCCAGTGTTGCAGGCACGATCATTAGGACATTCCGCTACCACTCAGAGGGCGAGAAAGTAAAGACCTGGCTGTACGGACTACTTTCTGCGCTCCTTTTATTCACAGCCGCCATAGTGCTCAATATTGAAAGCGTACAACAGACGCTTAACCTCACCTTAGACGCAGCCTACATCCATGTGTTTATACCGGTCGAGGCTTTGATCTGGATTAGATCAGTGGCAATAGTACTGTTAATTGTTGCCCATGCTATGCGCCACGTCAGCAGCCAGAAACCAGCAACCTATGTACAAGCACCTGTACTACAACCAGCGCCCCTTGTTCTCACCCCTGAACTACTTCAAGAACTACGGCTGTTACTGACACAAACGACCGTTTCCGAGGAACAGCCGGAAACGCCACAACTGACCGAGAAAACATCGGTAACACTTCCGCAGGAACATGAGAACGAGGAACCAACAACGCCCGCTGACAAATTGTTACCCGGCGTTTCCGAGGAGGAGAGAAACAAAGTCATTCATGCCTTTAAACAGGGTATCCCCAGGCGTGAAATCTGCTCTCACCTTCGCTGGGGAGGCAGCAAATACAAAACCATTGTCAAGCCTGTTCTTGACAGCTATGAACAAGAAACAGCAACAGAAAAGGAGCAGGAACAATGAGCCAGGAGTTTTTACAAATCGAGGTAACACCAGTCGGAAACAGCGTGTACCGGCTGTTTAGCCTCTATGACAAAGAAAGTGTCGCCATTACTGCACAAGGACTCTTGGAGCTTGCTTCATGGGTTGAAGCCAATCGGGAAAACCTTGTAGCAGAAGCCCAACAGGAAGAGGCGCAGCAGCCGGAAACGAGCAGTTCTTTAAGCAGAGGATGAAATACCTTCCATGCTTGCTGACAGGGGAGCGGAAACGCTTCCCTGATTTTTTGTTGCTGACACAGCTTTACTCATTAGAGGGTATAATCCAGAAATACCAGAAGTTAAGGTCATCGTTTGTTATTTGCACCATCTACGTTATTTATACCGAAAGAACCTGCAAATATATCCAATAAAGGAGCGATTATGCCTGACATCTCCTTTTCTAAAACGTACCTCCATGAACTGAGAGAGCTTTATAGACAGCATGAAGGCAAACTTATAACAGATGTAGAACTCAGTCAACGAAGTGACGAACTTAAAGAAATAGAAGCAAAACAACATGAACATATAGGGCGACTCCTCCTCATGGAGCACCTTGGAGAGGCCGAAAAAGAAATAGAAAATGAAGTTAAGCAAGAGTCTCAACAAAGGCAGCAAGAATTTGAGGCAAGAGAGCGGGCGAAGCAAATAGAACAAACCCAGCAACTCCAAAAGCTACAACGAGAACAACAGCTTGAAGTACAAAGGTTGCGTCAAATAGAGAGAAAAAAATTGGCTGCTCAGAACAACTTCAGAGGCGAAGTAGATGATTATATCAACCGTCTGGAAGCTGATGCACAAAAATGGCAAACCCGTTATACTCAACTCCAATTGGTTCTTCTGTTTTTTTCGACCCTTACTGCAACCATGGCAAGTGTAGAAGTGGTACCTCGCTTGGTAGTCTCTATCTCTGGATTTATAGCAGCTATCGCAGGGGGTATACTTACGACATTTAAAATACAGGATAGAATTTATGCCAGCCGCAAGGCTGTGGCTCAGGTAAGACAGGAATGTCAAAAGTATGATTATCATATAGATGAGTATGCAAACTTGAATGCTGAGAGAGCATTCATACGATTTAGCGGAATTATTAATGAGATACAAGGGCAACAAATGTTACAAGAGGTTGAACTCTGGAACCCCAGTAAAGAGGAGAGCAAAGAAGGGCAGAAAATACAAAGTGATGTAAACCAAGATCAAGAAGAAAAAGTACCTAATGAGATAGTTCCACAAGTGATACCCCAGGAGGAGAAACTATCAGATAATATAGTTACAGATAATGAGAACTGAATGTTTGGATAAAAGGTGCTCTAGTTTCGCCTCATGTCGTGTGCAGGCGTTTTCATGCTTAACTATTACATTTCCCTGATACAATCCGGCCAGCTATGAGCGAGTACGGCCACTACATCACTACACACCACAAACCTACTCCCCTACTTTCTCATGACCCGATCAAAGAAAAAAAGGCAGCCCGGAGGAAAGTGTTAGAAGAAGTGGAACAAAGGCGAGCGGAGAATAAGAGAAGGTTTCTGGAGAAACAACGGTTGCAAAGCAAACAACCGGTGATATAATCGTGATATATGGCAGAGAAAAAAACCATTGATCTTACCAGTGAAGTTGCACAAACCGAATATGTACAGACATATCTGGGTAAGCTCATGCAGTGGTTATTTATCAACAATCCCACACTAAAAAGACCAACACCCCAGGAACAAGAGACCATGCAGCAAGCTGCAATCAATGAGCTAAAAACCAAATTTCCACAAGGTCTAAAGGTCATGTAACCACTATGGAGAAAGAGCCGGTTATCAATCTTAAAATTCCTGAAGTTCCCCCTCCTTCTATGGCAGACCGGATAAACCAGGCATTGAAAGAGTATGGAATTGTTACCCTATTTCTTTTTGTCCTTCTCTTATACCTCAACTACTTTGCGTCTGTGAATGACAAGCTCAATGAGCTTAACCGCAGCGTTGGCAGGTTGGAGGGAAAAATAGAAGTTCTGCAAGCCAAGGCCGCACCATAATCCCCTTCCTTAATTATGACAACAGTCAGAACTACCACCATAAACGGAAAACGGCAGGTGACATTTACTCCCCAGGAACTTTTAGAGGTTGGAGTTGCGCCAGGCGATCAATTTGCGGTGACTGTTGACATGGGAATAATAACCCTTACTCCCCTATCGGAAAAAGATAATGAAACGTAATAAATGATTTTCGTACTTTTTCATTCTTAGCGTATAAATTCACACGATTCGGGGAGAAATCCTTATTATATTGACGTTGAAATATAACCTCTGCCCTCTGGGTCTATGTTTATAAATATCGCCCCGTCTGTTCGTGTTGTTAAAACAAACCTCTTTCTTGTTTCTCCTGCGGCATTAGTCACTAATAGTCCTTGAACATAGGGGCGGTAATCATCTGGACAACTGGTTTCCACCTCGCTCTTGTCAGACATAATGACCAGTTTGGGAGAACAATAATTAAATACCTCTTCACAAAACCCGGATTCTCGCCCGTGGTGGGAAGCAATAAATATATCTACCCTTTTTAACCAATCTCTGAATTCCGGCTTTTCTAAAAGCTTTTTCCAGCCAGGCTCTTCAAGGTCTCCCGGGAGAATAACAGTCCAGCCCATGAAGTGAGCAAAGGTTACGACGCTCAAATCATTAATATTAGGATTTTCAAAATCTGAGTATTCATTTCTAAAAGTAGCAAACTGTATTCCACCCCAATCGTAGCTGGGATCACCCATCTCTGGAACCGGTCTCCCAAACCGCTTCTTAAATTCCAAAAACTCTTCCAGAGCAGGAGAAAGCACATTATTGTAAAGTACGTTCAATTGCGCCACATCAACTTTCGGTGTTTCCAGTGTCTGGACCTCAAGATACTTCGCAATATTCCCTATGTCTGAGAGATGGTCCGCGTCATGGTGGGTTAGCGTAAACCATCTTACAGTTGTTATCTGCCACACATTCCTGATGTACAGCGCCGGTGAAAAAGTATCGGTATTTCCGGCATCGATCATAATCACCTGATCGTTTGGTGTCCGTATAAGATGGCTGCTGCCGTGTTCGACATCAAAGGTAATAATTTTCATAGTTTAGCTCGAAAGATACTCCTGAAATAACACTCTTGCGTAAGATTTCCCTAGGGCGGAAAGAATATATTTACTAAGAGCGATCAATGTTCCATAAAACAAAACGAAAACAAGAGACACTGTTGCAGCAGTATGGTTTGGAGAAAGCGTCATGAAGACAAACACATCCAGCAGGGAAACAGTTAACGCGATGAAAGATCCACCGATGAGATTTCTTGCCGCGCCATAGTGAATATTATGCTGTAGTATTAATCTTCCACCCTTCATTTTTGCTCTCACTTGCGAGACAGCCTCAGCAATTTTTTGACGGGCTGACCTTTCGTTAGTATTCTCTTCGTGTTGCGACGGAAGGGCAATAGCAAAATCCTCATAAATTTTTTTGCGAATTCTGTTCTTCTGGTCTTCAGAATACGTACCATCCTTAAACAACAAAAAATTTGTAGTTGGCATCATCAACTCGTCGTTAAAATAGCGCTTTTCTAGGATCATTTTGGATATAAAACGATTCGCTTCCATAAGTAGAAAAATAAAAACAATGGACATAGACACTACCCCGACAACCAAACCAAGCAGTGTGTTAACGAAGCCGGACAGGTACGTTTGAAGGTAAAAGTAATTCAGCAAGATAAAAGGGGGGAGGGTCGCAACCGCCGGATAAAACCTTGCTTCTCTTGTATATTTATCAAATCCCATAATCGTTTTCATAAAAAACTATTATAGTAACCATAGATGTTACTGTAGTAACCTTTATACCAAAGTAGATAATAGCTGTCAAGAGGTAAATTACTAGATTGACATTTTTCGTTATTTTAGTAACATAGAAAATAGGCATGAGGAAAAATAAACTTGGAGAATATATAAAAAAATGGAGAAAGGAGCTGAACCTTTCCCAGCAACAGCTTGCTGACGAAGCAGAGTTAGCGAGAAGCTATATTTCGCGACTTGAGGATAACCAATTTATTTCACCATCAGCAATGGTACTTATAAAGCTTGCTAATGCTTTAAAGGTTTCACATGAATCATTATTTCAGGTTGCTGGCTATGTACCACATATGGAAAACACTGAAATTCCGGCATTTGATGTTTATATGCGAACTAAGTATCCGGGGCTACCTATGGATACAATAAGGGAGCTTGAAAGATATATCTCATTCAGAGAGCAAGAATCCAAAAAACATGTCGCTAAGAACTCAAAGTAACCGAATAGTTGAGACCAGAAAAAATGCGGAAGCAATTCTTGCAACGTTTCGTATTTATGAACCTCCTGTTCCCGAAAGCTTAGTCAATAAAATTTTTGGCAATGCACATATTTTGTATCTCCAACTCGACGAATCTATATATGGATTCTCTTATCGAGATAAAACAACAGATAGATGGTATATTTTGATAAACAATATATTTTCCCAAGAAATACAACGATTTACTCTCTTTCACGAACTCTATCATATACTGAATGGAAAGCCAGGTTATAGTAAGGGAACAATATTAGGGAATATAGAAGAGTTTTACGCAGACCTCTTTTCTGCTAATTTACTAATGCCATACAATTGGTTTATTCGAGAATGGGAAAAAACGCATGACATTAAAAAGATGGCTGAAATATTTAGAGTAAGTGAAAGGGCTGTTGAAATCAGACTCAAGAATAAGATGGATTATGCTAATGTCTAAAACTTGCCTTATATCCCCCTCTTGCCAACTTCCCATACTTTTCTTTGGCATCCTTTGGTATAATCAGCCTGCTTATGGCTGGCAAGCATACAGAAGATTCATCGTTCATATTTGGACTCGATAGAACGTTTTTTTTATTCAGTTTGCCTTTTATCGGTTATCTTGTCGCATACTCGTTTAATATCGGGTATTTTGACTTTTTTAACCTCCCTTTATTCCTTGTCCCGATAGATAGATGCCATACTAAATGTTGTGTAATGGCACATAGTAGAAAAGGCTGGAAGCTAGGCCCGGATTGGGTTTAACACCTTCTCGCTGCACATCATTACACAAAAATCGAGATGGCATCGATAGATATCCCAAGCATTCTTCTTTCTAATATTGCCGTAGTAAGCATAGTAAGTATTGTGTTTTCCCTTCTCACAATTGTTTTTATGGTTTCTTCCCGGGAACAGCTTAAAACAGCGCTATTCATTGTCCTCTTGAGCATACTGGTAGCGCTCGGAGTTCCCGTTTTACAAATTCCTATTCACTATGAATTTATTAAACTGATAGGTCTTCCCTCTTTGATAGCCGGAGCATTGTTGCTTTTAATCATAGGTTTATCTTTACTCATCAAAGAGTGGCGGGAAAAAGAAAAGACACAAAGCGATTATTCTTCTCATTATTTATTGTATCTGATGCTTGTCGTCGCAACGATGATTTCCGCCTTTGATCTGGGGCATTTTTTTGCAAAAAATCAACAGAACCATGCTATGTACATGGAAAGCAGTTCCTGCACATATATCGTCCTAGTGAATAACACCGACCGTCTCACCGTCGTGCAGGTACACCAGATTGGTAAGAGCAGCTATGCATTGACTGGCAAATTCAAATTTATTCCTTCAGATGAAAAGCACACGCTAGTGAATGAAACGGCTAAGATCACTCCAGACGATCTGACAAAACAGCAGGATACCGATACAACCTGCGGAAGTGGTAATGTTCCAAAATCTTAGCGTACATGTACGTAGAAATCGGGGTGGAACCCTTATAATCCCCTCTTGCCACGTTTCCTAATTGACATGCTATACTAGCTCTACCATGACAACAGTGCGAACCGCCATTGTGAACGGAAAACGGCAAGTGACATTTACTCCCCAGGAGCTTTTAGAAGTTGGAGTTGCGCCAGGCGATCAATTTGCGGTGACAGTTGACATGGGAATAATAACCCTTGTTCCCCTGGCAGTGAAAGATAATACAACTGCTTAAGTCCTCTACCCTAGACCATAAGAAACCCGTCCCCTAAATTGCACAATTTTATATTATAATTGACCCCTGGTTTTTCGTTTTTATTAAACCACCGGATGTACGTTAATATACGTAAACAGACTTTGCACCTGGTGTTAGGCGTAAAGCGGTGTCTGTTGATAGCAGCATTGATATGGCTCCAAGTAGAAAGGATGCTAGTGATGCAATATGAGTCATTTTATAGGTGGATACTCGTAACATTAACCTGTGGATGTATCTTCCTGCTAGGAGCAGTTCTGTCTTCTAACACCTCGTTTGCTTATACTACACCATCAACAATCTCTGTTACTCCAAGCCCCACAGTGATATCAACAGCAACACCGCTGACAAAACCCACTCCAACAGTCATAATCATCTCACAACCCGCATCATCTCAAGACCCATCAACAACCATTACTATCATAGGCTTAATCATTGCTTTCTTCGCCTTTGGAGTTCAAGCTATAACACTTTTTCTGGTATACAGATACGTAAAAGATACTGCTGCTATGGCTACAGCTACGCGGGACTCAGCGGGAGCAGCAGAAAGAACACTTCAGGAAATGAAGAATGCGCGAGAGGCGGAGAGCGCACCTTTCGTTATTGTCTATTTTAACTTTGTATTTAGAATGCAAACAATTTACTTGGTTGTTGAGAATATTGGCAAAAGCGTAGCCAGGGATATTAGATTGAAATTTTCACCTGAACTCCAAGTGAGTCAGATTAGCAGAAAAAGAATAGAAAGTAACACATTACTCAATGATCGTATCAAGTCACTTGTTCCAGGATACAAAATCCACATTCCGTTTGATTTTTTAAATGCCTACTTTCAAGAGAACTTACCAACAGGATATACCATTAGAGTTACATATCAGGGTGACAAGCCACTTCCAGAACAGACATTAGAGTATGACTTGGATTTAGGCATTTTTAAGGTTTTAGATTTTATAACAGAAAAAGGATTGATAGATGTAGATGATACATTGCGTGATTTGAACAGTAACTTCTTTCGATTTACTGAAGATTTTAAGTCAATCCATCAGAACCTAATCGAAATTTCCAATGCCTTGAATAGAGGTGCAATGGTTAGAGATTACCTGCAAATTAACCAAACTGATATAGACATCCTGACGGAACTTAGGGAATTTGTGCTTTTCTGGGAGCTTGACTATGGAAAAGATGCAGACAAACTGAACAAGCAATACCTCTTCGATCTAAGAAATAAATGTCTTCTTCTAAAAGAAGAGCTATTAAACAGTATAGCTAATAGCGGTTCAGGGGAATGGCAGGAGGAAGCAAAAAGCATTGTCGTTAAGTTATCCAAACTGGGGTATATGAGGTGTCAAGTACCCGGTATACTAGACACTAAAACAAGGTGAGAGAAGGGACACTGCCAAGGTGCTGTTCCTGAGCGTATTGATCAGGTGAGCGATACTTTAAGCTCTCATGCGGGCGTGTGGTGTTGTAAAAGTTGATCCATGTTTGCGCTGCCCGCAGGAAATCTCCCAAGGTGCGATACGGCTGACGCTCGGCGACGGCCAGCTTAAAGAGCCCCACAAAGCGCTCGGCGTACCCATTATCTGTCGGTGTGCCTGCTCGGCTCATCGAACGGATGAAGCCCTTCTCTAGCAAGAGCGTTCTGGTCTGCGTGGCCCCATACTGCTTGCCTTGATCGGAATGAAAGATCGCTCCGGGCACCTCAAAGGGCACCATCTGGATCGTTTTGACCACCAGGTCGGCTTGCATGCGATAATCAAAAGCCAGGGCCAAGATATGTCGTGTGCGCTTCCAGAGCGCAAAGCAACCCCGCACCTGTGTTCTGTCAGCCAGCCGCACTTCAAAGATGTCGGAGAAGACGATCTCCGTCGGACTGTTCTGCTCCAACTCTCTCACCAGATTGGGAGCCACCTCGCTTGTCTTGCCAGGATAGACATATTTCTTGCGCTTGCGCCGAGCGGTGAGGCCATATTTATGCATAATGCGATTGACGCGGTTGTGGCCCATGCCCAAGAGCACCGCCAGTTTGCGATGCCCCAGGGTATCGTCCAGTTCATGCCACTGCTCAATGGTCACCGCCACCTGCTTATCTTTGAGCGGTCGCTTGCGCTGCAGATACAAACTGCCACGCGCAAACGAGAGAGCCCGCACCACCTGGCTCTTGTTATAGGGGCCGTTGGGAGCCGTCAACTGCTGGGCCAGTTCCACCTTCTGGGCGGCTTTTAGTGTGCCAACAACCCCGGTACTTTTTTTAGAATTTCGTTCTGCACGGTCAGTTCACCAATGATTCTCTTGAGGTCATCAGGCGACTCGCCTGGCGCATAGCCCTGAGCTTGTGCTTTGTGCTTGGGGTTGCGCTTATCCACGAAGATGTCGGCAGCCTTCGCTTGAAACTCCTGGCGCCACCGGTGAATCATCGAGGTGGACACGCCGAACTTCGCGCGCACCTCTTCAATGGTCGTCTCGCGTTGCAGGCTTTCCAGCACGACTTTCAACTTGAATTCCGGGGTGGACTGTTTGCGTTTGTGCTCCATTGCTTCCAATACCTTTCTCTTTAGCCTCCTCCCTTGCTCTTTTGTTCATTATACCAGGTATTGGACAAGGCTACGCTACGATGGCTATGTAGTAGCACAGTCTATACAAGGACACGCTATAGAAGATTTTAACAGCCTGGGAGATAGCATCATCGAAGACATCACCAGGCTCATTAAATTAATTGAGGAAGGAAACGAACCTCCCACAAAAGTGAGCAATCAAATAGAAACAGACTTACCAAGCAGTGCCAACGACGCTGGCATACCCAATGA
>Ga0137386_10003526_pt1 | contig 10230 bp, 8 predicted proteins | sample SagtaG_4_FD_104910 | JGI IMG/M metagenome (GOLD analysis project Ga0137386, IMG submission 104910) | Vadose zone soil microbial communities from Sagehorn Ranch, Mendocino, California, USA - Sage2_R_100_16 metaG | ecosystem: Environmental > Terrestrial > Soil > Vadose zone | place: USA... | reverse complement strand
TAAGATCAAAGAGGAAAGAAAAAGAACTAACAACCGGCAACCCAATCATATTTAAATAGAGGATAAATTTATTATGAGTTTGTATAAATGTCACTTCGAGTACCGTAAGACTCGCACTTCTGTTTGGCACTATAGAGGATCCGGTACCGAGCACGTACCCAAACTCTTTCCGCAACTCCGCTGATTAGCGGTCTAGATCGCGGCGCTCTCGTAACTAACGCGGCGCCCTGCGCCGATCTGCCGCGCGCATCGATGGCTCACGTTTTCGACCTTATGCTCTAAGAAGCCTCGTATCCCCGACAGCTCTCCCCACCGCTGCCATGCGGAGCTGCCGTATATCGCCGGTACGCAAGCGTGGGAGGGAGTTGCTAGGCGAAGTTCTGTTTCCGCCGCTCGACGAACCGCACCATGTCAATGACCATTCGCTCATGGGTGCCGGTGCCAATGGGCGCGACACCCTCTGTCGCTTCGATCTTGAACTCAATACGGCCACCATCGACCTTGGTTACCTGCGCTCCCGCGACGACTTGCCTGGCGACAGGCGTTGCCGCCAAATGAAGCACGTAGATGCGCGTTCCCACCGCACTCTCCCCGCTCCTTAAGGAAGGGCTTGATCGCGTTGAGAGCAGCGTTCTCCATGGCCATGATCATGACCGGTGTCGCCAATACGGGTGGCAAAGTAGCGTCCTTGAAGCGATTGGCAAGGTGTTCAGCGGTTACCACCACCAGCGTGAATGAATCGTTGGGTCCTACCGGTACAGACGCCGCTGCGCACAACGAACCGTGCACGGCACCTCCTGCCAAGGCTGCGGGCTGCTTCCCGGAAGAGAACGCGCCGCTCATAAGCTAACCACAGGCAATAGAAGACTGCGACGCCATGATGCGCCCGCGAGAAAGTCCCGCATTGTCATCGATGACAAGCGCGCAACGTGCAACGCCTGCGGGAGGCGCAGTCAGACGGGCTAACTCGCGGGCAATCTCATTCGGGCGCAACACGAAATCCACGCACCCTGTTTCAATGGCGCTGATGGGCATGCTGGGAAAGCGTGCAGATCCCGGGTACTGCGCAAGTGTGGCGCCGCCACCTTGCTTGAGGGCTTGTATGCCGAGGGCACCGTCGGAGCCTTCGCCCGAGAGGACCACGCCGATCGCGCTACGGCCACGCTCTTTCGCGAGCGAGGTGAACAGAATATCCGCCGGATGATGCAGTCCGCCTGGGTTGGGTGTCACGCAAATGCGCCCACCGGTCATTCTCAACGTGGCATTTGCTGTTATCACGTACACGTGGTCTTGCTCCACTACCGCGCCGTCGTGCGCGTGTATCACCGGAAGAATCGTTCTCTTGCCGAGAGCTTCGAACAGTAATCTCTCGCGGTCCGAATCGAGATGTTGAACGATAATAAAGGCTGCACGGCATTCAGCCGGTAAAGCGGACAGTAGCTCGGAAACGGCCTCAAGGTCGCCTGCAGAGGAGGCCACGGCTACGATAGGAGATGTATCCATTACTGCTCACGCGGCCGCGTGTTCACAACGCAGTCCGTCGCGGCGCTTGACATTGAACCCTCGCGGAGCAAAGCGTGACTGCCGCCCCTCAAGCTGCCTGTGCGGTTGTCTTCGCAGGGCGAATTGCCGTCACTAGTCATCGCGAGCGCGGCGTGGGCCGTCTCGTGATCCGTCTGTGCGTCACAGCGGCGGTCTGCTCGTTCCGCACTCATTCCAACTTGCCGGTGAACCGCTTCGATCTGATTGGCGCCGCATCGTCATGCACGACTGTCTTCCTGAGCGCTATGCGCTTTTCCGACGCAACATTGCGCGCACGTTGGACGCCGTAAGCACCGCCAGGTACGAGCGAACTTTGGCGCCGAGTTCGAGCCTGGAGAATTCTTGCGCAAACAGACTCCGGACCTCCGCCAGCGGTGCACCGGTACGGTCGCACAACGAACTCATCGCACGCTCGTGTCTGGTAGTTTCTTTGCCGGTTTCAAAAAGTGAGCTCATCAAAACCCCCACCGTGAAATTGACACGCGTGTTAAGACTAAGCCCTGCGGCTGGTCGGCGCCCTGACACACTCACTACCCTTGTACACCAAACGACGCATCTCGACGCTCTTGTCTGGCTGTCGGTGGCATACACTGCTGTTCGCGTAGAGCATCCTCTCTAAGTGGCAGTTTCGCACCTTTAAAAGGCGCGAAACGCCCCAATACTACAGGCCAGAACAGAATAAATTTGCTATTTGACTGGAGAGCGAAATGACGAATCTTGTGTATTATCAACCGTGGTCGCTGATGGATCGCTGGCGCCGCGAGGTCGACGAGCTATTCAGCGGGAGGTCGAACGCCTCACAGGCGGCCGTAACCAATACCACCGCTTGGAGTCCGTCGGTGGATTTGCAGGAGGAAAACGACCGGTTCGTCCTGCGTGCTGATGTGCCGGGCGTCGCGGCCAAGGACATCGAAGTCTCGACCGAAGACGGCACGTTGACCGTTCGTGGTGAACGGCCGGCGAGGGAGCGTGTTAGCAGCGACGGCTTCGAACACATTGAACGCGCCGCCGGCACTTTCTTGCGCCGTTTCACCCTGCCGGATTCGGCACAGGCTGAGGCGATCAAGGCACGCTATGCCGATGGCGTGCTCGAGATCGAGATTCCCAAGCAGCCGAGAGTCGAGGCCAAGCGAATTCCGGTAACTGTCAATTGAAGTCCGGCAACCTAGTTTAGCCTCGAGATGTTCGGCCGTGGCGGCGACAGAGTACTGTCGTCCGCCAGGGGCCGCTTTCCCGCCAGTTGGGGACAGCCCGAAGAGCTGTCCGATCTCCTCACGGATTTAAGGTACGGTGGCTTAGAAGGAAATGGTCATGCATGGCGATACGGTGACGACGAGTTGGAGGCGCTTGACGGACAAGGTGAAAGGGTTGTGGAGCGACGGTGTGGACGATGCCTTCGCAGGGACGTCCAGGGCCCTTCCCCAGACGACGTGCGCCGCGTCGCGCTTGAACCGTCCGGCCGCTCCGGCCGCCATGCCGCACGCAGGCTTAGTGAGCCTCAGGGGAGGTGCAGCCTCGCCGGCTCACGCGGCAACTGCGACTGCACCTTGCCGCACGGATCGCGACGGAGAGGCAACCCAGCAGAGGGCACGGCTGGCTACTTGGGAGGACGAAGGCGGCACGACTTCAAGTTAAGTCCAAGCGCGCTTGCAAAGGGTATGATGTGCGATCCGAAAGGACCGCTATCCATGTGACTGAAGGCGAGCGACGCGGTCTGGATGGCGGCGTACGGAAAGCGCCAGCGCCGCGAGGTTAAACTGCAACAAACTACCGGCGCGGCGGGACCGCGAGGACCCAAGAGACTGAGATGGACTGGAATTCCGCGCAAGCCAACTGGCAGCAGTTCAAGTGCGAGGTGTACGCGAACTGGGGGAGGCTTACCTCCGGTGACCTCGACGTGATTGCGGGCAGGCGCGCGTGTCTTGCGAATAAGATTGAAGAGGCGTACGGCGTCACAGGCGACGAAGCCGAGCGGCAGATCAAGAGCTTCGAAGGGCGCAACCAGCACCCGCGCCCCGCGAGCTTTCGTTGAGCGGTCTGTCGTGGCCGTGCATCCGCTGACACAATCCAGCGAGCTGAGCGAAGGCAGCGCACGAGGCGGTATGCTGCCGCGCATATTGATAGTTGATGACGACGTGGATGCCGCCGATGGTCTCGCGTCCTTGCTGCAAGCGGCGGGGTACGGCGATACGCGCGTCGCGCACACCGGCGGGACGGCGCTTGCTCTCGCTGTCGAGTTCGTGCCCACGGTCCTGCTTGTAGACCTCGATCTGCCGGACATGAGCGGTTACGACATCGCCCGGCAGCTCTCTCAACATCCGCAGTTGCAGAACCTGAGGCTGATTGCGTTGACGGCTAACAGTGAGCACCCTGGCCGGGAACTCGCACGTGAGGCAGGGATCGAGCGGTATTTGAGTAAGCCCGTCGGCTCCGCGGCCTTGAACGAGTTATTCAGCTGATCTTGTGACCCACGGGGTGATCCTCCGCGCGCTCTGGTGTTGTGCAGCCGGCTGCTGGGCAGATGCAATCGCTGAGTGCACTCCTGCGCGCGAAACTTCGGCAAGACAGGGCGGGTTGCGGTAGCCTGCGCCTTAGGAGCCGATGGCACGCGCGCCGCGGAGGCCTTGAACGGTACGGACTTCGGAGGCCGGGCCCTCAAGGTCAGCGAGGCCCAGGAGCGCGCCCGCTAGGCCACAGACGCACGCGGACCGCGGCGCTACCGAGGTTCGCTCGGCGACTGCATGTGCGACGACCGTCATGCCGACGAACACCGGCGGCATGCCCTTTGCGCTTGGCCGCCATCAGATCTTGCTGCGATCGACAATCGGCAATCGGCGCTGGTGATCTGTTCCCGGGAGTGCCCGCGTACTTTCGTCGCGTACGCTCCCGGACCGGGTCACGCAACACCAGTGCCCCGCGTTCGGTGGTCAGCCTGAAGTCTGCCGGCAACCTTGATCCACCGGTTGCGGTTTGTTTGGCCTATATCCAGACAGAGAGACGTATCGACGCGAGTGCGCCCGGAGACTATCCCATGTGCAACTCGACAAACCGACCAAATTGAAATCACCTTTCCGTCGCGCCTTTGAGCGCCGGTCTCCGCTCTCACCTTGGAACAGTGACGAGATTCTGCGCGCGGAGCTCTTTAGCATGGAGCGCCTGGAGCAACATGCAGCGAGCCTCGCCGCCGCACAGCAAGTCACGGAGCGACCACCACCCCGCCGGTCTCTTCACGCACGGCTTCGCGACAACGAATCGGTGCTGCTCGCGGCCTATCGGGCCATCGCAGCAGCGGCGGGCGAAGGGCGCCCGATCTCTCCGGCCGCTGAGTGGCTACTCGATAACTACCACCTCGTTGAAGAGCAAATCCGCGAGATCCGCCAGGATCTCCCGCCGAGCTTCTATCGAGTGCTACCCAAGCTGGGGAATGGACCGTTTGAGGGCTATCCGCGCGTGCTCGGCGTGGCCTGGGCGTTTGTTGCCCACACCGATAGTCGCTTCGATCCCGAATCACTGCGTTCTTTCGTGCGTGCCTATCAGCGCGTTCAACCGCTGACCATCGGCGAGCTGTGGGCGGTCGCGATCACGCTGCGGATAGTACTGGTGGAAAACCTGCGCCGCGCGGCGGCACGCATTGTGAGTAGTCGCGCCGCGCGCCAGGAAGCGGACGCCCTGGCAGATCGACTTCTCGGCGTCAACGGTTACACCGCCGAGCCTGACGCCCTGCTCCGGCGCGACGCCGACCGCGAGTCCTTCTCACCTGCATTTACCGTCCAGCTGCTCCAGCGCCTGCGGGATCAGGACCCGCGAGTGACGCCGGCGCTACATTGGCTGGAGGAGCTCCTTGCGGCGCAAGGAACAACATCGGACGAGATTGTGCGTGATGAGCAACAGCGACAGGGCGCGTCAAACGTAACAGTACGCAATCTCATCACGAGCATGCGGTTGCTCTCGGATGTGGATTGGCCGGAGTTCTTCGAAAGTGTCAGCTTGGTCGACGACCTGTTGCGCTCGGGCAGCGCCTTCGCCGAATTGGATTTCCCCACCCGTAATCTCTACCGTCGGGCAATAGAGCGCTTTGCACGAGGCTCGAAACTGACGGAACTCGAAATTGCAGCCGCGGCCCTAGCAGCTGCGAATGAGTCCGACGCAACGGACGACAGACATGCCGGTTGCCGCCGCACTGATCCGGGTTACTACCTGATCGCAAACGGTCGGCGCGCCTTCGAAGCGACCATCGGCTATCGAAATCCGCGCTTCACCTGGCCCCGCCGGTTCGAACTCGCGGCCGGGGTTGGGAACTACCTAGCTGCGATCGCCCTGGTGGGGGCCGTCGCGCTGTCGCTGCCCTTATTTGTCCTCAACGCCTGGAGCATCCCCCGCGTCCACCTAGCGCTGCTCGCTCTCCTCGGCCTGATTCCGTCCCTGGATGCCGCCATCGCACTCGTTAATCGCGCCGTCATGAGGGCTTTCGGCGCAACAACCCTACCCGGTCTCGCGCTGCGTGACGGCGTTCCGTCACATCTGCGAACCATGGTGGTCGTTCCCGCTTTGCTCACCACTCGCGCCGCACTCGAAGCCCAGATCGACCGCCTCGAGATTCACTACCTCGCCTCACCCGACGGCGAACTGTACTTTGCTCTGCTCTCGGACTGGACTGACGCCCCGACGGAGAACGCTGCCGGGGATGAAGCGCTGCTTGCGGTGGCGGGCGAGGCAATTGCGCGACTGAATCGACTTCACGGCAACGGTTCAGCCGGCGAACGCTTCCTCCTACTCCACCGTCGCCGGGTCTGGAGCGACGTGCAGACGCAGTGGATGGGATGGGAACGCAAGCGCGGGAAGCTTCACGAACTGAATCGCCTGCTACGTGGAGCGACCGATACGAACTTCCATGGCATCAATGGGCGGGCCCCTGAGGTTCCGTCGGGAGTCCGCTACGTCATTACCTTGGATGCCGACACCAGACTGCCCCGGGACGCGGCACGGCGCCTGGTCGGCAAACTGGCCCACCCGCTAAATCATCCCCGGTTCGACGGCGCCACCGGACAGGTCGTCGAGGGGTACGCAGTCCTGCAACCGCGGGTCGCGCCGTCTTTGCCAGTCGGTCGCGAAGGCTCGCTCTTTCAGCGCGTCTTCTCGAGCTCAAGCGGTATCGATCCGTACGCCTCAGCCGTCTCGGATGTCTACCAGGATCTCTTCGGTGAGGGCTCGTACGCTGGCAAGGGCATCTACGATGTCGATGCCTTTGAAGCGTCACTCGCCGGTCGTGTATCCGACGGCACGCTGCTTAGTCACGATCTTTTCGAGGGCGTCTTTGCGCGCGCGGGTCTGGTTTCCGATATCGAGGTGGTCGAGGAATTTCCGGCGAGGTACGACGTCGCTGCGGCACGCCAGCACCGCTGGGCGCGGGGCGACTGGCAACTGCTGCCCTGGATCTTTGGAAGGGGCGACGCGGCGGGCGCCACTCGGGGCCGGCGCAGATTGCCGCTGATCGCCCTGTGGAAAATGTTGGACAATCTGCGGCGCACATTGTCGGCGCCAGCGAGTATCGCGGCACTGCTAGCCGGATGGATGTTGCCAGGCAAAGCCGCGCTCGTCTGGACCGCCTTTGTCGTATTGGCGATTGGCGTGCCGGCGCTACTGCCAATTTTTGCAGCCATGGTCCCCCGCCGCGCTGGCGTCAACGCACGCAGCCACCTGCGCGCGCTGCGCAAAGACATCTGGCTTGCTGCTTCACTGACCGCCTTCCTGATAACTTTTCTTGCGCATCAGGCCTGGCTCATGCTCGACGCGATCGGCCGAACGCTGTTTCGTCTGTTCATCAGTCGGCGGAATCTGCTCCAGTGGGTCACTTCGGCTCAGACGAACCTCGGGCCCGAGCTTGATCTCAACGCCGCCTATCGTCGCATGAGCGGAGCCGTGGTCATCGCGACAATTTCCGCCGCGCTCATCGGAGACCTCCGGCCGGACGCCTGGGGAGTAGCAACCCCATTCGTGATCCTGTGGATTGCTTCCCCGGCCATCGCCGTATGGATCAGTCTTTCCCCACGCGTCGCGGGTCACCTGGCGATCTCTGATACCGACGCCCGGGCGCTGAGACTGGTCGCCCGCCGCACATGGCGCTACTTCGAGACGTTTATTACAGCAGACGACCACATGCTGCCCCCCGATAACTTCCAGGAGGATCCGCGACCGGTCCTGGCGCATCGAACCTCCCCTACCAATCTTGGCCTCTATCTCCTGTCCGCCGTCAGCGCCCGCGACTTCGGTTGGGCCGGGACGAGCGAGACCGTTGATCGGTTAGAAGCGACGCTCGCGACGATGAGCCGCCTTCAGCAGTGTCGTGGTCACTTTTACAACTGGTACGACACACGCGATCTGCGCCCTTTGGATCCGCGATACGTCTCTTCCGTGGATAGCGGCAACCTCGCGGGGCATCTCATCGCACTGGCGAATACTTGTCGAGAGTGGATTGACGTCCCCATAGCCAATCACTTGTCTTGTGTCGGGGTAGTGGACGCTCTACACCTTGCACGCGAAGCCCTTCAGGAGCTCCCTAACGACCTACGAACAAACACAACCGCCTGCGCACACCTTGAATATGCCCTCGATTCGCTCACCGCCGCACTTGCCGATGAGGCGGGACCCGGCGACTGCGCAGCGCGGTTGGCGCGGACAGTCCCGCTGGCCGCGACCCTTGCCGATATTGCGCGGGCGCTGGCCGGTGAGCTGGGCGATGACCTGGGCAGCGAGATACTCTTCTGGACAGAAGCAACACAACGATCGATCGAGAGTTGGCAGCGGGATCTAAGCCTGACAGCTGAGGCCATCCGGACTCTGCAGCAACGGCTGGCAATACTTGAATCAACAGCGCGGCGAATGTACGAGGCGATGCAGTTCGGCTTTCTGCTTGATCCCGAACGCCGACTCCTCTCGATCGGCTACCGCGCGGCCGACGGCACACTCGATCCGAGCTGCTATGACTTACTCGCCTCCGAGGCGCGTCTGGCAAGCTTCGTGGCCATCGCCAAGAACGAAGTGCCGGCCCGCCATTGGTTTCGGCTCGGACGCGCGGCCACACCAGTTGGACGGGGCGCAGCGCTGATCTCCTGGTCAGGATCGATGTTCGAATATCTGATGCCCTCGCTTGTCATGCGTGCGCCGTTCGGGAGTCTGCTGGAACAAACCAATCGTCTGATTGTTCAACGGCAAATACACTACGGTGCTGAGCTCCGCGTTCCCTGGGGCGTTTCCGAATCCGCTTACAACGCGCGCGACGTGGAGCTCACCTACCAGTATTCGAACTTCGGCGTCCCGGGCCTGGGACTCAAACGCGGCTTGAGCGAGAACGCGGTGATCGCGCCGTATGCAACCGCCCTAGCCGCGATGGTTGATCCGAGGCGCGCGGCGCTCAATTTCGCGAGACTCATTGCGATTGGCGCGCGCGGTCGATACGGCTTCTTTGAGGCGCTCGATTACACCCGCAGCCGTCTGCCCGAGGGATCCCGGGTTGCCATCGTTCGGGCGTTCATGGCGCATCATCAAGGCATGAGCGTGGTTGCCATCGCCAACGTCCTCTTCGACGGGAGGATGCGCGAACGATTTCACGCGGAGCCCCGCATCCAGGCAACGGAATTGCTGTTGCAGGAACGCGCGCCACGTGACGTCTCGGTCGCTCATCCCCGCGCCGAAGAAGTCAGCACGGCGGCGCGAGTTAGCGAGGCGCAACTTCCTGAAGTGCGGCGCCTGCGAAGTCCGCACGAATTAACGCCGCAAACTCACCTACTTTCGAACGGCCGGTATTCGGTGATGCTCACGAGTGTCGGCTCCGGCTGCAGTCGCTGGCACGATCTCGGCGTGACACGCTGGCGCGAGGATTCCACGCGCGACGATAGCGGCAGCTATTTCTTTCTGCGTGACATCGAAAGCGGCGTCTTGTGGTCCGCCGGCTACCAACCAAGCGGCGTAGAGCCCGACAGCTACGAGGTGAGCTTCACCGAAGACCGCGCCGAATTCATCCGCAGCGACGGGGCGATCAGTACGATCCTGGAAGTGCTCGTTTCGCCGGAGGACGACGCCGAGATCCGCCGTATGTCCATTGTGAATGCAAGCAACCGAGTGCGCGACTTGGAGATCACATCCTACTGCGAACTCGTGCTTGCGCCCCCCGCCGCTGATACGGCACACCCGGCATTCTCCAAGCTCTTTGTACAGACCGAGTATGTGGCAAAGGTGGGCGCGCTCCTGGCGACGCGGCGTCGGCGCTCACCCGCCGAGCCTGAGATCTGGGTTGCACATCACGCAGTCATTGAAGGCGAGACGTTGCGCGAGCCGGAGGTCGAAACTGATCGAGCTCGTTTCCTCGGCCGTGGGCGCGACATTCACGCACCCGTCGCGATGATGGACGGGCGGCGTTTGTCAAACACCGTGGGTGCAGTACTTGATCCGGTGTTCGCGCTCCGGTATCGCGTGCGCATACCGGCGGGCGTCACTGTGCGTATTGGGTTCTGGACCAGTGCTGCTTCTTCCCGCGAAAGCGTTCTGGATCTCGTCGACAAGCACCAGGAGGCAAACGCCTTCGTACGCGCGGCCACATTGGCGTGGACGCAGGCACAGATACAACTTCGTCACATCGGCATCGACGCCGCGGAGGCCAGCCTCTTTCAGCGGCTTGCAGGCTATGTGCTC
>Ga0137386_10003524_pt1 | contig 10232 bp, 8 predicted proteins | sample SagtaG_4_FD_104910 | JGI IMG/M metagenome (GOLD analysis project Ga0137386, IMG submission 104910) | Vadose zone soil microbial communities from Sagehorn Ranch, Mendocino, California, USA - Sage2_R_100_16 metaG | ecosystem: Environmental > Terrestrial > Soil > Vadose zone | place: USA... | reverse complement strand
TGAGACATCAGACGTCAGACATCAGAAAAAAACCGCACCTCTCTATTGCGCATCTCTCCGGCTTCTTTTATTGTCTTATTCGTTCGACGCGTTTTGATTGACAGACCGCACGAGCGGCCTTTTTTGTAGGAGGTCATCCGAGACCACATGCGCCTAGGTCTCGCTTACAACGAAAAATCCGAGGCCACGAGCTCTCCCGAAGAGCCTCCGAGTACCAACGACGCGTTCGCCGAATGGGACGACCCATCCACGATCGCTGCCGTGGAACAGGCTCTCGGTCTCGTCGGCACCGTCGTCCGGCTCGAAGCCGATCGGTCCTTCCCGCAGCAGCTCGCCCTCGCCCGGCCCGACCTCGTGTTCAACATGGCCGAAGGGCTCCACGGCCAGAATCGCGAAGCGCTCGTTCCGGCGATCTGCGAGTACTTGAACGTCCCGTACACGGGGTCCGACCCGCTCACGCTCGCGCTCTCGCTCCACAAAGCACGCACCAAGGAGATCCTCGCCTACCGTGGCGTCGCCACTGCGCCGTTCACGTGCGTCCGCGAGGCGGAGGACCTGGAGCGCGTGGCCCTGCCTTTCCCGGTGTTCGTGAAGCCCGTCGCGGAAGGATCCGGTAAAGGCGTATTCAGCAATAACTTATGCCATACTTCGGCACAGCTCCGCGAGCGCGCCCTCTTCCTTCTTCATCGCTACGCGCAGCCGGTGCTGGTCGAAACGTACCTTCCCGGCCCCGAGTTCACGGTCGCGATCCTCGGCAACGGCCCTGCCGCCTACTGCCTCCCCGTCATCGGGTTCGACTTCTCGACGCTCCCCGCCGGCGCTTCGCCTGTGTACGGCTACGAGGCGAAGTGGGTGTGGGATCGACCCGAGGCGCCGCTCGCGCTCTTCCAGTGCCCGGCGCGCGTGCCGGACGGCCTCTACCGGGAGATCGAGCGCACGGCACTCGACTCGTACCACGCCCTCGAGTGCCGTGATTGGTGCCGCGTGGACATCCGCGTGGATCGCTTCGGCGTGCCGAACATCCTGGAGCTCAACCCGCTCCCCGGAATCATTCCCGACCCGGCGATGAACTCCTGCTTTCCGAAGGCCGCGCGGGCCACCGGTTTCACCTACGACGAGCTGATCCAGCAAGTCGTGCAGATCGCCTGGCGACGCGTGACGGGACAGGACATCCCGACCGATCGCGGCGCCGCGCGGGCGCAGCACGCGGTGCCCGTGCCAGCCGCCGGGATACCCGCATGAGGATCGTCGTCCTCTACGACCCCGGCGCCGAGGATTGGGCGCCGGCCGAGATCCGTAGCGTGCTGAACGCGGTGGACGAAATCGGCGGCGTCTTCGCCGGGATGGGCCACGACATCCGGAAGGTGCCGGTCCGGCACGACATGCGTTGGTTCCCGGTGGCGCGCCGGGCGGACCTGGTGTTCAACCTGTGCGAGGGCGTCCACGGCCGCAGCGAGTGGGAAGAGCACGTGGTAGCGGTCCTCGAGTTCTCCGGCGTCCCGGTCACCGGATGCGGCGTCTGGACGCTCGCCGCCTGCCGGCGGAAGGCGGTCGCGAACGCGCTGCTGGCGCACGCGGGGCTCCCGATCCCGCGCTGGACGCTCGCCCAGGGCAAGATCGACGAGAGCTTCCCGCTCCCCGCCATCGTCAAACCCGCAGCCGAGGACGCGAGCGCCGGGCTCGACCGCGGATCGATCGTGACCGACCGACGGGCCCTCCGCACCCGCGTCGCGGCGATGACCGAGCAGTTCGAGGAAGTGCTCGTCCAGGAGTACGTCGCCGGCCGCGAGTTCGCCGTTGGGTTGGTCGGGAACCGCGTCCTCCCCATCTCCGAGATCGACTTCAGCCGGATGCCCGATGGCGCCTGGCCGATCCTCACCTACGCCGGGAAGTGGGAGCCCGGCTCGCCCGACGACCTCGGTAGCGCGCCCGTGTGCCCCGCGAACATTCCCCAGAAGGTCGCGGACAAGCTCGCCAAGCTCGCAGAGGCTGCGTGGCGGGTGATGCAGGGAACCGGCTACGGACGCGTAGACCTGCGGCTGGACGAGCAGGGCCGCGCCTGGATCCTGGACGTCAATCCGAACCCCGACTTGAACGACGACGCCGGGCTGTCGCGGATGGCACGGGCGGCGGGTTGGGACTACGCGGAACTGGTGCGCCGGATCGCCGAAGTGGCCCTCCGTGAGGCCCAGGGCGAAAAGGCGGCCCTTGAGCTGCTCGCTCCGTCCCGTCGGCCGCGCGCAACGCGCACGGCTTGAGGAGTTGACGGCGGCGACGGGCTTCTTCCGGCGGGAAGAGGTCGCGACCGCCCTGGAGCTGTTGGATGACAGTCTCGCCGGGGATCCCGACTACCGCTTCCTGGGCGCCTACGCGGGTGACGAGCTCCTCGGGTACGCGTGCTGGGGCCCCACGCCGGGGACGGAAGGGACCTACGACCTCTATTGGATCGTCGTGGATCCCGCGTGGCAGGGCAAAGGGGTCGGGACCCTCCTGTTGAGGGCCGTCGAGGCCAAGCTCGTGGCCGAGGGCTGTCGCCTCATCGTCGTCGAGACGTCGTCCCGCGCCGGGTACGCGCCCACCCGGGGGTTTTACGAGCGGCGCGGCTACGCCCCGGCGGCGCGAGTCCCGGGCTATTACGCGCCCGACGACGATCTGATCGTGTACCTCAAGGACCTGACGCATGGCGCCCTGGCAAGAGCTGCTCCGTAAGAAGTCCGTCGCAACGTTAGAAGCGCTGGTGGCCAAGTTCGGCCCCGAGCACTTCCCGGATCTCGAACGGCTCCGGGAGGCGGCCCGAAACTTCGAGTTCCGGATCTCCCCGGCCATGGTGGACCTGATCAAGTCCCCGGGCGACCCGATCTGGCGGCAGTACGTACCGGACCTCCAGGAGCTCGAAGTCCACGACGGGCTCGTGGACTCGCTCGCGGAGGATGCGAACTCCCCCGTCCCCAACATCACGCACCGCTACCCCGACCGCGCCCTGTTCCTCGTGTCGCCGGTCTGCGCCTCGTACTGTCGCTTTTGCACCCGGCGCCGCAAGGTCGGCGATCCGGAGAAGATCCCCATGTCCGAGCTCGAGTCGGCGTTTCGTTATCTCGAGGAGCACACCGAGATCCGGGACGTCATCATGTCGGGGGGGGATCCCCTGCTGCTCTCGGACCGCCGCATCGACGAACTGTGCAAGCGGCTGAGATCGATCCCGCACATCGAGATCATCCGCATCGGCAGCCGGGTGCCGTGCCATCTCCCGGAGCGGATCACCCCGGAGCTGTGCGCCATCTTGAAGCAGTCTCATCCGCTCTACATGAACACTCACTTCAACCATCCGGACGAGCTCACACCCGCGGCGGTGAACGCGCTCCGCATGCTGGCCGACGCCGGTATCCCCCTCGGCTGCCAGACGGTGCTCCTGAAGGGGGTGAACGACGATCCCGAGGTGATGAAAGCGCTGATGCAGAAGCTGCTCGCGGCCCGGGTGCGGCCGTACTACCTCTTCATGTGCGACCAGGTGGCGGGCGCCGAGCACTTCCGGACGACGGTCGAGAAAGGACTCGAAATCATCAAGGCCCTGCGTGGCTGGACGTCCGGGCTCGCGGTCCCGCACTTCGTGATCGACGCCCCGGGCGGAGGCGGGAAGATCCCGCTCGTCCCGGAGTACGTTGAGTCGATCAGCGATGAAGAAGTGGTGCTGCGCAACTACGCGGGGAAGCGGTACGTGTATAAGCAACCGCCGGCGAACCGGCAAGAGGACTCAGCTCGGGATCGCGCCCTCCCCTCTTCCTCCTTCCTCCCATTTCCGCGGCCGCTTTCCGCCCTTCCGGCCCCCTGAGCCGCCGCGCGTCCCGCCGCCGGAGTCGATGGAGCGAACGTCGGCTTCGCTCACGAGGAGTCCGGTGCGCAGCGCGAATCGCACCAGCTCCGGGCGGTGTCGCAGTCCCAACCGGTCCATGAGGCGGGCCCGGTCCTCGTCCACGGTCTTCGGGCTGACGGAGAGCTTGCGGCCGATCTCTTTCGAGGTGTAACCCAGCGCCACGAGCGCCAGCACCTGACGCTCGCGCGCGTTCAGCCGATCCGCCGCAGCCTTCTCGTCCTGGGTCTGCCCCTCCTTCCAGTAGCGTTGCAGCACGACCAGGGTGGCCGCGTCCGCCCCGAGGAACAGTCGACCCTCGGTCACCGTTCGGATCGCCCGCGTGAGGTCCTCCACTGGACCCGCCTTCTCGACGAATCCGCTCGCGCCCGCCTCGAGCGCGTCGAGCAACTGGCGCTCTTGTGCGACTGCGGTGAGGACGAGCACCCTGGCTCCGATCCCCAGCGCGACGATCCGGCGTGTCGCCTCGAGGCCTCCTCCCCCCGGCATGGCCAGATCCATCAGGACGACGTCCGGGCGAGTCAAGTACGCGCGCGCAACGCCTTCGTCCCCGGTTCCGGCCTCGCCGACCACAACGAGATCGTGCTGCTTTTCCAGCAGCGCACGCAACCCGGCACGGAAGACGACGTGATCGTCCACCAAGAGGATGCGGATGCTATTCCGCAGTTTGTCGGCAGGACCGAGGGCGATCACGGACGCGTCTAGCGCTGACATTCCATATGCCACGGTTCGCTCCCTTGCAAAATCTATGCACCACGTGGCGGTCGGGCACGCCCTGCTCACTAACCCCGCGACAGCTTTGGCACGGCTCGTGCCCGTGTCGCGCGCCCGCTACAATTCACAACAACAGTTTTCGACCATGCGCGCTATGCTCCTCGACGTGCCGCGCCGTCCGCTTCGCGCGGCCGATGTCCCGCGCCCCGAGCCCGGTCCCGGGCAGGTGCTCATTGCCGTGAATGCCTGCGGCGTGTGCCGCACTGACCTGCACATTTTCGATGCAGAACTCGCGAACCCCAAGCTGCCCCTCGTGCTCGGTCACGAAATCGTCGGGACGGTCGTCGCCACCGGGCCGGGCGCGGGTCGGTTCGCGCGCGGAGAGCGGGTCGGCGTTCCCTGGCTCGGCTGGAGTTGCGGCGAGTGCCGCTATTGCCGCACCGCCCGCGAGAACCTGTGCGACCGCGCGCGCTTCACCGGATACCAGATCGACGGCGGCTACGCCGAGTACGCCGCGGCGGACGCGCGGTTCGCATTCCGGCTCCCCGGCGAGTATGCCGATGCCGACGCCGCGCCGCTCCTCTGCGCGGGACTCATCGGCTACCGCTCGCTCGTCGCCGCAGGCGACGCCGAGCGGCTTGGGTTGTACGGGTTCGGCGCCGCCGCCCACATCGTGGCACAGCTGGCTCGTCACCAGGGACGGCGCGTGTTCGCGTTCACGCGCGCCGGGGACACGGACGCGCAGCGCTTCGCGCTCGAGCTCGGCGCGGTGTGGGCGGGTGCGTCGGACGACCGACCGCCCGAGCCGCTCGACGCCGCGATCATCTTCGCGCCGGTCGGGAGCCTCGTGCCGATGGCGCTGCGCACCGTGGCGAAGGGCGGAACCGTGGTGTGCGCCGGCATCCACATGAGCGAGATCCCCGCGTTCCCCTACGACCTGCTCTGGGGCGAGCGGGTGGTGCGCTCGGTGGCGAACTTGACCCGGAAGGACGGAGAGGAGTTTCTCGCGCTCGCTCCCAAGGCGCCCGTGCGGACGGAGATCGAGTCGTATCCCCTGGAGCACGCGAACGAGGCACTCGGGAACCTGAGGGCGGGAAGAGTCCGGGGGGCGGCGGTGCTGAAGATCTGAGTGGCTCAGAGCTTGCTCCGCAGCGCCTGAAACTGCGGATCGCCGCGCAAGGAGTCGAGATCGGAGTCGTTGTCCAGCCACTCGCGGTGCCCGAAGCCGTTCCGGATCGCTTGCTCGAGGCACGCGATCGCGTCGTCGCTCCGCCCCAGCAGCGCGTACGAGCACGCCACGTTGTAGAGGACTCCCGAGTCCTCCGGGTCGATGGCACGCGCCCGGTCGGTCCATTCGAGGCCGCGCTCACGCTCGCCGAGCTGCACCAGCGCCCCACCTCCCAGGTAAAGAGCGCGGGCGTCGTCCGGGTTGAGCTCGAGGTGCTTCTCGGCAACCTCCAGCCCCCGGCGCATGGATGCCTTTGCGTCGGCGTGGCGGCCCAGCACTTTGAGGGGGACCGACACCAGGATCAGCGCCTGATAGTCTTCGGGGCGGACGCGCGACGCATCCTCGTAGTGCCGCACGGCGTCCTCCAACTTGCCCTCCTGGAAGCACGCCCGCGCGTACAGGTAGTGGGCCTCGTACAGTTTCGGGTCGAGGCGGATAGCCACGTCGAACTCTCGCCGCGCCTCGTCGTACTTCTTGCTCAGGGAGACGGCCAATCCTCGCGATGCGTGCGCCTCGGCCAGCTCGGGATCGAGCTCCAGGGCCCGGCGGCTGGCGGACGCCGCGCTCTCGAGGTTGGTCTTGCTGCCGTCCCAGTACATGTAGAGGAAGGAGCAGCAGTCGGCCACGCCGGCGTAGGCGAGGGCGTAGTGGGGATCGATTTCGATCGCCCGCTCGAACATGCGGCGGGCGAACTGGATGCCGGTGCGGCGGAACTGGTGGAAGAACTGGCGGCCGCGCAGGTAGTACTCGTAGGCTTGCACGTTCTCGGTCGGCGCCTTTTCGATCGCCCGTCGCTCTTCATCGCTCAGTACCACCCGCAGCGCCTTCACGATGTTCCCCGCGATCTCGTCCTGGATCGCGAACACGTCTTCCAGGTCGCGGTCGTAGCGCTCCGACCAGAGATGGTAGCCGTCGGCGACGTTGACCAACTGTGCCGTCACCCGCAGGCGGTTCCCCGCCTTGCGCACACTCCCCTCCAGCACCGTGCCCACGCTCAGCTGCTCGCCTACCTTGCGGATGTCCTGGTTCTTCCCCTTGAAGGCGAAGGCCGAAGTCCGCGACGCCACGCGCAGGGCCTGGATCTTGGTGAGCGCGTTGATGATCTCCTCGGCGATCCCGTCGGTGAAGTATTCGTTCTCCGGGTCGGCGCTCATGTTGACGAACGGCAGCACGGCGATCGATTTCGGAGCTGTGGCCGTCACCACCGGCACGGCGCCCGGCGGCGTCGCGCCCGCCGGCTTGAGCGCCTGGGCAAACTGGGCCGCCGTAGCGAACCGGTCCGCCGGCTCCTTCGCCAGCGCCCTCATGACCGCCTGCTCCACCCAGGGCGGCACGGCGTCTCGCACGGAGCGGAGCGGCGGGACCGGCTCCGTGAAGCACTTCACGATGATCGCCTGAGCGGTGGGCCCGGTGAACGGCGTGCGGCCAGCCAGCATCTCGTAGAGCACGCATCCCAGGCTGTACACGTCGCTCCGCCCGTCCAGCTCGACCGCGCCGCCGGCCTGCTCCGGGCTCATGTACGCCGGCGTGCCGACCGAGGTGCCTGTCTGGGTCAGCGTGTCCGCTGCCGCGGCGCTGACCGCCTTGGCGATGCCGAAGTCGGTCACCATGGCCTCGCCTTCGTGCAGCATTACGTTCTCGGGCTTGATGTCGCGGTGCACAACCCGGTGCCGGTGCGCGTAGTCCAGCGCGGCCGCGACCGCGCGCGCCACCTGGAGTGCCTCCTCGAGGGGGACCGTCGTCTCGCGCTCCAGCCGCTGGCGCAGCGACTCCCCTTCCACGTAGGGCATGACGTAGTAGAGCAGGTCGTCGTCGACCTGCCCCGAGTCGTACAGCGGAACGATGTGGGGATGCTGCAGGCGCGCCGCGATGTCGATCTCCCGCAGGAACCGCTCGGGCCCGAGGCTGACCGCGAGGTGCGGATGCAGCACCTTGACCGCCACCGAGCGGCGGTGCCGGCGGTCCTGGGCCACGTACACCGTCGCCATGCCCCCGCGGCCGATCTCCCGCTCGATGCCGTACCGGCCGGCCAACGCGGTGCGGACGCGATCCGTCTGCTCGTCCATCAGCTCTTCGCCGCCTCCTCGAGCTCCTTCTTCCGCGCCTCGACCACCTTGTGCACCGCTTCGGGCGGGACCTCCTGGTAGACGTGGAATTTTTGCCGGTATGTCCCCCGCCCGTGGGTCAGTGAGTGCAGGGCCGTTGCGTACTTCTCGAGCTCCGCCTCCGGGACCAGCGCCCTCACTTTGGTGAGCCGGCCGTCCTTCTCGGTGCCGAGGATCTGGCCGCGCCGCGACGAGAGGTCGCCCATCACCGCGCCCTGGTACTCGTCCGGCGTCCACACCTCCAGCTCGAGGATCGGCTCGAGCAGCGTGGGCCTCGCGTTCGGGCTCACGTTCCGAAACGCGAGGATGCCGGCCATCTTGAACGACTGCTCGTTCGAATCCACGTCGTGGTAGCTGCCGTCGTACAGCTCCACTTTGAAATCCACGACCGGATAGCCCGCCACCGGGCCCCGGGCGGCCGCCTCATGGATGCCGCGCTCGACTGCCGGAATGTACTGCCGGGGGATCACCCCGCCCACGATCTCGTCCACGAACTGGACCCCCGACCCGCGCGGCAGCGGAGCGATCCGGATCCAGCAGTCGCCGTACTGGCCGCGGCCGCCGGTCTGCTTCTTGTGCTTCCCCTGCCCCTCCGCCCTGCCCTTGAACGTCTCGCGGTACGCGATCTTCGGCTTCGTGATCTGGGCGTGCACCCCGAACTTGCGTGCCAGCCGCCCCACGATGATCTCGAGATGCCGCTCGCCCAGCCCGCGGATCAGCGTCTGCTGCAGCTCCCCGTTGTACTCGTGCTGGAAGGTGGGGTCTTCCTCATGCAGCTTGTGCAGGCCGTTCGAGAGCTTCTCTTCCTCGCCGCGCTGCTTCACTTCGATCGCCACGGTGATCACCGGCTCCGGGAACGGGATCTTTCGGAGCACGATCGGCATCTCCCGGGTGGAGAGCGTGTCGTTCGTGTGCGTGTCGCGCAGCTTCGCCACCACGCCGATGTCTCCCGCGTGCAGCTCGGCGATCTCGCTGCGGTCCTTTCCCACGGCGACGCACAGGTGGTTCAGCTTCTCCACGGCGTCGCGCGGCGCGTTGTAGACGTCCTGGCCGTTCCGCACGGCGCCGGAATAGACCCGGAAATAGGTCACGTCGCCCACGTGCGGCTCGGAGATGGTCTTGAAGACCTGGGCGACGAACGGCCCGCCATCCTCCGGCTTGACCATCAGCCGTTCCGCGCTCCCCCACTTCTGCCCTTCCACCGCCGGGCGCTCGTGCGGCGCGGGAAACAGCTCGACCATCTTCGAGAGCAGCGCCCGCAGGCCGTACGTCAGCTCCGCCGCGCCGCAGAATAGCGGGAACAGCTCGCCCCGCAGCATGCCGGCCTTCATCGCCCGGATTGCCTCGTCGCGCCCGATCTCTTGACCCCCGAGGTAGCGCTCCAGCAGGGTGTCGTCCGTCTCCGCGATCCGCTCGATCAGCTCCTTGGAGTAGCGCTCGAAGCGCTCCTGGTACTCGGCCGGCACGTCCGTCTCCTGGTACTCGCCGGCCTTGGTCCCCTTCTTGTACAGGTGGCACCGCTTCGAGAACAGGTTGACGACGCCGTGGAAGTCCGGCCCCTCGCCCACGGGGATCTCCACCGGGATCACCTTGGGCGTCAGCACCTGTCTGATCTGGTGGTAGACCTTCTCGAAGTCGGCGTGCTCTTTGTCCATCAGGGAGACGAACAGCAGCCGCGGGACGTCCCGCGCCTCGCAGTATTCCCACACCTTTTCCGTCCCCACCTCCACCCCGCCCGTTGCCGAGACGACGACCACCGCTGCGTCCGCCGCGTACACGCCGGCCAAAGCCTCTCCGGTGAAGTCGAGATAGCCGGGGGTGTCGATCAGGTTGATCTTGGTGTCCATCCACTCGGCCACGCCCAACGCGAGGTTGATGGAGTATTTGCGTTCGATTTCGTCGGCGGTGTAATCGGTGAGGGCGGTGCCATCCTTGACGGAGCCGTGGCGCTTGCTCGTCCCGGCCACGAACGCGAGGGCATCGACCAGGGAGGTCTTCCCGCTCGCGCCGTGGCCGACCACGGCCACGTTGCGGATCTCCGATGTCTTATACACGCGCATGGGCGCCGGCAGCTCCTGCTGGGGGTGAGGAGAATATGAAGTGGCAGGGGGTGAATAGACTAGACGTCTAGACGTCTACTCTGGCCGTCTAAACTTCCTGCCGCCTTCAGCTCCAGGCTTGCCAGTCCTCCCACCATCATCACCGCGCCCGCCAGCAGGAATGCACCCTGCTCGCCCAGGCCGTCGTAGGCCCAACCGGCCGCGAGGGGGCCGAGGCTGCGGCCGAGCGCGGCGAAGGCCTGGGCCGCACCGAGGAT
>Ga0137386_10003521_pt1 | contig 10241 bp, 7 predicted proteins | sample SagtaG_4_FD_104910 | JGI IMG/M metagenome (GOLD analysis project Ga0137386, IMG submission 104910) | Vadose zone soil microbial communities from Sagehorn Ranch, Mendocino, California, USA - Sage2_R_100_16 metaG | ecosystem: Environmental > Terrestrial > Soil > Vadose zone | place: USA... | reverse complement strand
TCCGTCTCGGCGGTGCCGGTCATGCCGGCGAGCTTCTCGTACATCCGGAAGTAGTTCTGGAACGTGATCGTCGCGAGCGTCTGGTTCTCGCGCTCGATCCGCACGCTCTCCTTGGCCTCGACGGCCTGGTGCAGGCCGTCCGACCATCGGCGCCCCGGCATGAGTCGGCCCGTGAACTCGTCCACGATGATGACCTGGCCGTCCTTGACGACGTAGTCCACGTCACGCTTGAAGAGCGCGTGTGCCCTGAGGCCCTGCTGGATGTGGTGGAGGAGCGTGATGTGCTGGGGATCGTAGAGGTTGTCGACGGAGAGCAGCCGCTCGCACGTGGCGATCCCCTGCTCCGTGAGCGCCACGGCGCGCGCCTTCTCGTCGACGATGTAGTCGCCTTCCTTCTGCGCCTCGATCTCGGAAAGCTTGCCTTCGACGATCGTCGCCGCCCGCTTGAGCTTGGGAATGATGCGGTCGAGTTTGTAGTACAGGTCCGTGGATTCGTCCGCCGGCCCCGAGATGATCAACGGCGTTCGTGCTTCGTCGATCAGGATCGAGTCCACCTCGTCCACGATCGCGTAGTGCAGCTCGCGCTGGACGAGCTCGTCGAGCGTGAAGCGCATGTTGTCGCGGAGGTAGTCGAAGCCGAACTCGTTATTCGTGCCGTACGTGACGTCCGCGCGGTACGCCTCCTGGCGCGCGCACGGCCGGAGCGCCGTCATCCGGACGTCCGAGGTGACATAGGCCGGGTCGTAGCGGAACGAGGCTTCGTGTTGGATCACCCCCACGGTCAGGCCGAGCGCGTGGTAGATGGGCCCCATCCACTGGGCGTCGCGCTTGGCGAGGTAGTCGTTGACCGTGACGATGTGTACGCCGCGGCCCGTGAGGCCGTTGAGGTACGCGGGGAGCGTTGCGACGAGCGTCTTGCCCTCGCCCGTCGCCATCTCGGCGATCTTGCCCTCGTGGAGGACCACGCCGCCGATCAGCTGGACGTCGAAGTGGCGCATGCCGACGGTGCGCCGCGCCGCTTCACGGCAGACGGCGAACGCCTCCGGGAGCAGCTCGTCGAGCGGCTCGCCCGCCTCGAGCCGCTTGCGGAACTCGTCGGTCTTCGCCTGGAGCTCGGCGTCTCCGAGCGCCCGGACCGAGGGCTCGAACGCGTTGCTCGCCACGACCGTAGGCATGATGCGCTTGACGTCCCGCTCGTGCTTGGTGCCGAAGATCTTCCGGAGGACCACGTCGATCATCAGAATCGATTATGGCACACCGCGCGACTCACGCTCGCCTTCCGCGCGGTCCTGACGTGCCGAGCAGCTCGCGCGCGTGGCCGCGCGCGGTGTCGGTGACGCGTTCGCCCGCGAGCATGCGCGCGATCTCCTCGACGCGGGCGTCGCCGGCCAGCACCTCGGCGGCGACGCGCACATGCCCGGCGCGCACGCTCTTGATCACGCGCACGTGGTGGCTGGCGCGCGCGGCGATCGGCGCGAGGTGGGTCACGCAGAGCACCTGGCGGCCCTCCGCCGCGGTCGCGAGCTTCTGCGCGACGACCGAGGCGACGCGTCCGCCGATTCCTGCGTCCACCTCGTCGAAGACCATCGTCGGCACTCGGTCTGCCTTCGCGAGGACGGTCTTGAGCCCGAGCATCGTCCGCGAGAGCTCGCCCCCGGACGCCACGCGCGCGAGCGACCGCACCTCCTCCCCGGGATTGGTCGACAGGCGGAACTCGACCCGCTCGAGCCCCCGGGGCGACACGGCCTCGAGCTCCGCCCGCTCCACCCCGATCCGGAATACGGAGCGCTCCATTCCGAGCGCCCGCAGCTCTCGCTCCACGGCCGGAGCCAGGCGCTCCGCCGCAGCCCGCCTCCGCTCGGAGAGCGCGGTGGCCGCCTGGGCCAGCTCGGCATGGAGCTCGCCCAGCCTCCGCTCCTCCGCGGCGAGGATCTCCTCGTGGCGCGCGAGGCGGTCGAGCTCGGCGGCGACCTCGTCGCGGAACTTGAGCATCGCCTCCTCGGTGTCGCCGTACTTCCGCTTGAGGCGCGTGAGGGCGTCGAGCCGCTCGTCGATCCCCTCGAGTCGGCCCGGCTCGAGCGTCACCGAGTCGCGGAGCCCCCGGACCGCCGCCCGCACCTCCTCGAGCTGCGCCTGGGCCGCGTCGAGAGGCTCGATGGGCGCGGCGAACGCGGGGTCGAGACGCGCCAGGTCGCCGAGGACCCGCGCCGCGCGGTGGAGCCGTGCCGTCGCGGAGTCGCGATCGTCGTCCAGGAGCGCCGCGACGTCGGCGAGCCCCGCAGTGAGCTTGTCGGCGTGCTGACGCCGCCGCCGCTCCTGCCGGAGTTCCTCCTCCTCGCCCGGACGCAGACGCGCGCCGTCGAGCTCGGAGAGCTGGAAGCGCAAGAGATCCTCGCGCTGGGCGCGGTCGCGCTCGGCGGCACGCATCCGCTCCGCCTCGGCGCGCGCGGCGCGGAACGTCGCCACGAGGCCCGCCACGCGCTCCCTGAGCTCCTCCGTGTCGGCGAAGCGGTCCAGGAGCTCGAGCTGGCGGGCGGGCTCAAGCAGGCGCTGGTGCTCGTGCTGGCCATGCACCTCGACGAGGTGGTCGCCGAGGCGTTCGAGGAGCCCGACGGTGACAGCCGCGTCGTTGACGAAGGCGCGGTGGCGGCCCGAGCGACCGAGCTCCCGCCGCGCCACCAGGAGACCGTCGTCGAGCGCGAGCCCCGCCTCGTCGAGCGCCGCGACGACGGCGCCGCGCGGCTCGACGTCGAAGACCGCCTCGAGCGTCGCGGCGTCGGCGTCGCTTCGGATCACGTCAGTCTGGGCGCGCCCGCCGAGGACTAATAGGATGGCGTCGATGAGCATCGACTTGCCGGCGCCGGTCTCGCCGGTCAGGACGTTGAGGCCCGGGCGAAACTCCACTGCGACGCTTTCGATGACGGCGAAGTTCCGGATGCGAAGCTCGCGGAGCATCGGAGACGATGCTAGGTCACTCGCCGCGGCCGCTCAAGTCGTATCCGGGGGAAGACGCCCTAGCGCTCCCCCCACTTCAGCTTGGTCCGGAGGACAGAGAAGAACTCCTTCTGCGGGAAGCGCACGAGGCGGATCCTGGCGGCGGCCTTGACCACCTCCACCGTGTCGTGCTCCCGGAGGCCCACCCCGATCTGGCCGTCCACGGTGACCATGACGTCCTGGTCCGCCATGAGCGTGACCTCGACCCGGTGCACGCCGGGGAGGACGATCGGCCGGTTCGTCAGGGTGTGGGAGCAGATCGGCGTCAGCACGATCGCGTCCATGGTCGGGAACAGGATCGGCCCGCCGGCCGAGAGGTTGTAGGCGGTCGAGCCGGTGGGTGTCGAGATGATGAGGCCGTCGGCACGGTACGAGGTGGCGTGCTGTCCCTCGACGGACACCGCGAGGTCGATGATGCGACTCATCGCGGACTTGGTGATGACGATGTCGTTGAGGGCGGCGTACTCCCCGAGCCCCTGGCCGTTCCGGACGACGCGCGCGGTCAACATCATGCGCTCGTCCACCGCCATCCGGCCCGCGAGCAACGCCTCGAGCGCCGGGAACATCTCCTCGAGCGTCGTCGCGGTGAGGAAGCCGAGCCCGCCGAGGTTCACGCCGAGGAGGGGTACCCCCAAATCGCCAACAGCGCGCGCCATGGAGAGGAGGGTCCCGTCGCCGCCGAGCACGACGAGCAGGTCCACCTGCGCCGGCAGCTCCGGCTTGCTCACGGACGGGACGCTCGCCGCCGGGACCAGCCCGGCGGTCTCCTTCTCCAGGACCGCGGAGAGCCGCCGCGCCTGGAGCCACTCGAGGAGTTCCTGGATCGGGGCCCGCGCCTCGCCCGCGCCGGGCTTGGCCACGACGCCGACGCGCTTCACGCAAGCGCCTCGACGCTCCGGTCGATCATGGACTCGAGGTCGCTCGCGGTGCGCCCGTGGCTCGAGCAGTGAAGGAAGAACTCGCGGTTGCCCTTCGGGCCCCGGAGCGGCGAGGCGGTGACGCCGAGCACGTGCCAGCCGCGCAGCACCGCGTATCGGGCGAGGCGGGCGACCGCCTGACGGTGGAGCGCCGGGTCGCGCACGACGCCGCCTTTGCCCACGGCCTCGCGCCCTACCTCGAACTGGGGCTTCACCAGCGCGACGACCTCGCCGCGCGGCGCCAGCACGCCGAACACCGATGGCAGGATCTTCTCCAACGAGATGAACGAGACGTCGATGACGGCGAGCGTCGGCTGCTCGCCGAAGATCCGCGGGTCGAGCGCCCGCGCGTTGGTCTTCTCCATCACGACGACGCGGGGGTCCTTGCGCAGCCTGACGTCGAGCTGGCCCGTGCCGACGTCCACGGCGTACACGCGCGCGGCGCCGCGCTGCAGCAGGCAGTCGGTGAAACCGCCCGTGGAGGCGCCCACGTCGAGGCAGACGCGGCCGGCCACCTTCATCTGGAAGGCGTCGAGCGCGTGGGCGAGCTTCTCGCCGCCCCGGCCCACGAACGGCGTACGCCCCTGGACCTCGACGCTCGCTTCCCTGGCGACGAGGGCGCCCGCCTTGTCGACGCGCTTGCCGTCCACGAGCACCTCGCCCGCCAGGATGAGGCGGACGGCCTGCTCCCGGCTCTCGACGAGCCCGCGCTCGACGAGCACACGGTCGATACGCACGCGCGCCACGGGCTTGGTCACGCCCTTCATTATAGGCGACCGCCCCGCCGCGACCGCATCAGAAACAGCAGAACGATCCCCGCGAGAAACCCGCCGATGTGAGCGAACCACGCTATCCCTCCTGCCTCGACGCGGCCATGCGCCGACGCGCTGACGGTGATCAGGCCGTTGAGAAACTGGACGACGATCCAGAAGCCGAGCACGATGATTGCCGGGACGTGCACGGGTCGGATGAAGAAGCCGAAGATCAGAAGCACGTGGACCCGCGCATACGGGAACAGGAACAGGTAGGCGCCGAGGACGCCGGACACGGCGCCGCTCGCGCCGATCATCGGCACCGCCGAGTCGGGGTGGACGAGCGTCTGGGCAAAAGCCGCCGCGACGCCTGACGCGAGATAGAAGAGGAGGAACCGCCCGTGCCCCAGGGTGTCCTCGACATTGTTCCCGAAGATCCAGAGGTAGAGCATGTTGCCGCCGACGTGAAACAGCCCGCCGTGGAGGAACATCGCCGTGAAGATCGTGATGGCTGGGTGCGGGAACTCATCGGCGACCGTGCAGCTACCGCTGAGCCGGCATGGGATCGCGCCGAACTCCGTCACGAACGCCTCGGCGACCCTCGCCGTGTGCGGATCGTCGCTCATGCCGAGCGAGGCCTGATAGAGAAACACGACGACGTTCGCCGCGATGAGGCCGATCGTGACGAACGGAACGCTGCGGCTGGGAACGTCGTCGCTGATGGGGATCATCGGGGTGGGGGCTGGAGGACGACGATCGACGGGCGGTTCAGGTAGCGCTGCGCGACGGCCTCGACATCGGCGGTCGTGACCGCTTCGAGCGCACGCGCGTAGCGCTCGGGGAAATCCCAGCCCACACCGATCACCTCGAAGAACGCGAGGTGCCACGCCTGTCGCGCGTTCGTCCGGCGGTCCAGCGCAAAGCTCCCGAGGAGGTATGCCTTCGCCCGAGCGAGCTCCTCGTCGCTGACCGGCGCCCGGCGGAGCTTCTCGAGCTCGGCGAGGAGGCCCGCCTCGGCCGCCGCGGAGTTCTCGGGCGCCGTGCCCAGGTAGGTGACGAGGAAGCTGGGTCCGGTGCGAAACGGCGTCAGGGCACCGAGCGAGTACGCAAGCCCGCGCTTCTCCCTGAGCTCGGCGAAGAGCCGGCCTGCCGTCCCGGCGCCGAGCACGGCGCCGAGCACGCGGAAGGCGGGATACGCGGGGTCGTTAAGCCCGGGACCAAGGTAGCCCGCGAGGATCTGCGCCTGCTGAGCGGGCCGCTCGAGGACGCGCCGCTCGCCGCTCGGCGCGGCGGGCGGGGCGGCGCCGACTTCGTGCGCGCCGGAGCGCGGAAGCTTCGTGAAGAGCCGCTCGGCGGCCCGGACGACGCGCTCGCGCGACACCTGGCCGCTCACCGCGAGAACCGCCCGGTCCGCCCGGAAGACCGCGCGGTAGTGCGCGGCGAGCTGCGCGCGCCCGAGCCGCTCGACGGCCGACTTGAGGCCGAGGCTATGCCATGCGTACGGATGGCTGCCGTAGAGCTCCCGCAGCAGGGTGTCGAGGCTCAGCGAGAACGGCGTCTCGGCACGCGTCTTGATCTGGCTCAGAACGAGCCGCCGCTCGCGCTCGATCTCCTCGCCGCGGAGCGAGGGCTCGAGCGCGACCTCGGCGATCAGCCCGAGCAGCTCCTCCCAGTGGCGTGCGAGCGCCTCGCCGCGGATCTCCGCGGCCTCCACCTCGCCCGAGGCATCCAGGCTTCCGCCGATGTCCTCCGCCGTCTCGGCGACCTGCGTGCCCGAGCGCCGCGCTGTGCCGCGGATCATCGTCCGCACCAGGAAGTTGGTGATGCCGGCGGTCTCCGCCGTCTCGAACCGCGAGCCGGCCCGCACCTGGAGCGACGCCGTGACCACCGGCGCCACCGGATTCTCGCGCACGACGACCGCCATCCCGTTGGGCAGGACGTGACGAGTGACGCTCGGCGGTTGCGCCACGGCGGTGCCGGCTGCCGCGACGAGCGCCGCGAGCGCGGCGAGCATAGCGGAGCTCCGCCCGGGCGTCATCGCGCGGGCGGCACGAACGCCAGCCGGGCGTAGCGTTCGGGATCGAGGTAGCGGCGGGCCGCCGAGCGGATCTGGGCGGGCGTGACCGAGCGGAGGCGATCGACGTAGGCGAGCTCCTCCTCGAGGCGCCACACCGTCTCCGCGCGGCCGAACGCGTAGGCGCGGCCCTCCGCGGTCTCGGTCGAGAAGGCGTAGCGCGCCTCGGCCGCCGTCACGGCGCGCCTGAGCTCGGCGTCCGTCACGCCACGCTCGCGCACGCGCTGGAGCTCCCTCAGGATCTGTGCCTCGGCGCGCGCCAGGTTCGCCGGCTCGAGTTGCGCCGTGACCGTCACCGCGCCGGCCGCCTCGAGTGCCGAGTAGGCCGTGCTCACGGAGCTGACGAGGCCGAGCCTTTCGCGCAGCATCTGCGGCAGCCGCGACGATCGCGACTGGCCGAGGATCGACACAAGCAAGTCCACAACGGGCGTGTCCGCATGGTCGAGCTTTGGGCCGAGCCACGCCATCCCGAGATAAGCCTGCGTCCCGGGCCGCTCGATCTCGAGCCTCGCCGAGCGCCCGGCGTCGGGCGCGGACAGGGGAAGCCGCTTGAGTCCGCTGCGCGGTAGCCGCCCGAGTGTGCGTTCCGCCGCCGCCAGCACCTCCGAGGCGATGATGGGTCCGACGACGACCAGCACGAAAGATTCCGGGACGTAGTGCCGGCGATAGAAGCCGACGAGCGTCTCGCGCGTGAGCACCTGGATGAGCTCCGAGGTGCCGATCACCGGTCGGCCGTAGGGGTGCCCGTCGAACAGGAGCTCGTAGAGCTGCCGCGAGAGACGGCGACGCGGGTTGTCCTCCCCCAGCCGCATCTCCTCGAGCACGACACGCTTCTCGAGGTCGAGCGTCTTCTCGCTGAGCGTCGAGTTCACGCTCATGTCGGCAAGCATCTCGACGGCCGGGATCGCGCGCGGCGCGGGAAGCACGGTGTGGTAATACGTGTAGTCGAGCGAAGTCCCGGCGTTGATGCGCCCGCCGACGCCTTCCACCTCGCGTTCCACGAAGCCCGGAGCGCGGGTGACCGTGCCCTTGAAGAGCATGTGCTCGAGGTAGTGGGCGAGCCCGAGCTCAGACGACGCCTCGTCACGGGCGCCCACCCCAACCCAGAGCTGGACCGCGACGACATCGCTGGCGTGGAATTCCTGGACCACGACCCGGACGCCGTTCACCAGAATCCGCCGGGTGGGCATCGAGCCCTCGGACGGGTTGGGGCTCGAGGGGGTCACCGCGCTGCACGCGCTCCCGAGCAGTGACGCCAGCAGCACGGGCGCGAGCCGCGCCGGACAGGACATACGTGTCAGCGAGGGTACCACACGGGTCGTTTACGAACGGGCAGAATGCCGGGTCCACCCTCGGGTCGCCGTCGGGCACAACGCCGGGACCTCACCATAATCCCATGGGGTAACCTATTGATATTTCGACATTCTTTCGGCTATGGTCGCTTGGCAACTGCTTTGCTCATTACCGGGCCACGGAGATTCCATTGTGCTGACTCGACTCGCAGGACGAAAGGGGGTTGAAGCCGGCTGGCTCGGAAGGAATCACAGTGAAGAGCGCCGCACCACACCTCAACAACGTAAAAGGAACGGGAGAAAGATGAAAAGACTTTTCGCAGTCATCATGAGCGTGGCAGTGTTCGGCGCCCTGGCGCCTACGGTGGACGCTCAGTCGGCCTGCCCCGAGGTCGAGCAGGCGAAGGAGATGTTCAGCAAGGTCGCCAAGGCTCAGGATGTTCAGGCGCCGCGCACGCTCGCCGGCGCTCGTCAGGACCAGCAGGCTCCGCGAAGCCAAGACGTTCAGGCGCCGCGATCGCTGGCCGGCGCTCGCAGTCAGGATGTCCAGGCTCCGCGTGGTCAGGATGTTCAGGCCCCGCGTGGTCAGGAGACGCAGGCTCCGCGCGGTCAGGACACCCAGGCTCCGCGTGGCAAGCAGGACGTGCAGGCTCCGCGTGGTCAGGAGACCCAGGCTCCGCGTGGTCAGGATGTTCAGGCCCCGCGAGGTCAGGATACGCAGGCTCCGCGCGGCCAGGATGTTCAGGCCCCGCGTAGCGGTCAGGCTGCCGGTCAGGCTATTCAGGCGCCGCATAGCAGCGACGCCGCGAAGCTGATCCGTGAGGCCGAGGCCGCGTGCAAGGCCGGCAAGATGGCTGAGGCGAAGGCGAAGGCCGAAGCCGCGATGAAGATGCTGAAGTAAGAAGCAGGACGCGTCACCGAAGGCTCCAGGGGTGACCCCCCTGGAGCCTTCTTTTTCGTCCGAGCGGGGTATAAGATTCCCTCGATGCGTTCCTGGATCACGGGCGCGCTCCTCCCCCTCCTCCTTCCGGTCACCTCGACGGCCGCCGAGATCTCCGTGCAGGAAGCCCTGCTCCGCGCGAAGCCTGCCGTCTCCCTCGTCGTCGCAGAGGTCGGCTCGGAAGTCATCGTGACCTGTGGCGGAGGCGGAGAGAAGCTCATCCGTCCGGCGCCGTTCCGCGAGACCGGGACCGGCTGGTTCATCAGCCCGAGCGGATGGATGATCACGAACGCGCACCTCGTGTCGCCTGCCAGCCAGACACCCGCGTGGGTTGCCGACCAGCAGGCGCGCAGGGCCGTGCGCGAGGCGTGCGGGGAGCTCTCGCCCCAGGCGCTCGCGGCTGCCGTCGCGAGGGCGAAAGTCAAGCTGGACCCGTCGATCTCCGTCATCCTCTCGAACGGAATCCGCCTCCCCGCCACCGTGAGCAAGTACAGTCCCCCCGTCGCGGGCGAGAGCATGTCGGGTCGTGATCTGGCGCTGCTCAAGCTCGAGGCCGTTGACATGCCCACGCTCTCGCTCGCCGATTCCTCGAACGCGCAGATCGGCGACAAGATTCACATCCTGGGCTTCCCGGGCGTGGTGCTGAGCCACGAGCTCCTCAACGCGTCGGCCAAGGCCGAGGCGTCGGTGACGAGCGGCGCGATCTCCGGGTTCAAGCAGGACCTCAAGAACCAGCCGGTCATCCAGATCGACGCGCCGGCGGCGTGGGGCAACAGCGGTGGCCCCGCGGTGAGCTCGCAGGGCGAGGTCCTCGGCGTCCTCACGTTCGTCTCGGTCGCCGGCGGCACCGATGAAGGCGTCGTCCAGGGCTTCAACTTCGTCATCCCGTCAGCCGCGGTGCGCGAGTTCCTCAAGGGCACCGGTGTCCCCCTCGAGGAGCCGAGCCGGTTCAACGCCGCCTGGCACGCCGGCCTGCGCGCGTACTTCTCGGGCGACTACTCGCGCGCTGAGAAGTATTTCGCCGAGGCCAACCGGCTCGTCCCCGAGCTCCCCGACGTCCGTCGCATCACCGCTGAGGCGAAAAACCCGCCGCCGAAGCCGTTCCCGTGGGCGACCGTTGCGGCGGTCGTCACGGCCCTGAGCCTCGGCGCCTACGCCGGTATGTGGGGGCTCCGCTGGCGGCGCAACCGCTATCGTATCCGCCCGTCCGAGGTGGTGCGCCTGATCGAGGCATCGAAGGAGCGTCCGATCATCCTCGATGTGCGCGACGCC
>Ga0137386_10003516_pt1 | contig 10243 bp, 8 predicted proteins | sample SagtaG_4_FD_104910 | JGI IMG/M metagenome (GOLD analysis project Ga0137386, IMG submission 104910) | Vadose zone soil microbial communities from Sagehorn Ranch, Mendocino, California, USA - Sage2_R_100_16 metaG | ecosystem: Environmental > Terrestrial > Soil > Vadose zone | place: USA... | reverse complement strand
TTGCCGAAGGTGCTACGCGAAGGAGGTGCTGTGGGGGAATTGTTGGCGGTGAGGACGAGCGAAACTGTAGCGGGGCAAGCGCAGATTGCATCGCGGCGAGCCGAGACCACGATCTCGCGTGTGAATGAGGTTTTGACGACGTTTTCGGAGCGGGATCGCAACGGCGAGATGCTCACGGCGGTGCGGAGATTCCCTGCCCGAGCGGCGGAGTGGGCGGACTGGCCAGCCTGGGTCCAGCCGGAGCTTCGTGCGGCGTATCAATCGAAAGGCATTGCGCGGCCGTATTCGCATCAAGCGCAGGCGGCTGAAGCGGTCCATGCTGAAAAGAATGTGGTGATAGTGACGCCGACGGCTTCTGGGAAAACTCTTTGCTACAACCTGCCCGTGATCAACGCGATCTTGGAAAATGAGGATACGCGAGCGTTGTATTTGTTTCCGACGAAGGCGCTCGCACAGGACCAGTTGGCGGAATTGTATGACGTGAGTCAGCGGTTGGAAGGCGCGACGACGCAAGAGGCCAGGACGTTCGGCGTGTTCACATACGACGGAGACACGCCTGGCGATGCGCGAAAAGCGATTCGGGAAAAGGGGCACATTGTCCTGACGAATCCGGACATGCTGCACACGGGAATTTTGCCGCATCACACACGGTGGACACGGCTGTTTGAAAATTTGCGGTACATCGTAGTCGATGAGTTGCACTCCTATCGCGGCGTGTTTGGAAGTCACTTCTGTAACGTGTTGCGGCGGTTGCGACGGATTGCTCACTTCTATGGAAGTGAGCCGCAATTTATTTGCTGTTCGGCGACCATTGCGAATCCGGGAGAGTTGGCGGAGCGACTGATTGAAGATGAAGTTGAAGTGCTGAACTCGAACGGTGCGCCGGCTGCTGAGAAGACTTTTGTATTTTACAACCCGCCAGTGGTGAACCGCGCGCTGGGGATTCGCAGAAGCTATATCAACGAAAGTTCGCGCGTAGCGCAGGAATTTCTAAAACACGATTTGCAGACGATGGTCTTTGCGAACTCACGGCTGCATACGGAAATTTTGCTGACCTACCTGCAGCAGGCGAATCCACATTTTCCGGGGACGGCCGACACGATTCGCGGCTACCGCGGCGGTTATTTGCCGCACGAGCGGCGCGAGATCGAACGCGGGTTGCGCGAGGGTCGGATCCGCGGCGTGGTTTCGACGAGTGCCCTGGAGTTGGGGATTGACGTAGGTTCACTTGATGCGACGGTGATGGCCGGATATCCGGGAACGATTGCCGCAACGTGGCAGAGGGCAGGGCGTGCGGGAAGACGCAGCGGAAGTTCGTGCGCGGTGATGGTGGCGTCGTCTGCGCCTCTCGATCAATTTATCGTGCAGCATCCCGATTATTTTTTCGGAAATACGCCCGAGCACGCATTCATTCAGCCGGACAATCTGGAAATTTTGATCAATCACTTGAAGTGCGCGGCGTTCGAACTGCCAATTGCGCCAGAAGACCGGTTCGGCGAAGTGGACATGCAGGATTTGTGTGCGCGGCTAGCGGAAGCGGGTTACTTGCATCGCGCGGGCGAGCACTATCACTGGACGCAGCAAGCGTATCCAGCGGACACGGTCAGCTTGCGATCGGTGACGAGCGACAACTTTATCATTATTGATGTGACGGGCCAGCCGGAGGTGATCGGCGAAGTCGATTTTTCAAGTGCGCTGACGACGGTGCATGAGAAGGCCATTTATCTGCACGGCGGCGAGCAATATCACGTGGAGCATTTGGATTTCAAGGAGCGCAAGGCGTACGTGAAGAGAGTAGACGTGGACTACTACACCGACGCGGTGCGGTATACCCAAGTGCGGGTGCTCGAAGTGGCCGACGAAGCGCGAGCGTCGGAGGCACGTCCGGAAAATCCGGCGGCAAAGACGCATGGCGACGTGTTGGTCCGGTCGCAGGTGGTGGGATTCAAGAAGATTAAATTCTTCACGAATGAAAATATCGGCTCGGGAAAATTGGAACTGCCCGAAAACGAGATGCATACGACTTCTTACTGGCTGACTCTCGAACGATCCCTTGTGGAATCGCTGCCGTTTAGCATCAGCGAGCGACAGAGCGGAATGTTCGGATTGCTGCACGCCATGGAGTCCGTGGCAACGCTGTTGTTAATGTGCGACGGGCGCGATTTGGGAGCTGCAATTGGCGAGCGGCCGCCGACAGGAACGGAAGGAGAAGAGTTCTTGCCCGCATCAATGAAAGAGGTATCGATGGAAGATGGGATCAGCGCGACCTCGAAAGAATTCTTTGAGCCAAATTTGTATTTGTTCGACGCGTATCCAGGAGGGATCGGATTTTCGGAGCCATTGTACCGCGCGCACGAATTGCTGCTTGCGAAAACGCGCGAACTCATTGCGGGTTGCGGCTGCGAGTCCGGCTGCCCTTCGTGCGTCGGACCAGCGGGCGATTTGGCCCCGTGCGCCAAAGAGGCGGCGCTGGCGATTTTAGACAGGGTCTGCGGATAGATGGAGAAGCTGGACAGATTTGCGCGATTGGCGGCGCTGCGTCCTGCGCGGGGCGCGGCGCTTTGCGACGACCAGACGTCTCCAGAAGAATCTCCGTCCGCTGGTCTCGACGAGAGTACGCTTACGCAGCTGCTGGGCGCAACGATTCTACGTACCAAGTACGGGAACCATCTGAGCGTTCGTAACTGGTATGCTACTCCGGAATTTCCGGAGTTTCGACCGGCGGCGTTGGACCTGTTGTGCCGAACACCAGATGCGGCGCGAACGAAGAAGTGGCGCGCAGCAGCCGAAGATCCAGAGAAATGGCTGTTTCTGGACTCGGAAACCACGGGACTCGCCGGTGGGACTGGGACGTATGCATTCCTGATCGGAATCGCGTGGTGGGATTCGGGCGGCTTGCAGCTCGAGCAGTTCATGATGCGGGATTTTTCGGAGGAGCACTCAGTGCTGCTGGAGCTTGCCGCAAGAATTGCGGAACGTCCGGTACTGGTGACGTTTAACGGGAAAACATTTGACTGGCCGTTGCTAGAAAGTCGCTACCTGATGACGCGGTGCATACGGGTTCCGGAGCTTGCGGCCCATCTGGACTTGCTGCATCCGGCGCGAGCCGTGTGGAAGCTGCGGCTCGGTTCGGTGCGGTTGGTGGAGCTTGAGCGGCACGTGCTCGACGCACCGCGGCTCGGGTGGCATCGTGAGGATGATGTGCCGTCCTCGTTGATTCCGCAATTTTACTTTGATTATTTGCGAGGGCGATCTGCGTTGCCGTTAGCGGGCGTCGTACGTCACAACGGAATGGACTTGCGTGGGTTGGCGGCGCTCTTCGGAAAGCTCAATTCCCTGCTGGATTTCGAGCAGCAGGAAGAGGCAGAAGGACTGGACTTGTTTGGATTGTCACGATACCTGGAGCGGCGCGGACAGACAGCGAAGGCTGAGTCGGCGTGCGTTGCGGCGCGCAACCGGGGACTGCCGCTTCCATTTGACGGGCAAGCGCAGCGAGGGTTGGCGCGAATGGCCAAGCGCAGGGGAGAACACGCTGCGGCAGCAGCAATTTGGGAAGCACTGCTTGAAGATGCCGAGTGCCGCTTAGCAGCATGCGAGGAGCTAGCCGTCCATCACGAAAGGCGAACGAAGAATTTCAGTAAGGCGCTCGAGTATGCGCATGAAGCCCTGAAGGAACTGCGCGGAAAAAATAATAGATCGAAATATGCGACGACTACAATCGGGCAGCAGCAGCGGATCGAGCGTTTGACGAAGCGTGTAGTCCGGTTGGAGGCTCGGCGTGATGGAATGACGAATCGAGACACCGCGCCACTACTGTTACGGCCCCACCGCGCAGCCGTTGCCGGGGAGTAGGCGCGATGAGTTAGCGCACCGTTGCTTCAACCACGGGTATTGCGTTACTGACTGTTTTCGTTGGCGTGGCGCCCAATTTCTGATCGGGTTCCGGCACCGATCCCAAATCGAGCTGCTTATTTAGCTCCACAAAGACGCTGCGCTCGCCGCCTTCCAGAGCGAGACAGTCGGTAGCCGAGCAGCGCAGAAAAACACCGCCTTCCGGAGTGTCAAAGGAGAAAAAATCCGCTCTGCGAAAGAGATTCGTTCGTTGCTGATGCTTTTTCTCGAGCAATTCGGAGTACTGGCCAAAGAACCTGGCTGCGTATACTTGACTTGAAAAATGAATTCGGGCAACGAGCAGCAGGCGCTTGGATTGCTGGTTTTCGTAAAGCTGGTAGCGATCGCCTTCCCAGGAGGCGGCAAGCGGCTTGGCGCGTTGTTCATCAAGAAACTGTTTCAAGACCTCCAGCCATCCGAATTCGCCCATCAGGTTTTCGTCGATCTTTTTCCATTGCTTCCCAAGGTAACCGTCGATGGCTGGAAGTGTCACGGGCTCCGGAATGTGGCCCGTCTTATAGAGGTTGGGATGCATGATTTGCTGCGTCGATGCAGGAGGGTTCAGGAAAACCTTTCCTACCGCGCTCCAACCCGCAGGCTTCAGCGCGGCTGCCGTAAATGTCATACCGGCGAAATAGGGAAACACAAGGGTGTCCTTTATGAAGGGCGGCGCCTTTTGCAGTGACGGCGAACTGCTCAGATCGCCCGTCAGAATGGAAGGATCGAACTCAGGCATATTGTTCAAGGATTTTCCAGTGCCCCGAAGAAGATAGTCCACCATGGCTGCCATGGCACTGCCTTCGAGGAAGGCCTCACGCGCCAGCTCGGCGTCGTCGTTCGGACGCGCCGCTTTTAGCCACGACTCGATCTGAAAATGCTGGTCTTGCAGCGCGTGTGTGAGCTCGTGGGCCATAACCATGCGCTGATCTTCAAGCGGTATCCAGTTGGCGATATAAAATTCATGTGCCTTCGGGTCGTAGAGGCCGGCAATCTGCTCAGTAAGCAGATCGACCATGAAGGAGTCCACGTCGAAATTCTTCGGCAGCAGGCCAAAGGCTTCGGCAGCTCTGGCGTCGGCATAGCGTTGCGCGACATCCTTGTCCTCGTTCATCTGGCGGATAACGTACGCGCGAATCTCCTCGCGAGAGCGAAGGGTCTTCTTCAGTGGCGTGCGGAGTGACAATCCTGTGATTTCGCTCATGTCATGCAAAACTTCGTCCGCTGCTTGGGCGAAATCGGCCGGGGAGGAGGGCCCGGCGGGGGGAGCAACCGGCACGGAAGGCTGTTGAGCCGATAGACCCGGAAGGACAAGGAAGAGGATCGACAGAGCAAGGCGTTCCAAAATGGAACAGCAACGTGGAAGGCCGGACCAATTTATTTTCATTTTTTGAGAATAGCAGATTCTGTCGATCCGATAGCGAGACCAAAATGGCACGACAGACGGTCGAGCGGATCGGAACCTGGAAATCGGTGAAGTCGATTATTTTGTTCTGAAGTCTTAACAGGATGGTAATTGGAGTGTAGTCTGAGTGCACCGCAACCTCCACCGCGCCAGGGGGGTCCATGCTACCAGGATTGCGATTACGGCAAGTTCGCGAAAGGCTTGGGCTGACCTACCGTGATGTTGAGTCGGCCAGTTATGAACTCGCGTCCCGACGTGGGAGTTCCGATTTCATTTTGCACATCAGCCGCTTGGCCGACATCGAAAATCGCAACGTCGTGCCCGGCTTGCATAAATTTTATACGCTAGCCGTGATCTACCACTTGAATCCTCTCGAGCTCTTCGCATGGTTCGATATCCCGATCGAGGAGTGCTTCGAGGACGGAATCAATTTTCAGGTCCCGCGAACACACCTGGCCGCGCCACCAAGCGCGCTTCGAGTCCCGCTGCGATTTGATCCGGCATTCGACCCGCGACGCACGGATTTCCTTTCAAGGATGGTGGAGAGATGGGGACACTTTGAAGGAGCGTTGACGACGGCGAGCGCGCGCCACTGTTACGGTTATGTGGGCTTGTCAGACCGGCGGATGGTGCCTCTGTTGCGCCCTGGGAGCTTGATACTCGTCGACACAGCCATGCGGCATATCGAGAATGAAGCCTGGACTTGCGAACACGATCGCCCTATGTATCTTGTTGACGTTAGAGATGGTTATCGGTGCGGATGGTTCCACCAGGTCCCAGGCAGGCTGCTGATGCAACCCCACCCCTTATCGAGGTGCGCGCCCGAATCCTGGACTTTACCGGGCGAAGCAGAAGTCGTTGGAAAAGTGATCGGCGTGGTCACGCGCTTGAACGAGCCCTGGAACACTCCGCTTCAAGAATTTCAAGTAGAGCGCGTAAGTTCGAAAAGAAAAGTTCCTTGAGATAGTCCGGCGCATTTCCCGGCGGGAGAATACGATAGGACTCCAACTGACGCCAGTGCGAAACTGTCGATTTGAACGACCCTGGCATTCCCCGAAGACACTCACGCAGATCATCAGCCTGAACGGATAGCGGCGTTTCCAGAATCTTCTGAAAAATTTCGTGATGACAGCATTCGAGTGACTCCTGAATTGCGTCTTGCGGGTACAGCGCCGCAAGGCCGGCATGCTCGTATGTGCCGGAGGATAGATCACGCAGGGAGGTGATGTAGATCAGACGCCCGAAAGTATTGGGAATGGCCGCCAACGTGGTGGCTGTGAAGTCACGGACGACCGATTTGTTCCTGAGGATCTGATCATCCATAAATCACGGCGAACTGTTCCGCAATCGGAACGTTTTACGCCAAGAAAGTCGCTTTTGCAAGGAAACGCAAAGGATCGCACCTGGAGGTGTTATCCATGCGTTTCAAAAAAATTGCCCTGGCTTCATGTTTTTCACTGCTCGTTGGGACCATCGTAGTTCCGGTTAGCTCTTCAGTCAATCGCGACACAAAAACAGACAGCACGATACGGATGCAACTGGCAGATGGGATGCCGTTGCCTCCCCCACACAAAGAAGTGCTGTTAGCGGACGGAATGCCGTTGCCTCCCCCACACGAAGCGGTGCTGTCAGCAGACGGAATGCCGCTGCCTCCACCACATGGGAGCAAAGCCACCGCGAACGCATGAGAACGCTCTAATCTATTTGCCGCGATGGTTCCTGCAGCTTCGACCGATTGCTACAGGACACGAAGCATGTTTAGTGATTTTATTGAACTCATAACATGCTAAGATACGCCCGTGTTAGCTGAGCTGCCAACATTCACTCTCGGACTATGGGGGTTGGCAACCCTGTTGACTCTCCTGCTGCTCGGACGTATGGTCGCCTTCGAGCAATACCACGAATTCCCCTTGTTCTGCACATACCTGACGGTAAATCTTCTGCAAACTGCAGTTGGAGTGCTTCTCTACCAGGGATACGGATTTACATCATCTTTCAGCTACCAGATCGCGTGGACGACGCAAGCGTTCGTTGTAGTGGCTCGGGCACTTGCGGCCGCCGAGGTTTGTTATCTGGTTCTCGGGAAGTACAAAGGTGTGTGGGCGCTGGCCACGCGCATCTTAACTTTTTGCGGCCTGCTAGTGCTGGGCCTGGCGTTATATTTCGGAAGAAACGGTTATACGGTTGGAATTGCCACTCTGGAAATTGGATTGGAAGCATGCATCGCGACGTGGGTCGCTGGACTCTTTTTGTTTGCGCGTTATTACAACGTTCGAGTTTTGCCCGTGACGGGATTACTGGGGTTGGGGATGGGATTGCTCTCCTGCTTCAAAATTCTAAATGATCTGGTGTTTGAACGGTTCGCAAGACGCTTCGGAGATGCGTGGAATTATGCTTCGCTGGGCGCGTTTGCAGGAATTCTGTTGATGTGGATCTGGGCACTCCGAAAGTCGAGTGTGGAGACAGTCCCGGAGCCGAAGCTGCGACCCTCAATGGTGTATGCCAGTTTGATTCCCCAGGTAAACCGGCAGCTCGCGGAGTTGAACGAACAGCTGACGCAGCTATGGAAACTGGAGTCGCCGAAATCATGAGCCCCGGATTCTTCATCATCGCAGTCATCTCGGCGCTCGGTCTGGCGGGTTTGCTCTTCTGGGGACTGAGGGGAGCAAGCCACCGGCAGACCACTGAGCCAGCTTTGGCGGCGTTTGAAAACGCGCCGCGCCACCTCCGAAATATGGCGCAAATTCGCCAGGCCATGGACATCATAGACCTGCAGTATGCCGCACAGAAGGGCGGTCAACGCTTGGCCGACAGGCTTCGTCGCGAACGTAGGCAGGTGACGCTGCTATACCTTGCCGCCATCCGGCGCGATTTTGAGCAATCGTTACGTGTGGCACGTATTGTCGCTGTCCTGTCTCCCGAAGTATCAGGTTCGCACGAATACGAAAGGCTGCGGCTCTCTGTGCTTTTCCGCATGCGCTTTTACGTGATAAAGATTCGCTTGCATATGGGTACTGTCGCACAACCACAAATCCTTACACTGGGACAGATGGTGACATCACTGGCGATGCAAATGGAAGAGGCGATGGCTCGCCTGGGTGAGAGAGCGGCACTTGCGGCGGAATTAGCCCTTCAATCGGAACGGTAACAATCCCAGAGTTCGCGTTTGCGCCGCGAGAAAAGACCTGGTCTTACTTCGAAATAGTGCCGGCCACGGGAACCATCGATTCACCGTTTTGAGAGTCATGGGTTGCGGCAATGGCCATGCAAGGAAGTTCTATCGTGAAGCAAGCGCCGCGTGGCGGAACATTGCAGACCCGAATCTGTCCGCCGTGCTCCGAGATAATCCCGTAACAAATGCTTAGGCCGAGGCCAGTGCCTTTCCCTACCGGTTTGGTCGTATAAAACGGATCGAAGACCTTTGATGGGTCCTTTACGCCGGGCCCGCTGTCCACAAACTCGACGACAAATTTATCGGCTTCCCTGGCTGTCCGCACCCACAAATCTCCCTGTGCGCAGCCCTCAAGTATTGCATCGACGGCATTGTTCACGAGATTCAGAAAAACCTGCTGCAATTGGTGAGGGTCGGCAGCAGCGAGCGGCAGGTCGTCAGCCAAATCCAGGTGCAGCCGAATGTTGCTCATACGCAGGTCGTAATCGCGCAAGGCAAGCGTGTCTTCCAAGACCTGATTCAAACGGACGGGGACACGCTCCGGCTTATGTTGCCGTGCAAAACTCAAAAGATTCTGCACGATGCGGTGTGTCCGCTGCGCCTGCTTGTAGAGTTTTTCGCTGTATTCGAGGCCCTGCTGGCCCACCTGCCCGCACGAGGTCAGCAGTTGGCTATAACCGAGAATTGCGGTAAGCGGATTGTTCAGCTCATGCGCGACGCCAGAAATCAACTGGCCCACGGCAGCCATTTTTTCGCTGTGCAGCAATTGCTCTTGCGTGCGGCGAAGATCGTCATAGGCCTGGCGGGTCTGGTCATACAGTAATGTTCTTTCGATCGCGCTCGAAATCTGGCTGCCAACCGCGTTCAGCAAATTGACGTCGGCCGAAGAAAAATCCCGCTGCGATCGGCTTCCGACCACGAGACCGCCGATGACTTTATCTTTCGACCACAGAATAACCACATAGGAAGCGACGATCTGTTCCTGGCGTTGAACATCCTTGAACATCTGCGGAAGCGGCAGTCCGTGAGTCGAAAGAAACGTGGCATGCACGGCTTTGATGTGTTGAAGAAGTTCGGGCTGCACTTTAGTTGGCGGGAAATGGCGCGTGAATTCGGAACGGTGTCCCACAGCCGCGACCCTGCGCAAAATCTCATTGGTCGAATCGAAAAGATAGAGTGAAGAAGCGTCCAGGCTAAACAGCTCGGATAACTGCCGTAGAGTGCGGTGCAAGGAATCGCTCAAATCCAGGGATTCAGTGAGTGTGTTCGCGATGGAATTAAGCACCATTAACTCGCGATTTCGACGGCGGATTTCATGCTCAGCGCGTTTTCGCTCCGTGATATCCAAGAGGAATCCTTGGTAAGCGGTAACGTTCCCGGAAGTGTCGCGGACCGCGTTCGAGGATTCCGTCACCGTGCGAATTTCGCCGTCCTTTCGCAGGATATCGAATTCGAAGTCCGAGACGGACCCATGATCGAAGAGCAATTTCTTAAGCCGCTCGCGGTCCGCCGGGTTTGCGTAAAGGGCCCCCGTATCGCTTTTCACCAGCTCTTCGCGTGTGGAATAGCCAGCAATGCGCAAGAAAGCGTCATTGAAGTCCAGAAAGTGTCCTTGCGGAGTGGTGATGAACACGCCTTCCTGAACGTTCGAAACAAGTGTGCGGTATTTTTCTTCCGCCCGTTTGCGATCCGAAATGTCCTTCAAGACGTGCACGGTGCCCATCTGGCGGCCGGCAGGATCTGCGAACACCGAGTTCGACGCCAGGAAATAGCCGGGC
>Ga0137386_10003503_pt1 | contig 10265 bp, 8 predicted proteins | sample SagtaG_4_FD_104910 | JGI IMG/M metagenome (GOLD analysis project Ga0137386, IMG submission 104910) | Vadose zone soil microbial communities from Sagehorn Ranch, Mendocino, California, USA - Sage2_R_100_16 metaG | ecosystem: Environmental > Terrestrial > Soil > Vadose zone | place: USA... | reverse complement strand
CCGTCGCCACCACCACCACCACCACCACCGCCGCCGCCGTCGGCCAGCGCCAGCGCAGGCAGGAGCAGGACTGCCACGAAGATCCATGCGATACGTCGCCAGGGTGCCGTCATGACCGCCTCCGTTGCAACGTGTGGGGCCCCGCGCCGGCTATCAAACGTGCGAAGATCGTCTCGCGTTCCATGCCGCCCGCACGCGTCCGCATCATATCGGCTCCGCCCGGCGAGGCGCCCGCGGACATCCGGCGCGCCTGGGTCGGCCTGACCCTGCCCATCGTCGGCCGCGGCCCGATGACGGGCTTCGGCTCCGGCGTGCTGACCGGCCCGAAGAGCATCCTCGAGCTCCTGTGGCGCCTCGTCACCTTCCGCATGCAGGTGCACGAGGGCTACGCGGTGGACGTCGCCACCGCCATCGACATCCTGGCGAAGGCGCGGCCCGACGCCGCCGCCTGGTGGCGTCACGCCGCGCCGCATCTCTTTCGACGTGGTCACCGCTTCGTCTTCGCCCGCGACTGCTGTCAGCCCGTGGAAGAGCCCTAATCCACCCGAAAGACGCAGTCCGAGGTCAGCCGCTTCACGCTCGTCTGGCCACAGAGGGCCATGTCTCGCCGCAGCTCGTCGCGCAGGATGTCGAGCGAATTGTGCACGCCCTCGGCGCCGCCGACGGCGAGACCCCAGAGCACGGTGCGCCCGACGGCCACCACGCGCGCGCCCCACGCCAGCCCCTTGAGCACGGCGGTGCCGCGGCTGAAGCCGCCGTCGATGATGACCTCGGCGCGGTCCCCGACGGCGTCGGCGATGGCGGGCAGCGCGTCGATGGACGCCTGGGTGCTGTCGAGCTGGCGGCCGCCGTGATTGGAGACCCAGACGATCTTCACGCCCATGTCGACGGCGCGCTTGGCGTCGCGCGCGGTCATGACCCCCTTGAGGCCGATCGGGAGCCGCGTCGTCTTTTGTAGAAACTCGACGTCGCTCCACGTGAGCCGCGTCGGATAGTTGGCGTCGGGCCCACGCGGGTTCGGCGCCTTCTTCATCGCCTCGCGCGGACTCCAGCGCGCGAGGATGTCACGCTCGCGCCGGCTGTACACCTGCACGTCGACGGTCAGGCAGACGGAGAGGTAGCCGGACGCCTCCACCCGTGCGAGCAGGTCCGCCACCCACGCACGATCGCCGTGATGGTAGAGCTGGAACATCTTCGGGCCCTTGCTGGCCGCGGCCACCGCCTCCACGGACCAGCCGCTGGCGCCCGACAGGAACTGCAGCGTGTCGGCGCGCTCGGCGCCGCGGCCCATCTCGACGTCGCCCTCGTCGTGGAACAGCACGAGCCCGCCCATCGGCGCGATGACCACCGGCCACGACAGCGGCACGCCGCAGAGCGACGTCGTCGTGTCGATCTCGCGCGCGTCCACCAGGATGTCCTGGCGGATGGCGAGCCGGTCGAGCGCCCGGCGGTTGCGGTGCTTGGTCAACTCGGTCTCCGAAGCGCCGTCGCCGAAGTTCCACACCTCGAGCGGCAAGATCTTGCGGGCCTCGCGGCGAATCTCGGGCTGGGTCACGAAGCGAAAGCTCACGGTCGGTCTCCTCCTCCTCGCCGGGCCGCCACGTGGCGCTCCAGCTCGTCGAGCGTGCGCGGCCAGTCCTGCTTGAGCAGGCGCGAGAGCCCGCGATCGGCGAGCAGCCGGTCGCCGGTCTGGCAGCGCGGGCAGTAGTTGGTCTCGTTCTCCGCGTACACGATACGCTGCACGGGCGCGCCGCAGTCGGGACACGGCTGGCGGAAGCGGCCGTGCACGGCCATGGCGGGGCGGAACGCCGTCACGCCCTCGGGGAACTCGCCGCCGGCCTCGCGGCGCAGGCGCTCGATCCAGTCGGCGAGCGTCGCGCGCGTGGCCTCGTAGAGGCGCTTCGTCTCGTCGTCGGAGAGCGCGCGCGTCAGCTTCACCGGCGACAGCCGCGCTCGATGCAGGATCTCGTCGCCGTACGCGTTGCCGATGCCGGAGAAGATCGTCGGGTCGGTGAGCGCGCGCTTGAGCGTGTGGCTCTCGGTCGTGAGCGCCGCGCGGAACTCCTCGAGGCTCGCCGTCAGCGGCTCGAGGCCGCCGGGGTCGTGCTCGGCCAGCGCGTCCGCGCCCCGCACGAGGTGGATGGCCGCGCGCTTCTTCGTCCCCGCCTCGGTCATGACGAGCGTGCCCGTGCTGAAGTCGAAGGCCGCCACGCCGATCTTGCCCGGCGGCCGCGCCCCCGCCGCCTTCCAGTGCAGGCGTCCCGCGATCATCAGGTGGATGACGACGAAGCGCTCGTCCGGGAGCGCGAGCACGATCCGCTTGCCGAGCCGGCTCACGCCGGTCACCGCGCGGCCGACGACGTCGGAGAGCGGCGGATCGACGGAGCGCAAGACGAAGGGGTTCACCAGGCGGAGGCGCTCGAGCCGCGCGCCGACCACGCGCTCGCGCAGCGCCTCGACGTAGACGGTCACGTCCGGCAGCTCAGGCATCCTATTGCACTGGCCGCACGAGCGCGTAGACCACCCGGTCGATCGTCTCGCCGTCCTTGGTGACGTTCTTGCGGTGGCGCGCCTCCAGCGTGAAGCCGGCCTTCTCGAGCACGCGCATCGAGGCGGGGTTCCATTCGAAGACGCCGGCCTGCAGGCGGCAGAGGTCGAAGGTCATGAACGCGTACTCGGTTATCGCGCGCAGCGCCTCGGTGGCGATGCCGCGGCCCCAGTACGGCTCGCCGAGCCAGTAGCCGATCTCCGCCGAGCGGTAGAACACGTCCCGTCCGAGCTCGACGCCGATGCCGCCGACGGCCTCGCCGTCCACCGTGATGGCGAAGTCCGTCACCGGCGACTGGGCGCTCGCGCGGCCGATCCAGTCGTCCGCGTCGGCGGTCGTGTACGGATGAGGCAGCCGCGACAGGTTGCGCCACACGCGGCGGTTGTTCGCGTTGCGGACGAGCGAGGCCTCGTCGCCCACGCGCCACGGCCGCAGCGTACACCGGGTCAATTTCAATTCCATGATGAGCCGGCATTTTCTCACGGTTCCGGGCCGGGGCCGACGGCGGCGCGGGCGGAGGTACAATCGGGGCCCTATGCGCCCGGCGCCCCCCATCGCGAAGCGCGTGCCGAAGACCGACGTGGTGCACGGCGAGCGCCGCGAGGACGAATACTCCTGGCTACGCGACAAGAACAGCCCCGAGGTCACCGCCTACCTCGAGGCCGAGAACGCGTACACCGACACCGTCATGAAGGGCTCGGAGGCGTTCCAGGACGCGCTCTACAAGGAGATGCTCGCGCGCATCAAGGAAGACGACTCGACCGTCCCCTACCGGCGCGGCGCGTACGTCTACTACTCGCGCACGGAGACGGGCAAGCAGTACCCGATCCACTGCCGGCGGCGCGACGTGCCGGGCGCGCCGGAAGAGATCACGCTCGACCTCAACCGGATGGCGGAGGGCCACGCCTTCCTCTCGCTCGGCGTCTACACCGTGAGCGACGACGGGCGGCTGCTCGCGTACTCCGTCGACTTCACCGGCTTCCGCGACTACACGCTGCACGTGAAGGATCTCGAGAGCGGCGCCCTGCTCCCCGATCGCGTCGAGAAAGTGTCGTCGGCGGCCTGGAGCGCCGACAACTCGATCCTCTTCTACGTGACCGAGGACGAGGCCAAGCGCCCGTACCGGCTCTGGCGGCATCGCCTCGGCGCCGCCGATGACGATCTCCTGCTCGAGGAGACGGACGAGCTGTTCCGGCTGGGCGTCTTCCGCTCGCGCAGCCGCAAGGTCGTCTTTGCCGCCGCCCGCTCGTTCACCTCCGGCGAGTATCGCTGGCTGCCCGCCGCCGAGCCGTTCGGCGAGTGGCGGATGATCCTGCCGCGCGAGAAGGACCACGAGTACGACGTCGACCACGGACTCGACGCGAGCGGCGAGCGGTTCTGGATCCGCACCAACGGCGGCGGGCGGCGCAACTTCCGGCTGGTGACGGCGCCGATGGACGACGCGCGTGGCGAGCGCTGGACGGAGGTGCTCGCGCACCGCGAGGAGGTGATGCTCGAGGACTTCGACGTCTTCGCGCGCCATGTGGTGGTCCACGAGCGGGAGGACGGCCTGATCCGCCTGCGCGTCCTGCGGCCGGCCGACGGCGCCTCGCACCACGTCGAGTTCCCCGAGCCGACGTACGAAGTCGACGAGGAGGCCAACGCCGAGTTCGACAGCGACCGCTACCGCTTCCGCTACCAGTCGCTCGTCACGCCGGCCTCCGTCTTCGACTACGACATGGAGGGCCGCACCCTCGCCCTGCTGAAGCGCACCGAGGTGCTGGGCGGATTCGATCCGACGAAGTACCGCAGCGAGCGGATCCACGCGACGGCGCCCGACGGGACGCGGGTGGCGATCTCCCTCGTGACCCGGGCGGACGCGCCGCGCGACGGCTCGAGCCCGATGCTGCTGGCCGGCTACGGCGCCTACGGTCTGCCCTACCCGGTGAACTTCTCGTCGAGCCGCCTGAGCCTGCTGGACCGCGGCGTCTCGGTCGCCCTCGCGCACGTGCGCGGCGGCGGCGAGGGCGGCAAGCGCTGGCACGACGCGGGCCGCATGCTCGCCAAGCCGAACACGTTCACCGACTTCGTGGCCGCCGCCGACCACCTCGTCGCGCAGGGCTACACCGCGCGCGACCGGCTGGTGATCGAGGGCGGCAGCGCGGGCGGCCTGCTCATCGGCGCCGTGCTCAACCGGCGTCCCGACCTCTGCGCGGCGGCCGTGCTGCGCGTGCCCTTCGTGGACGTGATCAACACGATGCTGGACGAGTCGCTGCCGCTCACCGTCGGCGAGTTCGAGGAGTGGGGCAACCCGAAAGACCGCGCGTATTACGACGTGATGAAGACCTACGATCCCTACGCGAACCTCGACGGGCGGCGCTATCCCGCGCTGCTCGTTCGCACGTCGCTCAACGACAGCCAGGTGATGTACTGGGAGCCCGCCAAGTACGTGGCGCGGCTGCGCGCACGGTCGCCCGAGACGTCCGTGCTCTTCAAGATCAACATGGCGGCGGGCCACGGCGGCGCCTCGGGCCGTTACGATTACCTGCGCGAGATCGCCTTCGACTACGCCTGGATCCTGGGTCGCCTCGGAAGGGCCGCGTGAAGATCGCGCGCCTCGAGCACCTGCACGCCGACGCCGGCAAGGGCGCGCTCGACTTCCTCAAGCTCACCACCGATGACGGCGTCGTCGGCTGGAGCGAGTACAACGAGACCTTCGGCGGCGTCGGCGTCAGCGCGGCCATCGACGGCCTGGCGCCGCTGGTGGTCGGCAAGGATCCGCGCGCCCGCGAGGCCATCGTCACCACGCTCTACGCCGTGCGCCGGCAGGCGCCGGGCGGCGTGATCCAGCAGGCCATCGCCGCCATCGAGAACGCGCTGCTCGACGCGCAGGCGCGGGCGCTCGGCATTCCCGTGTACGAGCTGCTCGGGGGGCCCCAGCGCCAGCGGCTGCGGCTCTACTGGTCGCACTGCGGCTACTTCCGCCTGTTCGCCTCGCAGCAGATGCAGATCCCGCCGCTGCGCGGGCTGCACGACATCGTCGCCCAGGGCAAGGAAGTCGTGGCCAGGGGGTTCACGGCGCTCAAGACCAACATCTTCCTGTTCGACGCGGGCGCCCCGCACGCGCACATGCCCGGCTTCGCGCGCGCCGACTCCGAGGTGCCCGGGCTCAACGCCGAGCGCCGGATCATCGGCGCGCTGCGCGACCAGCTGGCGGCGTTCCGCGAGGGCGCCGGCCGCGACGTGGACATCCTGGTGGACCTCAACTTCAACTTCCGCACGGAGGGCTTCGTGAAGGTCGCGCGCGCCATGGAGCCGTTCGACCTCTTCTGGGTGGAGATCGACTCCTTCGACCCGGCCGCGCTGCACGACGTCCGCTCGCGCATCGACATCCCGCTGGCCTCGCTCGAGAGCCAGTACACGCGGCGCGGCTACCGCGAGTTCTTCGAGCGGCAGTCGGTGGACGTGGCCATCGTGGACGCGCCCTGGAACGGCGTCGCGGAGTCGCTGAAGATCGCGGCGCTGGCCGACACCTACGAGGTCAACATCGCGCCGCACAACTTCTACGGCCACCTGGCCACCATGATGAACGCGCACTTCTGCGCGCTGGCGCCGAACTTCCGCATCATGGAGATCGACGTGGACGCCGTCCCGTGGATCGACGAGCTCTACACGGTGCCCCCCACCATCGAGGACGGCCACCTGGTCCTGCCCACGGGCCCCGGCTGGGGCACCGAGGTCAACGAGGCGGGCGTCCGCAAGCATCCCGCGAGGAGACCGGCATGAAGATCGAACGAGTCGAGCACCTGCACGCCGACGCCGGCGACCGCAACTTCGACTTCCTCAAGGTCGTCACGGACGACGGCGTGGTCGGCTGGAGCGAGTACAACGAGACGTTCGGCGGTCTCGGCGTCTCCGCGGTGATCGACGGGCTGGTCCCGCTCGTCATCGGCAAGGACCCGCGCGCGTGGGAGGCGATCGTCACCCAGCTCTACGCGGTGCGGCGCCAGGCGGCGGGCGGCGTCGTCCAGCAGGCGATCGCGGCCATCGAGAACGCGCTGCTCGACGTCAAGGCGCGCGCGCTCGGCGTGCCTGTCTACGCGCTCTTCGGCGGACCCGTGCGCGAGCGCGTGCGCGTCTACTGGTCGCACTGCGGCACCTACCGGCTCGCACGGTGGCAGGCCATGCAGATCCCCCGCCTCAAGACGCTGCAGGACGTCGTGAACCTCGGCAAGGAGGTGCGCGAGAAGGGCTGGACGGCGCTCAAGACCAACCCGATGATCCTCGATGTCGACGAGCCGTACCAGCACGCGCCGGGCTTCGCGCGGCGCAGCCGCGACTTCCCCGAGCTGAACGCGGACCGCCACGTCCTCAGGAACGTCCGCGACCAGCTCGCCGCGTTCCGCGAGGGCGCGGGCAAGGACATGGACATCCTGGTGGACCTGAACTTCAACTTCAAGACCGAGGGCTTCATCAAGATGGCGCGCGCGATGGCGCCGTTCGACCTCTTCTGGGTCGAGATCGACACGCGCGACCCGAAGGCGCTGCACTACATCCGCTCGCGCGTCGACATCCCCGTCGCCTCGTGCGAGTGCCTCTTCGGCCGCCGCGACTACCGGCCGTACTTCGAGCACCAGTCCGTCGACGTCGCCATCGTCGACACGCCCTGGAACGGCGTGGGCGAGTCGGTGAAGATCGCCAACATGGCCGACACGTACGAGGTCAACGTGGCGCCGCACAACTTCTACGGCTGGCTGTCGACGTGCATGAACGCCCACTTCTGCGCGATCGTACCCAATCTGCGGATCATGGAGATCGATCCCGACGTGGTGCCGTGGTACGACGAGCTGGTGACGACGGTCCCGAAGATCGAGAACGGCCATCTCGTGCTGCCCACGGGAGCTGGCTGGGGCACCGAGGTCAACGAGGCGGCGGTGAAGGCGCATCCGCCGAAGAGGCGCTGATGGCTGCCGAGATTCTGCACCGTATCGTCGACACGAACGGCATCCGCATGCACGTGGCGGAGGCCGGAGAGGGCCCGCCGGTCGTGATGTGCCACGGATTCCCGGAGTCCTGGTACTCATGGCGTCGCCAGCTCGTCGCGCTGGCGGAGGCCGGCTACCACGCCGTCGCGCCGGACATGCGCGGCTAGGGCAAGAGCGACCAGCCGGAGCCGATCGCGGACTACACGCTGCTGCACCTCGTCGGCGACCTCGTGGGCTTGCTCGACGCGCTCGGCGAATCGACGGCGGTGATCGCCGGGCACGACTGGGGCGCGCCCGTCGCCTGGCACGCGGCACTGCTGCGGCCCGATCGGTTCCGGGCCGTGATCGGCCTGAGCGTGCCGTTCATCCCGCGCCGGGCGACGCGCCCGACCACCACGATGCCACGCACCGACGACGCGATCTTCTACCAGCTCTACTTCCAGGAGCCCGGCGTCGCGGAGGCCGAGCTGGGACGCGACCCGCGCGAGACCATCCGGCGGCTGCTCTACTACGGCTCGGGCGACGCTCGCCGGGACCCCGTGGCGCCGGGCTCGGGCGACGTCGGCATGGTCCCGCGCGGCGGGGGCTTTCTCGGCGGCCGCAAGGCGCCGGAGACGCTGCCCGCGTGGCTCACGGACACCGACGTCGACTTCTACGCCGGTGAGTTCGCGCGCGCCGGCTTCCGCGGCGGGCTGAACTGGTATCGCAACATCGACCGCAACTGGGAGCTGCAGGCGCCATGGATGGGCGCCAGGGTCACCGTCCCCGCGCTGTACGTGACCGGGGATCGCGATCTCGTCCGAGGCTTCCGCGGCATGGACCGGCTCCTGCCCGCGCTCAAGCACTTCGTTCCGGATCTACGAGGCACGATCGTTCTCCAGGGCTGTGGCCACTGGACGCAGCAGGAGCGGCCGGCCGAGGTCAACGCGGCCATGCTGCGATTCCTCGCGGAGGTGAAGTGATGGCCGTCACCGGCTTCGAGATCACGCTGCGCCGTCCGCTGGCCGGTGGCGCGCCGTTCGGCGACGTGGGTCCCTACGAGGAGCTGAAGGGCCGGCTGCGCTACGCGATCGATCCGAGTCACGCCGCCAACCGCGGCGTCACCGATGTCGCGCTGGCGCCGAGGAACGCCGCCGGGCTCGTCGAGTTTTCCGCCGACCTCTCGCTGCTCGTCCCCGTGGACCGCGCGCGGGCGAGCGGCCGCGCGCTGATCGACGTCGTGAATCGCGGCAACACGGTGAGCGTTCCCAACTTCAATCACGCGACGCGCCCGGCCTTCACGGCCGGCTCCGATCCGAACCCGCCGATCGACGTCGGCGATGGATTCCTGATGCGCCGCGGCTACGTCGTCGCCTCGTGCGGCTGGCAGTTCGATCTGCCCGACGTGCCGGGCCTGATCCGGCTCCACGGCGTGGAGGCGCGCGAGCAGGGCCAGCCGCTGCGCGGTCGCGTGTACGTGCAGCTGCAGGCGCCGGAGGACGTCGCTGACTTCCTGCTCTCCGACCGCGCTCACCACGCGTACGCCGCCGCCGATCTCGACGAGCGGGACGCCGTGCTGACCGTGCGCGACATGCCCGACGCCGAGCCGGAGGTGATTCCGCGCGGGAAGTGGAAGTTCGCGCGCGCCGACAACGGCCGCGCGACGCCGGATCCCCGCCACGTGTGGCTGGAGGGTGGCTTCACGAAAGGCCGGCTCTACCACGTCGCCTACACCGCCACCGGCGCCCAGGTGGTCGGCCTCGGACCGGTCGCGCTGCGCGACTGCGCCGCGTGGCTCAAGAGCGGCGAGGCGCCGGTGCACGTGCGCCGGGCCTACGCGTACGGACGCTCGCAGACGGGCCGCCTGCTGCGCACGCTGGTCCATTACGGTCTCAACGACGACGAGCGCGGAGACGAGGCATTCGACGGCGTCATCGCCAACGTCGCGGGCGCGATGCGCGGCGAGTTCAACCAGCGCTTCGGCCAGAACAGCAAGGACCGGCCGTGGACGATGTGCCACCTGGAGCCGTTCCGGGTCGAGCCGCGCGGCCGGCTGAGGGTGATGTACACGAACACCTCGGCCGAATACCATCGCGGCGACGCGTCGCTGGTCCACACCGACCCCGATGGCGCGCGCGACCTCGAGCACGGTCCGAGCGTGCGCGTCTACCACTTCGCGGGCACGGAGCACGGGACCGGCGTGTGGCCGCCGACGGACACGCAGCCCGCGCCGGCCGATCCGCACGGCTGGGTCGACCGCTCGCAGAACCTGCGCGGCGTCGTGAACTACGGCCGCCTGCTGCGCGCGTGCCTGATCAATCTCGACCGCTGGGTGACCGACGGCATCGCGCCGCCGCCGAGCCGCCATCCGCGCGTCGCCGACGGCACGGCGGTGGCGCCGGAGACGCTGGCCAAGACGTTCGACGCGATTCCCGGCGCGCGCTACCCGCGCCGCCACGCCCGCCCGCTGCGCCAGGACTACGGCGCCGACGCCGAGATGCGGCGGATCACGGTGGCGCCGCCGAAATCGGGCGCGCCCTATGGCACGCGCGTGTCGGCCGTGGATAGCGACGGCAACGAGGTCGGCGGCATCGTCCTGCCCGAGCTGGCCGTCCCGCTCGCGACCCACACGGGCTGGAACCTGCGCCACGCCGACATCGGCGGCGTCGAGCAACTGCTCGTCTTCGCCGGCGCCACGCTGCCCTTCGCGAAGACGCGCCGCGAGCGCGCGGCCTCCGGCGATCCGCGCCCGGCCATCGCCGAGCGCTATGGGT
>Ga0137386_10003497_pt1 | contig 10272 bp, 8 predicted proteins | sample SagtaG_4_FD_104910 | JGI IMG/M metagenome (GOLD analysis project Ga0137386, IMG submission 104910) | Vadose zone soil microbial communities from Sagehorn Ranch, Mendocino, California, USA - Sage2_R_100_16 metaG | ecosystem: Environmental > Terrestrial > Soil > Vadose zone | place: USA... | reverse complement strand
GCACAACGCGTGCAAGCACCCGTAGAGCCAGTAGCTGCGAAAGCCATCATGCAGGCTTCTGCCTTGAAACTGCGGCAGGATGCCGATGGCGTCCAGGGCTTCTTTGCCGCGTTTGGGATGGACCGCATAGTGGGTCAGCGTGGCGGTGGCACTGACGTGTGTCCACCAGCGCTGGCCCGCCACATACAGGCTGCTTTCATCCTGATGGAGCACGTCGGCCCCGATCAACGCCTCTTTGATCTGCTGCTCCACCGGTTCAAGCAGCGTGGCGGCCCGCTGCATCTGGGTGATGATTGTGGCCTCCGAGATGGAGAGGCCCAGCAGATCAAAGAGCACTTCGCCAGCCCGTCCCAGAGGGAGCAGATGCTGCACCACCAGCAGGCTCGCTGCCGTGGCCACGCTGCTTCCGTATTGCATGTGGGCTCGCACCTCCTCGGGGAAGGCCGCTGCGTTCACCTCTCCGCACTGCGGGCAGCATTTCTGTTCGGCTTGATGCTCGATCACCACATGGCGCGGGCTTCGCAGTTCAATGATCTGACGCGCTTCGACCCGCTGAGGCTCGACCGCCGAGAGCTCCGCCTGGCAATGGGAGCAAGAAGAGACGGCATGGCGAATGATCTCATCTGGACAGCGACACCACTGGATGGTTTCCCCTGGATGTTCGGGTTGGCCTCCTGGCTTCTTGCCGCTGCTTCTGCGCAAGCTTCGCGCTTTCTTCTGGCGCACAAAGCGATCCGAGGAGGGCGGCAGATGACTGTTATGACTGTCTTTGGCCAGTCGGCTCGTCAACTGCTTGACTTGGTCTTTGAGCTGTTCGACCTGCTCTTTCAGCGGCAGCAGTTCTGCCACCTGGGCTTTAAGAGCGGCGTTTTCTTCTCGCAGCGCTTGCAATTCTTCTTCTTGAGTCATAGTCCTACTCTACCTGGTTTTCACTGCTTTGGCAAGTCTCTAGCCGTCCCGAATAGTTACCATTGCGCTCACAAATCAATAACGGTCTCTCCTTTTTCTTCATCGGCAGTGAGCGACTTCCCACGATTATAAAGGAGCAGGCTGAGCGGCTCAATCAGGTAAAGTCTCTCAAGGTCGATTACCTTGACCAACAGGCATTAGTTGCCCTTGTAAGAGAACCGGTTCAGGATAACCTCGAATACACAGCCGATGCAATCACCATGATCGAAACTTGGTCGGCGCGCAACCCCTACTTCGCAACTCTCATATGCAGCGCGATCTGGCAACGGGCCATCGAGAGAAGGGATTACTGGATCACAGAGCACGACGTGCTGGACACCATCACCCAGTTCGTCAAACGCAGCAGCCGCAACAGCTACGAGCACTTCTGGTCCGATTCGCCGCTCGCATCGGAAGATGCCCGACACGCCTACGAAACGCGGTCCTCTTACTTGTTGCTCACTCTGAGCAAGCGGCAGCCAAATCCACTCGGGTACGCCAATCGCCGTGAGATAGTAGACATGAGTGCCATGCTCGACAAAGAGGAAGCAGGGCTCCACTTACAAGATCTGATCAACTACAACGTCGTTGAGGCCCACCCGCAGAATACCGAACTCGTCCGTATCCGCGTACCGCTCTTCACGCTCTGGCTCACAAGCAGCGGCGCCACAGAACTAGAACAAGACGAACTGATGAAACAGAAACGCCGTGCGGGCCTCAACCGACAAGAAGAACTTGCGGCTTCCGAGGTCGTAGCTGTCACTGAAGGATTGTCCTACCGGGGCCGTAACATAAGCGCGGACGAGGTACGTGTCTGGGCGTCGCAATTCGGAGGCCTCGACGAGCAACGCCTCATACTCCAGCTCCTGCACCGTTTGCGAGATCAAGGGCTCTACGATCAAGAGAGGCTGATGTTTGCGGTCGGGCAACTGCACAAGATCGTGCGCCAGAAGGCACAAGAACAGAAATTCGAAATTCAACTGAGCAACACGAGCCGCCAGCCGCAGAATATCTATGTGACGCATGCAGACAAGATCGGAGAAAGCGGCAGCGCACTGGTGCGCTTCTACCGGAACCAAAATAAAATGCTGGAGCGACTCTGTGGATCGCCGGAGAAAGTATTCGCGGCGATCGGCAAGAATGTCAATTCCAAGTCGGTCGTGGTTTGCGTCGATGATTTTATTGGCAGCGGGCAATCGGCAGCGGCACAGATCAACGACCTGATGCCCCGCTTAAGGCACTACGTGCCCAACTGGCATGACCGGATATTGTTCATCTATGCTACGATTGTTGGGTTTGAGCAGGGTATCCAGTTCGTCGAGGAGCAAGTCCAATCTGGTATCGTCGTCGTCTCCTCCAAGGTTCTGACGGAAGCCGACAAAGCCTTTAGCCAGGATAACACCATTTTTGAGACTGCCGAGGATCGTAGAAGAGCGCAAAGCCTCGTCCATAAGATTGGGCTCGTGTTGCAAAAGGACAACCCGCTGGGATGGGAAGACTCCCAGGCGCTTGTGGTCTTCCCCGAGAATGTCCCGAACAATACGCTCCCTATCTTTTATAGAGATCGCGTGGAGTACAATGGACGACCGTGGAGAGCGCTGTTTCCTCGGTCCTGACGGTCTGTCAGTACCGTTGAGCAAGGCCTAATTTGCTGAGACAGTCCTACTCAACAAAGATCAGTGATTATATCTGGCAGTAAACATCGAAAATGCATCAAGTACAAAAAGAGGCTGAGAGCGTTCAACAGACAGTGTTCCATTATGGAAGCAAGGCCGATACAAGAGATGAAAAGTATGACGACCATCGTTATAAACTGTGCCAACCTCTTCCACCGAGAAAAAGAAAGTGGATTACCCATCTTGCTGATTCACGGCATAGCAGCGAAAGCGGATCTCTGGGGTGAAACGTTCGACGCCCTCGCTGCCCACCATCGCATCATTGCCTATGATCGCAAGGGGTTCAGCCGTTCGGTCTCTCCCCCAGTGAAGGAGTTGCATCTGCACGCTGAAGACGCGGCTGCCTTGCCCACGCAGAGGAATGGGAAAACCCTTTTCGATTCCTGATTATGTTATCTCCAATCGTGCAACCGCTGCAGCCAGGTCTGTCTCGCTCGCTTTCGTATAGATGCGCGTCGTGTCCAAGCTGCTATGACCCAGGAGATCAGCCACGTCACTCATTTGAGTTCCTGCCGCTAACAATGTACGTGCAAACGTATGGCGAAGTGTATGTGGAGTCACCTCTTCGAGTCCTGTCAGATGACCATATTTGACCACGACATCATAGATAGCATGTGCCGACAGTGGCTCGCTACGTTGGCCTATGAAGAGCGCCTGCAGCTCACATATGGGACGAACCTGCAGGTAATCATGGATGGCACGACGGACTTCTGCATTGAGTGGGACGAAGCGCGCCTTATTCCCCTTGCCACGTCGAATGTAAACTTGGCCAGACCGCTCACGGAGCATGAGATCAGCAAGCTGCACTGCTGCCAGTTCTCCTGCCCGTAGCCCCGTATGGTAGAGGAAAAGAATGATGCAGCGATCCCGTACTCCCTGTGGACCTTTTGCCTGCTCCACCGTTCGTTGCAGGCGATTCCATTGCTTACGATCTAACGATTTCGGACCGTTGAACGTACTTTCGACATTGCGAATCCGTTCTGTTGGCAGCGCGGTGTTCAAGCGTTGCTCTTTGGCCCAGGTAAAGAAGCGGCGCAGTGCCGCCAACCTGCGATTAATCGTCGCCGGAGCCAGAGCTGGAACCTGATCATGGAGATACTCCCGATAGTCACGAATGTCCGTTGGCGTAATCGCCTCGATATCAAACGCTTCGATTGCCTGGCTGTACCAGTTCATGAAATGTGAAAGATCCGACAGGTAAGCACTCGTCGTGTTTCTGCTCGTATCTTCCGCATAGAGATACTGTTTGAACGCTTCGAGCAGTGCTCCCTGGTCATGCTTACTGATTTGGGACATGGCGATATATCCTCCTTGTCGTTAAAGGTATCGAATTACGGTTGCTGAAAAGTGCTAGTATTGGGAACGGAGAGGTATGGAATGCGCTTGGCAAGATTATATGGTCAGTTTTTTGGTTGTTAACAGGTTCATTCACGGGAGATTGAGCGTGAAGGAAAGCGGCACTTAGCGGAAACTGCGGACATAATCCGCCTTATATTGCCGATTATGTCTACCTACCAACAAGGGACGAGTATTGGAGCATAAGAATGAGTACGGTTCAACTTTCAATCATAATTTTTAATGATAAACTGTCAAGTGAACTGTCATAGGCTTTCTTGCGGCGATTTCAGTGTTCTCTTTCAAGGTGAGAGGGGAATAGAAACTTGCTTCTCCTCTGATGCTGAACAGAAGAGTATGCTGTATCCCCGCCGATGGCCCTGACGGTATTCATGGCCGGAGATTTGCTCGTACGCATCCATATACGGTCTCCTTCTCAGTATGGCCTCTTAGGCCCGCTGACAGAATTTACAACGCTAAGCTCTCAGACCAATTATGCCGGGGTCCACTCGCCCTATAGCACTTAGAGGCGGCGAGTCGTGAGAAGGTTATCAGATATGGTGCTCTCCCCTTCCACATGTCCTGTGAAATAAGCTGTACATATGCACGCATTTCTGCTACTATACATTTGCAGAAGTAGGTGAGGTAATTTGGTAGGACTTATTTCTGCTAACGTTGCAGATTTCCATCGAAAAAAACAAATAAGGCATTGTCAGAGCGTACTCTGGGCTATATCGTGAAAAATATGCCCAGGCAGCAAAACTTCCTGATGTCAGTCCTCATGATTTGCGCCATCGCTTTGGCTATCGCATGGCTGAGTCTGTTCCGCTCCACCGATTGGCACAAATCATGGAGCATGACTTGTTGGACACGACCAAGCTCTACATCCAGGGAACGAAGCACGATCTGCAACAAGCAGTCGAAACGATCGCGTGGACATAAAAGGAGCAAAGAGAAAGTGAATAATATACTTTTTGCTCTACCTGTCTCTGGAGGATTTGATGAAAGTTGATATTGCGATTATAACAGTTCGTGACGATGAGCTTAATGCTGTCCTCCAACGTTTCAAGACAAAGCGCCAACAAATTTCAAGTGGACGAAGTTACTTCATGGGGCGTGTTACGGCAAAAGGTGGACAACATTATACGATTGCAATTACGCGGTGTGCTGAGCAGGGAAATGATGCCAGCCGAAGCCTCGCCCAGGATATTATTCACGAACTGGATCCACAGCTTCTATTAGTTGTTGGTATTGCAGGTGGAATACCTTCTGATGAGTTCACCTTAGGTGATGTCGTTGTCTCTGCCCGTGTTGTGAATCTAAGTGTAGACGCAAGGTATGTAGGTGACACTACAGACTACTTAATGAGGGGCGGTCTATCGCATCCTTTGGTTGAGGATATCGTCAGCTTGTTACCAGGTGACCCTCAACTAGCGGGCTGGGCAGATTCAATTCAACTGGAACGACCCACCCTGATTCCAGAGCAGATGAACATCACAGGAGATGATGAGTGGCGCGAGAAGGTACGTCAGTCCCTCAACTGGCATTTTGGCGAAGAACAAAATCGGAGCCGACCTCCTGCCTTCACCATAGGCCCTATCCTTTCAAGTAATCACCTCATGAAAGATCCAGCCAATCTCAGAGCGATTCTCAAGACCCATCGCTCTATGCTTGCGGTAGAAATGGAGACCGCCGGCGTGTATGAAGCAGCACAAACACCAGCTCGCCAATATCCTATTATGGCAATTCGAGGCATCAGTGATATTGTCGGGCTTCAACGTGATAGACGATGGACGGCTTACGCCTGTAAGGCCGCAGCAGCATTTACTCATGCGTTTATCATGGCCTCTCCACTCGATCCGCGGAGAGAGACTTCCCTAAGGCCAATTAAGCTCTTTTACAGTTACTCTCAAAGCGACGAAAAATTGCGCGAGCAACTTGAAATCCATCTTGGTCTCCTTCGCCAGCAAGGCTTTATTGAAAGTTGGCACAACCGAAGAATAAATGCTGGCAGAGAGCCCACTACTGAACTTGATGGACATATAGATTCTGCACAGATTATTTTGCTGTTGGTGAGTCCTGATTTTTTAGCCTCCGGTTATTGCTTTGGCCGAGAGATGCGGCAAATGCTCCAACGGCATGAGAGTGGTGAGGCGCGTGTTATTCCCATTATTCTACGCCCCACGCTTTGGCAATCTGCTCCTTTTGGGCAATTACTAGCCCTTCCCCCAGAGGGTAAGCCTGTAATAAGTTGGCCTGATACTACTAAAGTTTGGGTAGACATTGCTCAAGCTCTACAATTCTTATGCAGGGACCTACAGGATTCAAGAGGATCTATAGCTCGACCAATTGCTGCTGATGAACCTAATTTCAAAATCTATCAGCTGTACGAAGTGTTTATCAAGTCGGGTGTTCCTCATGTTACCTTTGTAAAACGCGAGGATTTTGGGCAATTGAAGCTGGCTTTAGCCCAGCCCGGTCGTGGGGTGATTATTGAGGGCCCATCAGGAGTTGGAAAGACAACAGCTATCAAGAAGGCTATTGAAGAATTAGCAGAGGAGCAATACCTGCCACCAGCGACCCCAGCAAGTGATAGGGGAGTGCAGTTGCTCAGCGCTCGGGATCCTGAGCATCGGGAGCGATTGCGAACGTTGCGGGACTGGCATCATGATACAGTCATCATCGATGATTTTCATCGGCTGAGTCAAGCGCTTCGTGAAGATATTGTTGACTATCTGAAGTACCTTGCGGATACTGAAGCTTCAGCAAAAAAGCTGGTAATTGTTGGGATTCCTCATAGTGGTCAAACATTGGCAGATATCTCATTCGATATAGCAACGAGAATCGATGTGTTCCGCTGGGGGAAAGTAAAGGACGAACTCGTATTGCGCATGATTGAGCAAGGAGAGAAGGCTCTTAACATCGCATTCGACCAAAAAATTGAGATCGTTCTAGCTGCAAGTGGAAGCTTTAACATCGCTCAATTCCTTTGCTTTCACTTCTGTGAGAAGGCGGGCGTGAAACGAACACAAGATCAGGAATTAGCCCGAATCGTAAATTGTGATGTGAACGCCGCTGTATCCCGTGTCATGGCTATTGCATCACAAAAATTTGATGAATCGATCAGGCGCTTTGTCGCTTTGGGTGGACATCAAGACGCAACCTGCTTGAGGCTTTTAGAAGAGCTGGGACAGAGCGACGATGGATTGCTTTCCTTACACCTGCTCAGAAGGAAGAAACGCGAACTCGCTCGCGGCATAGAGCGGTTCATCAGCGAAAAGTGGATGGATGGCCTCTGCCAGGATTACCCTGCATGCATGTATCACCTGTTCTTTGATTCTACCAGTCATCTGCTTGCAATCGACGATCCTCAGCTTACCTTTTATCTGAATCGAGTGCAATTCTCAGCGTTAGCAAAAGAAGCAGGCAAGGTCTTCATGGACACTCAGCAAAGAATCTTCATCAGCTATAGTCACAAAGATGTCCGATGGCTCAAGCGACTCCAGGTCCATCTGCGCCCATTAGAGCGTGAGGGCGTGATAGATCTTTGGGATGATACAAAGATTGCCGCTGGGATAAATTGGAGGGAAGCAATCGAAACAGCTATCGAGTCATCCACTGCTGCTGTAGTCCTTGTCAGCGCCGATTTCCTAGCATCAGAGTTTATTTCAGAATACGAACTCCCAACACTCCTAGAACGTGCTCAGGCTGGTGGTACTATCATTCTGCCGCTAATAGTAGCTCCTTGCTACTACGTTGGCAGTAGAGTGGAGGTGTTTCAGGCAATCAATTCGCCTATTAAACCCTTGACAGAGATGACATCTTCCGAACGCGAGCGAACGTTTGTCAAACTTACAGAGGCAATTAGTAAGCGATTCGAGGCGTAAGAACACTGGACAGAATCAATATCTTAAGAAAGGGCATCTTGGCTTAGCGTTGTAAATTTCGTTGGCGGGCCTAATAGGCCATCATTGGCTATTTGACTTTGGGAACTATGATATTTTTTGCCATCAAGTTCGATAGCTGTATGTGAAGGAATGTGAGCGAAATCTATAAAATATCTTCCTACCTTCAGTTGAGGAGTTAGAACAATGGGACATTTTTCCTTCCAGAAAGTCCAAAACACCCTCTCCAAAGGGCTATCAATCTCTGGACCAGGCTCGTCTTTTTCAAACCATTCAGATTCTTCATCAGTGGCATCTACTCTCTGGTCCCAAAACTTCTGCGGTATATAACTCCATACTAAACCGCATTCCGTACATCTTACCTCCGAAGAGAAAGAGGTATAGGTATTATCGGGATAGTATACAAAGTTTTCCAGATCCTCTGCATACTGAATGTCTATTCCTGCCCAGTTATATATGAAGTTCGCTTGGTCTTCGCTTACATAATGCTCTTGTACTTTTCCACATAATATGCACTTAACATGTATCATTATCATCGTCTTATCGGATTCCCCCTTCCATTAAAGAGTAGACGACGTGAAATGTGGGTATGTTGGCTAAAATAAGCTGCCTTGATCAGGAAGATTGACACCGGCGTATTTAAGCATGTCTTTGAGAAACGCCATAATATCATCGTAGCGCTCATCCGGTGCTTCAGCGTAGCTGTTAATCCGGAACCTGGTCTTTAATCGTCCATAGATCGTTGCGTAGGTGAGTGGCATTTGGCTGTGCTGCGTGTGATGTACCATGTTTGTGATGAATTCCTGCACGTTTCGCTTATGTCTCGGGGTGAGTGTATTGGTTCGCTCTTCTACCTTTTGCAATTTTGTTTCTGTTTCGTCCTGGCGGTCAACTAGTGACTCAAGTAGTCTCACCGCCTGGTCCAGACGCAAAGAAATAGAACCTATCTGCTGGCCAGTCTCTTCAAGCCAGGCTTGCATGTGTTCTTGCAAAAATGTCACGACCGCTGTTAAGGTGTCGATCTGCTCACTTAGGGCCTGGATTTGTGGATTAGCGCTTGTTGGGACAAGAGATGATGCTTAGATGCCTGCCATATTCAGGAAGATCTGGATTGCAGCTGGAGCAAGTCTACTGTGGTAGGCGTCAAGCTTTGCCCGGAACTGGCTCTTCACACGAACTGTTTCTATCCCTGCCAGCCATAAGCCTAATTTATCGAGGCGTAAACAGTTGACGGTTTGGCGACCACCTTTCGTTATAAGGGGAATTTGGCGAAGGCCTAAAGAGAGTTCTCTGGTTCGTTGGATGCGCTGCAGTTGGCCTCTGGTGTTGATACCCAATGCATTACACATGCCAGGCAGACTAATAAAAATGCCACCGCTTTGAGTGAGGGCCGCGGCCAATTCGTCCCCATAAAAGGAATGACCTTTTGCTCGAGCGCGTATTCTTCGGTAGGTGATTCTATTTCCAGGTCCTGGTTCTGTGTAAGGTATCACACTTATTGGGCCAGATGCGCAAGGACAAGCTCGTTATTTCAAAGTTTCTGAGCAGCTTATTTCAAGAATATTGGGGTTAACCATACTTAATATCATAAATATTGAGGCTAATGGTGCATCCACTAAGTTCTGTACTAGGTTCAGGAGAACTCTTCGAACATCTCGCTCCTGCACCCAGTTATGAGAGGGAACAACATGGAATATGGCAAGGATTCATTCCTGGGGCAGCCATTTTTGCCCAAGATGAGGGCGTTTCATAACTCATTTGCCTCCGTGATTGTTTCATGATTGGTCCGTCTTCTTCTGGGAGACGTTCCCTGTTTGCCCGGTCTGCTCCGTTCCGCCGTCTTGCACGCCGGGCTCTGTTCCAACAGTTCGCTGTTGTTCAGCAAGAATCTTCAGTAAGTGGTTCGCCAGCCGCTCCCGCGTGGCTGCGATCTCATCCTCTGACCAGGAGAGGAACCCCGCACCTGTTTTAAAGCCCAGCTTCCCCTCAGTGACTCTGGCGCGTAGCGTGGCGGAGGGCTGTGTGTTGCGGCTGAGATAGGGTAAGAGGTAGTCGTGGACCGCCAGGGTCAGGTCAAGACCGATCAGATCGGCATTTTCGACGGGGCCCAGGACGGGCAGGCGCAACCCGAATCCGCTGCGCACAACCTCGTCAACGGTGGCCGCATCACAGATGCCGCCGTCGATGATGGCGAAGGCCTCGCGCCATAAGGCAGACTGTAAGCGATTGCCGATGAAGCCGGGGATATCCTTGTGGACGCGTACCGGCTTTTTCCCCACACGCACGAGCAGGTCATAGATGGTGTCGATGCATCGCTGGGCGGTATCTCCAGTACGTACAATTTCTACCAGTGGAACCAGGTACGGTGGATTCCACCAGTGCGTCCCCAGGATACGCTCACGCCCTTG
>Ga0137386_10003496_pt1 | contig 10273 bp, 5 predicted proteins | sample SagtaG_4_FD_104910 | JGI IMG/M metagenome (GOLD analysis project Ga0137386, IMG submission 104910) | Vadose zone soil microbial communities from Sagehorn Ranch, Mendocino, California, USA - Sage2_R_100_16 metaG | ecosystem: Environmental > Terrestrial > Soil > Vadose zone | place: USA... | reverse complement strand
TCAACCTCTCGAATGACGGATGGTTTGGCCGGTCGGCGGCGCCGGCACAACACCTTGCGATGGCGCGTGTGCGCGCGGTGGAGAACCGCCGCTGGCTGGTGCGCTCCACAAACAACGGTTACACCGTTTCCGTCGATCCGTATGGCCGGATCGTCGCGCGGCTGGCGCCCGATGTGCGCGCGAGCGTCGATCTTCCGTATGACTTTCGCACGGACGAGACGCTGTACACGCGCTGGGGCGACTGGTTCGCGTGGCTCTGTGTCATTGTCAGCGCCTTGTTGCCCATGTTCGTCCTGGCGTCGAGGAAATGACGCAGGGGAACTCGAAACTGTCCGCATTGACAACCGGTGTTTGAAATTCGATTTTCGATTTTCAAGTTTCGCCATTAGAATAGTTCTATGATTCTGGAAGACCTCGAGCATCGTTTTGAAGCGCTGAAGCAGCGTATCGAACTCGTGCGGAGCTATCTTTGACGCGCCGCATAACCGCGAACGCCTGAAGTCCCTCGAAGCGCGCAGTGCCAAGTCCGATTTTTGGAGCAACCAGGAAGAGGCGCAATCGGTCCTGCGCGACCGCAAACGCGCCGATGACCAGATCGCTGCGGATGAAAAACTTACGCGCCTCTACGGCGACATCGAGACCTACATTCATCTCGCTCACGAAGACTCGAGCATCGAGCAGCGCAACGATTTGCTGAAGGAGCTTTCCCGCGAGCTGGATGCGGCGGAGAGCTACCTGGCGGAACTCGAGACGCAGACGCTGCTCTCGGGCGAAAACGATCACCTCAACGCCATCATGACCATCAAGCCGGGAGCTGGCGGGACCGAATCGCAGGATTGGGCGCAGATCCTCCTGCGCATGTACCTGCGTTGGGCGGAGCGGAAAGGTTTTCGCGCCGCGGTGCTGGACGAGACGCCGGGAGAGGAAGCGGGCATCAAGTCTGCGACGGTGCAATTCGAAGGCGAGAATGCCTACGGCTTGCTCGCGGGGGAAAGCGGCGTGCATCGGCTCGTGCGCATTTCGCCGTTCGACCAGGCGGCGCGGCGGCACACTTCCTTCGCGTCCGTCTTTGTGATTCCCGAAGTGGACGACCGGATCGAGATCAACGTCAAGCCGGAGGAGCTGCGCATCGACACCTACCGGGCCGGCGGCCACGGGGGGCAGAACGTCAATAAGGTGGAAACTGCGGTGCGCATCACGCACCTCGCCACGGGAATTGTCGTGCAGTGCCAGAACGAACGCAGCCAGCACAAGAATCGGGAGCTCGCCATGAAAATGCTTCGCTCGCGGCTCTATGAGCTCGAGCTGGAGAAACGCCGCCAGAAAGCGGACAAGCTCGATGAATCGAAGCTCGATATCAGTTTTGGCAGCCAGATTCGCTCCTACGTTCTCCAGCCGTACCGGCTCATCAAGGACAATCGAACGAAATTTGAAATGGGCGACGTAGACCGTGTCCTCGATGGCGACCTGGATCCTTTCATCCGCGCCTATCTGCTGGCGAAGAAGAACGGGAGAAGATTGGACATCCAAGCAGCGGATGATGGTGATGCGGGCTAAGCGGTCCCAGAGTCGCGGCCCGCGGGATGCGCGAAGCGGACGTGGAGCACGCATCGCGGGCTCGGCGCGTCGCGTTCGTGCCCGGGAACTGTTTAACCATTCAAAATCGCCGCTCAATGTTCAAATAACGCATTTGGATTCAGTGCGTTGACACTCTCTGGAGCCGATGTTAGTCTGACAGGGTCATAACGAAGGAAATTCTTGCGTTCGCTTGTATACATCCTGGATTCCCGCATCTCACGAAGGAGAGATCCGTTTGAGCCAGCAGGGTAAGAATTTTCTGTTCACGTCTGAGTCCGTGACGGAAGGTCACCCAGACAAGATCGCCGATCAGATCTCGGACGCAGTGCTTGATGAAGTGATGCGGCAAGATCCGCAGGGCCGCGTGGCGTGCGAGACGCTTGTCACCACGGGCCTTGCGGTGGTCTCCGGAGAGGTCACGACCAACGCTCGGGTCAATTATGACGAACTTTTTCGCGAAACCATTCGCGGGGTCGGGTACACGCGAGCGAAATATGGCTTTGACGCGGACACGTGCGCGGTCATGTGCACGGTAAAGCGCCAATCCTTGGATATAGCCATGGGCGTGGACACGGGCGGCGCAGGGGATCAGGGGCTCATGTTCGGCTTCGCCTGCGATGAGACCGACGAGCTCATGCCCATGCCTATTCAGCTCGCCCACCGCCTCACGCAGCGCCTCGCTGAAGTCCGCAAGTCCAACGCCGTCGACTTCCTTCGCCCCGACGGCAAATCGCAGGTCACCGTGGAATACCGAAATGGCCGGCCGGCGCGTGTCGATTGCGTGGTCATTTCGACGCAGCACGGCGACAACGTCTCACAGGCTGATCTCCATCAAGCAATCATCGAGATGGTGATCCGGCCGATCATTCCCGCCGCGATGCTCGACCGCAACACGAAATATCACATCAATCCTACCGGCCGATTTGTGATTGGCGGGCCGATGGGTGACGCGGGCCTGACGGGCCGCAAGGTTATCGTGGACAGCTATGGCGGCTACAGCCGTCATGGGGGCGGCGCGTTTTCGGGAAAGGACCCATCAAAGGTGGACCGCTCGGCGTGCTACATGGCGCGCTATATCGCGAAGAACATCGTGTCCGCGGGGCTGGCGCGGCGGGCGGAAGTTCAATTGGCTTACGCTATCGGGATCGCCGAGCCGGTTTCCGTAATGGTCGAGTCGTTCGGCACTGCAGTCGTGCCGGAAGAGCGCATCACCGAGTTGGTTCGCGAATTCTTCTTGCTGACGCCGAAAGGCATTATTGAAACACTAGATCTTCGCCGGCCGATCTACAAACCCACGGCGGCGTACGGCCATTTCGGGCGGAGCGGTCCGGGTTTCACCTGGGAGCGCACCGATCGCGCGGACGCGTTGCGCAAGTGTGCCGGACTCTCCACGACGACGAACGCGGAAGTCGCCGCGCATCGCTGACCTCCTGCGAAGCTGACCGGGGAAACTGGGGAAAATAGTGAGGAGCACGAGTGTGGCAACAGCCGAACAACTGAAGGGCGACGTTAAGGACATCTCTCTTGTGGAGGCGGGAAAGCGCAAGATCGAATGGGCGCAACAGCAGATGCCCGTGTTGCAGGTCATCCGCAAACGGTTCAGCAAGGAACAACCGCTCAAGGGCATTCGCATTTCCGCGTGCCTGCACGTGACAAGCGAGACCGCGAATCTTGGAATCACGTTGCGCGATGGAGGCGCCGACGTTGTACTGTGCGCGTCGAACCCGCTCTCGACTCAGGACGAGGTCGCCGCGGCTCTTACCCGTGAGTTCGGTATCCCGACGTACGCCATCAAGGGCGAGGACAACACGACGTATTACAACCATTTGAACGCCGCGATCGACCACAAGCCACACATCACGATGGACGACGGAGCGGACCTTGTCACGACACTCCTGACCAAGCGAATGGATCTTGTTTCCAATGTGATTGGGGGAACCGAAGAGACCACCACGGGCGTGATTCGCCTGCGCGCCATGGCGAAAGACGGCACGCTGAAGTATCCCGTTATTGCCGTGAACGACGCCGAGACGAAGCACTTCTTCGACAATCGCTACGGGACGGGGCAGTCCACGATTGACGGCATCATCCGCGCGACGAACCTGCTTCTCGCGGGACTCAGGGTGGTCATTGCAGGCTATGGCTGGTGCGGGCGCGGCGTGGCCATGCGTGCAAAGGGTCTTGGAGCGGACGTGATCGTCACTGAGGTAAACCCTGTGAAGGGAATTGAAGCCGTCATGGACGGCTTCCGCGTGATGCCGATGGCCGATGCGGCCAAGGAAGGCGACGTCTTCATCACCGTCACGGGCAACAAGAACGCAATTCGGGCTGAGCATTTCGAAGCGATGAAGAGCGGCGCGGTGGTGGCCAATTCGGGACACTTCAACGTGGAGATCGATATTCCGGCGCTGGAGCGAATGTCCAAGACGAAGCGCGAAGCGCGTCCGCTCGTGGACGAGTACCAACTCAAAGACGGGCGCAAAATTTATCTCCTTGGAGAAGGTCGGCTGGTGAATCTCGCCATGGCCGAAGGGCATCCGGCGGCGGTGATGGACATGAGCTTTGCCAACCAGGCGCTTTCCGCGGAATATCTTGTGGGCCACGCCAAAGAGCTGAAGCCGCAGGTCTATGTCGTGCCGGAGCATATCGACAAGGAAATCGCGCGGCTCAAGCTTGAGTCAATGGGCCACAAACTCGACAAGCTCACCGCCGAGCAGGAGCGTTACTTGTCCTCCTGGCAGGAAGGTACGTAATTTCTCTGCCCAGGGGCGCGATGAATCGTGTCCCTGAGGAGGAAATCCCCTTCAAACCGCAGCCATGTGGGACCTCTGCACACATGCACTAGACGCAGTTCGCCTTCGCCGAGCGACGTACGCAGACGTGCGTGTTATGCACACGCGGCAGCGCGATCTCACGACAAAGAACGGCCAGGTCGGAACGCTGGCCCAATCCGAAACCATCGGCATAGGGATCCGCGTTGTCGCGAATGGCGCGTGGGGCTTTGCCTCGACCGACCGGCTCACCCGCGAAGGCGTAGCCGCTTGCGCGACACAGGCCGTGGCCATTGCCAAAGCCTCGGCGCTGGCGAAGCGTGCCGACGTGGTCTTGGCTCCTGAAGAGGCGTACGTGGATAGCTGGCAGAGCCCATTGCGGAAAGATCCGTTCGAGATGCCGCTCGAAAAACAACTGGAACACCTGCTCGCTGTCGACGCGGAAATGCGCCGCGTCAAAGGCGTCACGCTCACCGAAACCGGAATGCAGTTCCGCAAAATCGATCAGTGGTTCGCTTCCTCAATTGGCTCGCGCATTCATCAGCGCAAGGTCCAATCCGGCTGCGGCATCGCGGCCACGTCGTTTCAGAGCGATGAGATCCAGAAGCGGTCCTATCCGAATAGCTTTGGCGGGCAGTACGCGCTGCAAGGATATGAACTCATTGAGTCGCTCGATTTATTGCGGCACGCGCCCCGCGTAGCAGAAGAAGCAGTCGCATTGCATTCCGCCGCACAGTGTCCGGAGCGGACCGGCACGCTGATCCTTGCGGGAGACCAGCTTGGATTGCAAATTCACGAATCCATCGGCCACCCCATCGAGCTCGACCGCGTCCTCGGGCAAGAAGCCAATTTTGCTGGGACGAGCTTCCTTACTCTCGATCAGCTCAATCGCTTGAAGTACGCCTCCGAAATCGTGAACGTCGTTGCGGACGCACGACTCGAGCACGGCCCCGGGCTCGGCACGTTCGCCTACGACGATGAAGGGGTGCCGGCGCAGTGCACGGACATCATCAAGGACGGCCAGTTCCGGGGCTATCTCTCCAACCGCGAAACCGCGCACCTGATCGGCCTTTCGCGCTCCTCCGGCACAATGCGCACGGAGAGTTGGAACCGGCTCCCGATCATTCGCATGACGAACGTCAGCCTGCTTCCCGGCACGTGGCGCCTTGACGACCTCGTCGCGGACACGGACGAGGCCATCCTTATGGAAACGAACCGGTCCTGGTCCATTGATGACCGCCGCTATCAATTTCAGTTTTCAACCGAGATCGGTTGGGAGATCAAAGGCGGGAAGAAAACGAGAATGTTCAAAAACCCCAGTTACAGCGGCATCACGACGGAGTTTTGGAAGTCGTGCGACGCCATCTGTTCGCGCGACCACTGGACGCTTTGGGGTACGCCCAACTGCGGCAAAGGCCAGCCGATGCAGACCATGGGGACTGGACACGGTGCCGCGCCCGCGCGCTTTTGCAACGTCAAGATCGGCTCCGCCTTCGCGAAATCATGAGCTCCCCCGGCCCCTCTCAGTCTCTTCACTCGGTGCGCGACCTTCGCCGCATCGTTGAAAATGTTCTCCGCCTTGCGAAGCTGGCGGGAGCAGGCGAAGCCGAGGTTCACATTGACGAGACTACGGATGCGCTCACCCGGTTTGCGAACAACGGCATTCACCAGAACGTCGCCGAGCAGGGTTTGACGATTTCGATTCGCACGGCCACGGATGGTCGGACTGCCCGGGCCACGACGAACCGCACGGACGAAGATTCGCTTCGCGGGGCAATCGAGGCGTCTCTTTCCCTGGCGCACAGCCAGCCCAGGGATCCGCGCTTGCTGCCGATGCCCGGCCGTCAGCGCTACCGCAGTGTCAGCCGCTTCGTGGCGCAGACGGCCGCGCTGACGCCGGAGGAGCGCGCCCGCGCCGTCCGCCGTGTCTGTGACCTCGCCGGAAGGCGCGGCCAGGTGGCCGCCGGGATTTTCGCGAGCGGCCAGATGCAAACGGCAATGGGCAACTCCCGCGGCCTTTTTGCCGCTTACCGGCAAACCCGGGCCGAGTTTTCCGTGACTATGCAGGAAGAGGGTGCGACAAGCTGGGCCAAGGCCAACTCGGCGAGCGTTGCAGGCTTCAACTCGCTCGAACTCGCGCAGAGAGCAAGTGATAAAGCTCACCGGTCCACGGGTCCCAGGGAGCTCGAACCGGGCCGGTACACGGTCATTCTCGAGCCCGCGGCCGTCCTCGATCTCGTCGGTTTTCTCTTCTATGATTTCGCTGCGACCGCCCTTGAAGACAAGCGCTCCTGCTTGAATGGCCGCATAGGCAAACAGGTCTTCGGCAAAAACATCACCATCCGCGACGACGTGTACCATCCGCTCCAGCTTGGTGTGCCGTTCGATGGGGAAGGCCTGCCCAGGCAACGCGTTCTTCTGGTGGACGGCGGCGTTCCGAAAAACCTCGTCTATTCGTGTTATGCGGCAAGGCGGGCGCACAAGAAACCGACGGGGCACGGATTTCCGTTGCCCAACGAATACGGCGAGGCGCCGATGAATTTGGTCTTCTCGGGTGGCAAAGCCGACCTCGATCAGATGATTGGCTCCACCGAACGCGGGCTGCTTGTCACGCGACTTTGGTACATCCGGGAAGTAGACCCGTACGAAAAAGTTCTTACCGGGATGACGCGCGATGGTCTCTTCCTCGTGGAGAAAGGCCGCGTCACCACTGCGGTGCGCAATTTCCGCTTCAACCAGAGCATCCTCGAAATGCTGCGCAAAGTCGAGCTTTTGGGTCCAGCGGTGCGCGCGACGGGCGAGGAAGCGTTCGAGATGGTCGTGCCGGCGATGAAGATCCGCGATTTTCACTTCACGGAAGTCACCAAGTTTTAGCCTGCGAAACATCTTCTCGACACTTCCATAAAAACGATTCGGCCCATCAGAAATCTGCGTTGTACTTTCGCCCGGGGTGCAGGTACTAAACTCGTATGGATCCGTGTGACGAGCGGCCGCAAAGCGGACAGTGGAATCTGGGACCGCGAAGCGGTCGACACCCCAATTGGGGGCACCCGGACCACGACGCTTGCGGGACCGGCTTCGTCACGCGGCTGGGCGCTGCGCCGAGTCACGAAATCGTCGAATTGGCGCTGCAGGCGCTGGAACGGTTGTCCCATCGCGGCGGCGTGGATGCCGATGGCGCGAGCGGGGACGGTGCCGGCCTGCTGACTTCACTCCCTGAGGAGTTTTTCCGCGCGCGAGCATCGGAAGAAGGGATTAACCTGCCGGACGAGTTTGGTCTGGGCATGCTCTTCGTACCCCACGCGCGTGAAAAAGTCTCGCGCGAGGCCGTGGAAGCAGCCGCTGCGGACGTGCGGCTGGATTTTTTGGGGTGGCGGGTCGTTCCCGTGCAGGGGGGCGTCGCCGGCAGTCAAGCGCTGGCGACGATGCCGCGCATCCTGCAGTTCTTCATCGCCCCGCAGGATTCCCTGCAGGCGGAAACGCCATTTGAGTTGCGGCTCGCGCTCCTGCGCAAGCGGGCTGAATCGTTTGTGCCGGATGGGGCGTACTTCTGTTCGCTTTCCTCAAGAACCGTTGTCTATAAGGGTTTGCTCACGCCCGGGCAGTTCCCGCGGTTTTACACTGATTTGCGCGATACCTCCTTCGAGACTAGATTTGCGATTTTTCACCAACGGTATTCCACGAATACGCAGCCGTCGTGGCATCTCGCTCAGCCGTTTCGCTACATCGCGCACAACGGCGAAATCAACACGATCGTGGCGAATCGGCGGTGGCTGCGCGCGCGCGCACGCGGCATTTGTGGGGAACTGGGGGCAGGCGAGTGGTTCCGCGCGCTGGAACCAAACGTCAGTGATTCCGCGAGTTTAGACAATGGGCTTGAACTCGAGATTCTGCGCGGCCGCTCACTGGAGAATGCCCTGCTACGGATGGTGCCGCCGGCATACGAGAACGACCCGACGCTTCCGGCGGCCGTGCGCGAAGCCCTTGACGCTCTATGCGGCTCGGAAGCGCCGTGGGACGGCCCCGCGGCCCTGATCTTCAGCGACGGTGAGTATGTGGGCGCAAAGCTGGACCGCAATGGCCTGCGCCCGTTGCGCTACCTGCGCACGCGCGACGGCCTGCTAATCGCTGGTTCGGAAGCTGGGCTGCTGGATGTTCCGGAGGCTCATGTCGCCGAGCGCCAGCGGCTCGGGCCGGGAGAGATGCTGCTTGTGCATCCCGCAGCGGGCGACGTCTTCCGCTGGCCGGAAATTCTTCGCCGCCTTGCCGACACAACTCCGAAGGGCAGAACTGCGTGCCGGAGGCGCTTGGAGGCTGGGGAAGCCGCGGCGGCCGTTCCGGTCGAGCCTCAGCGCGCGGCTGCGGCACTCGGCTGGACCGAAGATCAATTCCGAATCTTGTTTTCGTCCCTGTTGATGGGCAAAGAAGCTAACTGGAGCATGGGGGACGACGCGCCACCGGCGTTTCTTTCTGTGCTGCCGCGGCCGCTCTGGGATTACTGCAAACAGCGCTTCGCGCAAGTCACCAATCCTCCCATCGATCCACTCCGCGAAACGCACGTCATGTCTCTTGACGTTCCTGTGAGCGATGCCGCTGTCTTGGACTCGCCCATCCTGACAGCCGGGCAATTGGCGGAACTCTCCGCCTCGTTTGGTCCTGTTCTTCCCATCGATTTTACGTTTGAAGCTGCAAAGGGTGTCTCGGGCGCGCGCTCGGCCCTCCTTCACCTCGCTGGAACCCCGTTTAGGGCTAGCGCGCGTCCGGGGCTCGTCCTCCTCTCCGACCACGACGTGAGCGAATCGCGCGCCGCGTTGCCGGCGCTGCTGGCTACGGCGGCTGTGTGGAAGGCGATGGTCGCGGAGGGTCTTTGGGACGTGCCCCTGATTGTGGAAACGGGCCAGGCATTCGATACGCACCACATTGCGCTGCTCGTGGCCGCCGGCGCAAGCGCGGTGCACCCATGCCTGGCGATGCTTTTCGCGGCGTCGGGCGCGGACGGCGGCGTCGAGGGGTACTGCAAGGCGGTATGCGGCGGTCTTCGGAAGGTCCTCGCGCGAATGGGCATCTCCACGCTCGCGAGCTACCGCAACAGCCATCTATTTGAAATCATCGGTCTCGAGGATTCGGCCTGTGCCGAATACTTCGAGGATGCGGCCGCGTATCTCGGCCGTAAGCGCCTGGATGACGTGCTCGCCGATTACGTGCGCATGCATTCCGCCGCATACGCTGCGGCGGCAGCCGCGCTTCCCGATGCCGGGCTTTACCGGTTTCGCAGAGCCGGCGAGCGCCATGCAACCTCGCCGGAAGTTGTGCGTCGGATGCACGCGTTCGTCAAGTCCCCCGGTGCTGCGAATTACGCCGATTATGAAAGTTTGGGCAACCGCAGGGAGCCGGTTTCCGTCCGCGACCTGCTCGAACTCGTCCCCGGCAAACCTGTTCCGCTCGAGGAGGTCGAGTCCGAGCAGTCCATTTTGCGGCGTTTCAGCACGCAGGCGATGTCGCTTGGCTCGTTGGGTCCGGAGGCGCATCGCACGCTCGCGCTGGCGATGAATCGCCTGGGCGCTCGCAGCAATACGGGCGAAGGAGGGGAAGACCCGGCGCTGTATCGAACGGAACCCGCGGCTGCAAATAAGATCAAGCAGGTGGCGTCCGCACGCTTTGGCGTTACGGCGGAGTATCTGGTTCAAGCCGAAGAGATCGAGATCAAGATGGCGCAAGGCTCGAAGCCTGGCGAGGGCGGCCAATTACCGGCCCACAAGGTGAGCGCTTACATTGCGCGCATTCGCCACGCCGTTCCGGGCACGCCGCTGATTTCGCCGCCGCCGCACCACGACATTTACAGCATCGAAGACCTGGCGCAGTTGATCTACGATTTGCGTGCCATCAATCCCCGCGCGCGGGTCGGCGTGAAACTGGTTTCGGGG
>Ga0137386_10003494_pt1 | contig 10274 bp, 10 predicted proteins | sample SagtaG_4_FD_104910 | JGI IMG/M metagenome (GOLD analysis project Ga0137386, IMG submission 104910) | Vadose zone soil microbial communities from Sagehorn Ranch, Mendocino, California, USA - Sage2_R_100_16 metaG | ecosystem: Environmental > Terrestrial > Soil > Vadose zone | place: USA... | reverse complement strand
CGCTCGTCCGCCAGAGTTCGCCGATAAGGAAACTATTCGTCCGGAAGATGCGTGGAACAAGCCACAGCCTAAACGACTACGCCTTCGCCATCGGACCCGACGGCATCGTCATCAAAGGTCCAGTCGGGGTTCGAAGTGTTAGCCGCAGGCGCCTCCACAGCAGTAGCGGGAGAAAGCGCCGAAGCCGGCGGTAGCACGGACATCGAAGAAGTCGTGAGAGGTAACATCCCAGTATCCCAAGGGGAAGGGGTAGTGGAACAAGGGGTTCAAGTGGAACAATCAGCCTCCGACCAAGCAGGATACCAGGAAGGGTACCGGGACCAATATCCGAACAGGCAGAACCAGCAGGGACACTAATAGGCGTAGAGAATAACAAATGGCGAATATTAGAAGTGGAATCGGAGCTTTCGACGAGTCTATCGGAGGCCTCCCATCAGGCAGCATAATCACGTTTCTCGGCGAAGCAGACACAGGGATGACCACTTGCGCAGAACAGATTCTCTACCAGGGTTTGAGGGAAGGTAGGCCGGCTGTCTATTTCACAACGGGACGGTCGTGGGAAGATGTTGTTGGCGAGATGGCGGTGTTCGGCTGGAGCCTTGATAGTTATTTTGAGAAGAGGAAGATGTGGTTCATCGACAGCTTCAGCATGAAAAGAGAAAAAGTCTCCGGCGAGGTCTCATGGGACATCGGCCCCGCCAACCTGCTGGCCAAAGAGTTTCCGCGGGTTATCACACCTCTGGGGACAACAACCATCGTGATCGACAGTCTGAGCGATATTATCCGTTCAGCACCGTTTCCAGCGGTCGAGCAGACTCTGAAGATCTTGCAGAATCACGTCAGATCCACTGGAGGGCTAGCATTGTTACTAGCCTCGAAGGGAATTCACACTGAGCACATCGAGAATACCGTTCAGCACCTGAGTGATGGTGTTGTGGACTTGTCAACAGAACCGTTTGGTAGTGAGGATTATGCGAGGAAGATGCGAGTATTGAAAATGCCGGGAGCACTGGGCGACATGAAGGTCTACGCGTACCGCGTAGGTCCTGCAGGAATAGAGATGGCAGCACTGCACAGGGTGAGATAGAACAATGGTGATGACCTTACAATTCGAAGATATCGTTGGGCTTCTAGGGAACCCGACATTTCTCTGGTCACTTCTCGCCGCAACCTGGGGTGTGATCAGCTATAGAATCATCCGCCGTAGGAGACACGGGCCGAAGACAGGCCCAACCCAGGCATCAGGTGCGGTAAGTTTCATGACAAAACCCCGTCTCTCAGAAGAAGAAATATTCCGGATACTCACTACAACAGAGGTCAATATTCAGATCGTAAGGATCTGCGAGACCCCAAAGAGCGCGAAGGAAGTCGCGAAGGCGCTAGGCGATGTCTATCCGGGACACAAAGAAAAGGGATTTCCAGCTGAGAAACTCGGCGAACACCTCGCTAACCTTGAACGGCTAGGTGCGGTCAAGTTCAACGGCGAAAAATGGGCCGCTAGCGATGTTGGAGTCAAGATGGTCCGCAAATACTTCGGCTGAGCCATCTTTCGGGTGAGTCCGCCGCCGGTTATCGACACCCCTTTTAGGGAAATAGACAAAACGGCCCCTTCGATAATAGGCCTGCAGAATTGGAACCCAGACGACCGTTTGACCCGTTGCATCCGACACCCATTGAACCGATCCCATCACCCCTTAGACCCTCGAGCCAGTACTTACCGAGAAACGACGAAAGCGTCCGAATCCTCAAAGAGATACTTGACCGACTCACCGCGATTGAAAACAGACTCAAGGTGGTAGAAGAGACTCTAAGGACCCGAAGATAGTCCGATGAGATCGGACAAAGACGCCTCTGACTCTCAAGATTGAAGGGAATTGACATCCGAGTGCAATTAGAATGACTGAGGGACCATACTCGATTTTAGAGAGTCTTCAAGATCGGAGCGACTATTTTCGTCGGATCTTTGCTGCTTAGAATATCGTTCATGAGGCACGTCTTCGATGAAACTTCCTAGTCAAGCTTCCGGAAGATTTTAATCCGCGCAATCGTAACGATAGATTGGCTGGCTGGAGCAACGAGAAAATTCGAGATCACATCCTTCCTAGTCGCGTTTTCCCTGCTTACCCTAACGTTACCATCTCTGATACCTCATGCAAATTCTTCGGGAATGATAGGACCAGCCACGTTTGTCTCGGATACAAGCTGGCAGGTCTACAACGCCGATCCGGCTCTGGGGGCTGCAACATCCCTTGGTCTTGCGCAGTTTGTGTGTCTAACATCCTCTATTCCTTCAACTTGCCCCGCCGGGGCTACTATCTATGGACACAGTACAGGAGGCTGGACTTCAGACCTTTCCTCGATCCCAGCCGCCCATTGGATATGGGCACCCAATATCAATGGAACGACGACACCTGCAGAGTTCAACCAGTTCTTCTTCTCCAAAACCTTCCAGCTAAATGGAACCCAACCAATCGGTTTCATTTCAATTTCCGCTGATGATTTAGCAGACCTTCGTGTCAATGGGCATTTAGTCGGAAGCATAGGAAGCATCTCCGACTACGCGATAGCCACGCGTGCTCAAGCGTCCCTTACCACCTTCAACCTTACGCCTTTCCTGACGGCCGGGAGTAACATTTTGACAATTCGGGCAGAGAACGGGCCCTTCGGAACATGCTGCCCGAGCAATTACGCTGGGAATCCAGGCGGAGTTGTGTTCGGTGGTTTGTTCATAGTTCCCTCAATCGAACTAAATCCAAACAGGGGGCCAATTGGAACAAAGGCGTCAGTGCATGGATCAGGGATTCCATCCTCTCAGGTTGAGGTGACGTTCGACGATGCATTCTTGGGGATTGCAAACCTCACAAATGGGACTTTCATATTCACGTTTAACGTCCCCGACGCTCAACTCGGATTACACCTCGTCAAGGTGAGCGACCCATTCAGCAATATCTCGGCTGTCGCGAATTTCACCGTCACACGGATCGACACACTCGCGATCAATGTAGACGTTGGGACGCTATACTTTCCAGGAGACACTGCTACAATATACACGCTCGCAACCCTCAGCGGGGCACCTCTCAACGCTACAACGCTTCGATTGCAGCTAACGGTGACGAGACCTGATGGATCTAATGTAACTATTACCACTACTTTCGTAGGCGGCGGGATGTTCAGGTCTGCATACACAGTTCCAACAACTGGACCGATAGGAACGTACGCTGTCGTCGCAAACGCTCACGTGGTAGATGTCCAAGATGCATCGGCACTCACAACATTCGAAGTGAAACCGACGTGGTTAAGCGCACAAGCCCCAGCCTTAACAACGACCGCGATCGCCCTAACCGGAGCCCTAGCAGTTGGCGCAGTAGTGTGGAAAAGGGGCATCTTCAGAAGCAAGCTCGATTGAAAAGCAGACTGACTGACCTCTTCGCCGAATATTCGAGCGAGCGTATACTCAACCGAAGCCAGAGTCTCGGTACTTGAGTTCGGACTTCGCCGCCACTATGAAGTCATTTTCGCTCAACCCTTTGACAGAATGAGTGGACAGGGTTAGCTTCACGTGCCTCCATTTTATCAGAATATCCGGGTGATGATCTTGTTCCTCTGCGATCTTTCCCACCGAGTAGGCAAAATCCAATCCATCTTGATAGGACTTGAAACGGAACTCCTTTTCGATCGACCCATTTGCCTGGGTCCAACCTTGAAGGACCCGCAAGAACTGTTCGGCCTCTCGCTGAGACATTGGTGGCACTCCTTTGCGTTCAACAGATTTCCTTGACGCTAGCTCCTCTAGACTCAACATAGTACCTTTGGGAATCCTTCCCTGCAAGAGATAATAATCTTGCAGTCAACTTATTGACGTCTGCTCCAGGAAAGGAACCTTAACATGTTCTCTCGACGATGGTTCCATCGAAAGTATCAGGAAGAACACCCAGGCGGCCCAAATTCATCAGTCAAGTAGTTTATAGTCGGCCTGAAGTGCAATGGTAGTCTAGTACGAACTTGGTTTCACCGAAGACACGAGAATCCTTGAGCCCGACCTCTGTTCAAATCAAGAAATGCAGGCTGTGTCACTCAGAAAAATTCGTACGAATACTGTCGCTTGGCAACCAATACGTCTCTGATTTTGTTACTTCTAGAGGAGGCAGTCCTCGATCGCCCCTTGAATTGGTACGATGCGCTAACTGCAATTTGGTTCAACTGAAGCATACTTTTCCCCGAGACTCGCTCTATCGTCATTACTGGTATCGTTCAGGAATTAGCTCTACGATGCGAGTGGCTCTGGAGGACATAGCTCTGAAGGCTTACGGCATTGCGAAGCCCAGCGCGGGCGACCTTGTTGTGGACATCGGATGCAACGATGGCACGCTTCTACGCGCTTACAAACCATCCAAGTTACAGCTGGTTGGGTTTGAACCCGCCACGAATCTCGTCGAGGACGCGAAGAAAGGAACAGATTATGTCTTTAACGACTACTTCGCGTTCGACCTGTTCAGAAAAAAATTCGCCGATTCAAAGGCTAAGATCGTAACCAGCATTGCCATGTTCTACGACCTAGACGACCCTGCGGGATTTGTAATCGACGTCTCAAAGATTCTTGACCCCCATGGAATCTGGGTCATACAGCAAAACTATTTGCCAATGATGCTAGAACAGAACGGATTCGATAACATAGGACATGAGCACCTGACTTACTATTCTCTACGGACATTAAGCCTCCTCTTGGCGAAGAGTGATCTTGAGATTTTTGACGTTGAGACAAACGACGTAAATGGGGGTAGTTTCCGCACCTACATTTCACATAAGGATAGATTTCCCGTAAACATGAGCGTCTCGAGATTGAAAGACTATGAAAATAAGCTGTTTTCGAGGACACCCTCAATCTACAAGGAGTTCGAAAAAAATGTCCGAAGGGTGAGTTTGCAGTTGCGGAGGTTTGTCGCGAAAGAGGTCGAGGATGGCAAGAGGGTCTATGTTTATGGTGCTTCGACCAGGGGGAACACAATTCTGCAGTATTGCAAACTTGATCATGATCTGATCGAGAAGGCGACAGATGCAAACCCCGAGAAGTGGGGACGAACGACACCTGGAACCCGAATCCCGATTGTGTCAAAAGATGAGGTCCGAAGGGACAAGCCCGACTATTTTCTTGTGCTCCCGCACCACTTTCTCGATGAGATCAGACGACAGGAGAGTGATTATTTGCATTCCGGAGGCAAGTTTATTGTTCCATTGCCGAAGTTCAGAATAGTGACGAAGGACACCAAGAATCTTCAACCTAACCTAGGGCTATTCGACCTTAGTTCCTAAGACGAGGAGCAAAGTAATGGCATCTTATGCCCAAATATATCGTGGCCCTCTTTTCCAGAATCAGAATCCCATTGAAATGGCACGGAAAACTCTCCGACTACTAATCACAGCTCAGTTCTCTGAGAGACGACTTAGATGAAGGAGAACATCGTTGCAGTTTGTATCAGTGGAAAACAAGAAGCCTGGAGCATTCCAGAGATTCCATTCTATTGTCATACTGAAGGATACAGAGACTTCCCCCACTATCCGCCTGTAAAGACCAGAGAAAGAATCCGATACTTAGCCGAACGCCGGAATGCAGCCCACAAACGAGCTCTTGAACTACACCCAAACACGGAACACTTTCTAAGCATCGACAGCTACTACCTGAGCTACGCGCACGAAATACGGCATTTGCTCCGAGAGTACACCAACTACAATGCAGAATGCGTGCTTGGTGCGACAAACTGGTTCTCGGACTTCTCAAGAATTCCTTTGAAGTTGAGATACTGGGACACATGGGCCACCCCCGAAATGAAAGACAAGAGGTTTGACTATTATCCGAGACACGAGGGACTGCCCGAAGGGTGGGAAAATGTTCGAGGATGCGGTGGATTCGCCGTATATCCTAGGTGGGTATGGGAACGACGTGGATATGGCGTGCCAGAGCCTTTTCCGGAGGCAGGAAACGAGGTCAACTACCTATGTCAGTGTCCGGGGATTTCAAGTTACGTGAGTCTCAATGTGAGAGTCCTTCGTGAGACTCCCAAGGAAATTAGAGATAGATCTTTGATCAATCGGCTTCGTACAACGCTCAAGGTGGGGACGAGGCTTGGCGTGAGAATGCCCTTAATCAGTAGAGCCAGTGAAATGCATCGCCTTGGACCGGAACCAATTCGAGAGAATGTCCTTGCTGCGCCAACCAACTGAAAAATTCCATGTAACGAAATTGTTGGACTAAAAATTGAGCCTGGTCCCTCTTCTTTACTTAGGTCGTGCTATGGAACTCTTGAGACTGTTCTTGCGAGCACTTCGCCGAACGATTTATCGAATTTTTCTCGGCTGAAGGCTTTGGCCCGTTCCATAGAAAGCTTCGACATGGCTTCATAAGAAGCATCTGCGATTGTCAAAAGTCTCGGAATCTCATTCTCTTTTTGCCAAAGAAGACCTGAGCCCCCGACTATCTCCTTTGGCCCGCCGCTGTCATGAACTACTGGAACGCAGCCGGCCGACATCGACTCGACAACAGTTATTCCGAAATGTTCTCCTCGCATGAGGTGAAGGTAGATTTTGGACCTTGCCAAAGTCTCTTGATATATTTCCTTGTCGGGATTGATGATCACCCGACCGTTCGCGGGGGCCGTGCTTTCCAGAGCCCTAGAATATTCCAAGAAACGCGGATCTCGTGTCAAGAGAAGAACAAACTCATGGCTTGGGAATCGTTTCGCAACTTCCCAGAATAGCTCAAGATTCTTCTCGGGTACACCTCTTGCAACGGTGACTACAACGCTATCCCTAACCTGACTTGGTTGTATCATGTTACATGCGGGGTAGACTAGAACAGTCGGAATCTTCCACTCTTGATCAAAATGTGACTTGGAATATTCACTTATTGCAAGAACGAGGTTAATACGCCGGATTTTTCGCGAATAATGCACTCGCAACGGCCATCCGTAGATTCCCCTCGTTAGAGGGTTTGGGAAGTATCCCCATTGAAAGATCGGCCTTGAAATGTCTGGAATGTAACCTGCGTCTTGAGTGGAGAAGACGAGGTCATAATTGGGGTCCGCTGAGATAATCTTCCGTTGCGCCTTGACATGGTAAAGAAGATGCTTGTAAGTCCCGAATCTGTCTCCTGAATCAGCGGCGTAGGATTTGACTGATATGTCCTTAAAGAGCCCCTCATACCCAAAAAATCGCTCAAGACGATCGACCTTGAACTCGCCAGACAGGAGTGTAGGCTCATCGCCCCTGCCGATTAGCGCCCTCATGGTTTCGCAACAGAGTCTTTCGCCACCACCCATAGCGGACATGAGGGGATGCACGATCAGAACTCTCAAGGAAGGCCCCCTCCTAGAGGCAGCGGCGCTAGGTTATTCTTGAAGCAGCTCACAACTTTCCTTAGTCCCAGAATATTATTCCAGTTAGTGTTTGTCTCTTACCATCCAGGTATGCGACCCCATCCGAACTAGAACAAGGCGTGGAGGTTGTGATGGACAAGGCGTGAGATTGCTGACATTCATCTTCTTACAAACCTAATTTGTCAAGTACCATGGTTCTTATCTTGTGAGCTGTTGCGATTCTGAAATTGTGAAGAGAAAACCATCTCTTCTCCAACCTCCACAATCTTACATTCGGACCTAATCGCCGAATGGATCTGAACCTGACAGGAAAGTGGGTCTCTAAGACCATACCATCTTCGCTCCCCTCTATGTCTATCTTAACGGAGTCCACGTGGATGGGGAGTATCGTCACCCGTGAGTCTCCCCCAAAATTCCTTCTCAAATGGACGACAGCTTCGGGATCGGATTCCACGCAGATGACATGATCAGCCCCGTGGTTCAAATAGAAGAACGCTGTTTCTCCGCACCCAGCACCCAAGTCCAACACGGTTTTGCCCACCGGGAGATAGGCTGCATGCCACATCTCCAACTCATTCTCTATATACGAACGATGGATCGGTCCCATCGAGAGGGAATCAAAGTCTGAGAGCTTGCACATGTGAATCCAAAAATCCAAGTTCAACTGGACTTCAAACCATATTTGAGAATTGCCCGGTGAGCACGATTCCGAAACTGGGGTAAATCTTGCTTTTGTAGAACAGGAATCCTAAGAGCTGAAAACATCCCCTCAAATCGTCGGGCACCTTTCGTAGGTTGGGGGGGGTTCACCAAGACCACTTCATGCATTATGTTTCCTACCGACCCTACAATACCTGAATCTTACCCGAAGGGCTCCGATTTGCACGATGACTTGCTAGTTGCCTCTGACCGACGAACGATTGGTGGCCCGATTACTTTTATCCATCTCTGCTCATTTTATACGTTCATCAGTATAGTTTGAGAGCTTTCAGGTGTAAGTATTCGTTATGATCGAGAAAACCAGCCTCTCCGCCCCCTCCGAGATAGTACGGGACGCCCTCTCCAAACCTACTATATTCAAAGACGAGGGACCCCTAAGCCTCGAATGGCTCCCACCCCGCCTACCCCACCGGGAAAACCAGCTACGATTCCTCGCAGAACTCTTCCGGTCAGTCATCGACAAACCCGGAACAACTAGCCCCAAGGTCCTCATCACCGGCGACATTGGAACTGGTAAGACCGTTCTAACGCAACGATTTGGCACCGATATGCAGCGCACCGCCAAGACCCTGAAGCTCAACCTCGCCTACATCCACGTCAACTGCCGCGAGTACCGGGGAAGCCTCTTCATGATCCTCAAACGAGTCCTCCAGACCTTCACGCCGCAATTCCCCCAGCGAGGGTTCTCTAGCGAGGAACTACTACACATCCTCCTAGACCAGCTGGAGGACAAGAAACTACACGTCATCCTCACCCTCGACGAGGCGGACTCGCTCATCAAAGCAGAAGGCTCCACAAGTCTCTACAATCTCACACGCATCCAAGAGGAGCGCCCTGGCCGAGCAGTAAGATTGTCCCTCATAATCATCCTACGGGAGATCAAGAATCTCGACGATCTCGATAGAAGTACTCAGAGCACTCTCCAGCGAAATGTCATCCGTCTAGATCATTACACCACTCCGCAACTGGAAAATATTCTCAGAGAGAGGGCAGAGCTCGCGTTCAAAGAAGCAACTGTCCCTGAAGAGGTCTTGAACTTCATCGCTGACATGGCCACGCTCGGGGGCGACGCTCGCTATGCTATCGAACTACTTTGGAGGGGTGGAAAGTATGCTGACACGGAAGGGGCGAGAGAGGTGAAGCCTGATCATATCAGAGCCGCTGCAAACAGCGTATACCCCGTTCTCCGTACCGAATACTCCCAGCACCTCAACCTTCACGAGAAACTCATACTGCTAGCGCTGGCTCGGGTTTTGGAGAGAAACAATGCAACATACGCCACTATGGGCGATGTCGAGATAGCCTACCGTATGGCTTGCGAGGAGCACAAAGAAACGTATCGGGCCCACACGCAAGTATGGAAGTACGTCCAGAACCTGAACGCTACAGGCATCCTCTCCACCCAGCTCTCCACCACTGGGTTCAGAGGAAAAACAACCCTGCTCGGAATATCCTCTGCCCCCGCCTCAGCCATACGCCGATGGCTCGAATCAACCCTCTCAATCCGAGCTTAGCCTTGGCCGGAGAAAAAAGCCCACCCCTAGAAAGGATCCTTTCGAGCGTCGGCAGAATACGAATACTGACCCTCCTCTCCGAAGTCGAGCAACTACACTTGACAGAGATAGCAAAGAGAACTGACCAAAGCTACAGCGCTACCGAGAGGCATCTGGACGACCTATCAAAAGCAGGAATTGTAGAGGAGAGAGACTATGGACGCGTGAGAGTTTTCAAGCTGAACCTCACTAACGATCACGCGAGGCTATTGCATGAGCTGATATTGAAATGGAATCACAGCCAAGAATTAGGCCCTATCCAAGCTCAAGCTTAAACCTCCCACGATTATCGTCAATAATGTCTCCGTTCGAAGTTGGTATGATTTGGAAAAATGTGACGAATGCGGACGTGTAACCCAACAGAACAAGAAGTGTGAGTATTGCGGCAAGACTTTTTGCGAAGATCATATGCCTAAACATCAAGCTTGGGAGCATCGTCACGAGGGCCTCGCCGACGACGCTTCTAGCCTCTGGAAAAGAACCAAGAGGCCATAAGCAAGGGAAGTTGGTTTTTCCGCCTCATTCTGATCCGGATTCTCGGGACTGGAAGGTCTTTATGGGGCGGCCGGACTTACTGTCAGAACAATAGTTGGCTCAACAGTTCGAAGCCCTAGGTTTCCAACCCCGGCTT
>Ga0137386_10003481_pt1 | contig 10291 bp, 7 predicted proteins | sample SagtaG_4_FD_104910 | JGI IMG/M metagenome (GOLD analysis project Ga0137386, IMG submission 104910) | Vadose zone soil microbial communities from Sagehorn Ranch, Mendocino, California, USA - Sage2_R_100_16 metaG | ecosystem: Environmental > Terrestrial > Soil > Vadose zone | place: USA... | reverse complement strand
CCCGAGAGGCAGTACATTGTCAGGTGGCGAGCGGCAGCGTGTTGCCTTGGCACGGGCTGTCCTTCAGAACCCTTCGTTGCTTCTGTTGGACGAATCGACTTCGGCTCTGGATGCTCCATCTGAACGACGGGTTCTCACAAATCTATCGCAGCATTTTCATCACCTGACCATGGTCTTTATCTCGCACCGGATTTCCTCGCTTAACTGGGTTGACCGCATTGTCGTAGTGAATCGGGGCGTGATCGAAGAACAAGGCACCCACCCCCAATTGATTCGCAACGGCGGCCTCTACGCCCACCTGCACAACACACCAGCCGTCGCGGCGGGTCACTGAGGCTTCTTCCCACTCTTCAAGCATACCCGCTGAGAAGAATGTGCCCGCCTGTGAATTAAATGCATGGCCGAATCGGCGTGCATTTGGCCGAATCAGCGTACTGTTTGTAATTGACTCGACAGATACTCTGCTCCACCATCGCGAACGAGATTGAAAAAAATCCTAGCGCCCAGCCTTCCATAACACGCTCGGTGATGAGCCAATGCCGCTCGTTCTTAATCCGCCGCCAACTCCCGTTGAACCGGTAACAGAAGTCCTCCACGGCGTCCCTATCACGGATCCTTACCGCTGGCTCGAAGACCAGAATTCTCCGAGAACGAGAAAGTGGGTGGAAGAACAAACCGCCTATACACGCGGATATCTGGATGCCATTCCGGGCCGAGAGCGAGTTCGGAAGCGTGTCAGTGAACTGCTGTCAACTCCCATCGTTCCCGATTTCTGGAGCGTCGGCGACCGTCATTTCTTTCTGAGGCGCCACGAACACAGGCAGCAACCTGTCATCGTCATGAGAGACGGATTATTCGGGGAGGAGACTATCCTGGTTGATCCCGCGGCGCGCGGATGCGGACCCTCGACTGCTGTCTCAATCGGAGCAATTTCTTCGGATGGGCACTTCCTGGCCTATTTTGTCCGACATGGCGGTACCGACCACTCAGCTTTAGAAATCCTCGACATCGAAAGGAACGTTGTGTTGCCAGATCGTCTGCCGCAAGGCTACTGCAGTGGATTTGCATTTGCGCCTGACGGCACAGGGTTCTTCTACTGCCATCGTGAACTGCAAGACTCACGCCCGAACTATCGCGCAGCCTTCTGGCACCATTTCGGGACGGAGCGATCGCAAGATCGCGAGGTCTTTTTCGCTGGCGAGAAGCCTGACCTGTTCCTCGGAATCCTGAATTCACCTCAAGCGCAGCTTTTGGCCTTCGTCGCATTCTCGACAGGCAAGCAGCGTAGCACTTCGATTTACTTGTCCACATTGTCGCCCGAAACCGTGGCAAAGCTTTTGATTTGCGGCATCGAAGGCTGCTTCGTCCCGTTCTTTGTTCGAGGTCAATTGCTGGCTTATACGGACTTCGGTGCCCCCAACTTCCGTATCGTACGGATCGATGTAACTGCTGCTGACGCCACCCACTGGCGCGACATCGTTCCCGAGTCCGAACGGCGTATCCAGCGGTTCGCTGTCGCAGGTGACCAGATTTTCGTCACGCGTATTGATCGCTTCTCGACCAAAGTCGAAGCCTTTGGTCTTGACGCGGAACGAAAGAAGGATGTCCCGTTCCCACCACATGGAAGCGTTGAGTTATTGAATCGGACGGACATGACCGACAAGTTGTTCTGCAGCCATGCGTCTATTTCCAAACCGACTACAGTCTACTGTTACGAGCCCCGGAGCAAGCAGCTCTCCGTTTGGGAAGAGGTGAATGTTCCATTCGATCCTTCCATTGTCGCCCTCGAAGAAGTGACTTACTCCTCCAAAGATGGAACTTCGATTCCTCTCTTGCTCGCTGCGAGAAAGGACCTCTTACACTCCGGAACCTTGCCGACCTTCCTCACCGGCTACGGCGCCTTCGGCAGCTGCGTCACCCCCCGGTTCACTGCCTTTGCGACTTTCCTGATCGAGCAAGGTTTCCTGTTCGCAGTTCCTGCCTTGCGTGGCGGGTCCGAACTCGGCGAGGAGTGGCATCTGGCCGGCAGGCGCGAGAAACGGCAAAACTCCTTCGACGACTTCATCGCGGCCGCTGAGTGGCTCATCTCACAAGGACTCTCTGCGCCGGATCAGGTCGCCATCGGCGGCGGCTCGAACGCCGGGCTCCTCGTGGGCGCCGCGATTACACAGCGGCCCGATCTCTTTCGCGCTGCCATCTGCCTAGGACCGCTGCTTGACATGACTCGATATCACCTCTTTGATTTTGCGGCCGGATGGGCGGATGAGTATGGATCACCTGAGGATGAGCAAGACTTTCGCTCCCTGTTGGCTTACTCGCCCTACCACCGTGTCGAAGAAGGCGGAGCTTATCCTGCAGTACTTCTCATCTCGGGCGACGCGGACAACCGATGCAACCCGATGCACGCTCGCAAAATGGCGGCCCGTCTCCAAGCCGCGAGCAGCTCGGGATTTCCCATTCTGCTCGATTACAGAGCGGCATGGGGCCACACACCGGTGCAGTCGCTTTCTACCAAAATCGAAGCTTTAACGGACAGGCTCGCCTTCGTATGCCACGAACTCGGAGTTCATATCGAACCAAGGGGGTCTTCGTGATGCTGTTCTTCCAAGCCCTTTTCGCACTGTTGGTCTACGACATCCTGAACAGTTTTCGTCCCTTCAGGGCTTTGCACTCGACAGTGAAACGGTGGAAGGTTGCGAACAAGCCTTTTGGCCAAGACACCGTCGACCGCGTCTGCACTGCGGTCAATTACGCGTGCGTTTGGTATCCGAAGCAAGCTCTCTGCCTCCAGCGATCCTTTGCCACCACCTATCTGCTCAGGAAGCACGGCGTCCCTGCGCTGATGGTCTTGGGAGCACAAAAACTACCCTTCAAGGCGCACGCCTGGGTGGAAGTAAATGGGCGGGCTGTAAACGAACGGTCCAATGTTCAAGCTTACGGTGTGTGGGAACGCTGCTAGGGAGCCGAGAATGAGTGCACAAGCAGGCATCTGGAATTTTGACGGCAAGCCGGTGGATGAAGCTTTTCTCGACAAGCTCGCTTCTGCCATCGAGCAGTACGGGCCGGACGGCGGCAACACTTACATCAATGGCTCGACCGCAATGACGTATCGCGCTTTCCATACGACCCTGGAGTCCCGTCTCGAACGGCAGCCATACGTTACAGCTCGCGGAAATGTCATTACCTGGGACGGTCGGCTCGACAATCGAGATGAGTTAATTCCCCAGCTGTGGGAAGAGTTGAAGGCTAATCAAAGTGATGTTGCGATCGTTGCTGCTGCCCTTGAGTCTTGGGGCACCGATTGCTTCCGTCGCATCCTCGGCGATTGGGCTGTCTCTGTATGGAATCCACGGCAAAGGGAGCTCATTCTCGCCAGAGATTACATGGGAGTTCGAACCCTCTTCTATTACCCCCAATCAAAGAAAGTAATCTGGTGCACTTGCTTGGCGTCGTTGGCTGCATTCGGCGGGCCGTTCACGCTCTGTGATCAATACATTGCCAGCTATCTGGCCTTGTGGCCGGAACCGCATCTCACCCCTTACCGCGAGTTGCAATCGGTGTCACCGGGACAATTCGTCCGAATCTGTGATGGACAAATCAACAGTCAAGCGTACTGGACTCTTAATCCTCGGTTGAAAATACGCTACAAGGACGACAGAGAGTACGAGCAACACTTCCTTCACATGTTTCGGCAAGCAGTGCGCCGCCGGCTGCGCAGTGACTCACCCGTTCTTGCCGACTTAAGTGGAGGTCTTGACTCTTCCTCGGTTGTCTGCATGGCTGACGACATTCTTGCCAAAGAAGAGGCGAGAACGGTCCTGGATACATTTTCTTTCTACGACCCTCACGAGCCAGATGAAGAAGACTTTCGGTATTTTGGGAAAGTCGAGGAGCAACGGAAACGAGCCGGACATCACGTCGAGCTTCATCGCGGGGACGACGCATTCACTGTCGATTATCCAAGCTTCGTTGCCGCACCAGGCTTCGAGGCCAGACAAGGATTGAAAGAAGCGAAATCCGCCGTGATCAAGCAAGGCATGTACAGGGTCGTCCTCTCTGGCACGGGAGGCGATGAGTTTCTTGGCAACGCTCTTGATCCTCGCGTGCAATTGGCCGATCTTCTCGTTCAGCTTCGGCTGTGGAAGCTAGGTGAACAACTTATTTCCTGGAGTTTGTTGTCAAGACGGCCGATGATCCATTTACTCTACGCAACTCTTGGGCTACTTTTCCCCAAGTGGCTGAGGACTAGGGTAACAGGCGAGTCCAGGATCGCCAATTGGATCGTCGAAGGATTTGCTAGCAGATGTGACCTGCGTGGCCGCCAGCTAGTCGCTGCAGAGGGGCCATGCTATTGGCTGCCGAGCATTCGAGATTCTTTTCAAACTCTGAAAGTGCTCAGCGGGCAGTTAACACACGCACGACCAGTGCCTTACGAGAAGAGATATCCTTATCTAGACCGTAGTCTAGTTGAATTTCTCATCTCCATACCGACCAATCAGCTTCTTCGTCCCGGAGAGCGCCGCTCCCTGATGCGTCGTTCTTTGGTACATCTTCTTCCACCAGAAATTCTGTCTCGCAACACAAAATCTGGCACGGGTCGGTGTATCTCCGTCACCTTGCAAAAACATTGGCATGCATTGGAGAGCGCGCTGGAATCCCCCTTGAGTTCGGAGCTTGGTTTCATAGACGGACCTCGCTTTCGTTCAGCCTTACTGGCCGCTAAGAGCGGAAAACTCGAAGATGATATTGTGATGCTACTTAAAGGACTATCGCTGGAGCTGTGGCTGCGCGACGTAGCGTCACGCCATGTACTTTTACTTCCACCCAATGATTCGCAAGTCACAGAGAGTCAGCGAATGTGCTCCGACGCACGTGGCCTCATTCGCGCGTAGGCCACCGGACGGATTTCCTCAGCTAGCGAGGCAATTAACGCTCAAAACGAAAGGAGGTGAATACAATGACCTACGAGAAACCAGAAGTGGTTGTTCTCGATGATGCAGCAGACGTGATCCAGACGTCCAAGTTGAACAGGATCGAGCCGGATCAGGTCACCACACCGGGTACGCAATCGTGAACGGCAGAACCTGCAGCAATCACCTCCTCCCGGCTGTTCACGGCCGGGAGGAGGATTAACCGATTGCAGGTTGAAGTGAGGCGGATACGATGACCTACAATAAGCCAGAAATCGTCATGCTCGGCAACGCCATCACCCTAATCCAAGGAAGCAAGATGCGAAGAATTGATCCGGATAGTGTCTCGACGCCCGGCGCTGTGCCTCTCGAACTCTATGGTGTCGATCTCAAGCTCGGCCTGCGCCGCGGCGGAAACATCAATGGGAATGTGCTGAGCTAGTCTTGAGATGCGAATCGAAAAAGTCATTCACACGTTGCCAATAATCTCGAAGTGCAGCTCCCTCAAATCCGTGACCTTGTCCTGGATATCTGAGCAACGTGACATCACGGCCCAAATAGCGTAAGCCCTTGTACAGCTCGATCGTATACAGTTGCAGTATTCCGCCTTCGTTGTCACCGACAGCTAGCAACAGAGGCGTGCTAACTTTACTTAAATGATAGATCGGAGAGAGTGCGACATAAGTCTGCGGATCGCCCCACGGCGTCCTTCCTCCCAGCAGTTCGGGGATAGTTTCATCTTCGGATAGAAAAAATGCTAGAGACCAATCATTTAGTACTCCGGAAGCTGAAACCACACACCTAAAACGCGACGTTTTTGTCACTATCAAATTTGCGGCTCCGCCTCCATTGCTAAATCCGTACAGACACATCCTTTCCGGATCGACTATGCCGTGCCTTACCAGAGCATCTATACCGGTCATCAGATCGTCCATCATAATGTCAACGCCACTGCCACCGCGGGTCGCCTCGTTGAACGCTTCCCCCTTCACCGGATTCGGCCAGGTGTGCGCCGTGCGTTCTCCAGGAAAGAACACAGCATACCCTTTCGACGCAAAGGCTTGATTACCAAGCATCGGATCTAGCTTAAGCATGCCAGTTGGGCCTGGATATGGATCAACGATCAGAGGATAAGTCTTGCCTTTTTCATAGCCTACCGGCTTGATCAAGATACCTTGCATTTCTTCACCGCGACTGTTCCGCCATTCGATAACTTCTTGTTTTCCCAGGGCCCATTGCTTGAGCTCGGGATTGACATCCAACAAAATGTGCGGTTCATGGTCATGTGGGTCTAATACATGGATGACGCCGGAGCTAGATGAATCACTTTGTACCCACACCAGCACCCCGGCCCTCGAAGCCACAAATGGGAAACAATAAGCATAGGGCTCTGTAAGTCTCTGAACTTCTCCGCTGGAGATCGAAACGCGGCCAATGAATACGGTTATGCCGTCCCGGTAGGAAACAAAAAATGAACTGCTGTCAGCGGCCCATGAGAATTCCTGTACGTCACGATCAAGATGGGCTGTTACGTTGACAGCCTTTCCGCCACTCGCGGGTATGAGAAATATTGAGTCCAATCCAAACTTCTTGCCTCCTCGATATGCAATCCATTTTCCGTCCGGACTCCATTGAGGAATGCGCTTTACGCCCGGACCACCGGTGAGCATCACCTTGACACCAGTTTTCGGGTTAAATGCGCAGAGGTTGGCAGCATCCGGTCCGTAGCCCACCATGGGTCTCCCCTCAGTAGTCCCCATGGCAATCCATCGTCCATTCGGGGACCACTCGGGATTGAAATAGCCCCACCCGTCCTTCGTCAACTGCTCCAGCGCTCTCGTCTTGATGTCAACAATGTAAATCTGGTTCGTCAAATTCGACGCAGCACCATTTCTTAGCTCCATCTTTCCATTAACGTAGTGACTGCCGAGTGTCGCGCCCGTTCGGAAAATGCCAAGGAGGGCCGAGGTGGAAGAAGAAGCGGCAGTTAATATGGTCGGCTCGCCATCTTGTATTGCGTTTGTAGTTCCGCCAATGACGCGGTTGGAAGGAGTCTGATGAAGAGATTGCTCTGTGCTCTGCGCTGGACTCGACACTTGCGATGCGAATGCAATCTTGGACCCATCTGGTGACCATGAATATCGGAACGAATCCCGTATCCACCCTGTGAAATGTGTTACCGGGTCTGGATTTATTCCAGCTTCAAGCACAGTAAGTTGTGACGTGGTTCCGTTCTCCACATTTAGCAACCACAGCTGCAACGATCCACCGCGACTCGAGTAGAACGCAAGTTGCTTGCCGTCGGGAGACCAACGCGGCATAAAGCCCTGGCCCAAAGCCCGAGGGACAACTGTATTTCTGTCGACTAACCACAACGTATCTTCTCCCTGAAGAGAGTAAGCTATCGTTTTACTATTAGGGGAGATATCCATTTGCCAGTCAATATGTTTGACCTCCGCCGATATTAGATCGTCGAAGGTCACAAGGTGCTGGCCTTGTGCGCGGGAAGAAGGAGCAGCACAGAAGAGGGACATTAAGATCAAGAGCCCTGAGGCACGTACGGGAATAGGCTGGCACTTGGTCTTTGGTGACATCCTTTCACTCGCCACATACGACGACGCCAAAGCTTGTAGTTGCGCCAAGTGGGGACCTCGCCATTCAGTCAGTGGTTAGAACTGGAGCTTAAGCGCCAATTGGATGGATCGTGGCCCGCCAACTTGATAGAGCGGATTGAAGGCACCACCTCCCAGATTGCCAAAACCGATCAAGCTTTGTCCCAACGTCTGGGTTGCAACACCGAATCCGGCTGGCCCACCATTTTGGAGTGAGAGGAACTGGCCGTTGGGCGGTCCAAAATTAGGGTGGTTCAGGACATTGAACATTTCCGCACGGAACTGCAATTTCAGCGATTCGCGCAGCGGAAACTCGCGATGCAATGCAAAGTCCCACTGAAATGCTCCAAAGCCTCGAAGGGCATTTCGGGACAAATCCCCCTGCCGGGTTGGATTACCGGTCGTTGGGTCAGTCGGCGGATCGGCGAATGCATTGGGGTTGAATCCTTTGCCACCAGGGCATCTTTGACCCGGAGCGAGGTTTCCTAACGTTTGCATCACTGACGCGCATTGGGCGCCATAAAGATATAGAGGCTGTCCCGGAACAATATCGGGCCGAGTGCCTGCCTCAATGCCACCATTGAATTGGAGAAAGGCAATGTCAAGAATATCGACGGGCACGTCAGACCGAACTTGAAAGATGTTCTGTAAAGACCAGCCACCAAAAAGTGAGCGAGTCAACGTATTCCCCCTAATCGAAGGGAGATCGTACGTCAGCGCCGCGGAAAATGCGTTCCGAATATCAAAATCTGACGGCCCCCGATTGGCGTTGGGATTTAGGCCAGGCGCAAGTAAATTTGAAAAATTAGGACTCGAACCAGCGGAAGCCGTATCAATGGAATGTGACCAAGTGTAGGAAGTCAGTGCCTGAAACCCATGAGATAATCTCCGCTGGAATTGAAGCTGAAGTGATTCGTAATCGGAAGTGGCAGCGTTCGTTATCAATATCGCGGTCGCGAAACTAGGATTGGGACTGCCTACTTTCGCCGACTGAATAAGTCGCCTTCCTGCCGCGCCGATGTACGATGCGGAGAATACCTGCTCCTTGCCCAGACTCTGCTCAAGGGAAACGTTCCACTGAAGAGTATAAGGCAGTCTCAAACGAGGATCGAAAGCCCCCAGAGGTGCGCCAGATGCTAGGCTGGCCGGAGTCACCGGAGGAGGAGCAGCCTTGATAGCATCCAACGGAAACTGTCCACCCGGAAACAACATTTGCGATCCGAATGGATACTGACCCTGAAAAATGCTATTTCCAACCTCCTGCGTGGCAAGATCAAAGAACTCACCAAAGCCTCCCCGAAATACAGTCATCCATCGTTCATTCTGCGAAATCTGGTAGGCAACGCCTAGCCGAGGAGCTATATTTCCGTAACGCGTGTCGTATGGCGGTGTTCCCGGCGGCGCTAGCGCCAGTTTAGATAAATTGTTCAAATCAAAGCCCGTCACTGCGATGAAGTTTGGACCTTCCAGCGTCGACGGAGAGAAATCCACATCCCATCGGATGCCATACGTCAGCGTGAGGCGAGGAAGCAGTCGCCACGTATCCTGCGCGAATGCGCCTACATTACGCAACAGGAAAGTTCCGGAAAGGTTGGATTGGACTAAGCTTACTAGAAGGGACCCCGTCTCCGCGGAAGCTACATTACGAAAAACAGCGATTTGGCGATAAAGTGGCGGATCAAACTCCGGCGTGAGCCTCCGATAATCGATCCCGAACTTCAGGTTGTGAGAGTTCTTCTGTACAGTCATGTTGTCAATAATGTTGAACTGCCGCTGAGTATTGCGCGAAATCTTGCCAACGGAAACTGCGCTGTTGGTGAGACCTGAGATAATTACCGCAAAGGATGCGTCTCCGCTGCTGAAAGGACTGGGAAATGGAACTGCGGCCACGGGAGTCGCGCCACCGAAGTTATCCGCCACAATCCGGCTGGATGCGTCTGTGTGACTATAATTGAAGCGGAAGTCATTTGACGTCAGCGACGACACCAACCACGTGGCTCCTATAGTTGCCGTTTGTGTTGTGATTCGTGCAGGATCCACATCGCTCAGAGCTTGCAAGCCCCTCTGATCGAGACTGGATGGCGAGTAATTGTATCTTGCAAACAAACTAATCTTATCTTTCAGTTTGTGGTCAACCCGCAGGCTGTACGCATCGAGGGCGGCTGGGTTAGAGAAGGTGGCATTGAACTGAGCTACGCCTGTGGCAAGGTTGTCGGCACCATTGGGCACCGGATAAGCATTTAGAAAAGGCTTCATTACGGAAATGGCCGCCTGTCGCGCTGCAAGATCAGGAACAGTTGTCAACGCTGTTTGTGGCAGCCTGAGACGAAGTCCTTCATACGAAAAGAAGAAGAACGTCCGATCCTTCAGAATCGGACCGCTGAACGTTCCGCCGAAATCGTTCTGTCGTTCCATGGGCTTCCGCAATCCTGCGCTGTTGGTGAACCAATCGTTAGCGTCCAAAATGTCGTTCCGCAAATAGTCGAACAATGTCCCGTGAAACTGGTTCGTGCCCGAGCGTGTGAGAATGGAAATCTGTGCTCCCGGCGTGCGCCCAAATTCCGGTGCATACGTAGAAGTCTGTATACGGAACTCCTGAAGAGCATCTACGGAAACCAAGCTGTTCGTGCCACCCTGCACGCTGAAGGAGGGAAGTGCACCCCCCAGACCGTTTCCGGCCACGCCATTTGAGCTTGCTCCGATATTTGCGCTTACCCCGTCCACCATCCAATAATTCGCGTTGGCGCGCTGGCCGTTGACACTGAACTG
>Ga0137386_10003469_pt1 | contig 10302 bp, 11 predicted proteins | sample SagtaG_4_FD_104910 | JGI IMG/M metagenome (GOLD analysis project Ga0137386, IMG submission 104910) | Vadose zone soil microbial communities from Sagehorn Ranch, Mendocino, California, USA - Sage2_R_100_16 metaG | ecosystem: Environmental > Terrestrial > Soil > Vadose zone | place: USA... | reverse complement strand
TGCTACCGCTCAACCTGAGCGAACTGTTCGGCAGCGAGCCGGCACCTCCGCCGGCACCCGCGCCGAGTCCGAAAAACAACCCCGAGCCTCCGAAGGGAGGACAAATGGATCCGAAGAAGCTCCGGGAGGTCCTCGGACTCGCTGAGGATGTCGATGACGCGGTGGTGACCGCGAAGCTCGGCGAACTGATGAAGCCGAAGCCGCCCACGTACCCGGATCTCGATTCGCTCAACGAGCCCGGTGCCGACGAGATGGCCAAGCTGCTCAAGTCGCTGTCCGACGTGGACGGCAACCCTGCGCTCAAGGCTCTGACCGAACTGGTCGAAGCCCAGCGCAAGCAGCTGTCGCAGTACGCGATGGCCTCCAGGCGCTCAAGGGTGGAGCAGCAGCTCGCCGACTTGGACCGCGGCAAGACGTTCGCCGTGCCGCCCGTGGTCAAGGACCAGCTGCGCGACATCCTGCTGAGGTCGCCGGACAAGCTCGGCGAAGAGGTCTTCTCGGCGTACCAGAAGACGCTCGAGATGGGCATCATCGACCTGACCGAGCGCGGCTGGCAGCGGCGCGGCGACGAGAAGTCCCCGGCGCAGCAGTACCTCGACGAGGTCGACGCCTACATGACCGCCAACAAGGGTTCGACTTACGCCGAGGCCGCCATGGCCGTGGCGCGGAAGAACCCGACTCTCGCCGCGGAGTACCGCGAGGAGAGCTACATCCCGATCGAGGGGAGGTAACCCGATATGCCGGGTTCAGACCACGTACTCTCCAAGGGCCTTCTCGTCGACTCGGGAGCCGGCGCGATCACGCTGGGACAGGCGCTGAAGATTGCTGCGAGCGGCATCGCGCTCCCTGAGCAGCCTGTGAAGGTCCAGGTTGCTACGGCCGCGACCGATCTGATCATCGGACTCGCGGGCGAGAACGTCGATGCCGTCAAGGTGGCCACGGGCAAGGCGTTCCTCACCGTGCACATCCTGGGCATCGCCAAGGGAGTAGCTGGTGCGGGCGGTGTCACCATCGGTGCACGGCTGAAGGCTGCCGCTGGTGGGCAGCTGGTCATCGCAACCGGCGGCGCGACCGACGTTGTCGTCGGTATCGCTCTCACAGCAGGCGTAGCCAACGACATCTTCGACGTTCTGCTCACGCCGGGCGCTCGCAGCTCATAGTAGGGAAGGAGGCTAACCAAGAATGGCTGTTTACAACCCAAGCGGTTCGGGTAACGTCCACGTTGACGTCGTCCTGACCAACATCTCGGTCGCGTGGCCGAACGAAGGCCTGGTCGGTGAAGTTCTCTTCCCCACTGTGCCAGTGGCCAAGCAGTCCAACAAGTACTACATCTACAGCGGCCGTGAGGGCTGGTACCCGGGTCTGGACGACGCTCGGGCTCCTGGCACCGAAGCGAACGAGGTCACGGGCCTCACGCTGTCCACGGATACGTACTACGCGCAGGAGCACGCCCTCCAGATCGCGGTCACCGACGAAGAGCGTGACAACGCCGACTCGCCGCTGAACCCCGACGTGGACGGCGTCGAGATGCTCACGTCTCGCGTGGCGCTTGGCAAGGAGTACCGTATCTACAGCAAGGCCGCCACGGCGACCAACTACAACACGGCCCTGGTGGTCGACATGAGCACGTCTCCGGCGGGCTTCGGTCCGCAGTGGGACGCCTCGGCCACTGCGACGCCTGTCAAGGACATCAGGAAGGCGATGCGTCTGATCCACGGCGTGTCCTTCCTGCAGCCCAACCAGGCGGTGATCCCCTACAAGGTCATGTCCGCCCTCGAGGACAGCCAGGACCTGATCAACCGCATCCAGTACGTGGAGCGGGCGATCCTGACCCCGGACCTCGTCGAGAGCCTGCTCGGCCTCGAGAACTGCATCGTCCCCGGCTTCGGGTATGCGTCCAACAACCCGGGCCAGACCCTGACGCTGCAGTACCTCTGGAACGTCGAAGTTGTCTTCGCGTACAACCCGCCGCGGCCCGGTCTCAAGACGCCGGCCTACGGCTACGAGTTCGCGTGGGGCTTCGGCGGCGGGCTGGACCGCGTGGTCGACAGGTGGCGTGAGGAGAGGCGGGCATCCGACCTCGTCCGCCTGCGCCAGCGGTACGACCTGAAGCTGATCGGACTGGACAACAGCAACAAGTCCATCTGCGGCTTCCTCTTCACCAACACCCTGTCCAGCGGCTTCGCGTAAGGAGAAGTGACATGACGCAGTACGTTGCGTACGCGGACCTCGGTAAGGGGACAGGTGCGCCGGTCGATCCCGAGGACCACGGCGGCGAAGACTCGCCCGACTGGAAGTACCTGGTCGAGCACCGGATCATCGTCCCTGCCGGTGATCCGGATGCTCCTGCTCCGCCTGAAGGCTACGAGGTCCGCCAGGTGGGCAGGGGCGAGAACGCCGAGAAGAAGGTAGTCGAGACCAAGGAGTCCTCGTCCAGCGGTCCGTTCGCCTCCGAGAGCAAGACGTCCTCCGCATCGTCGCAGTCCGGCGCGCAACCAACCACGTCGCCGAAGTCGTCGAAGTGAGAGGCAGGTCCGCCGCAGGGCCGCTTCACGGGTAACGGCCCTGCGGTGGGCCCATAGGAGAGACTATGCCAATGCACATTAGCGTGGCCGATGTGCAAACCTGGCTTGAGCCTGTCAAGTCCAACATTGATAGCATAGACCCGACGATGGAGCAGCACATCAGCGGCCTAGTGCTGGGCCGGCTACTGGACTCCTTTTCCCACTCGCTGCTTCCTCTCTCGGCATGGGTTGATGAAGCCTCTACTCCATTGCTGGTTCGGCAGGCTATAGCAATGCTGTACGCTGCCTGGTACTACGACAGGCAGTACAGTGAGGTGGCAGCCACAGAGGGGGCTGGATTCGGTACTGCCTACGGTGCCCTGCTTCGCCAGAGTGTAGAGCAGCTGATTGCAGGCCTTATCAGCGGCGCGATTCTTTTGCAGGAGGAACAGCCTAGCGGTCCGACTACAGTGCCTCTTTTCTATCCTGACGACGTGAGCTCCACCGATGATGCGTTGCGGAATAACACCGACAGCAACGACGTGTCACTGGGGCCTGTCATGTTTGGCGTGTCAAAGGTTTTTTGAAAGGACTGTTATGCGTAGGAAGTGGTGTGGCTGGTGTGGGACTGAACATCCCGCTGACGCCTTCTACTCCTACAATGGTCAGCTGTCTGCCTATTGCAAGGAAGGACAAAAGGCGTACCAGAAGCTACGGTACCAAGCTGATCCTGAGCACACGAAGACTAGGAACAAACTGGTGCGAGAGGCAGACCCAGCGTCGTACAAGCTGTATATGCACCAGTACTACCAGGACAACAAAACTGTGCGCCAAGCGTACAATAGACAGTACTTCCTGGACAACCGTGAACTGTACTACGAAGCAAAAGCTAGGCGACGTGCTCTACTAGTAGACCAAGTCTGTGACCACGAGTGGTGCGGGATTATCGATCGTCGCGTGGTCTGGGGGAGAGATCAAGGTTATTGTCGCATAAAGTTGGTGTGCGATGGTGATTTTGTCCCATTCGAAGAGATGCATCTAGACCACGTTGTCCCGTTGGCGCGTGGTGGGCTGCATTGCTACGGCAACGTCCAAACGGGCTGCGCACCTTGCAACCTTTCCAAGAAGGACAAGCTGCTAGACGAACTAGGCTTGGTAAGGAGGTGACATGTCGAACCCGTATGCAGGCTTCACGGACTCCACCGATGTAGTCACCAAGTACATCCTGGACAAGCTGAGCGCCAGTGCCGCGACGTTGGGTGCCGATCCCCGGAAGAGTTTCTACTACGGGGACCAGGTGCTCGTTCCGACTACGCCTGCTTTTTGTGTGATCCCGGGTCCCGAGACGAGTCAGTATGACGGCGTCGGCGGTCGACCGGTCATAATCACCTTCCAGACTTTCGTTATGGTGTACGCGTACAAGGTTCAGGATGTCCAGCTGAACATGCGCACTGCCCTGCAACTAGCAACGACGGTTAAGCACATCATCCATCCGGACGTACGTCTTGGCGGCAACGTAATCGACTGTTTCTGTTCTAACGTCGATCCTGGGTACGCAGTCAGGCGTGGCGACTTGATAGCCGCGGCCCGGATGACTTTTCGTTCCAGGTCCAAAGTGGTTCTCAATCCCACGTGAGGCGCATATGCCGTACAAACTAACGGTGGATATACCGGACGGCCAAGAGGTTTTCATCCCTGGGTTGGGCACCTTTGCGGCCGGCACGCACGACATCTCCGACGAACAAGCCGAGACGTACGAGGTCCTCAACACAACGAATGTTGTCAACGTTGGCACCAAGGGACCTGACGACAAGGACGAGGACGTACGCGAGGCTGAAACCGTACACCAGCGAGGGCTGGCGCTCGTGATTGCAGTGGAAGGCATGAACGGCATCACGATCGAACAGGCCAACAAGCCCAAGCCACGGACCCCAACGCGCCCTGTGGAATCCGGCTCCGTCGGTTCGGGGGTCCCCGGGTCCTCCGCCAAGACAGGAGGTGAGAGCTAATGGCTGTCGACATTGGCGGCTCAGGCTTTATGGGCCTGGCCTTCGAAACGGTTGTTGGCACCTATGTCCCGCCAACCAAGTTCTTTCCGATCCTCGGCGAGACCATGCAGTTCATGCCGAACAACACGTTCCGGCGCCCGATCAGGCAGACCGTCGACCAAATCGGTATGGTCCCGGGCAACGTCAACACGCAGGGTACGGTCACCATGGAAGCCCTGGACGACGTACTCGTGTACTGGCTGTACGCGATGCGTATGGGCATCGTCAAGACCGGGTCTACGAACTTTACCTACACGTGTACGCCTGTGCAGGGTCTCACGCCTACCAAGACTTTGTCGCTGACGATCGTTCGTGCTGGCACTGCGTTTGGCTTCGTGGGCTGTGTCGTCAGCAAGCTGACGTTGTCCATCCAGAACGGCATCCTTCAGGCCGACATGGACGTTATCGGCCTGAACGAGGCTTCTGCGGTGATGCCGACGGCTACGTACACGGGCAACATGCCGCCGTACGGTCCTGGTCAGTGGAACGTTCAGATCCCGACGGCCACGCAGGTCTTCGACATGGACACGTTCTCGTTCTCCATCGACGAGAAGGCCGCGGCACAGTACCGACTCAAGAACACTGGTGCGAACCAGGGTCGTGGTGCCCAGTTCGTGGCGTTCGCCGAGCGCACGATCCAGATGACGGCCTCTCGGGACTTCATCGATCGAACCGACTACAACAACTTCCAGGCTAACGTGTCCCAGGGCATCACGATTGCTGCTCTCTCGGGCGCTAACAACGGGATCACGTTCTCCATCCCCAATGCCTTCAAGAGCACGTACGACGTGCCGCTCGGTCAGCAGGGTAACCTGGTTCGGGCGAACATCACCTACGACACGACTGTCGACGCAACAGGAAAGGCCTGCCAGCTCATAGTTCAGACACAGGAAGTCATTACCTAGAGGACTCGGCTCCTAAGGGAGGGGTCGAAGTGCCTGTCAGTAAGACGCGCGTCAAGAAGCGCGACAAGAAGAAAGCCACCTCCGCGGCACGGAAGAGGAAGAGGTGTGGTATGCCAAGAGCAACTGTTTCCATGGAGCCGAAGGAATTCGAGCTCAAGACATGTGAAGGCGGGTTCGTCAAGCTTCGCAGGATGTCGTATGGCGAACTGCTAGCCAGTAACGACATGGCGTTCCAGGTCAATGTCGAGGCCAGAGAGGGCTCGAGCGATCCACAGATGGGCGCGTCTATGTCAAGCGCCCGGATTGCTGAGTTCCGGTTCAAGTGCTGCATCGTCGATCACAACCTGGAGAACGAGGCCGGCACCCGGCTCGAGTTTTCGAACTCGCAGACAGTTCACCTTCTGGACCCGAACATCGGCCAGGAGGTTGACCAGCTGATCAACGACCTGCACAATTGGGAGAAGAACCTCCCAAACTCCGAAAAGCCGTCCAACGACACATCCTCAGCGGAAAACGGCCAAGTGAGTATTCCGGCAGAGTCGTTGACATCGCAGAGCAGCTCATAGGGACGGCTAACCTGTGCCAGCATATGCACGTTCTGCCACAGAAGGGCGGTCTGTACGACCAGGACTGCCTGTTCGTGATATCGCTGGACTGGATCGTACAGGCGCAACAGTTCAAAGAGGAGATGGCGCACGAGGAAGCTCTGCGTAGGCAGAGGCAGCAGACAGGGAGGTAGGAATGCCACGGATAGAAGCGACCATTCCTATCAACATGTTCCTCGACATAGACCGTTTCCAGTTGGCCATTGACGACATCAACCACCATGTTGGCGACGCTGCTGGATCTGCGTCGGTCAAGGCCGCGCACAAGATCGCTGAAGCGGTCAGGGCGAAGCTCGAGATGTACCCTCACCCTCATGAGCCGCATCTGAAGTCGCCCGCTCCTGCTTTTAAGGGTCCTGTTGGTATGCTAACGACAGGCCATGGGCTGCACATTATTCCGGGACACCTTCGCGACAGTGTTGTGGTTGAGGACTTGAGCCGTATACACTCCGCGAAGGTGTACCCTACTGCTGTCTATGCGCGTATTCAGGAGCTGGGCGGCTGGACTGGTGGGTCGCGAGTCCTCTACAGGCACATACACTACAACGAGTTTGGCATTCCGATAGTATCTGATCCGTTCAGGTCGGAGTCGCATAGTGTATATCTACCGCCTCGTCCGTACTTCCGTCCGACTGTTATGGAGGCCGAAACGATCGGAGCCGGTGAGCTGCAAAGGATCTACTACGACGAGTGGCGTGACGCCATGATGAGAGCAGTCGCTTTCTAGCGCGCGCTAGAGCACAACCTTTAGACTCCAATGTTAGACGCATATAGAGCAATACAGACGAGAGAGATACATGTTCTGTGCACCTTAATACGGTAAGAGGACAACCGGTGTCTAGTTAAGTCTAAGGAGGTGAGAGACAGTGCCGGAGCTACCACCGCTTTCAGCCAAGCTTGACGGTGAGATTGCCGAGTTCTTGGCGAAGATGGAGGTCGTCAAGAAGGTTATCAAGGGCGTCCGAGACGAGGCCCACAAAGAAATCCTGATGAAGATTGCCACTCGTTATGAAGCTGGCAAGGACATTCAGCGCACGGCCAATAAGGACATGCGCGCCATGTTCCGCAGTATAGAGGACGAGGCTGCGAAGGCGGGTCGGACCTCTGGCCAACGGTTTGCGTACGAATTTAGGAAAGAGCTAGACAAGGCCACCAAGGACGTTCAGGGCGGGCGCTGGTGGCGCCGCATGATCCCTGCGGTGGGTGCAGCTCTGCCGATCCTCCCACCGTTGCTAGCTGGCGGAGCTGGAATAGTAGGTGGTGTTGCCACTGCAGGTGCTGGTGCAGCAGCTGGTCTGGGCGCCCTAATCTTTTCTGCTCAGCGGTCTCTGGGACCTGTACTACGGGCTCAGCAGCAGCTGGCCCAAATGGTAACGAGCAACCGAGTTGGTGCCAACGCTACCGCTCTTCAGGCTTGGGCACAGGCCTCTACTACGACAACTACCAGAGGTAGACAGGGACTATCTCCTGCTCAGATAGCTACGCAGTCAAACATTTTGGCGCTGCGTATGCAGCAGGCGCAATACGGCCTAGCACATACTGCATCGCCTGGGGCAGCGCTAGGGTATCAGGCTAGTATCCTATCGATACAGGCTCGGGAAGCAGCGCTGGCAGGGCGTGGCCCGACAGCAGGCACTACAACCACTACAAGGAACTCACTGGGCAACCTTGGGTTCCTAGCTGATCCGCACGTTAACTGGTATACGCTGTCAGCCGCTCAGCAGCGGGCTACCGTTCTGGCTGCGCAGAAGACAACGGGCATGCCAACAGCTGAGAGGAATCAGCTGCGTGCCCTCATGGCGGAGCGCCAGTCCTACACGGGATTGAATAAGCCGCAGCAGCAGGCGCTGTTCCAGACTCAGAGCTTTATGGGTAGCCTGGCGTCTGCGCAAATGGCCTCCCAGCCTGCAGTGCTGAAGCTTTATGCTGCAGCTTTGAATGCGCTACAGCCTGCGCTTAAGTTCATTGCTCCCCTGGCGAACGCGGCAGCAAAGGCACTTATGCCGCTGATCGCTGAAGTTGGCGCTGGCATCAAGTCTAAGGGTTTCACCGAGTTTGTCGGTGTCCTGATAAAGATGGCTGGCATTGGCATTAAGGGTTTCGGTCAGTCGCTAATCAACGTTGGTGTCGGTATAGCTCACATTATGGAGGGCTTCAGTAAGTATGGCGTCTCTCAGCACGTGATGGATAGTCTCGTAAAGGCTACCGATCATTTTGCGAAGTGGACTGGTGGCGCGGGCTTCGAGCACTTCATGGCTTATGTCAAGGCGAATACCCCGCTCGTCATGAACTTCCTCAGCAACTTGATGAAGCTCGTGGGGAGCCTGCTTAAGGCACTTTCCGGTTCGATGGGTCACATTGAGCTAACAGGTCTCAACAACCTGCTGAAGATGCTCAACTCGTTGCTGAACATTCCAGGGGTTGGCCCGTTCCTGGCGAACATGTTGGCTATTCAGCTTATACTGTCGAGAACCAAGGTGGCAGCGGTTGAGCTGGCAGCGTTCCGAGCTCTGGGTGGCTGGTTTAAGGACCTGTCCGTTGTTAAGACCGCTACTACCTGGCTTAAGGACTTTGGCGCCGCAATGGGCGGGAAGGTTCTAAGTGGCCTTAAGACCATGGCCAGCGCGATGTTGAGCGGAATAAAGACGGCTGTGCTCTGGTCTATCACTATGATTCTTCGGATGGGCCAGGCGGTTGCCGCCTGGATCGCCGGTCTGCTAGGCATTGATGCTGCCACGGCTGCTTCTACTGCGCTCATCGTTGCGTCTACTGGTGGCATCATTCTTATCATCGCCGGTCTTGTGATTGGCATCTACGAACTTGTTAAGCATTGGAAGTCTGTCTGGGCGACCATTAAGATGTGGGCCAAGAACGCCTGGGACTTCATCTGGAACGGTTTCGGTAAGTACCTCCTGCCGCTTCTGGGGCCTGTGGGTTTGATCGCCTTGGGTGCGATTGAGCTGGTTAAGCACTGGAAGCAAGTCTTCGGCGACCTTAAGAACTGGATTTGGAACGACTTTCTGCTTAAGATCGTTAACTTCTTTACCAAGTTCCTGCCTGATTCCTGGCGCAAGACGAATAACCAGCTCAATCAGTTTCTTATCGGTCCCCTCAAGAGTGGACTCACCAACCTTAAGAACTGGATTTGGAACGACTTCGTTCTGAAGATTGCTGGCTTCATTGGTCATATCCCTGGCTACTTCAGAGACGCCGTAGCAGGCGCTACGTCCTGGTGGAACAACATCAAGAGCGCAGTGATGACACCGGTCAAGTGGGTCGTTGACAACGTTATTAACAAGTTGATTAGCGCGTTCGACTGGATCTCCGACAAGGTCGGAGGTCCGCATATCAAACCGTTTAAGATGGCGCGTGGTGGTAGGCTGCCCGGGTTCGGCGGTGGCGACCATATACCGATTCTGGCGGAAGCCGGCGAGACTGTTATCGACAAGGATAGGTCGAAGCAGTTTGCCTGGCTGTTCAGGTTGATGGGCGTACGGGGCTACCAGGGTGGCGGTCACGTTTCTCCTGCGGAAGCGCGTTTTGGGCCAGGCGTTAACGTCAGTGGTCCAGCACTTGGTCCGCTCAGTGGCATCTTCAGCAAGATCGCCGACATTGGTGCGATCACGGCAGCTGTCTTTTCCGGTAACACCGTTGCGCTTACGAATGCGATTAAGCGACTAGTTGGTGGCGGCGTCGGTGGTGCCATTGGTGACATGGCTAAGTTGCTTGTGTCCATACCGACTAACTTGATCAAGAGCGCTGTGCAGAAGCTAATCGGCGCTGGCGGTGGCGGTGCGGGACAAAAGGTTCCTAACGTAGGGTCTGGTGTTGCTCGGTGGCGGGGGCTAGTCGTTAGGGCCCTGGGCATGGAAGGGCTGTCTCAGCAGCTGGTCGACGCAGTGCTCTACCAGATGCAGACCGAATCCGGCGGCAACCCGAATGCCATCAACCTGACTGATATCAACGCGCAGCGCGGTGATCCCAGCCGTGGTCTTCTTCAGACCATCATGGGTACGTTCCGTGCCTACCACTGGCCTGGCACGTCCTGGAACATCTTTGATCCGTTGGCGAACATTGCTGCGGCTATCAACTACGCCCGACACAACTACGGTCCCGGGCTGCGGAACGCCTATGGCGGCATCGGTTCTGGCCACGGCTACTCTGGTGGGACCAGGGGTGCGAGGCCTGGGTGGGCGTGGGTTGGTGAAGAGGGACCTGAGCTTGTCCAGTTCCAGGGCGG
>Ga0137386_10003468_pt1 | contig 10303 bp, 8 predicted proteins | sample SagtaG_4_FD_104910 | JGI IMG/M metagenome (GOLD analysis project Ga0137386, IMG submission 104910) | Vadose zone soil microbial communities from Sagehorn Ranch, Mendocino, California, USA - Sage2_R_100_16 metaG | ecosystem: Environmental > Terrestrial > Soil > Vadose zone | place: USA... | reverse complement strand
TTTCGCCACGGGTGTTCCTGCAGATATCTACGCATTTCACCGCTACACCTGCAATTCCACGCGCCTCTCCCACACTCAAGCACAGCAGTTTCGGAAGCAGCCTCTGGGTTGAGCCCAGAGATTTCACTCCCGACTTGCCGCACCGCCTACGAACCCTTTACACCCAGTAATTCCGAACAACGCTGGCCCCCTACGTCTTACCGCGGCTGCTGGCACGTAGTTAGCCGGGGCTTCTTATATCCGTACCGTCACTCCTCTTGCGAGGCATTCGTCCGGATCGAAAGGGGTTTACACTCCGAGAAGCTTCATCCCCCACGCGGCGTCGCTGCATCAGGCTTTCGCCCATTGTGCAAGATTCCCCACTGCTGCCTCCCGTAGGAGTCTGGACCGTGTCTCAGTTCCAGTGTGGCTGGCCATCCTCTCAGACCAGCTAACGATCAAAGCCTTGGTAGGCCATTACCCTACCAACTAGCTAATCGTGCGCGGGCTCCTCCTCCGACGACTTACGCCTTTCAGTCCAAAAACCGAGGTTCTCGGAATATTATGCGGAATTAGCTCGCCTTTCGGCGAGTTATTCCCCATCAGAGGGCAGATTACCCACGTGTTACGCACCCGTGCGCCGTGCGCCAGTTGTATTGCTACAACCGCGCACTCGACTTGCATGTGTTAAGCACGCCGCCAGCGTTCGTTCTGAGCCAGGATCAAACTCTCGTTTGAAGCCTGTCGCTTGGGCGAAAAAAAATGCTCCGATTTAAATCGGAGCCAGCCTGCCCAAGCAAATTGTTGATCGCTCGATGTTACTCAACCATTCGGGCTCGAATAAGGCCGAATGGTTTCGAACGGATTCTGGCACATCGTATCGGTTGTCAAAGAGCTACGGCCTCCCTGTCCAGCAGAGTGGCTTCCAAACAACTTTGCAACTATAGCGAGGACGGTTCGGAATGTCAACACCTAGAAACAAAGAAATTTAGGATTTCCACAACGTTCATCCGCACACCTGTAAGCTCCCTAGAAGGTGAGAGATACCGGCAATGCACCATGTGCAGAGAAGTATTCCCGGCTGCTCGGGCAAGTGCGAAAGTTATCGCACGCCTTAGAAAATTCCCGATAGCCAGTTGGCCGTTTGCGACAACCCCCTGCCTTGCGCAATATCGGGTGTCGGTGCCAAACGGCAACCGCGAATGGCTGCTCAGCGGCCGTGTGGACTATGAATTCAGCGACAAGGACAAAATCTTCGGCCGAGTGAAATTCGATCGTGGCAGCCAGCCGACGTACACGGACCCGATCGATCCGGTTTTCAACATCCAGAGTAATCAGCCACAGAACGAAGGCCAATTGAACTACACGCACGTTTTCAGTCCGCGCGTGGTGAACAACTTTGTCGGTTCTGTGCTGTATTACTCCGCGCTGTTCCAAAGCCCGAACCTCAGCAGCGCGCTTTCGGCGTTTCCCTTTATTTTGAGCACCAACGACACGAGCCTGACACCGCTCGGCTCAGGATCGGGATCTGATCCGTTTTTCCCCAGGGCCGCAATGTAACCCAGTGGCAGCTTGTGGACGACCTTTCGATCGAGCGTGGAAAACACACGTTCAAGTTGGGTGTAAACTTCCGCCGCGACGACGTCAGCGATTTCACCGCAAGCGAAGGAAGCTTTCCTGCGATCCAGTCCAGCATGCTGGACTTCGCGAACGGATCGGCCGGCGTAATTCAGCAGAACTTCGCCATTCACAATTCACAACCGCTGGCCTTCTATAGCGTGGGCTTCTATTTCCAGGACGAATTCAGAGTGAATTCGAAACTGAAACTTACTCTGGCGTTGCGCGCCGACCGGAACTCCGGCGGAACCTGCCAGTCAGACTGCGTATCCCGTGGCAACGTGCCGTTCGACCAGCTGAGCCACGATGCAACGATTCCCTTCAACCAAATGGTAGCCACCGGAATCAGCCGGATTCTGCCCAACGTCGAAAGAGTCGTCTTCGAACCACGGGTCGGATTTGCCTGGAGCCCGCTAGGCGACAAAACTGTGATCCGCGGCGGAATCGGACTCTTCTCCGATTTGTATCCTGGACAGATCCTGGACCAGTTCACGACTAACTTCCCGCAGGTGACGAGTTTCTCGCTCTCTTCCCTGGGAACGATTGACGCCAGCAGCAATCCCAACAGCGCTGCGGCACTCGTTGCGCAGTGCAATACCGCATTCCAGAATAATTTCAACAGCGGCGGCAGCGTGGCCGGTTTCCTGAGCGCCGCGCCGACAGGCTGCGCGACTCCAAACTTGAATGACGTAGTCGGCAAACTGCAGAATCCCAAGTACGCGGAATGGAACCTGATGGTCCAGCACACAATCGGAAAGCGGACAGTCCTATCTGTCAACTACGTGGGAAACCATGGCTACGATGAATTGCTCGAGAATCCTTACCTGAACAGCTTCGGATTCGGCGGGCTGCCTTCCACCGCAGCGGACAGCCGCGTGCAAAACGTTCTGCAGCTGACAAATAATAGAAGATCGAACTACAACGGAGTGACAGCAGCGGTGCAGGAACAGCTTTGGCACGGATTCTCCGGCCAGTTCAGTTACACGTTCAGTCATACGCTGGACAATGTATCGAACGGCGGCATCGATCCATACAGCTTCAACGACAGCTTGTTGAACCAGATCAGCCCGCTCAGCCCGACGAGCTTGAATTACAGCAACTCGGACTATGACGTTCGTCACAGCCTGAATGCGAGCTATGTCTGGGAACTGCCAATGAAGTTCGAGAACCGAGCGCTGAGCACGATCGCCGGCGGATGGACCGTCTCCGGAACATTCTTCCACCGGACGGGTTTGCCATTCAGTGTCGTGGACGGACTTACGGGCGCGAACCTGGTTGATGGCGGAACTAATCTTCAAAACGTCACCGTGCTCGGTCAACCCATTGGCGCCGTGCCGTTGTCCTGCGACGGCGCAAGCGTAAACACAGCTTGCTTTTCGGCTTCGCAATTCGCGAGCGGATCGGCGGTCACAACCTTCGGAACAATTCCCCGGAATTCGTTCCGTGGCCCAGGATTCTTCAACGCGGACCTGGGGCTGAAAAAGACGTTCCATTTCCATGAAAGGCTTGCGTTCACGGTTGGCGCTAACGCATACAACGTGTTCAACCACGTGAACTTCGCCAACCCCATTTCCAACCTGGCCAACAGCAGCAACTTCGGCACGATCGTTAGTCCCGTGCAGCCGCCGACCTCGCCCTATGGCGCGTTTGCTGCGGCCGCAACGGATGCCCGCATCGTGCAGGTGATGGGTAAGATCACGTTCTAGACCACGTTTGAGCAACTCTGTTCTGGCGGAGAGGTAGCCGGTCGGCTGCCTCTCTTTTTTTTGCGCGTGATCACAGCCTGTTTCTTCGCGGCCAAGTACATTGCATCTGTTTTTTGTGGGATCATGCAGACGAAATGAGGCCAGGCTGTGCAGAAGAGTCAGTTCAAGGAAAAAATCCAGCGCAGATTCGCGGAATACGTGAAAGGACAACCGTGGTTTCGCGCCGGACTGAAAATTGGCGTCGGAGTTTCCGGCGGCGCGGATTCCGTTGCGCTGCTGATGCTGTTTGCCGAGCTGCGGTCGAAACTGGGGATGGTCGTCAGTGCGGTTCACTTTAATCACAAGTTGCGGGGGAAGGAGTCTGACGCGGACGAAAAATTCGTGGCAGGACTTGCTGAAAAATTGGGTGTGACATTGCACGTTGGCCGCGGCGACGTGGCGGGAAAAGCGAAACGTGAAAAAGCAAACCTGGAAGACGCAGCGCGTCGCGCGCGGTATGGATTTTTCGAACGGATTGCCGATCAAGGCGTGGCCGAGATTGTCGCTACGGCTCACACGATGGATGACCAAGCGGAAACAGTTCTAGCGCATATTGTGCGCGGAACGGGGGTCGCGGGACTTGCTGGAATTCATTCCGTCGCCGGGACCGTTGTACGGCCGTTGCTGGAATTCCGGCATGACGAATTGCGAAAGTATCTGCGCGAAAAGAAACAGACCTGGCGCGAAGACGCGACAAACCGCGATACCGCGCGTATGCGGGCCCGCATGCGCAGCAAATTGTTGCCGCTCCTCGAAAAGCAGTTCAACCCAGCGGTAGTCGAACATCTTGCCGCACTGGCACAGCGTGCACACGAGCAGGCTTCATTTGTCGAGGAACTCGCCGGACATCTTTTCGACCAAAGCGTGGTGATGAATGGAAACAGGGCACGGATTAGCGTGGCCGCAATGTTCAATCCGTTCGGGGTGGAACAGAGCGCAACGTCCAGCGTGTTGCGAGCGAAATTGATTCAGGAAATCGTCAAGCGAACAAGACAACGGCGCGGGCAAGTCTCCGCCGGGCACATCGGAGCAATCGTTGTGCTTGCCAAATCGGGCGAACCCGGCAAACGTTTGCAGATCCCGGGGGGAATCGACGTGGTGAAGGAAACAGACGCGCTGCTGTTCCAACCACGGCCGAATTCTCGATGAGATTTCTCACCGGATCGGCTCCCGCCATGCAGTGTGAGCATTTAGGGAACAAAATGGTTTTTCTAGTTCACAGCGATTGACTGGCCACACAACAGGCGAGACACTATTAGTAGGAAGGGGCAGCAGCGCCTGCGTGGGCACCTGGAATACGTTTCCGAACGCAATCTGGAGTGTACAAAGTGAGCGCTAAGCGAGTTTCTTCCTACTCGGCGCAACGCATATCCGCACGCGTTGCCGCACTGGGTAAGCAGATTTCCCGGATGTATCAAGGACGCCGGCTGGACGTAGTGGTCACGATGGATCGTGGCTTCGTCGTCGCGGCAGATCTGCTGCGCAACGTGGCTTCGCCGATGGTATGTCATTTTGTGCGGGAACAAGTTCGCGACGTCCAGCAGGGGAATCATGCACGGCGTGAAGTGTTATTTGGCTCCAGGCCGGATTTGAAGGGACGCGACGTTCTGGTGCTGGACGCTGTAATGGACACTGGTATAACGCAGGAATTCTTATTGCGGCGCCTGGCGGAATCCCAGCCCAGGTCGCTTCGCCTGGCAGTCTTGCTGGACAAGATGTCAGGCCGACACGTGGATCTGGAGCCGGATTACTTTGTGTTCCAAACCGCATCTAACCTAGAGTGGGTTGGATACGGGCTGAGCGATGCTGCAGGCAAGCGTCGAAACGAACGTAATCTTTCTGCTGGAAGCAAGAAACCGGTAGGGCGCAAGCCGAGGAATTTGGCGTCTCATAGTAAGAAGAGGAAACACTAGAGAAAGCGCGACAACGCGAGTTTTTGAAAAGATTTTCGGAACCAGTTTAGAGAGGTAAAACGTGAATCCGAGTTCGACAGCGAAAACAATTTTATTCTGGCTCTCGATCGTGCTGCTGGGCGTAATGCTCTGGAGGCTCGTCTCGGCAAACGGGCAAGCGGCGCGCGAGGATACCCCAAGCTATAGCGAGTTCATGGCGCACGTGGACCAGGGTGACGTCAAAGAAGTCACTATGTACCTCTCGCCGAACAGTTATGAGTTGCAGGGCGAATATGTAAAGCCGGCCAATAAGAAGTTCCATACGACGATTTTCAAAGAAGACGCACCAAACCTGAGCAAAGTGCTTCGCGAAAAGCAGGTCCTGATTAATGTGAAGGAAGTGCGGAGCGGCGATTGGCTGATCATTCTGCTGAATGCGTTGCCATTGCTGCTGCTGGTCGGGTTCTGCTTGTTCCTGATGAGGCAGATGCAGGCTGGCGGCAACAAAGCGTTGAGCTTCGGAAAATCCCGGGCAAGACTGCTTTCGGCGCAGCAAAAGAAGGTGACCTTCAAGGACGTTGCGGGCACCGACGAAGCGAAGGAAGAGCTGCAGGAAATTATTGAGTTCCTGAAAGATCCGCAAAAATTCCAGAAGCTTGGTGGCCGCATTCCCAAGGGCGTGTTGCTGGTCGGGCCTCCTGGAACGGGTAAGACCTTGCTGGCTCGCGCGATCGCCGGCGAAGCGAACGTTCCGTTTTTCTCGATTTCGGGTTCGGACTTCGTCGAAATGTTTGTCGGCGTTGGCGCAAGCCGCGTGCGCGACTTGTTTGAACAAGGCAAAAAGAACGCGCCTTGCATCATCTTCATCGATGAAATCGATGCTGTCGGACGCCACCGTGGCGCTGGACTTGGCGGTGGCCACGACGAGCGCGAACAGACATTGAACGCGCTGCTGGTCGAGATGGACGGATTTGAATCAAACGAAGGCGTGATCCTGATCGCCGCAACCAACCGGCCTGACGTACTGGACCCAGCATTGCTGCGGCCGGGCCGCTTCGACCGCCGTGTCGTTGTCGCGCGGCCGGACGTGAAGGGCCGCGAAGAAATCCTTCGCGTGCACACCCGCAAAAAGCCGATTGCCGACGACGTGGATCTCTCGATCATCGCGCGCGGCACACCGGGATTCTCTGGCGCGGACCTCGAAAGCCTGGCCAACGAAGCTGCTTTGTGGGCGGCACGCCAGAATCGCAAATTCATATTGATGGCCGACTTTGAAATGGCCAAGGACAAAGTGTTGATGGGCGTTGAGCGCAAGTCCTTGATCTTGTCTGACGAAGAGAAGAAAAATACCGCGTACCATGAAGCGGGGCATGCGCTGGTTGCGGCTATGACTCCAGGCGCCGATCCTGTTCACAAAGTTACGATTATTCCGCGTGGTATGGCATTGGGCTTGACGATGCAATTGCCGACGGACGACAAGCACTCCTACACCAAGGAACACTTGGAGGGCATGCTCGCTGTGTTAATGGGCGGCCGCACCGCTGAAGAAATGTTCCTTGGCCACATCACCACCGGTGCCGGCAATGACATCGAACGTGCAACGGACATTGCGCGCAACATGGTTTGCGAGTGGGGCATGAGCGAACTGGGGCCGCTGGCTTTCGGCAAAAAGGAAGAGGCGATTTTTCTTGGCCGCGAAATTGCCCAGCACCGCGACTTCAGCGAAGCCACGGCCGTGGACATCGACAAGGAAGTGAAACGAATCGTCAGCATCGCTTATGAAAGCGCGAAAAATATTCAGAACACTCATCGAGACATTCTGGAGCGCATTGCGCAGGGACTGCTCGAGCGCGAGGTGCTGGATGCCAATGAAGTTCGTTTGCTGATCGAAGGCAAGCCGCTGCCGGAAAAGCCGCGGACGCCTCCAACTGTGCCGCCACAGGGCGCGCCGGCGGCGGACCCGAAAGTAGTACGGCCGGAATTGCGGCCTGCACCTGGGTTTACGCGGGGAGATAGCCCGGCCAAAGCGTAAGTATTCGAAAGAAACTGGAGAATCAGGGGCACGAGCGATCGTGCCCCCTACTTTTTTGACTGGCGGGAGTACAATAAAGTTATGGGACTGAAGGACGGCGAAAACCTGAACGTGACTTGCCCGTGCTGCCACGCGAAATTGGTGGTTGATCCGGTGTTCGGCGCGGTATTGTCTCACGAAGTGCCGGTAAGACCGGGACCGGACGTGGACCTGACGCAGGCGTCGAGCATCCTTGAAGAACAAAAACGCCAACGCGAAGATAAATTTGCCGATTCGTGGTTTCAGGAGACGAACAAGGAAGACATCCTGGCAAAAAAGTTTGAAGAGGGAATGAAAAAAGCGAAGGATGCTCCGGCCGGTAAACCGATTCGTGATTTCGACCTCGACTGAAGCGCCGCTCTGGAATCTGCAGCCCTCGCAAATGTCTCCACGCAAAATTTTCCATCTAAAGCTGCGCTCCGGGACGTTCACGCTTGGCAAGCGCACGCTCGTGATGGGCGTGTTGAACGTCACGCCGGACAGCTTTTCTGACGGAGGGAAGTTTTTTGATGCAAAGCGCGCAGTGCAGCATGCGCTGGCAATGCAGAGCGATGGAGCGGACATCGTTGATGTTGGCGCGGAATCGACGCGGCCTGGATCGCAAGAAATTTCCGTCGCAGAAGAATTGAGCAGATTGCTGCCCGTGCTGGAACAGCTACGCGGCAAACTGAAGATTCCTATTTCGGTGGACACGCAAAAAGCAACTGTGGCAGAGATGGCGCTCGGCGCTGGCGCGGAAATCGTCAACGACATTTCTGGCTTGCGCACCGATCCGGAGCTCGCGCGCATTGTGGCGCGGCGCGGAGCGGCGCTCATCTTGATGCACATGCGAGGAACGCCAAGAACGATGCAGAAGGGCCCGTTTGCGCGTGATGTGATGCGCGATGTCATAGGTGGACTGAAACAATCGATCGCAACGGCAAAGAAATACGGCGTGCCCTCTTCGCAGATGGTGATTGATCCGGGAATCGGCTTCGGCAAAAACTATGCACAAAATTATGAACTGCTGGCGAAACTGCCGAAACTTGCGACACTTGGTTATCCCCTGATGGTAGGAACTTCGCGCAAGGGCTTCCTCGGAGCGACACTTGCGAAAAACGGGAAACCAGCCCCTGCCGAGGAGCGAATCTGGGGCACTGCGGCAACGGTTGCGGCGAGTATCCTGAATGGCGCACACATCGTCCGCGTTCATGATGTTGCCGAAATGAAGCAGATTGCGGTGGTTGCGGATTGCGTGGTTCGACCAGAACTCCTGCAAAAAAACGAGCGCAATTAGAACTGCGGTCGCTGTGGAATTCCGTCGGCGAGCCGCGCCTGATCGGCGCGGTTTCTTTCGAGAAGTGAGGCACGGCGCAATCTGCCTCGTTTGGCAAAAATTGTAATGATCACACCTGCCGCGAGCCCGATACCGACCATAAGTCCCCAAAAGCTCCGCATGAGCGTTCCGACAATTCTGGCGCCGACGCCGGTTCCAATCGCGAGGACCGTTTCCGGTCCCGCTTTTCCCTCCGGATACGCGCACGAAAGATGATACAAACCGGGTTCATCAGCGCGGAATTCCAGAACGGATCGTCCGGCCCGATTACCCAGTGAGTAGGTGATGTTGAGCGAAGGTCGGCGTAACGGCACTGCCGTTCTGGGAGATTCGGTGCTGGTTTGACTGGGGAGTTGCTCAGTCATATTGCACAACAGCGCGTCCACCGACTCAGTGCTTGAATACGTCTTGCCGTTCACCGTGGATGGCTGCTCCAGAAAAATTGTGTAGGAACCAGGGTTCGTGATGTTGAGAGCGACTCCACCCGGAACAACGACTTGAGTAAGAGTGGCAGTCGCGCCTTTGATGCCGGTCAAGAGAAAATAGGCAAATAATCCAATCCCGACCAGAGCAGCTGGGATTGCAAGTAGGCTGTACCACCAGCTGGGACGTATGGGTATTGGATAATTCACGATTTCTCTCCAGAGTTGTGGGACACGATGCGGTCTAGCCTTTCCCGTCTTGTAGACGCAAGACAACTGTTTTTCATCTATGACGAACCCTGCGAACGGCACAGAAATCTTATGGTGTGAGAAGGCCATGTGCTGGCTTCGCGTTATACTCTCACCTCTCTGGCTAGCCGCGCGAGGCGGTTCGATCTTTCATCGGAGTCTATGCCGAAATGCATTCAATCCTGCGACCTTCGTTCTTGTTTGTCTTACTCAGCGGAGTCCTTTCTCTAATCGCATTTGGACAATTGCCGCCGGTGAAAGTTGATCCGCTGCACGTGCCGCAAGGAAGTCCCGTGACGCCCGCCTGCTCGGCAACCGAGACGTCATCGTGCGCGGAAGCGGCTGGCAAACTGTTGCCGCTGATTCTTGGCGACTCACCCATGATCGAAAATCTGAGACGGCTGACGGACGAAATTGGCGGCCGCGTATCCGGCTCACCCGAAATGGCGAAGGCAGTGCAGTGGGGGGTCGCAGGATTTCGCGCCGCGGGTGTGGATGTCCACACGGAAAAATACACGATGCCGGTGACCTGGAAGGAAGGCGCGACACGGCTCACGATCACTTCTCCGGCAGCAAGCAGCGTACAGTTGCGCGCCGTATCCGAAGGCTGGGGACCTGCCACGCCACGCGAGGACATCGAAACCAACATAATTGATATCGGCGTGGGCTCAGACGCCGACCTTTCGCACGTGGGAAGCCTAAAAGGTGCAATTCTGCTGGTGCATAGCGAGATCGGCTCTACTTGGCCAGACCTCTTCAACGAATACATGCGCCCGCCTACGATTATCGCCCGCGCAGTAAAAGAAGGCGCAGCGGCGATTTTGTGGACAGGGGCTCGCGAGCGTCTGCTACTCTATCGGCACACCAACGCGCTGAATGGAGCGATCGACAAAATTCCTCAAGCTGTCGTTGCGCGAGAAGACGCATTGAAGCTCGCGCGACTCGTCGTGGCAAATCCGGGAAAGGTTCGCGTAAAGCTCGCAATGCCGAACGAAATCGGCGGCCCGGTCGCA
>Ga0137386_10003452_pt1 | contig 10328 bp, 10 predicted proteins | sample SagtaG_4_FD_104910 | JGI IMG/M metagenome (GOLD analysis project Ga0137386, IMG submission 104910) | Vadose zone soil microbial communities from Sagehorn Ranch, Mendocino, California, USA - Sage2_R_100_16 metaG | ecosystem: Environmental > Terrestrial > Soil > Vadose zone | place: USA... | reverse complement strand
GTCCGGCTACTGGTACTCGGAGCAGATGAAGTACTGGTACCTGATGTTCTCTGGTACCGACCGGTTCGACTACCGCAACAACTACCTCTCGACGGAGGGCAACGTCTTCCGCGGCGTACGGCGGCCTTGATGGTCGCGGTGGGGCCGGCGCCGGCCGGCACCACCGGTGGCTCACGTCGACGGCACCGGGAACGCGACCGGGCTGTGGTGGGTACGGCGGGGCCGGCGCCGGCCCCGGCGGCACCCATCACCGCCGGCGCACGCCACGGAAGATGTTGCCCTCCGTCGAGAGGTAGTTGTTGCGGTAGTCGAACCGGTCGGTACCAGAGAACATCAGGTACCAGTACTTCATCTGCTCCGAGTACCAGTAGCCGGACGTCAGGTCGCCGTGCGTGGCCGGGGTGGTGGTCACGTCGTCGATGACCGTCCAGCCGTTGGGTACCCGGGAGTCGGCCTTCTGCCGCAGGTAGTACGCGTAGGCCAGCTGCCGGTACCGGTCGTTGCGGGTGAGCAGCCACAGGTTGAACGCGGCGTCCACGTACTCCGGGCGCAGCGCGTTGCCCTTCCCGGTCGCGACACCGGACAGCGGGTCGACCACCTCCGGCAGCACCCGGTACCGGCCAAGCAGGGAGGTCCACGAGCTGAGGTACGCATCGCCGAGCCGCAGGTTGCCGGCCTGGCCGAGCAGCCCCGCGTAGAAGGCGGTCAGCTCGACCTGCCTCAGGCTGCCCAGCACCCCGGTGTTCATGTCGACCCGGGCGAACCACAGGTGCTCGCGCGGGCTGGCGTCCGGGCGCAGCCAGACCGCCTCGTGCGCGACGCTGGCCGTGTTGAGCACATCGAACCAGGTCTTGAAGTCCCGGTCGTGGAACAGGTCCCAGCCATCGAACAGGTACTCGAAGTACGAGTCGACCGGCGGGTGCACCGAGGCGGTCGGATCGGCCCAGGCACCTGTCTCGATGTTCAGCGTGGTACCCGCGAGGTTCAGCGGCGAGCGCCGGTCGAAGACCGCCTGCGTCGCCTTCTTGGCCGCCCGGTAGTACCGGTCGTCGCCGACCAGGCGGGACAGCGTGCCGAACTCGGCGATGATGGTACCGATCTCGGCGAGGAAGTTCTGCGCCCCGCTGACCTCGCCGGTGCTCGGGTTGACGAACCGGTACGGCGCCCCGGTCGGCGAGCGCTCGAACGCCGGCATGAGGATGTCGGCGATGTCCTTGGCCTTGCTCAGCAGTACCTTCTCGCCGGTGGCGAGGTACCCGGACAGCAGCCCGCCGACCATCCGGATGTTGGTCTCGAAGACCTGCACGGGTACCGCGACCGCGTGGAAGTCCAGGTGGTCGCGGATCCACGCGACGCCGTCGGCCAACTCGGCGTCCAGCCCCATGAAGAAGAGCGTGTCGAGCGCCTCGACGATGGTCAGCCCGACCGGATGCGCGTCGTCGAAGAACTCGCTGAACCCGCCGTTCACCGGCATCAACTGGTCGTGGCCCCAGGCCAGCCGCTTATAGGAGTCCCAGGTGTGCAGGAGCTCGGCGCGGACGTCCGCGGCGGCGGCCGCCCAGCCGCCGGCCGGTACCTGTCCCACCGGCTCGGTGTCGTCCGCCGCGGCGGCCAACGCCGGGGTGGCCCGGACGATGCCCGCGCCCACGGCCGCCGTACCGATCGCCGCTCCGCCGAACAGGGCCCGGCGGCCGATTCCTTGGCTGCGCATAGCCGTCTCCTCCCGCGGGAAACTCGATCGTCGTGGGGAACCATGCGCCGAGGTGCCCGGGGTCGGTCAGCGCCCGCCACACCTTCTCCGGTGGATGCCCGAGCTGCCGGGCGAGGCGCAGCCGCCACCGGCCGTCGACCTGTTCCAGCTGTCCAGCCATGTCCGCCTCCGTCGGGGTCAGTCCGGCATCGCCGTCAGTCCGGCATCGTGTCGAGGTGCCGTTCGAGGTCGTCGAGGTGGGCGCTCCATGCCGCCCGGTACGGGGCGAGCCAGTCGTCGAGCGCCCGTAGCGGGGCAGCGTTCACCCGGTACAGCCGGCGCTGCGCGTCGGACCGCACGTCGACCAGGCCGGCCTCCCGCAGTACCCGCAGGTGCTTGGAGACCGCCGGCTGACTGAGGCCCAGCTCGCGGACGAGGTCGCCGACCGGGCGCTCGGCCTGCCGCAGCAGGTCGAGGATCCGCCGCCGGTTCGGCTCGGCGAGCACCTCGAACACCACCCGTCGAGTATTTCCTATTGGTTATATTGCTGTCAAGGCATACTTGTAGCGTCCGCCGGGCCGTGGAGAATGGGGCGATGTCTGCGCGGTCGCTTGCAGTGGTCATCGGTACCGGAATCGCGGGCCTGTCCGCGGCAGCGGCGGTCGCCGGCCGGTTCGAGAAGGTGCTCGTCCTCGACCGGGACAAGCTTCCCGACACCGCGGTACCCCGGCGCGGGGTACCGCAGAGCTACCACGGCCATGTCCTGCTGGCGGCCGGGGAGCAGGCCCTCGAGGAGCTGTTCCCCGGGCTGCGCGACGAGCTGGTCGCGGCCGGAGCCATCCCGTTCGACACGGGCGAAGGGCTGGGTATCTTCCGGTACGCGCAGTGGCCACGGGTAACCAGCGGGCTGACCATCGTCTCGGTCACCCGGCCGCTGCTGGAGCTGACCCTGCGGCGCCGCGTGACCGCCCTGCCCACCGTGACGCTGCGCGCGCCGGTGGCGGTAGCCGGTCTCACCGGCGCCGGTACCCAGATCACCGGCGTGGTACTCGACGACGGCGAGACGGTACCGGCCGATCTCGTGCTCGACTGCACCGGACGCGGCAGCCGGTCGGACCGATGGCTCGGCGCCCTCGGGTTGCCGACACCCGCGGCGGTCGAGGTGAAGATCGGCGTAGGGTACGCGACCCAGCTGCTGCACCGCGACGCCCGGCCGCCCGCCGACGGGGTGGGCATGCTGGTGATGCCCACCCCGCCCGAGGAGAAGCGCAGCGGTCTGGCGATAGCCGTGGACGGCGACCGCTGGCTCGTCGGGCTGGGCGGCTGGCACGGCGACCACCCGAGCACCGACCCGGACGGCTTCCGGGCGTACGCCAAGAGCCTGCCGCACCCGGGGGTCGCCGACGTGCTGATCGGGTCCGAGCCGGTGTCGCAGGTCGTCGCCTTCCAGTTCCCGTCCAGCCGGCGCCGCCGCTTCGAGCTGCTGCGCGAGCCGCCCGGCGGGTACCTCGCGACGGGCGACGCGATCTGCAGCTTCAACCCGGTGTACGGACAGGGCATGACGTGCGCCGCGATGGAGGCGGTCGCGCTCGGGCGGCTGCTCGACCGCCGGCCCGACAACTCCGGGCGGCTGGCGCGCGAGTTCTACCGGGAAGCGGCCCGGATCATCAAGACGCCGTGGCAGTTCGCGGTGGGCGCGGACTTCGTCTACCCGGAGACCGTCGGTCCCCGGCCGTTCGGGATCGACCTGCTCAACGGGTACTCGCAGCGGCTGCAGCAGGGTGCCCGGGTGGACGGGGACCTGCGGCGCACGTTCACCGCGGTCCAGCACCTGGTGGAGCCGCCCCGGCGGCTGTTCACCCCGGCCATGGTCGCGCGGGTGGTACGCGCCGGCCGGCGGCTGCGGTCCGGCCAGGCGTGACGAAGCTCGCCTCGCCCCCGCGGTGGGGTCGGTCGGCACGACGGCCCGCAGGCGGGCGAAGTCGGCCGCGAGGCAGTCGAGGAATCGGGAATACTCCGTGCCGACCAAGTTCACCACTAGCGGCTGCGCTCGGGTAGCTCGCTCGGCCCGACGTAGCGGTCCAGCCAGTCCTGCATCGGGCGTACCGCGTGCAGGAAGTCGACGACCCGCTTCTTCGCACCGGCGGTGCCCAGCCAGGCGGCGACCGGCCACTGCTTCCAGCCGATCAGGCCCTTCTGGCGCAACAGGTCGACCCGCGGATGGTCCTTCGGGTACCCGCGCGGCGCGCTCTTCAGGCTGTCGTGCGCGGCGGTTTCGATGCCCTTGCGCTCCAGGCCGGCGATGAGCTTCGCGAGGTCCTCGCCGGTACCGTCCTCGGCCACCGCCCGCCGGAACCGGTCGAGCTGGTCGTTCGCCATGTGGTACATGCCGGCGCCGGCGCCCAGCCCGCGGGCGGAGAGCTGAATGTAGCCGCCGTTGTCCAGCGTCGCGGCGATGGATGTCTTGTACGGCGACTTGTCCGCGCTGAACCGGACGTCGCGGTACGGGCGGAAGATCCGCCCGGGGCCGAAGTCCGGTTCCAGCTCGGCGAGCAATGCCGCCATCGGTGCCAGTACCTGCTCGTCGTAGACCTGCCTGTGGTCCATCCAGTACGTCTTGGAGTTGTCCGCCTCCAGGCCCTCGTAGAAGTCCAGAGCCTCGGTCGGCCAGCCACGGAACGCCACGCCGGGGAGTCTACCCACCGGTTCTGCGCGACGGATCTTCCCCTTGACCGGTGACCTGCCCGTATCGCCGGATGTCGAGGTGGTCGCCGCGGTAGAGCAGCCGCGCGACGGAGACCCACCACGCCGGCCCGAGGATCACCGAGGCGAGCCCGCCGGTGATCAGGATCGGTACCGTGCTCGAGAACGCGCTCGCCACGAACAGCAGCACCATGTCCACGCCGAGGACCTGGCCGAGCAGGCCGACGAACCGGCTGCGCGGCAGCAGGTGCCGGGAGAACGCGAAACCACCAGACCGACGATGCCGAACGTGGCCAGCCCGCGCAGGTCCACCGGTGAGGTCGTCCCGTGCGTGACGATGGCGGCGGCCTTCGTCGCGGCGTCCCCGCCGCCGTAGGCGTGCGCCAGCTTGTCGGTGTCGATGAGGTCGGCCAGCCCGTGCGCGGTGGTCGCCACCCCGCTGACCACCCCGAGCGCGAGGATCCAGGTGCGCGGGCTGGGCGCGAGGGTACCCGGGGTTGCGTGCAGGGCCGCGTACACGACGGTGGTGAGCAGCCCGGAGACGAACAGGCACAGCGAGGCCACCCGCATCCCGGTCGGATGGTCGAGGTACGAGCGGAAGAACGCGTCGACGTCACCGGCCCGCTGCGCCGAAGGCGCGACGAACAGGTAGAACACCGCGTAGACCAGCGACAGCACCGCCACGGTCAGCGCAGCGAGGCTGGCGCCGCGGGAGAGGTACCGGCCGGGGCCGTCGATCGCCATCGCCGCCTCCTGAAGAACCCGGGTGGCAGCCATGGTGCCGCAGATTGATCGCCGCTTCGTACCGCCGATCGGCTGCGCCGTTTCGGCCGGTCAGCCGATCAACCCGGGCCAGCCGGGGATGTCGTACGGTGGTCCGGTGACCCCGCCTGGCACCGCCGGACCGCTCGACGACCGATCACACTGGGTCGATCTGGACGGTCCCGTCCATTATCTCGACTATGGCGGCCCTGCCGGCGGGCCGCTCGTCGTGGCCGTCCACGGGCTGGGCGGATCGGCGGTGAACTGGTCGGCCGTAGCCCCGTTGCTGACCGGCCGCTGCCGGGTACTGGCGCCGGACCTCGCCGGGCACGGGCTGACCCGCCCGCTCGGCCGGGGTACCCGGGTGGCGCCGAACCGGATGCTGCTGCACCGGTTCGTGGAGTCCGTCGCGGACACCCCGGTGATCCTCATGGGCAACTCGATGGGCGGGATGATCTCGCTGCTGGAGGCCAGCGCCGAGCCCGACGCGGTCGCCGGGCTGGTCCTCGTCGACCCCGCCCTGCCGTTCGTGCCGGCCCGGCCGGACCCGACGGTCACCGCGCTGTTCGCCGCCTATGCCACCCCGGGGGTCGCCCGGCTGCTGATGAAGCGGCGCGCCCGCCTGTCCCCCGAGCAGCTCGTCGCGGCGACGCTAGCGCTGTGCTGCGTGGATCCGACCCGGATCTCCGCCGACGTGCTGGCCCAGCATGTCGCGGTGGCCCGCCGCCGGGCGGACTTCACCGACATCGGCGGGGAGTTCATCGCCGCCGCGCGATCCGTCGTGTCAACGGCGGGGCTCGTGCGTGGACTGCCGTACCGGCGCGGGATCCGGACGATCCAGGCACCGGTACTGCTGCTGCACGGCGAGCGGGACCGGCTGGTACCCGTCGCGGCGGCCCGGGCGGTGGCCCGCGCCAACCCGGCCTGGTCCCTCGTCGTCCTGCCGGACGCCGGCCACGTGCCACAGCTTGAGCTGCCCGCCGAGACCGCCCGGGTGATCTGCGACTGGCTCGACACCGACGGTCGCGACGCCGCGAAGTCGGTGACACCCGCTTCGAGGTGAGCGGAAACTTGGTGTACGACGCTACCGTAACGGGTATCACACGCACCCGATACTTGCTCGTAACACCGGAGGTGGTGAGGTGGCACCCGGACGACCGCGCATCGGTGTCGTACTCGGCGCCGGCGGTGTCCTGGGTGCGGCCTGGACCGCCGGCGCTTTGGTCGCGTTGCAGCAGCGGCTGCCCCGCCCGTTGGGCGAGGCGGACCTGATCGTCGGCACGAGTGCGGGCAGCATCATGGCTGCTGCGCTGCGGTGCGGGGTCGGCGTCGAAGAGATCGTCGAGCACCAGCGGGGTGGCCGGTTGCTCGCCCTCCCCCACCTGAGCGAGCTGGACCGGGACGCCGGTCCGCTGCCGTCCCTGCCCCGGCTGCGCATCGGCTCGCCGCGGCTGCTGGCGTACACCGCGCGGGCACCGCACAAGGTACGCCCGTGGGTCGCGGCGAGCGCTCTGGTGCTGCAGGGCCGGGGACAGCTGCGGTCCCTGGGGCTACTGGTGGAAGCCATGCTCGCGCTCGACGGCCAGGGCGCGGGCTGGCCGGGCGGCGGCGAGACCTGGATCATGGCGGTGGACTACCACTCCGGCCGCCGGATCGCGTTCGGCCGCCCGGGCGCGCCCGAGGTCCCGTTCGCCGAAGCGGTCGTCGCGTCGTGCTCGATCCCCGGCTGGTACGAGCCGAAGGAGATCGACGGGCGCGAGTACGTTGACGGCGGCGTGTGTTCCAGCACCTCGCTGGACCTGCTGTCGCGCGCCGACCTCGACGAGGTCTACGTGCTCGCCCCGATGGCCAGCTACCGGCCGGACAGCCCGTGGCATCCGGCGCTGCGCCTGGAGCGGGTCTTCCGGCGGATCATCACGCTCGGACTCACCCGCGAGGTGAAAAAGGTGGCGGCGACCGGTACCGCGGTCACCGTCCTCACGCCCGGACCGGAGGACCTGACCGCCATGGGCGCCAACCTCATGAACCCGGTCCGGCGGGCGCTGGTCCTGGAGACGTCGCTGCGGACCAGCGCCGCCGCGCTCACTGTTCCTGAGGACCCCGAGGGGCCCGAGAGGTCCCCCCTGGCCGCTTGACCACCCGCTTCTGCGCGGTCTTCCGCACCGCCTTCTTGGCGGCCGCCTTCTTGGCAGGCACCTTCGCCGGCGCAGTGGCGGGCTCCGCCGCCGCGGCCGTCGCGCGCTCCTGCAACTCCTCGATGCCCGCCCGGATGCCGGCGGCGAGTACCCCGATGTCCGGGATCGCGTCGAACTCCGCCGTGATGCCGAAGTTGAGGTCGTCCAGGTAGGACAGGATGCCGATCGCGGTGCGGATGTTGGCGGCGATCGGTATGTACGGGTGGATCTCCGTCATCTTCCGGCCCAGCAGGTACAGCGGGAAGCGGGGACCGGGCACGTTCGTGGTTGCGGTCTGCATGACCGGCTGCGGGAACCGGAATGCGGCCCGGGACCCGAGGGCGAGCAGGGTCGGCGCCGCGAACCCGGCGAGCTCGGTCAGTGCCTGCGCGCCGACCGCCTGGCGGGTCTGCTTCAGGTCGTCCATCTGCTCGCGCAGCTGGGCCAGCCGCTGCACCGGGTCGTTCTCGCCGACCGGCAGGTTCACCATGACCGCCGACACCCGGTTGTTCAGCACGCCCTGCTCCTCCCGGGCGCGCACCGAGACGGGTACCAGCGAGCGCACGATCTGCCCTTCGGTCAGCTCACCGCGACCGGCGAGCAGGTCGCGGAACCCGCGGGTCACCGCGGCCAGGACGACGTCGTTGACGGTACCGCCGAACGCGGTGCGGATCCGCTTGACCTCGCCGAGGCCGACCTGGGTCCACTCCCACCGCCGGTGCGGTCCGCGCGACCCGTTCAGCGAGCGCGCGGCCGGCCCGCCCAACCGCCGGGCAACCCCCGGCAGCCCCCGGGTGAAGGCGAGCAGCCGGCCCGGGTTCAGCGCGTCGCGCGCCAACTCCGGTACCCGGCCCAGCTGCTGCAGCGGCGCACCCACCGCGTCGCGCAGTCCCTCGGCGAGCAGCCGCGGCATGGACGGACCCGGCTCGGGCGACCAGCCGTCGGGCGCCGGCGGATGCTCCGCGTCCGGGCTGGTGTCGAGCAGCAGCGCGGCCAGGTCCCAGCCGGCCACGCCGTCGATCATGCAGTGGTGCACCTTCGAGATGACCGCCCAGCGGTCGGCGTCGAGGCCCTCGACGAGCCACAGCTCCCAGGGCGGCTTGGTCAGGTCCAGGCGCTGTGCGAAGACCCGGCCGGCGAGGTTGCGCAGCTGCTCGTCGCCGCCCGGCTTCGGGACGGCGGTGTGCCGGACGTGGTACAGGATCTCGAAGTGCTCGTCGTCGACCCAGGCCGGCCGGCCCAGGTGCAGCGGTACCGTGCGGACCCGCTGCCGGTACCGGGGTACCTTGGGCAGCTTGCCGACCAGCAGCCGGACCACGTCGCCGTAGCTCGGGGGCGGGCCCTCGAACACCGCGACCGAGCCCACGTGCATCGGTGTGTTCTCGTCCTCGACGAAGTAGAACCCGGCGTCAAGCGTGCTCATCCGCTCCATCGCGCACCGCCCTTCTAACGGGACGCTAGGCGCCCTGGGTCGAGCCATCAACCGTTTCGGGCAAGCCGGGCGGGGATGCCGGCCGGCACACCGGCCGGACGCCAGGATATCCTCCCCTGTCGTGATCGGGATCCACCTCGACCTGGGGAGCGCTTCGTGACCAACCAGGCTCCGCGCCGGCCCACGCCGGCAGCCCTGCGCCGGGAAACGAAGCGCGAGAACAGGAAAGCCGCCGCCGCCCGCCGGGCCGCGGCGAAGCGCCGTCGCCAGGTGCGCATCGCCGGGTTGAGCGCACTCGCCGTGCTCGTCGTGGTCGGCGGCGCGGCGTGGTTGTTCGGCAGCTCCAGATCCAACCACCCCGCCGCGTCGGCCTCGGTGTCGCCGTCGGCGTCGGGCTGCGCGCACTCGTCGGCTGCGCCGACGCCCAACCAGCCCTTCCCGCCGGTACCGGCGGATGCCGACCCGGCCCTGAAGACCAAGCCCGTCGTCAAGGCGGGTACCGGCGACCTGACCGAGCTGAAGGTCACGCCGCTCATCGAGGGCAAGGGCGCGCCGACCAAGGTCTGCCAGTCGGTCGTGGTGAACTACGTCGGGGTCAACTACAAGACCGGCGAGGAGTTCGACTCGTCCTGGAAGAACTCCCAGACGTTCGCGGTGACGCTCGGGCAGGGTCAGGTCATCAAGGGCTGGGACCAGGGGCTGGTCGGGGTGAAGGTGGGCAGCCGGGTGCAGCTCGACATCCCCGCCGACCTGGGGTACGGCGAAGGTACCGGGCCGACCAACGGGCCGCTGCGGTTCGTCGTGGACGTGCTGTCCGCCTCGTGACCGGGCAGGCCCGACTTGACCTGAAGTTAGCTTCAACTAGCAGACTCTGGGTATGCCTGTCGCACTGATCACCGGCTCGTCCCGCGGCCTGGGCCGCGCCCTCGCCCGCACGCTCGCCGCCCGTGGCTGGACGCTGGTCCTGGACGCCCGCGGCTCGCCGGACCTGGACGGGGTCGCGCGGGAGCTGGCGGGTTGGACGCGGGTCGTCGCAGTCGCGGGAGACGTGGCCGACCCGGAGCACCGGGCCGCGCTGGCTGCCGCGGTGGACGGCCTGGGCGACCTGGATCTGCTCGTCAACAACGCCAGCGCGCTCGGGCCGAGCCCGATGCCGGCGCTCGCCGACTTCCCGCTGGCCGAGCTCGCCCGGGTGTACGAGGTGAACGTGCTCGCCCCGCTCGGGCTGATCCAGCTCCTGCTGCCGGCGCTGACCCGGGCCGGCGGCCGGATCGTGGACGTCAGCTCGGACGCCGCCGTCGAGCCGTACCCGGGCTGGGGCGGGTACGGCTCGGCGAAGGCGGCGCTGGACCAGCTCACCGCCGTCCTCGGCGCCGAACGGCCGGACCTCAAGGTGTACGGGTTCGACCCCGGCGACATGCGCACCGACCTGCACCAGCAGGCGTTCCCCGGCGAGGACATCTCCGACCGGCCGGAGCCGGAGACCGTGGTACCGGCGCTGCTGCGGCTGGTCGACGGGGACCTGCCCAGCGGCCGGTACCGGGTCGCCGACCTGGCGGTGCCCGCG
>Ga0137386_10003432_pt1 | contig 10349 bp, 11 predicted proteins | sample SagtaG_4_FD_104910 | JGI IMG/M metagenome (GOLD analysis project Ga0137386, IMG submission 104910) | Vadose zone soil microbial communities from Sagehorn Ranch, Mendocino, California, USA - Sage2_R_100_16 metaG | ecosystem: Environmental > Terrestrial > Soil > Vadose zone | place: USA... | reverse complement strand
TGGCGGCTCCTTCAGAACGAAAGCGGAGATGAGTCCAACAACGAATCGGCCGCCGGTGACCGTTTTTGCATAGTCGGCTCGCTGAGCTTTCCCCTAGGATCAACCTGGTCACCAGACTTAAGAAAGGGATTAGTCATGTCGAGCCGATTTATTGTCTCGCTAGCCGCGTCCGCTATCGTCGGCATCGTGTGTATCGCAACTATCTCGACCGACGCCTTCGCATATCGAAGAGGCGTGGGAGTTGGTCGCGTTGGCGTTTACCACGGTGGTGTCTATCGTGGTGGCGTTTATCGTGGTGCAGCCGTACGCCGTGGAGTGGCGGTAGGTGTCGGAGCTGCTGCAGTAGGAGCAGCTGCCGCTGGAGCTTACGGAGCTTATCGCTGCGGATACTATCCCTATGGACCGTGCTACTAACTTGATGCAGGACCTTGCCAACACGTCGGCGAATTTTGTTCCCGTGCGGCTGGGGGCACGTGGTCGAAAACTCTAGTGGCAAGTTGTTGGCGCCAAGTAGCAAGGCCGCCTCAGTTGACGGCCTTACTTCTTCTGAACCGACGCTCAGTGCCTGATCGACCAAGGAGAACCAACATCCTTAGCGGTATCTCATCGTTCGCCTTTGGTCCCGGAGGTTGTCGTGATGCGACCCGCTAGCGGTTTCGCGGATTTCGAGCCATCGTAGCTTGCGCCGGTTCGGCTGACCGATCTGGCGGGCGTGGCGGATCGGGCAGCTTGTGCCTGGTCTTGAAGCTCCCAGCCGCGGTGAACGACTGAGCCTGGGACTTGAAGGGGGAACTCGCCGGTTTGTGCTGTGGCCATCAGCGTCGAACCCAAGACGGACGCTATGAGGATCGCCGGGTATGCAATTTGGGCCCGCATGTCAGTGCCCCTTTGGCTTGTTTGGCAGGGATGTCTCAACCCGGCGAGCCAAATAGCATTCGCCCAGTTTGTCTATGCAAAAACGCCCTCCTTTTGTTGGCCACAAAAGATTTGTCGGTCGGTTTTTGCATAGACGAAAGCCGCCGGCTCCGAAGAAAGTGGAGAGCCGACGAGACAGACCGAGTAGGAGGCCTGAGATGCCGATCTCATTCTCGATGATAGTTTTGAGCTCTCAGTTGGTTATTGCAGTGGCGGATCAAGTGCCGAAGTTTGATATTGCGAAGAGTTGCAAACTCGATGTTGCTGCCACGACCGGGCTCACCGCCAATCAACCGGTAAAGAGTTGCATGAATGACGAGCAGAAGGCGCAGCAGCAGCTCGCAACCCAATGGTCCACATTCCCGGCCGCAAACAAAGCACAGTGTGGCAGCATGGAGGCCATTGGTGACACACCTAGCTATGTCAGTCTGCTGACATGTCTCCAAATGGATCAGATCGCCAAATAACGGCTCCCTCGCCGTCGCGCGATAACTCAAAGCGGCATGAGAGCGTTGCGAAGCGGCGCGCTGGAGATTTGCATCAGCCCCGAAAACGGCTGGCCCAGCTCCAGAACCAGGTAAATCGCGCCGGCAGCCGACAGCGCGAAAACGAACAGCGAGCTAAAAACGATTGCATTTGGTTTCGTAAACAGACCGAAGGTACCAAAGATGATGGTGAGCCAGAAAATCAGAACGACCAGGAACGGCATCGGGATTGAGTTGTTCGTCCGCGCGAACAGCAGCAAGCGGGTTTGCGCAATGTCGGTGGCGATCTGGATGGCCCTGGCTTGTAGGGAGCGCTGCGAATCGTTCTGCGACGATAGCTGCTGAAGTTTCGCAAAGAATGTTTCGCTTTCGCTGCTCGCCGCGAACGGGTTCGCCTTGGTAACGTCAGAACTGTTCTCACGCCACATTCGATCAGCTAAGACAACGACGCCGCGCCGTAATAGATTCCGTAGTGCGTTCGTCTCCGGTCCATACTCCGTCAGCAGATTGTCGAGCAGGACAATATTGCTCGTCATATGCGTGACTTGAGTGCTCTGTGTGTCGTAAGAGCTCTTTGCCGAGGCGATCAGGAGGCCGAGGACAAGCGCGGCGATCGTCCCGATGAGGCCCGTGCCCAGCCTGACAAAATCCTTGTCATCCGTGCTCAGGTGGTGCCCAGGAAGGAACATGCCGAGTAGGGCGCCGCCTGTGATGCATGCAAACGTGATGCAGGATAACGTGATCGCATTCATGATTCACCATTGTTTTGAGACAGCGGCCATCGTTTTGGTCGTCTAGGGCCCGTCCTCAATTGAGCCAGATGATAGCAGCCGCGAGGTGGATCGCGGCGAGGAAATTTCTGGCGGTTTTGTCGTAGCGGGTGGCGATGGCGCGGTATTGCTTGAGCTTGCAGAAGAAATTCTCGATGAGGTGGCGGGCCTTGTAGGCGTCTTTGTCGAAATCGCGTTGAACCTTGCGGTTGCTCTTGGGCGGGATCACGAACGACTTTCCCCGTGCAAGCAACGGGTCGATCACCCGCTGGTCGGCATCGAAGGCCTTGTCTGCCAGCAAGGTCTCCGCCGCCATATCCGGCAGCAGCGCGTCGGCGCCTTCCAGATCATGGGCCTGGCCTGGCGTCAGGATGAAGTCCAGCGGATTGCCCAACGCATCGACAAGCGCATGAATCTTGGTGCTCAGTCCGGCTTTGCTGCGCCCGATCGCCTGGTCTTTGCCGTCTTTTTTTGTGCGCCGGCACTGTGCTGATGCGCCCGCACGATCATGCTGTCGATCATGGCGTACTCATTGTCCGCATCGCTCGCCAGCATCTCAAACAGCTTCTTCCACACGCCGCTCTTGGCCCAACGCGAGAAGCGCGTATGTATTTTGATCGGATCGCCAAAGCGTTCGGGCAAAATCCCGCCAGGGGATGCCGGCCCGATAACGGTAAATCACCGCCTCTACAAACAGCCGATTATCCTGGCCGTCACCCCAACATGCCCCTCACGCCTGGGCAAAATATCCTTGATCCTGTCCCATTGGTCGTCCCGAAGGGCATAGCGGCGCATCTGTCAGCTCTGAATCAGCTAACCGCCTATGAATCACGCGATAATCTGCTTGGGAATCCTCTAATTGAGGGCCGGCTCTAATTCTAGCCGAAATATTTTTACTTGCCGCGACGGTAATGGCCTTGTCCAGAATTACCAAATTCTCGCCTGAAATAATTATATCGCGATCTTGACCTTCCAGCGCAGAGAGGAGAGGAGCCAGGCAAGCTTTCCCCGGCAGCATCCAGTCATGCGGTTCGATCACGATGACCGGACTAGACCGCAAAACCTCGCGCGAGGTCGAGCAAACCTCGCGCTCAGAACCTTCAATATCCAACTTGATCAAAAGAACGCGCTCATTTGTACCTACCAACTGATCCAAGCGGACTGACGGCGTTAACTCATGGGAAGATGGCTTATCCGTAACAAAATTGGACCACGAGCGCTTCGATCCTAACATCAAACTAACGCCTCGGTCGTGGGACCAAAGAGCCGCGAGCCGAGGGCTGACGTTTGGATGGTGCGAAACATTTGCTTCAAGCATCGCATATGTTTGCGGCTCAACTTCAAGCGCAATGACCTTAGCGGTGGGATATGTCGAAGAAAAGAAAATAGATGAGTATCCCACGTTCGCGCCACCATCGATGATCAATGGTTGAATACCCTCATCAAGCCATGCAGATGAAACAAGATTTAGAATCTTCGTGATATCGGCGCCTAGATCGTATTCGCGAGTGCCAAAGATCTGAGAGGCAACAAACAAATCGCTGTCACATGGCCTCAACTTTGCCTGTTCTTTGCCAGGGCCCAGGCGCACCGCGATAGCACGAGCAAAACCTAGTTTTCGCCGCGCTAAAATATTCGCCGCCGCGACCAAGCCAAGCGCCCGCACCAGTGGTATCAAGCTAGCCATCATAGGGTACACATTGTGTGTTGTCCCCCGGACCGCATTGACCGTCCGCTGCTCCTTCCCCGAAGTCAATCCGCTATCTTGCGCGCGGAAGAGATTGAATCGCCTGCCGGCTTTCAACATCCGCGATTGGCAGTGGCTCCGTTCCGATCCCAACCCAACCTATAGGACGATTTGCCTAGCGGGCGGGTGTCCGTCTGCGTATGACGTGGTGAGGTGCCAACTTAAGCTCAACGCGCCGCGAAGCGGCTGCTAAACTGCGCAGCCAAGGAGGTCCATTCTTGCGTTTGGGAGGATTTTGGGCCGATCGTGATGCGTCGCTAGCGCGTTGCGGGATCAGACGCGGCGACACCGTCAAGAAGCGGCAACTGACCGGATTGCGCAACGCGACGCTAGTGCACCGCGCGCCAGTTGGGAGCAAATCGAAATAATCGCAAGCGCCATCGGCAAACCGGCGGCTAAGGCGCCGGCAATCGTCAAGGTAAAAGCGGAAAGTAGAATTGCCTCGGGCGCACGCTGACTCCACCGCGCGGATAACTCTAGTAGCCCCTACCGGAACAAATGCGGCCACGGGGTGCGGCTCTCGCACCCTGCTTCGGCAGGAGGTCCGATGGTGCCCGGAAATCGTTAACAAAAGGTTGAGGTTAACAAAAGGTTGAGATTTACAAACCTAATGATCACCGGTCCTGCAATGTAGGTGCAACGCCAATAGTGGCCGTCTCGATTGCGAAAGGCCTGACTTCTCGCTTCGGCCTAACAGCCATTCGGTGCCTTCTCTAGGGTGCTAGTGCAAGCAAGCGGTACTATTGTGTAGGATGCTTGATTCCCAAGCAGTCGCCGGCGTCTACCGCCGCAAGGGCCAGCCGAGCCTTCGCATCCTGTATTCATTCTAGTTGGCAAACAGAGCGACCGGGCACCCGTCACCTAGGCTGCGGAGGCGACTGCCGGTCTCTTCGCAAGCAATGCGCGCCGGTCGTGAATGAGGCTCTCCAGCCGATGGGCTGCCACGTTCAATGTGACGGCATCGACCGCGCTCTCGTCTCCGGCACCAGATTTGGCGCGCTCGGCCTTTAGAATGTGGTCGATTTCTTCTTCGATCTCCGACAGCTCAGCCTCTGTATCGACGTTCCGAATCCGGCGCACCAGGGCATAAAGCGAATCCAGTGGGCCTTCGGGTACGGACTTGCCGACGCCGAGAAAATTCCATGCCGCGGCGAGCATGGTGGCAGCGCCACCCAGCACCATGGGCGTCAGATAGATCCAGTTGCCGTATTCATCCATGAAGCTCTGCGTGGTGCTGTTGTAAACGGCTGCCGCTCCAGGGTGCAGCGGAAGGTAGGCATCCTGGTCGGTGCTGGGCGCAGTGATCTGCGCAAAAATCGGCTGCCCGCGCAGAAGATCCCTGCGCACCCTCATGATCGCCTGCGTGAGACTGGTGACGAGATCAGCGCCGAGCTTCTTCTGCGCCACCAGATATAACGAGGTCCTCAACGTCGTCAGGTCATCGTCCGGGACCGGCGGCGAACCTCGCAGGGTGCCCTTGGGGATGTCGAAACTTTCAAAGGCGCGTTCGGCCTCTGCGATGGCCCCAGCCGATTCGATCGAGATCAATACCGGGACCTTTTTGTGGTCGAGCTGAAAAAATCCGCGAACGAGCGCGAGATATTTTTCGGCGAGCGGGATAGCGACGAGCAGGGCACTGACCTGTTTCGCCTGAATGGCTTGCCGGACATCCGTCAAGGCAAGGTTCTTGAACGTAACTTTTGCGCTCGCCAGATCATATTCCTTGGTCAATACATCCACAATTTTGGCATTCGCTGCCCCGCCGACCACGCCGACTGTATGTCCTTTCAGGCCGTCGATACCGTCGATGGACGATCCCGGCGGCGCGATGATCAGCACGACCACATGGCTGACGACGACGACGGCTTGGGCCTGCGACAAGTCGCCGACATCGCCGCGAACCACGGCGAGATCGACTTTACCGGCGGAAAAAGCGTTTGCGGCCTCAAGTGCCGTGCCGCTGTCGATAACCCTGAGCCGTACCGGCGCATTCGTTGAAACGAGCTCGTTCGCTATGGCTGACATTGCCTTGGCGGCCTCACCGTCGATCGAACCGACTGCCACCGTCAGGGTTACCGGGTGAGTGTAGTACCGATAGGCAACGAGACCGGCGCCAGCGGCAAAAACGGCGACGCTGATGAGAAGAAAAGAGCGAAGCCAAAGCGGCAATTTTATCGACTTCATCCTCGTCACTCCAATTGCGTCGGCCGATCGCCGCCGTGAAGCGAGAACGAGAGCCTCGCTCTCGCTGCCGAAACAGGCCCTCTTGGCACGGCTATCAGATGCGTGTGACACCGGGAGGCTTCCACGTTCCCTCGCCCGGAGGAAGGATCGAGGGCGGAGTTGGCTTCGGCCAATACAGGCGAAGGACGAGATAGATTGTGTCATCCGGTGCCGGAAGCCAATTTGCGTCCTTGTCCGCACCTGGGCTGTCTTTTTGAATGTACAGCGTCACTGAGCCGTCCGCGTCCTTTTTCATCGCCGACAGCATCGGAGAGTTGATGAGATAGCGATGGATCGGGTTCTTGACCAGAAATTGGCTCTTGCCGTCGTACATCGTAACGGACCAAAACGCGTTCACTGGGGGCAATTCGCCGGGTCGGAAGGTGATTGCGTATTTGTGCTTGCTGCCGTCGAGCGGCTCACCCGTCGCATCTGTACGAGTATAGGGGTACATGGCTTCCAGGGCATCGTTCCCATAGAGACCGCCTTTGGCAGCACCAGCCCGCATCAACCAATCGCCCTTGTAGAAGGCCTCATCCCCAAAGAACGCACCAATGTTCCAGCCGTTGATGTTTTTCATTCCGCTGGCCAACCATTTGTCTACCTTGTCGTCGCCTTGCTTCATTGCCACCAAGATTGCGGCTTTGTGTTCCAGAGACAACTCCTTGAACTCGAAGGTCTTGCCGGGGCCGATGCAAATGCGCGCGAGTTTGGCCCGGATCGCCTTGTCCCTCGGCGTCTCAGGGACGTACTGCAGTGCGGCGTCGAGATACTGGAAGAAGTTATCCTTGATCCCGGCAGTGGTGGCGGGAAGGAAATCGATCTTCGGCGCGGCGGGTGGCGCCGGTTGCTTAAGAAACGCGGAAAGCGGCTGCCCCTTGTAGCCAGTCTGAATTTTTTCGACGTTCGGCATGTCGTCGGGATTGAAGAGCTGGGTGCGGAAAAGGGCGAGTGTGAACGGTGTCGTCGATGAGAAGACCTTCTTGATCCCCGGAGGCTTCCCACCTTTCCAGTCAGGGCCGACCACCAGATAGTCGCCAGGATCGTTGCCCGTGGCGCGGCTGCCGACGTAGCCATAATTGTAGGTGTTGCCGTCGATGAGCTGAACCGAATAGTAGCGCTCTTTTTCGACCCTTGGCACCGAGATAACCATCGGCTCGGCGCGCAAATCCAACCAAAGCATCGAATAGGGGGTGTCGCTGTTCGGCGTGATGACCGCCGTGTCCTCCGGGGTTGAGACACGGTGCTGGTTGTTGATTTCGTTGAATGGTGCCTTGAACTGCCCCGAGTTCTTGTCGACGACAAACTCTTGCATGACCGCATAATTCATCACGAGCGGTAAGCCGTAGATGAAACCTTCCTCGGCGATATCCTTGGCCTCTAGCAGGCTGGGCCATTCGGCTTTGTTCTGCGCACTCGCTGGGAGAGACTTCGCCATTGTGGCTGTCATCGTAGCCAAGGCGGCCGAACGAAGAAGATCGCGTTTCGTCAACATTTGAACGTTCCTTGCTTGTGGCAGCGTGTGCCCAGGGCGTTCGATTCCCGGAGTTCGCCGCCCTGCATAATCAGGGAAGGTTACGCCACGCTCCTGCGGGCGACTATGCAAAATCGGACGACTCGCGAGCGCCTGGCTTGTTTGGCAGGACACCGATTGCGTCAGGGATTTGAACCGAACAGCTGTCGATAAAGTCCGGTTACGATGCGCGCGAAAGGCAGCGGGCTCAATGCGGATGCGTTTGACTATGCAAAAACCGTTCGCTTGGAATTGTGACGGCCTCGCTCCGATGGCTGAAATGCCTCGATGACAGGAGCGATGAGAAATAATTCTAACCGCGCCAAAAGCGATCGATAACAGAAGTCCGAGCCCATGGGAGAAGACGAGCGACAAGCCCATGTTTCATTTTAGGATTCAAGGTCCCGACGCGATCAATATCAGGGCTCTCCACGAATATCTTTCGAGCTTTCATGAATTTCCAGGCCAGCGGATTTCGCTTCCGAAAAGCCTTCTGTACTTCGTGATGCAAAGGTCCCGACCGGACATCAGGCGACTGAGCAAACACCTCCGGCAATGTCGAGAATAAACCGCCATCGGTTAGAATATTCCACCGCGAGTAGCCACCCATTACCGGCGATTGCAAGCTGAATACCACTCTGCTGATCCTGCTTTCCCGGATGGCGTAAGAACACATCGCGCAGGGCTCGATGGTTGAAAAGAGCGTGCAATCATCAAGGCTCGTGCTGAGCTTCTTCTGAGCTAAAGAAATTGCAACCATCTCGGCGTGCCGCGTTACGTCTCGTTCGACTTTGACCATATTGAGCGACTCGCAAATGAACTCGCCTCGTCGTGCGATGACCGCCGCAAACGGGTACTCTCCGCTTTGGCCCGCGGATTGGGCTAAAGTAACGCAGCGACGCATCATGATCATATCGGATGCAGCTGAATCGCGGATGCTCACGGCGCTTGCTCAAATTGGTGTTGTGCGGAGCCATTTTGGCCCCGCGAAAATCTTTGGCGGGCGGTCCGATCGAGCGACTATGCAAAATCGGACGCTCGGAGCGCATTTGGTTAGACGAGGCTGGCTTGGCTCAGATCAATTCCGTTACTTCGTCACTATGCGCCGCGTCGGTGCTACCGTGCTGGTGGCGCCATTGGCGAAATCGAAAACGTCAGCCAGCCGGCAGCCAGACCTTCGTTCGGATATCCACATCATCATCTGCTTGCCCTTATCTGGGAATTACAGTGTATCAATCAGCAATTGGATGTCTCGCCCTGAGGTAGCGATCCGCAAAATCGACCGTGCCATGTTGCTGTAAAGTCACTTCAACCTCGCCGCTGTTGAGGGGCGTATAGAACTCGGTCCTCAGATTCCGAAGGTAAGGCTGTTTTGGACAGTACTATTGACCAAAAGAATCTTCCTGGCGGGGACACGGTGCAGCGTCTGTGAGGGACTTTCGCCGAACACTTTGCGGTATTCAACCGAGAAGCGTCCCAATTCGACGAAGCCGAAGCAGGTTGCGATCTCCGTTACCGTTGCGCGTTTGGCATCCGCGCCCAAAAGGGCCCGTCTTGCCTGCGATAAGCGCAACATTCGAAGGTGACGGCACGGCGGAAGGCCGCGGATTTTGTGAAATGCCTTGCGAAGCGTCCGCTCGCTTATCTCAAGCGTGCGGCACAAGGTTGAGATGTGCAGCGGCTCGTCGAGATTGGCGAGAGCCAATCTCTCCGCCACTTCGACAAGATCGCTGCACGGGTTGCTTTCCTGAGTGAATGGCGTATCTGCGACGGTTGCGAGCCAATGATCGATATCCATGGAAACCCCCCGAAACTTGATACAATGGGATGGCTCCACCCGGCTGCAGCACACCATTGTGCGCGTTCGAGCGATATTGTCCTTTGGGGCACAATGGCGGCTGCTCAACCTCGCGGCGAAGCGCAGAAATGAGGATGGTCGGATGCAAGAGCCCTATGAGGCTGCGTCGGAGGAGGGTGGTGGCGCCAATAGCCCCACGCGCTCGGCGATAGAAACCGCCTCTGCAAACGATTGAACCCGCAGCTTCTGCATCACCACATGGCGATGAGCCTTGATAGTCCGTTCGGATGTGCCGAGCAGATGGGCAATTTGCTTGTTCGGCCTGCCGCGCACCATCAGCGCAAAGACTTCGGCCTCCCGCGGGGTCAGGGTAGCGATGAGCGACTTATAGGAACTAACCTGATCTTCGCTCTGCTGTTTCGCCGCATGTCGGACAAGCGCCTGTTGGATTGCCGCCACCAACGTTTCCCTGGAAATGGGCTTTGAAAGGAAGTCTTCAGCGCCGGCCTTAATGGCCCGCACGGTTGTCGGAATGTCCCCCTGGCCGGTCATGAAAATAATAGGCCAGCCTTGGGACAGCTTCACAAGCTCATCCTGAAGCTGCAGCCCACCAAGATCCGGCATGTACACGTCGAGAAGGATGCAGCCGGGTTTGGCGTTTTCAATAGCGCGCAGAAAGGAAGCGGCAGAGTCATACTGCGCGACCTCATAGCCTGAGACTTGCAGCACGCGCGAAATCGCCGTGCGAAACGATGCGTCGTCGTCCACGATATGAATCAGGGGAGCACCAGTCATGAAACTCGCTCTTGGCCGACCGGCGGTGAACCCGTTTGCTATGGCGAGCGCGGACGAGATGTCGGGCACTGTTGGATCGTCGCGCCGCCGGAAATGGGAAAAT
>Ga0137386_10003422_pt1 | contig 10355 bp, 7 predicted proteins | sample SagtaG_4_FD_104910 | JGI IMG/M metagenome (GOLD analysis project Ga0137386, IMG submission 104910) | Vadose zone soil microbial communities from Sagehorn Ranch, Mendocino, California, USA - Sage2_R_100_16 metaG | ecosystem: Environmental > Terrestrial > Soil > Vadose zone | place: USA... | reverse complement strand
GGTCGACACCAGGTCGGCCTCGGAGCCGCGCGGTCGGGGAGCGGCCGCGTCGATCCGCTTCACGTCCCCCGACTGGATGAAGCCCGCGTCGCCGTTCGGCAGAGTGACCCGGAGCCAGCGCTCGCTCACCGGGGCCCCGGCGATCTCCAGCCGGGTCCCCATCGGGGCCCGGGCCTTGGGCCGCGCGCGGGTGGCGCTCGGGTCGCGATAGACGTTGGCCATGAGGCTCACGACCTCGAGGACCTCGCCCTTCGAGGCGTAGCGGAGGACCCGGGGACCCGGGTACTCGTGAAGCGCGGCCGCGGGGAGCCAGCCCTGGTAGGTGTCGGGGGTCTCGATCTTGACGAAGCCAGCCTTTCTCTCCAGGGCGGTCACCACCTGCCCGAGGGTGGCCTGGCTGACCACGTCCTTGTCGGCGCTGGGCGCGGAGTACATGTTCTCGACGGTGCGCACCACCACCGCCTCGGGCCGGCGGGCGGCCGCCGCCGCCAGGGTCAACAAGAGGAGCAGGCTCGACATCGCCCCGAATCTTCAGTCAGGAAGGACGCGCGGGTCAACCAGGGACGTTTCATTCATCGACCCCCCACCCTGTCCCTCCCCACGTAGGGGGAGGGAACCGCCGCTCCGCGTTTCGCTCCGCGTCTACGACCCCGGCGCCTCCACCTCGGTGAGCGGCACGTCCCAGTGGGCATCCAGGATCTCGAAGCGGCGCTGCTCCTCCTTCTTGAACGTGTCCTGGTCGGGGAAGAGGCGCCGGGCCAGCGCCTCTTCGTTCGAGGGCGAGCCGAGGGCCGAGAAGCTCGCGAAGTCGATCACGACCATGAAGGTCCAGTCGGCCCGCCCCTCGCCGTGGAAGGTCGGCCGATAGAGGCTGACCGCCTTGATCCGCCCGTCCTTCTTCTGGGCCAGCAGCAGCGGGTAGTGGTTCTTGAGGAACAGCCGCTCGAACTCCTGCTGGAAGCCCCAGCGCACCTTGTAGTAGTAGGCCACACGGGCCGGCTTGTCCTGGGCGGCGGCGGGCAGGGCCAGCAGGACGAGTCCGGCCACGGCCAGGGCGAAGCGTCGTGTCATGTTCCACCTCGCGAAGTCGGGATCTTACCCGAGAAGTCGCGCGCGGGGCGGCTACTCGTAGCGCAGGGCGTCGATGGGGTCGAGAGTCGCGGCCTTCTGGGCCGGGTAGAAGCCGAAGAAGATCCCCACCGCCGCCGCGAAGGCAAAGGCGAGGACGATGGAAGAGGTCGTGATCAGGGTTGGCCAGCCCATGACGGTGGCGAGGGCGCGGGAGATCCCGACCCCGAAGGCGATCCCCACCAGGCCCCCTAGGGCGGAGAGGCTCACCGCCTCCAGCAGGAACTGGCGGAGGATGTCGCGGGTGCGCGCTCCCACCGCCATGCGCAGGCCGATCTCGCGGGTCCTTTCGGTGACCGAGACCAGCATGATGTTCATGATCCCGATCCCCCCCACGAGCAGGCTCACGGAGGCCACGCTCATGAGCAATCCGGTCATGGTCTGGGCGAGCTGGATGCGGGTCTGGGCCATCTCCTCCACGGTGCGGACCGAGAAGTCGTCCTCCTCGGGGTTCTGGATGCGGTGGCGCTGGCGCATGAGGCGCGTGGCCTCCACCGCGGTCTGTTCCACGGCGTCGGCGCGGGTGGCGGAGATCATCACCTGCCGCAGGTAGGTGACCCCGAGCAGCTTCTTCTGGACCGTGGTGTAGGGGGCGATGATGATGTCGTCCTGGTCGTCTCCCCATTGTCCCTGCCCCTTGGGAGCGAGCACCCCCAGCACCCGGAAGGGAAGGTTCTTGACCCGGATGATCTGGCCGACCGGGTCCTCCCCGGGGAAGAGCGTCTTGGCCACGGTGTCGCCCAGCAGGCAGACCTTGTCCGCCACCGTCACGTCGCGGGCGGTGAAATTGACCCCGCTCACGATGGGCCAGTTGCGCACCACCACGTAGTCCTCGTTGCCCCCTTCGATCGACGTGTTCCAGTTGATGTTGCCCGCGACCACCTGGGCCCGGCCGCGGACGACCGGCGTCAGGTGGGCCACCGTGGGGATCTGGTCCTGAAGGGCCTTCGCGTCCTCCAGGGTCAAGGTCTGCACCGAGCCCGATCCCCCCCGGACCCCTCCCGGGCGCCCCCAGCTCCCCGCGGACACGTAGACCACGTTGGTCCCCGTGCTCTGGATCTGCTCGTCGATGGACGCCCGGGCCCCGGAGCTGAGGGCGATCATCGCGATCACGGAGGCCACCCCGATGATCACCCCCAGGGTGGTGAGCGCCGAGCGCACCTTGTTCCGCCGCAGGGCGAGGAGCGCGATGCGCAGCGTGTTCAGGACCTCCATGGTCAGACCTCCACCTCGAGGGGGGGCAGGGACTGGAACTCCGCCGCCGCGTCGCGCCGGTTCTCCACCCGGACGTCCTTCACGACCTTCCCGTCGCGGAAGGCGACCATCCGTTCCGCGTACTGAGCGATGTCCGGCTCGTGGGTGATGAGCACGACCGTGACCCCGGTCTCGCGGTTCAGCCGCTGCAGGATCTCCATGATCTCGACGCTGGTCCGGCTGTCCAGGTTGCCGGTGGGCTCGTCGGCCAGGATCAGCTCGGGCTCGTTCACGAGGGCCCGGGCGATCGCGACGCGCTGCTGCTGGCCGCCCGAGAGCTGGCTCGGGGTGTGGTCGAGGCGTCCCCCCAGGCCCACCATTTCCAGGAGGGCCCGCGACCGGCGGTGGCGCTCGGGCAGGGGCCAGTGCTTGCCGTTGTAGAGCAGGGGGAGCTCGACGTTCTCCAGGGCGGAGGTGCGGGGCAGCAGGTTGAAGCTCTGGAAGACGAAGCCGATCGTGCGGTTGCGCAGGATGGCGCGCCGGTCGCGGTCGAAGCCCGACACGTCCTCGCCGGCCAGCCAGTAATGCCCGGAGGTCGGCTGGTCCAGCAGGCCCAGGATGTTCATGAACGTCGACTTGCCGCTGCCGGAGGCCCCGACCACCGCCAGGAACGTGCCGCGCGCGAGGGCGAGGTTGACGCCGCGCAGGGCGTGCACGGTCACGTCCCCCACGACGTAGGACTTGCGGAGATCCTCGACGCGGATGAGGGGCGCGTCGGCCATCGCCCTAGCGGCTTCGGAACTGCGGGCGGCCGGGGGTGAACGGGTTGGTCGATGGAGCGGGCGAGGCCCCGCCCGCCCGTGGCCGGGCGGCGTCGTCCGCCGCCGCGACGATCACGGGCGCCCCTTCCTCGAGCCCCTCCACCACTTCGACGAACCGGCCGTCGGAGATGCCGAGACGCACCCGGGCCGGAGCGGGCTTGCCGTCGGGGCCCGGCACGAAGACGAGGCCGGGGCGGCCAGGGCGGTCGGACGATTCGCCGCCCGCCTGCCCTGCGCCCCGAGCGCCGCCCGCGCCGTCGGGCCGGCGGCCTTCGCCCGTTCGACGCCGGCCATCGCCCCCCGCCCCTGCGGCCGGGGCGGGCGTTCCCGCTCCCGCGGCGCCCGCAGCCGGCCCGCCCGGGCCACGACCCGCCCGCCGGTCCTCGAACCCCTCGGGGCGGAAGCGGAGGGCGGGCGCCGGGAGGCGCAGCGCGTTCTCCCGGTTCTGGATGATCACGGTGACGGTGGCGGTCATGCCCGGCATCAGCCGCAGGTCCTTGTTGTCCACCGAGATGATCGTGTTGTAGGTGACGACGTTCTGGTTGGTGACAGGCTGGAGGCGGACCTGCTCGATCTTGCCCACGAACGTCGCCTCGGGATAGGCGTCCACCCCGAACTTCACCTGCTGGCCGGGCCGCACCCGTCCGATGTCGGCCTCGTCGATGGAGGCGTTGACCTGCATCTGGGTCAGGTCGTTCGCGATGATGAAGAGGACCGGCGCCGTGAAGGAGGCGGCCACGGTCTGCCCCACGTCCACGTTGCGGGCGAGCACCACCCCGTCGATCGGGGCCTCGATCACGGTGTGAGCGAGGTCCACCTGGGCCTGATTCAGGGCGGCCTCGGACTGGCTGACCGCGGCCTTGCTGGCCGCGTACTGGGCCAGAGCGCTGTCGTAGGCCGCCTGCGCCGACTCGAGATCGCTCGGGGGGAGCAGGTTCTGGGCGGCCAGCTGCCGGGCGCGCTCGAACTTCTGCTTCGCGTCGGTGATCGCGGCCTGGGCGCGGTCCACGTCGGCCCGGGCGGAAGCGAGGTTGGCCTTGGCCTGGGCCACCCGCGCTTCGAAAAGGGACGGGTCGAGCCGCGCGATGACCTGGCCCTTCTTCACGTTCGAGTTGAAGTCGGCGTAGAGCTCCTTGATCGTCCCCGAGACCTGGGAGCCGACCTGCACGGTGGTGACGGCCTGCAAGAGGCCCGTGGCCCCGACCACGTCGGCGATGTCCCCGCGGTCCACCACGGCCGTCGAGAAGCGAGGGCCGTTTCCCCGGCCGCGGTAGGTCAGGGCCAGGCCGGCCGCCAGGGCCAGGCCGGCGACCGCCAGGATCCCGATCCTCGACCGGGTCTTCATCATCCAAAGCTTAGACCGGAATCGGGCGAGAGTGTTGACCCCTGGGGGTCAAAGGATGTCAACCCCGGGGGCGCCGGATCCGCGGCTACCGGGAGCTGGCCACCTGGATCGTGCCCCCGCTGCCTGAGATGCCTGCTTCCTGGGCCCGCTCGAAGTTGATCACGCTCTTGCGGTAGTTGGCGATGGACCGGATCTCGTTGACCTCGGCCAGGGCGAGGTCGCGCTGGGCCTGGGTCACGAAGAAGTTGGTGGACATGCCCGCCGCGAACTTCTTTTCCTCGGCGTCCAGGCGCTGGGCGGCCAGCTCCCGCGCGGCCCCGGTGGCGGCCACGAGCTTGAAGTTCGTCTCCACCGCGCGGCCCGCGGCGCGGACCTCGGCCGCGACCTGCAGCTCGAGCCGGCGGAACGAGGCCTGGGCCTGCTCCTTCGCGAGCCGGGCCTGGGCCGCAGTCGCCCTGGCCTGGCGGTTCAGGATCGGGTAGCTGATACTGAAGCCGACGCGCCAGGTGGGGAAGTCGTTCCCGAAGACGCTGCTCAAGGAGTCGCCATAGCCGCCGGGCGTCGTTGACACGACGGGCCCGCCCAAGGGTGGGTTGCGCACGAGGCCGGTGCCCCCGATGCCCGTGCCGCCGTAGCTGGCCACCAGGTCGAGCTGAGGCAGGATCTGGTTACGGGCGAACTGGAGGGAGATGTCGTTCCGCTCGAGCCCCTTCCGTGCCGCGACCACGTCGGTGCGCTGCTCCAGCGCGGTCCGGATCGCCCGGTCGAGGTCCACCGGATAGGGCTCCGCGGTCGGCCGGTCCTTGGGAACGATGCGAAGGGCCCAGGTGGCGGCGTCGTTGGCCGGGAAGATGGCCCTCTTCAGCGCGTCCTCGGCGTCCACGAGCTGGTTCTCGGCCGTGATCACGTCCGCCTCGCGGCTCGCCACCTCGGACTGGGCGCTGACTACGTCGAGCGGGGCCATGGTCCCGACCTTGACCCGGATCTGGTTCTCGTTGAGCAGCTTCTGCGCCAGGGCCAGGCTCTTGCGGGCAGCCTCCAGGTTGTCGATGGCGTAGAGCAGGTCGTAGTAGGACTGCTTGACGCTCGCCACCGTGGAGATCACGGTCTGCCGGAACTGGAGATCGGAGATCTCGGCGCTCTTCTTGGCCAGACGGATCTGCTCGCGCGCGGCGTCGATCTTGAAGTTCTTGAGCAGGGGCTGGGAGAGGGCCACGGAGAGGAAGGAGTTGTAGGTCGGGTTGAAGGTCGAGAAGATGCTGTTCGTGTCCTGCTTGTTGTTGTTGAAGGTCAGGCTGAAGGCCCCGCCCGCGGGGATGGCCTGGTTGAGGCCGAAGTTCCAGGTGTCGGTGGTGTTCGTCACCTTGGTCCCGCCTGCGAAAGCGTTGCTCTGGGGACTGGTGCTCTTGTTCTTGTTCAGGCTCGACGACAGGAATGGGTCGTAGTACCCCTCGGTGAGGCGGACGCCCTCGCGGCTGGACTCGGGGTTGTACCGCTCCACCGCGATGTCCGCGTTGTTCTCGAGGGCGCGCTTGACCGCGTCATCGAGGGTCAGCTCCAAGGTCGGCCGCTCCTGGGCCAGCACGGGGGCCCCCGGGGCGAGGGAAGAACAAAGGAGCAGAGCCCCCAGGGCACGAGTCGTTCGTCTCATTCTGATGTGACCTCCGCTTGGGCTGTCGATTCAGGCGCCGGCAGCCGGAAGCGCGATTATACCCAAGGCCGGCGCCGCGTGACCGGCATCACTCCTTAGAAACGCTCTCCCGCAGGAAAAGATCCGTTCATTCGCCGGTCGGGACAGGGCTTCCGCCGGTATCCAGCCCGGTGGATACAGATGACGCCCGGCGTCCGATCAGAACTGGAAGCGAACGCCGAGCTGGACCTGACGCGGGTCTCCGGGGGTGTTGTTCAGCAGCAGCAGCCCGGCCCGCGTCGACGTCGGGTTCTGGTCAAGAAGCTGCAGGAAGTTCGGGTTGGTCGGAGAGCCGAAGCCGCAGTTGAGCGGCGCCGGGCTCCCACAGTAGTTCGTGACCGTGGCGCCGGCCAGCTCGATGTTGTCCCAGTTGAAGATGTTGAAGGCCTCGGCGGACAGGACGAGCTTGCGGTTGCCCTTGAGGTTGAAGTTCCACTGCAGCCGCAGGTTGAGGAACTTCAAGGATTCGTTGCGGAAGCCGTTGCGCGCGAAGGGCACGCCCGGCGCGCGGTAGGGTCGGTCCGGGCCGCCACGGTCGCCGTTCGCGTCGAGGCCCATCGAGGCGTCGATGGGACGGCCGGACAGGAATCGGAAACCGCTCGAGAGATCGAACCCCGCGGGCAAGAAGAGCACCACGTAGCCGTTGAACTGATGGCGGCGGTCCAACCGCGCCGGGCCCCACTCGGGGGTGAGGTTGAAGGCGTTCTCGTACTGCGCGCCGCCCGCGTCGCGCTCGTTGTCGTCGTCCGATTCGGACTTGCTCAGCACGTAGTAGACGTTGGCGTTGATCCGCTTCCGGGTGAGCTTCGCGCCCACGGTCAGGCCCTGGAACTTCGAGCTGGCCGTGGACTCGCGCACCTGTACGGAGCCGAGCGAGGCGAGCGGCCGCGCGGTGCCGGTCGTGAGGCCAAAGAACGGCCGCTGCGCGGGGTCGGTCGCGCGGACGACCGGCGCGGGCAGGTTCAGCTCGCGGTTGCGCTGGAGACGGGTGGTCTTGACGTAAGTGCCCTCGACACCGAGGGTGACGCCCCGGGCGACCTGGCGCTCGAGGCCGAGACCCACCTGGTAGGCCCGCGGGTTCTTGAATTCGTTGTCGATCGAGAGGGGCTGCGCCCCGAAGAAGGGGTCTACGGAGAGCCCCAGGGCTCCCGCGATCTGCGTGATCTGCTGCTGGGTGAGGATGGGGAGCTGGTTGAGGGGGGTCTTGTTGAGGTCGATCCCGATGAGCAGGAGCTGCTTGTAGACCGTGGTGTTCGGGTTGCCGGCGGGTGGGCGCAGGGGGAGCTGCAGCGACAGGTCGCCCGGGGGCAGCCGGTAGTTGTTCATCGGTCCCGCGAACAGCAGGGCAGGCGAGCGCGCGTAGTAGATCCCCGAGTAGCCACGCACCGCGGTCTTGCCGTCCTTGCCCGGGTCCCAGGAGAAGCCCAGGCGCGGACCGACCTGGTCGAGCTGGTTCGGGATCGGAGCCGACGGGTCCGTGGAGCGTCCGATCGGGAACTGAAATCCTCGCACCCGGCTGGCCATCGACGTGTTGCTCGCGTCCGGCGTCGGGTTGAAGGCCCCTTCCCAGCGCACCCCCAGGTTCACCGTGAAGTTCGGCCGGACCTTCCAGTTGTCCTGCGCGAACAGTGCCACCTCGTCCGTGGAGAAGTCGGCCTGGAGGTTGCCAAGCTGCCGCAGGTAGGTGACGTCCGCGGAGTCGAAGCGGTTCGCGATCGTCCCCCCCGCGCCCAGGAGGTCCAGGATGGTGCTGGTGTTGGAGCCCGCGATGATGAAGCGGCCGAACTGGTTGAAGCCGAAGAGCTGGTTCACGTAGACGTGGTTGTACTCGGTTCCCACCTTGACCGTGTGCTGGTTCTTGATCCAGGTCAGGTTCACGGCGCCCTGGTATCGCTTGTCGTATTGGGTCGTGGGCAGGAAGCTCACGGTGCCGAAGGCGGCCAACGCGCTGTTCTCGACCGTGGGCGACTCCTGGTTCGCCAGGCGCGGCCGCTCCTCCCGCGCCCACTGCGCGCGCGCCTCCAGCAGGAGATTCGGCCGGAGGGTGCTCGTGAACTGGCCGACCACGATGTTGGTGCTGTCCTTCTCCGTGCCGTTGTTCGATAGCGCGCTGGTCGTGTTGGGGTCGAGCGCGTTGCCCCGGCTGTTGGAGTTGAGGGCGCGGTTGTCGCTGTGGCTATAGCGGACGCTCAGCCGGTTGCTGTTGTTGAGCTGGTAATCGATGCGCCCGAGCCCGGTCCAGGCGTCGTTCGTGGCCTCGAAGGAGCCCTCGAGCGACTTGAGGTATTCATAGGCCTCCTGAGTGGCCGGAGTGGGCGTGAAGCCAACCAGGCGATCGAACAGCACCTGGCGCGTGTTCTTGAAGAGCTGCCGCTCGAAGGCCGCAAAGAAGAAGGCCTTGTCCTTCTTGAGGGGGCCGCCCAGCGAGCCGCCGAACTGCTGCTGGGTGGGGGCCGCGTTCTGGCCGAAGGCGTTGCTCTCCGCCCAGCTCTTGTTGCGGTTCAGGTAGAAGGCCGAGCCGTGGATGTCGTTGGCCCCCGACTTGGTGATGGCGTTCACGAGGCCGCCCGTGGAGCGCCCGAACTCCGCGGTGTAGCCGGCCGCGACCACCTGGAACTCCTGGATGGCTTCCTGGGGGATGGTGAAGGCATTGTTCGAGCGCTCGCCGCCGCGGATGCCGCCGAAGAACGGCTGGTTGTAGTCCGCGCCGTCCACGCTGATGTTGGCGTTGATCCCGCGCTGGCCGGAGAAGGAGAGCTGACCGCGCTGGGGATCCACTTGCACGGTGGGCGTGAGGGTGATGAAGTCCTGGAACCGCCGCCCATTGATGGGCAGGTTCGCGATGGCATTCTGGTCGAGGGTGGAGGTGCGAATGCTGCTGCTCGTCTCGACGAGGGGCGCCTCGCTCACCACCGTCACCTCCTCCCGGACCCCACTCACCTGCAGGGTCACGTTGAGGGTGACCGTGGAGCCGACGGTGACCGAGGCTTTCCGTTTCGCGGCCTGGAGGCCGCTCAATTCGTAGGTGATCTCGTAGCTCCCGGGCGGCACGAGCGGCACGTCGTAGTAGCCCTCGGGGCCGGTGTTGACGCTGCGCGTATACCCCGTGGCAGGGTTGGTCAGCGACACCGTGACCCCGGGCAGGACCCCGCCTTGTGCGTCGGTGACGCGGCCGTTGATTTCAGCCGTCGTCGCCTGGGACTGGGCCCGGACGTGCACCGGTGCTAGAACGACGCCGAGCGCGCACACGCTGGCGAAGGCTAGGAACGCAATGGACCGCGCCATTCTCGTTACCTCCGGGTATGAGGCTTTGCGTTGGACCTTGCGACCGGATCGTAGTCCGGTCGCGGTTTTGAAGTCAACGGGGCTCTGGGGGTCTCTTGGCGCGACCGCGGCGGCGCCCTATAATCCCGGTCCCCCGAGGAGGCCGCGTGATGAAGGTGCTACTTTCCCACGACCAGATCCAGGCCCGGGTCCTGGAGATGGACCGGCAGATCAGAGCCGATTACGCCGGGCGGGAGCCCTACTTCGTGTGGGTGATGAAGGAGGCCTGCCCGTTCATGACCGACCTCGCGCAGGCGATCGAGCTGCCCCTCACCCTCGACTACATCGCGGTCTCCTCCTACGGCAAGGCCACCAAGTCCACCGGCGAGGTGAAGCTGGTCAAGGACCTCGACCAGGGACTGGAAGGCCGGGACCTGCTCGTGGTCGAGGACATCGTGGACACCGGCCTCACCCTGAACTACCTGATGAACCTGCTGCGCGCGCGGGGCCCCCGGAGCCTGAAGGTCGCGGCCCTGCTCTCGAAGCCTTCCCGCCGGCTGGTGAGTGTCGAGGCCGACTATACCGGCTTCACCATCGACGACCACTTCGTCGTCGGATACGGCCTGGACTACAACGAGCGACATCGCAACCTAAGAGACATCGTGGTCTACGAGTAGGACATCCAAAGGCCTGGGAAGCGGAGCAGGCGTGGGGGGACGAGTGAAGCGCGAGGTTCGGTGGGCTCTGCTGTTCGCTCTGGGGTTCGATCCGCCGAACGCCTGACGGGACTCAGCCGCCCAGCGCCTTCCGCACGTGGCCCCGGGCGGCCGCGAGGCGCCGTCGCGCCACGTGAGAGGCGACCCCCAGCCGGGCCATCACGACCGCGGTCTTGACCTCGCCCCGCGCCGTGCCC
>Ga0137386_10003413_pt1 | contig 10386 bp, 8 predicted proteins | sample SagtaG_4_FD_104910 | JGI IMG/M metagenome (GOLD analysis project Ga0137386, IMG submission 104910) | Vadose zone soil microbial communities from Sagehorn Ranch, Mendocino, California, USA - Sage2_R_100_16 metaG | ecosystem: Environmental > Terrestrial > Soil > Vadose zone | place: USA... | reverse complement strand
TGGTGCAACGTGATGATCGTGGACGCGGTGGGAAGAGGCTCGATTCGGTGGCGACCGGTGATTGCCGTGCTCGCGACGGTCGTCGCGGCCTGGGCCTACGGTGCCTGGCGCACGCGCACGCTGCCGCTGCGCGAGCTGGGCACGGTCGGCCTGGTGCAGCCGAACGAGGGCTTCCACGAAAAATGGGATCCTGCGCACGCCGACAGCGTCGTGGCGAAGCTGCTCAGCCTGTCGCACCAGCTCGAGTCCGGCGGCCGGCTCGACCTCCTCGTGTGGCCCGAGGCCGCCGTGCCCGGCTGGCTGGCGGAGACGCCGACGTGGGACGCACAGATCGCCGCACTGGCGCGCGAGCGGCACACGCCGATCCTCACGGGAGGTCTGCATGCGGTGACGCGGGACGCCTACTACAACGCCGCCTTTTTCTACGATTCGACCGGCCAGTGGCGGGCGTATCCCGTGTACGGCAAGCACTATCTCGTGCCCGTGGTCGAGCGGGTTCCATTCGTCCCGGTGCGCCTGTTTCGCAGCGTCCCCGGTCTGGGAAACTGGTCCGGCGGGTTCTCGCCGGGGTCCACCTTGCCGCTCTACCCCAGTCCCTTGGGACGCTTCGGGGTGGTCATCTGCTACGAGTCGGCGTTCGAAGATCTGGCGCGCCGCTATCGCGCGGCGGGCGCCGACTTTCTCGTGAACATCACTAACGACGCCTGGTACGGCCGCACCGCCGGTCCCTATCAACACGCCACGCACCTCGTGATGCGGGCGATCGAGACGCGGACGGGGATCGCCCGCGCCGCGAACGACGGCATCTCCGAGTTCGTTGATCCGCTGGGCCAGACCTACGCGGCCACCGGTCTCGAGGTCGAAGCGGCGGTCTCCGGCCGGCTGCGCTCGAGCGACGTGATCCCGCCGTACGTGCGGCTGGGAGATTGGGTGGGAACGCTCTGTGTGCTCGCGACCTTGGGGTTCGCCGGGGCGCTGGCGGTGCTGCACTGGAGACGGAGCGCGTGAGAAACGCGGAACGCGGAACGCGGAATGCGGAACAGATCGCGCGGAGTTCGATCCCGGACACGAGGTTGGGCGAACGAACTGGGTACGCTCTGTTCCGCGTTCCGCCTTCCGCGTTCGGCGTTGGAGCGGGGAGGGGGGTGGTGGAGCGGTGAGGGTCGGGGTGGATGTGGGGGGAACGTTCACCGACCTGGTCGCGCTCACGCCCGACGGCGCGATCGAGGTCTGTAAGGTCGCCACTACGCCGGAGGACCCGGCGGTCGGGATGTTTCGGGCGCTAGATACGCTGGGGACGAGGGACGAGGGACGGGGGACGAGTGCGGCGACATCCCCACCCGTCCCTCTTCCCTCGTCCCCCGTCCCCATAGACATGCTGATCCACGGTACGACCATCGCGACGAACGCATTGCTCGAGCGGCGCGGCGCCCGCGTGGTGCTCGTCACCACCCGGGGATTCGAGGACTTGCTGTGGCTGCGCCGGCAGGACCGCGCCGCGCTCTACGACCTGGCGCGCGACCACCCGCCACCGCTCGTCGCCCGGGGAGACGTGGTGGGGGTCGCGGAGCGCATCGGCCCAGCCGGGGTGCTCGAGCCGCTCACGGAGGGGGAGGTCGCGCGCGTGGTCGCCGCTGTGCGGGGGCTCGCCCCGGAAGCCGTCGCCATCGCGCTGCTGTTCGCGTTTCGCGACCCGACGCACGAGCGGCGGCTCGCCGCCGCCCTGCGCGACGCGCTGCCGCGCGTGGCCGTCGCGGCAAGCCACGAGGTACTCCCCGCGTTTCGCGAGTTCGAGCGCACCAGCACGACCACCGTCGAAGCATACCTCCGTCCCAGGGTCTCGACCTACATCGAGCGGCTGGACGGCGGCCTGCGCGAGCGCGCGATCGGCGCGCTGCGGGTGATGACGTCGAGCGGGGGCACCCGCACGCCCGCCGCCGCCGCCGCGCACGCGGCATCGCTCGCGCTCTCGGGCCCCGCGGGTGGTGTGGTCGGGGCCCGTCTGATCGGCGCCGCCGTGGGCCTCTCGGATCTGCTCACCCTGGACATGGGCGGCACGAGCGCCGACGCGAGCCTCGTGGTCGGGGGTGCTCCGCTCGCCGACGGTGCGGGCAGCGTCGGCGGCGTCCCGCTCGCCTTGCCGGCGGTGCTGATCGAGACCGTGAGCGCGGGCGGCGGCAGCATCGCGCGCCTGGACGAGGGTGGCGCCCTGCGCGTCGGGCCGGAGAGCGCCGGAGCGGTGCCGGGGCCGGCGTGCTACGGGCGCGGCGGCGAGCGACCCACCGTGACCGATGCCTGTGTCGCGCTGGGATGGCTCGACGCGGACAGCCCGCTCGCCGACGGCGTGCGGCTCGACCCTCGCGCCGCCGAGCGGGCCTTGCGCCGGCTCGGCCCCACGGTCGGGAGCGACGCCGCACGGGTCGCCGCTGGAGTCGTCGCGGTCGCCGGTGCCGTGATGGCGCGCGCCCTGAAGCGGGTGAGCGTCGCGCGTGGCCTCGACCCGCGCCGCATGACGCTGTTGCCGTTCGGGGGCGCGGGGGCGCTGTTCGGCTGCCAGCTGGCCGAAGCGCTGGGGATGGGCACGATCGTCATCCCGCCGCATCCCGGAGCGCTGTCCGCGCTGGGACTCGCGTCGGCGCCCGAGCGGGCCGATCTGCTCGCATCGTTTCACCGTCCCGTGGACGGCCTCGAGCCGCGGGCGCTGGCCCAAGCCTTCGCACCGATCGTCGCGGAGGGTGCTCGCCAGATCCCCGGCGCGGCGCTGCTCCGTTATGCTGACTGTCGCTTCGCGGGACAGGGCTACGAGGTGACGGTCCCGGTCGAAGGAGACGAGCCCGAGCGGATTCGTGCCGCCTTCGTGGCGGCACACCGCGCGCGCTACGGACACGGGGGCGGCGGGCGGGGGGGGCGGGCCGCCCTGGGGGGGGGCCCCCGCGGGGGGCGGGGGGGGGGGGGGGGGGGGGGGGGGGGGGGGGGGGGGGGGGGCGGCCTGGCGGTCGAGATTGTGAACCTGCGCGTCGTGGTGCTGCGCGAGGGACCGCTGCCGCGCTTCGCGGGCGAGCACCGCAGTGGTCGACGCCCGCTGGGACGGCGCCCTTTCGTCGTGCGTGGGGAGCGGATCACCGGCTCGGTGTGGGCGCTCGACCAGCTCGCCACGGGAGTGACGCTGCAGGGTCCGGCGATCCTGGCCGGCGGCGACGCGACCGCCCTCGTGGAGCCCGGCTGGTGTGGCACCGTGCACCCCTCGGGCGCGGTGCTGCTGGCGCGCACATGAGCCTCGACGCGGTGGGCCTCGAGGTGATGGGGCATGCCTTCGCCTCCATCGCGGAGGAGATGGGGCTCGTGCTGATTCACTCGGCCGTCTCCCCCAACATCCGGGAGCGACGCGACTGCTCCGCGGCCCTGTTCGACGCCGCCGGCGAGATGATCGCTCAGGCGGCCCACATTCCCGTACATCTGGGCGCGCTGCATGAGTCCGTCGCGGCCGTGCGGGCCCTGGCCCCCGCGCCAGGCGACGTCTTCATCTTGAACGATCCCTACGCCGGCGGGTCGCACCTCCCGGACATCACGCTCGTCGGTGCCGTGGAGGTGGAGGGCGCGGTGGGCGGCTATGGCGTGGTGCGCGCGCACCATTCCGACGTGGGCGGGATGCAGGCGGGGAGCATGCCCGCGGGCGCGCGCGAGATCTTTGCGGAGGGCGTGGTGGTGCCGCCGCTGCGGCTCACGCCGGAGGTCGAGCGCTTCCTGCTCGCGAACGTCCGCACCCCCGAGGCGCGCCGCGCCGATCTCGCGGCCCAGCGCGCCGCCGTGGAGCGCGGCGCCGACGGGCTACGGGCGCTCGCGGCGCGCCACGGCTGGGCCGCGCTGTGCGACGCCGCCCGCGACCTCCAGGCGTACGCCGAGCGGCGCGCCCGCGAGGCCCTGGCACGCTTCGAGGCGACCGGGCTCACCGCGACCGACTGGCTGGAAGGCGACGGCGTCGACGACCGAGACCTGGCGATTCGCGTCCGCGTGGACATCCGGGACGGCATGTTCCACGCGGATTTCACCGGCACCGCCCCTGCCGCGCACGGCAACGTCAACTGCCCGCTCGCCGTGGCGCGCTCGGCGGTGCTGTTCGTGGTGCGCACGCTGTTGCCTGAGGACGTGCCGACGAACGGCGGCGTGACCCGGGTCGTGCGGGTCACGGCGCCCGAGGGCTGCCTCGTGCATGCCCGCTTCCCCAGTGCCGTGGCGGCGGGGAACGTCGAGACGTCGCAGCGCATCGCGGACACGGTGTTCCGGGCGCTCGCGACCGGCAGTCTCCCGGTCCCGGCGCAGGGGCAGGGCACAATGAACAACGTGACGTTCGGGGGACTCGGGGTTCGGGACTCGGGGCTCGAAACCGGCTGGACCTACTATGAGACGATCGGGGGTGGCCAGGGGGCGAGCTCCGGCGCTCACGGACCGTCGGGCGTGCACGTGGGGATGTCGAACACGCGGAACACGCCGGTCGAGGTGCTCGAGATGGAGTATCCCTTGCGGCTTAAGGCGTACGGCTTACGACGGGGCAGCGGCGGGGTTGGGCAGTGGTCGGGCGGGGACGGCGTGATTCGGGAATTCGAAGCGCTCGCCCCGATGGACGCGAGCGTTCTCGCGGAGCGGCGGCGCCACGCCCCGTGCGGAGTCGGTGGCGGCGGCGCGGGCGCTCCCGGGCGTACGCTCGTGAACGGGGCCCCGCTCCCGTCCAAGGTGAGCACACGACTCGCGGCCGGCGACGTGGTCCGCATCGAGACACCGGGCGGGGGCGGATGGGGACAACCTGAACCAGGAGGCGAGCGATGATGTGGGTGCTCGTGGCGCTGATCGGTCTCGTGGCCGGTGTGGTGTCGGGCCTGTTCGGCGTGGGCGGAGCGATCGTGATCATCCCGGGGCTGGTGCTCGTCGCCAAGCTGCCCCAGCACACCGCGAACGGCACGTCGCTCGCGGCGCTGCTACTCCCCGTCGGCCTGCTCGGGGCGTGGGAGTACTACCGACGCGGCCAGGTGAACGTCCCGTACGCGGGCGTCATTGCGGTGGGGCTGTTCGTCGGCGCCCTGCTCGGCGCCAACCTGGCGGGGAGGCTGTCCGACGCCACGCTGCAGCGCGCGTTCGGCGTGTTCCTGATGATCGTGGCGGTCCGGCTGCTGATTCGCTAGGTGTTCGCCTCGAACACCTTGGCATCCACGAACAGCCGGAACAGCTCCTGGTCGAGCTGGCCGGCGCGCACCTCCTCGACCATGATGTCGAGCGCCCGCGCGGGCGCCACCGCGGACTTGTAGGGGCGGTCGGCGGCGGTGAGTGCGTCGTAGATGTCGCTGATCGTCATCATGCGGGTCTGAATCGGGATCGCCTCACCCGTCACACGGCGGGGATAGCCTCCGCCGTCGAGCTTTTCGTGGTGCCCGTACGCGATCAGGGGCACGTGCTGCAGCTCGCGGGTCCAGGGGATTTGCTGCAGGAAGCGGTAGGTGTTGGTGACGTGGCTCTCGATCTCCAGCCGTTCGCTCTCGTCGAGCGACCCTTTGGGAATCGTGAGGTAGCGCATCTCCTCGTCGCTCAGGTAGGGGCGCAGCTCGCCGGACAGATCCTCATAGGTGCAGCGGGCCACGGAGAGCAGCTCCTCGAACCGCTCCGCCGGCAGGACCGTCGGCTCGTTCGCCCGCTGCACGGCGTTCAGAAAGCGGTCCAGCGTTTCGATCTCGCCGGCGTGCTCGGCCGCGAGCCGCGTGAGAAACTCCTCGTACCCCTGGCGTCCGTGCGCCTCGAGAAACTCAGCGCGTCGGCGCCAGAACTCCCGCTCCGCCGTGCGCCGCACGAAGTCGTGGCGCTGCCGGATGAGCTCCAGCTGCAGCGGATACAGCTTCTTCGCTTTGACGAGCACCTGCTCGCGCACGCCCACCTTCCCGAAGTCGTGCAGCAGTCCGGCGTAGCGGAGCTCGCGGATCTGCTCGCGCGTGAAGCGCACACCCTGGTAGGCGCCGTCGCCGGCGCGGTCCACCACGACGGCGAGGCCCACGGTCATGTTCGCGACCCGCCCCGAGTGGCCGAAGGTGGTCGGATCGCGCTGCTCGATCGCGTGCACGGCCGCCTTCACGAACCCCTCGAACAGGCGCTCGATCTCCTCGTACAGGCGGCTGTTTTCGATGGCGACCGCCGCCTGGCCGGCGAGCGCGGTGACCAGCTCCACCGTGCGCTTCGAGTACGGCACGACCTGTGCCTCGACGTCCGCGGGCGTCGCGAGCACCGCTTCGGGGTTGCGCTTGCGGTTGATCAGCTGCAGCACCCCGATCACGTCTTCCTTATGATCCTTCATGGGGATGACCAGCATGGACTTGGTGCGGTAGCCGTACCGCTCGTCGAACGAGCGGTTGATGCTGTACTCCACGTCGGGCGGCAGGAAGTACGCGTCGTCGATCACGAGCGGCTCACCCGTCACGGCGGCGTAGCCTGCGAGGCTCGAGCGGTCGACGGGTATCGTGAACTCGATGAACGGCGCTTCCGGCTTGGAATAGGTTTGGGCCAGCCGGAAGCGCAGGCGCTTCTGACCCTGATCGCCCGTTTCCACGAGGTAGAGGCTGCCCGCGTCGGAGGACGTGATGCGGCGTGCCTGCGTGAGGATGAGGTCGAGCAGGGACTTCACGTCGCGCTCGGTGCCGAGCGCGACGCCGATGCGGGTGAGCTCGCCGATCTCGCGGCTGCGGCTCGCCGCCTCGGCCCGGGCCCGGGCGGTCTCCACGCGGGCGGCGGCCTCGCGATACCCCGCCCGCACCGCTACCAGCAGCTGCCGGGTGCCGACCGGCTGGCGCACGAACCCCGAGAGCAGCTCGGCCGGCATCTCCGGCGGGACGTCCACCTCGCCGTTGCGGCCCAGGGCCACGATCGCGCCCCCCGCGTCGACGAAGGCGCGCAACACATCGAGTGGAAACGTGGAGCGGCTTTCGGAGTCGAGCATGAAGACGGTCGGCCGCTCGTCCACCGCGAGGTCCCGCGGCAGACGCGCCGGGCGCGTTTCGATCTGCGCGCGCTCGAGCGCGGGGCCGACACTGGTCGGATCCCACGCGGAGGTGTGCAGCAACAAGTACCTCATGGCGTGGAGCCCGCGCGCCCGGTCACCCGGCCGTCACGAGGTCTTGACGCGCTGCAGCCCCTGCTGCGCTTCGCTGTACTCCGGGAACACGGCCAGCGCCTTCTGGTACATCTCGACCGCCTTGTCGCGTTGCCCGCGGTCCTGATACAGCAGCGCTTTGGAGTAGAAGGTCAGCGCTTCGGTCGGCACCTGGCGGCCCATCCGCTGGTCGGAGGCTTGCTTCGGGAGCGGCGGCAGGTTGGCGTCCTTCATCAGGCGCCCCGACACGTTGCGAATCAGGTCGAACAGGTGGTCCCGCTGCATGCGGTCGGATTCGACCTTGACGATCTCGCTCGTCTCGACGTTGATCATCCGCGCGTCGAGGCGGAAGTCGCCGTAGAAATCGATGAACGCGCCCGTGATCACATACCGCGCGCCCACCAGCTTCCCTACCTTGGCGGCGGTCTCCGGGGTCACCTTGCCCGAGGCGCCCAGGTTTTGCTCCGCGATGAGCTTCTCGATCTGCTCGCGCTCCACCACCCGGGCCGAAGGGTTCGCGGCCAGCTCGGAAATCATCATGCCGGCGATCCCCTTCTCGAGCGCCTCGAAGTTCTCCTTGTCCTGGCCGTAGGAGCCGCTGTTGTCGAACGGCAGGACGGCGATGCCCGGCCGCGTGTCCTGACCGCGTCCCTGGGCGGAGAGCCCCGCTCCCACGGGCGCCAACAGCACGAGCGACACGACGATGCCTAGCGAACGCATATGATCAGCTCCCGAATCAGAATGGGTCAGAGGGTCAACGTCATCCCTTCCTGAGCCGCCACCACCTCGGCCGGCAGCCCCTTCACCCGGGCCTGGCGGCGGGCCGCGGCGACCAGCGCGTCGATGGCCTCGTCGCCGTGCTCCGGCTCGTGGTGGAACAGGGCCAAGCGCTGCACCCCCGCTTCGCCGGCCAGGGCGACCGCTTCTTCGAACGTCGAATGGCCCCAGCCGCGATGCTCTTCCAGCTCCTCGGGGGTGTACATGGCGTCGTGAATCAACAGGTGTACCCCATCGAGAAAGGCCACGAACTCCTTGCGCCACGACGCGGGCGTGCTGTAGCGGCCCCCCGCGCCCAGCTCGTTGTCCGTGATGTAGGCCATGCTCGGGCCCCCTGCGGCCGGGGTCAGGCGGTAGCCGAGCGTCGTGCCCGGATGGCGCAGCCGTATGGCCTGGACACGGAACGAGCCGACCGTGAACTCCCCCGGCTCGACCTGCTGGACCGTGAGCTTCGCCGACAGCGCATCGAGCGGTACCGGAAACACTGCCGGGTCCATCTGCTGGCGCAGGATCGCCTCGAGCGAGGTCGTGCCCTGGCGCGAGCCCCAGATGCGTACCGCGTTCCCCGGGGCGAAAAACGGCTTGAAGTGCGGGAGACCCTGGATGTGGTCCCAGTGCGCGTGTGACAGCAGGATCTCCGCCTGCACCGCGCCGTTCTGGTGCTCCACCAGCTCGCGCCCCAGCGGTCGGATCCCCGTGCCGGCGTCGAGGATTACCAGCTGGCCGTGGCCGTCGCCTCTCCCGCCCCCCGTGCCCTCCACCGCGACGCAGGGCGTGTTGCCGCCGTAGCGAGCGGTGTGGGCCCCAGGGGTCGGGATCGACCCCCGCGTTCCCCAGAAGGTCACCGTGTAGGCCATGCGTCCCGGCACCGCCGCACCTGTCGCTAAGTTATGGAAAATTCGAGAGCTAGGAGGTGATGCACCTCACGACGAGGTGATGCACCTCACGACCGTCCGGCTGAGGCTTCCAGCGCGGCGCGGTCGCGAATCAGGATCTCGCGACGGCTGATTTCGATGAAGCCCTTGTCCACCAGCTCGCGCATGGTGCGGCTCACCGTCTCACGGGAGGACCCGATCATCTGCGCGATGGTGTGGTGGGTGAGTCGGCGCGTGATGCGGTCGGAGCGAGCCTCGTCGGCGAGATCGAGCAACAGCTGCGCCACGCGCCCGTTCACGTCGAGCAGCACCAGCGATCCGACCTTCTCGTCCACGCGCCGCAGGCGGCGCGACAGCTCGCGCAACAGCCCCATCGCGATGCCCGGCGACTGCTGCAGGATGGCCTGAAAGTCCTCGCGCCGGATCACCAGGAGGTTGGAGTCCTCCATCGCGATCACGTGCGCCGAGCGGGGCTCCTCGTCGATGAGCGACATCTCGCCGAAGAAGTCGCCCTCCCCCAGGACCGACAGAATGACCTCGCGCCCGTCCTCGCCGATCAGCACCACCTTCACCTGACCGGTGGCCACGACGTACAGGGCGTCCCCTGGGTCGTCTTCGAACAGGATCACGGAGTTGCGGGGGTAACTGCGCTCGCGGGTGATCTCGGCCACCCGATCGAGCTCCGTGGCGGCCAACTGGCTGAACAGCGGCACCTTCTGGAGGATGGCCGTTACCGACACGATGACCTTCCCCTTACGCGTGGAGGGGTGAAATGGTCGGGCAAGCTTACGTACAAGCCTAGCCGCTGTCAATTCGGCGCGTCGCCCGGCGCTTGCCGCCAACTTGTGGCGCCAGTTATATTTCCACACTTCGTGCCGTTCGACTTCCAGTCAAGGATCGTGTGCTGTGAAAGCCGGAATCCACCCCGCCTACCACCGAGCGACCGTGCAGTGCGCCTGCGGCAACAGCTTCGTGACGCGCTCCACGGTGCCCATGATTCACGTCGAAGTCTGCGCCAAGTGCCATCCGTACTTCACCGGCAAGCAGAAGCTGATGGACACCGCCGGCCGCGTGGAGCGCTTCCGCCAGAAATACGGGACGGAGAAGGCCGCCGGGTAAGCCGTGGAGGCCCGACTCCGCCAGGCGCTCGCACGGGCGGAGGAGGTCGCCCGGGAGCTGGCCGACCCCGAGACGGCGCGGAATCCGGCCAAGCTGAGGCAGCTGGGCCGGGAGCACGCCCGCCTCGACCAGATCCGACAGGTGTACGACAGGCTGGACAGGCTCGAGCGGGAGCTCGCCCAGGCGCGTGAAGTGCTCCAGGACCGGGATCCCGAGCTATCGCAGCTGGCGCGGGCGGACGTCGAGCGCCTGCGCCCTGAGATCACGCCGCTCCAGAACCGGCTGAACGAGCTCCTCACGCCGGTCGATCCCCTCGCCGACCGCGACGCGATCGTAGAGATCCGTGCCGGCACGGGGGGCGACGAGGCGGCCCTGTTCGCCGCCGAGCTGTTTCGTATGTACACGCGGTTCGCGGAGCGCCGGGGGTGGAAGGTCGAGGTCCTGTCGCACTCTGAAGGGAGTCTCGGCGGCCTCAAGGAGGCGATCTTT
>Ga0137386_10003397_pt1 | contig 10408 bp, 9 predicted proteins | sample SagtaG_4_FD_104910 | JGI IMG/M metagenome (GOLD analysis project Ga0137386, IMG submission 104910) | Vadose zone soil microbial communities from Sagehorn Ranch, Mendocino, California, USA - Sage2_R_100_16 metaG | ecosystem: Environmental > Terrestrial > Soil > Vadose zone | place: USA... | reverse complement strand
TGCGCTGCTTCTACGACGCCGACGAGGAAATAGACCTGTGGGGCAAGTACCTGGCCGAGGAACTCCCGGCCATCTACGGCGAGCAGGCCGCGGCGGTGGTGATATTCGTGTCCGCTGAGTACGCTGCCCGGGACTGGACCCGGCACGAACGCCGGGCCGCGCTGGGGCGGGCGGTCCGGGAACGGCAGGAGTATGTGCTGCCCGCACGGTTCGATGACACGCCCCTACCCGGGCTGCTGCCGGATGTGTCCTACGTGGATCTGCGTGGCCGGGCCCCGCAGGAGTTCGCCGCGATGATCGCGGCCAAGCTCGCCGGCCTTGGCATCGGCCCGCCGTCATCACCGGGCGAGGCGGGCAGGGGGCCGCCGGGCGGGATCCCGGTGAGCGAGGCCGACCCGCGGCGGCTGGGCGTGCATGCGGCGATCAGCGTGCCAGGAGTGCCCGATGAGGTCCCGCCGGAGTACGTGCCGCGGGATGTGGATGCCGCCGAGTCTGGGGTCCGGGCCAAGGTGGCGGCCGCCGCTGCGCGGGGCGGGTTCATGCTGCTGGTCGGCGGGTCCTCGGTCGGCAAGACCCGGTGCGCGGAAGAGGCGGTGAAGGCACTGCTGCCGGAGTGGTGGCTGGTGCATCCGGCCGGGCCGGGCGAGGTCGCCGCGCTCGCACGGGCACCATCCCCGCGGATGGTGGTGTGGCTGGATGAGCTGCAGGATTACCTGGACGGCGAGCACGGGCTGACCGGCACGGTAATGCGGGCGCTGCTGAACTATCAGGCGGTGGTCATCGGAACGCTGTGGCCGGACCGGTATGCCGCCTACATCACCATGCCCGCCTCTGGCGGCGCCGACCCGCGCGCCCGGGAGCGGGAAGTGCTGGACCTAGCCGAGGTCATCCGCATCGGCCCGGAGTTCAGCCCGGCCGAGGGGGACCGGGCCCGCGCCGCCGCAGCCCGGGATCCGCGGCTGCAGGTCGCGCTGGAGTCGGCCGGGTACGGTCTGACCCAGACCCTGGCAGCCGCGCCGCAGTTGGTCGCCCGCTGGGAAGACGCCCAGACCGCGGCCCCATACGGGTGGGCGGTGCTCACCGCGGCGCCGGATGTGGCCCGGCTCGGCGCCCGCGCCCCGCTGAGTGCCGAGTTCCTGCGCGCCGCCGCGGTGGATTATTGCACCAGCTCGCAGCAGGCCGAGGCGCCCGGGGAGTGGTTTGAGCGGGCCCTGGGCTACGCCACTGAAAAGCTGCACGGCGCCGCCGCCGCCCTCAGCCCTGCCGGGGCTGGCATGGGCCAGATCGCCGGTTACACAGCTGCGGACTACCTGATCCAGCACGCCGACCGGGAACGCCGACATGCCCGCGTGCCCGCCAGCACCTGGGACGCCGCCCTCAGTCACATCCGCGACCTCGATGACACCGCGCGGCTGGCCTGGGAGGCCTCATTTGCGGGTCGGCTCGGGCACGTGGAAAAGGCGTTTGAGCGCGCCCTTGCGGAAAAGGAGTACACCGTTGCGGCCGAGCTTGCCAGCTGTCTCGGCGAGGCGGGCCGCGAGGAACGGGCCATCCAGCTGCTGGAGACCACAATCGCCGCCGCCGGGGCCAGCCAGGCCGTTCCGGCAGCAGACCTGCTGGGCATGCGGCGGGTGCTGGCCTGGCATGTCGGAGAGAAGATCGGCGGGCACGGGGATCCTCAACGGGCAGAGGAGATAGCCCGCCGTGTCGTGCGCGATAGCACGACTGTCTATGGTCCGGCTCATCGCGAGACGCTGGGCGCCCGGATCGAACTCGCCCGCCAGGTGGGCGCCGCCGGAAACCCGCGCCAAGCGCTGACCATTGCCCGGGAGGCCGACGCCGCAGCGACCGCTGCCCTCGGCGCCGATGACCTGACGACGCTCTCCGCTCGATTCGAGGTCGCCACCTGGACCACGGCGGTGGACGGCGCCGCCGCAGGCGCTCAGCGTTTCACCGAGCTGATTCAGCAGGCGAAGCGGCTCGATCCGCCACCGCAGCCACTGATCGCCGACACCATGATGAACCTCGCCGACCGCCTCAGCGACGCCGGCGACCACACTCAGGCGGTCCAGGTCAGCGAGGACGCTGTCAGCCTCGGCCAGCAAGCATGGGGCGCAAAGCATGCCCGCGCCCTCCGGATACGGCTCAGCCAGGCGCACGTGGTCGGATCATCCGGTGACCCTCAAACTGCCGCTGATCTCAGCAGCCGCCTGGCCGATGACTGCGCCGAGACCCTCGGCGGGGCGCACCTGACCACCCTGGAGGCCAGGCACGCGGTGGCGCGCTGGACCGCCGCAGCGGGTGACCACCAGGCGGCCGGGCAACGTTACGACGCGCTTCTGGCCGACCTCGCCCGAGACCTCGGCGAGGATCATTGGCTGACTCAGTGGTGCCGCCGCGACCTCGCCGAAATCAAGAAAATATGACGGACACGCCCGGGGGCCAGACCAGCGCAACGCCAGCCCAGGACCGCCGGCCGACGCAGAAGGCCGAGGCTGCACCGGGATGGCGCTGACTCGACCAGCGGACGCCTGGGAGAGTATCGGCCGCGGCCACAGCGAGAGCCCCAGGATCGGCGTCCAGTGCCATCAGCCGGCCCCGCTCCAGCCAGGACTCGTGACCTCTAGCACCGGGACGGAATGGAATGGCTCATATCTGGTGAGACAAGCGCCGCGATCACGTCTTACGCCATTCGAGCCACCGCAGGTCAACGACCTGGCGTGGCTCGGGTCGATTGAGACAGGACAGCCCGTGTCCTGTGCCAACGAATCCGAGCTACCGCCAGCGCGTCTGAGCCATCTGCCGTTTTCTGCCATCCAAGTCGAGCCTCGTGCACCGTCCACCGCGCCCGTCGCGCACCCACGCACCGCCCTGTTTCAGGCCAAACCCAACGGCGTCTGTTTACGGACCCGGCGCGGTGGCAGTGCCGGTTGCGTCTTCAGGTGCGGGGGTTCCCGGCTGGCCGCCGGTCGACTGGGCCGGGTCACCGGGCTGCGGGGGCTGGGCTGGGCGATCAACGGGCGGCGGGGCGGTCTGCGCTTGCCGGAGGGCCCGCTCGATCAAGCTAAGTTGATCGGAGCTGATGATCAGGTGCCACGTGAATGGGAACAGCGTGGCGACCGTGCTGATGAGGCAGACCAGCGCTAGCCCGGCCAGCAGGTCCGCGAGGCTGAACACCAGGAAATCCGGCGCATGGTCCCAGGCGGTGACATTCGGCGCCACGATCGCCACCGAGGAGGCGACCGCGGCGAGCATCGCCAGGACGATTCCCCGTTGCAGTGGCTTGACGGTCTTCGCCAGGCGGCCGAACGTCCGCCGCTGTGCTTCCAGGTCTCCGGCTACCGCCGGTCCAAGTGATCGAGGAACTCCGGCCTCCCTGAGCACCTCAGACAGGCGGTCCAGGCGCCGCTCCACGGACTCGCGCAGGATCGCGACGGCGGGAAGCAGCAGCGCGAAGACCGCGAAACTCGCGCCGAACACTAGGCCCGCCCGGTCGTCGGTCTTCCCGCTGACTGCCAGCCAGTGAGCCACGACCACCACCGCGACCGCTGACAGCGCGCTTGACCAGTGCAGCAGCATGCCGCACGCTTCCTTCACCGCTTGCCAGGCAGGCCTATCCGGTTCGGCCATGTCGCCTGATCAGCCCCCGGCAATGCACCGCAGCAGGCAGACCCAGTCCTCCCGGCCGCACCTGAACTCGCACTCATCCATGTCGGGGCCGCCCTCCCGGGCGGCCATCCCGGCGACAACGTACCCGAGGCCATCAAGGGTCGGCGGGGCGAACGCTTCCGACATGAGTCGGGCCGCGGCAGTGACCGCGCCGGGTGGCACCGCGAGCTGGGTCCGGGCGAGGAAGCCCGCGATCCCTTCCCGTTCCCGCCAGCTCTCCCCGGACGGGTCGAGCCCCGCCACGGTGCGCCAACTTGGTGCTGGCTCGCTTTCCGTGTGCGTGCAGAAATCGACGATCTGCGCCTGGGCCTCCCACAGCACCCATCGGCTGGAAACCACGACGAGCGCGAGCGCCACGTTGGAAAGGTCGGCCTCCCGGTCGGCAAACCGCAACCGGGCTTCCGCCCTGCGCGGTGGAGGCCAGCCGGTGAACGGCGAGAACCGCGTTTGAGCCTGCCCCCAGACCCCCCGGCAAGCATCGGCGTCCACCTGCCGTAGCCACTGCACCGCGACCACCTCCCCGCCCGACATAAGGACCGCTTCGGGGCAACTTTGCCAGGCAGAACAGAGTGAGGTGGCGATGTTCCGTACAGTCATGCTCAGCCGGAGTGGGGGACGGAAGTCGGCGATCAGGCGCGCCACGGCGCGATGGCTCAGATCAGCGGGCAGAAGGGCGGTTGGCAACTGGGCGAACTGTTGCCACTCAATCTGAGCCACCACAGGTCAGCAGTTCTCTCGGGGTCCAGACTGGGCGAACTGGACGTATTGGCGATTCCAGCTGGTCAGCCATTGATCAAAACCGGGTAGGTCGGCAACAGGTGTCGCGCACGGCACCCTGCCCGAGGACAGCGGGCGTCAGAGCAGCAGCGACGACGAGCGCGACACCACAGAACGAGGTGTTGCGGACGGGCTCACGAAGCCTGCGGTGCAACAGTGCGCTACAGGTTTCGGAACCCAAGAGAACAGCGGCCGACTGGTGGCTCTGATCGAATGGCACCGGACAGCCCGCGCCGGGTTCCGGCCCGGGACGGCAACGGGTGTTGATCTTGTGTGGTAATGGATTACCGGTAAAGATTTATCGCCTGACGGGCCCTGGCGGCCTGGCGCGGCGTGCACGGCAACGCTCGGTGCGAATAGACGGGCCCGGCGGCAAAGCTCGGCCGCCGGGCCCGTCTATCGTGCTTGCCTGCTGGTCAGCTACCTGGCGTGTGGCGGTGCTGCTGCACGGTTGCGGTGCCTTACCCGTGATCGGGGGTGGGGGCCTCGCGGATGCGGGCCAGCTCGGCACGGTAGGTGTCGGCCTGGTGTTCGGCTCGCTCGGCGCGGGCGCGCAGGTCGGCACGTAGTTCGTCGCGTTCGCGGGCGGCTTCGGCGTGGAATTCGGCAAGCATTCGTTCGGCGTCGGCGCGGGCTCGGTCGGTCTCGGCGCGGGCGGCTTGCCCGGCGGCCTGGGCGCGGGCGGCGTCCTGCTCCGCTCGGCGGCCCTGTTCGGCGGCGTCGGCGGCGAGCTGGCGGGCCTGGTCCCGGCCGGCGCCGGAGGGGGCCGTGTGGCCAGCCACGGCTGGCGGCAGGTTATTTTCCAGATAGCAGCGCAAAGCCGGGCGTACGCCACGCCCGATCAGCTTCTAGCTGACTGGCAGCCGAGCCGGTCCCTGGCGGCCTAGCCTTCCAGGCATGAACGGAAAGGGATGGGGCTGGAGCCCTTCGGAGATTCGCCGGGCCCAGCTCATCGAGTGGCTGGCGCAGCAGCCGGCAGGCAACCGCGTGACCGCTGCCGAGTTCTATAACGGTCTGGAAGACCAGAGCTTGAACACCTCGGATGTGGTGCTCAGCGACCTCGAAGCACTCGAAGGGCAATCGCTGATCACCAGGTTCCCCGGGCTGGCCGGGATCCCGGACCAGCAGATCAAGCTCACTCAGGCACTCTATGACCGGGCCGGGGAACTGCGCGTCAAGCGGGAGAGCAGAGGGTTGCGCCGGGCGCAGTGCAGGGACGCGCTGGTGGCATGGCTCTACGCGGCTGACGCGGTGAACCCTCTGGAGGCGCCGGCTATGCAGGCGATACTGGAGGACCCCCGGTACGGCATCTGGTACGCGGAGCCGTTCCCGGAAGAGGACCTCGATGCTGCTGCAGCGTGGCTGCACGATAAGGGCATGGTCAAAGGCCCGACCGTGGACGCCTTCGACGGGCCGGTGAAGCTGTACCTCACCGACGCCGGGCTCAGGTGCGGCGAGGAATTCGGGGCAGACACCGGCCGCTACGTCCAGGCCCGGCACGGACCCAGCTACGGCCCGACCGTCAATATCCAGGGCAGCAACAGCGGGCCGTTCCAGCTAGCCGGCGATCACGCCCATCAAGAGCAGCGCATCGGCGCGAGCGCCGACCAGCTACGAACAATGATCACCAGCATTGCCGAGCTGGTGAGCGCCGTGGTTCCCGGCGCCGACGTGGCCGGGCAGAAGGAGGCGGCACTGGCCGCCGCCCGGGACGGTGCCGTGGATAGAACAGTCCTGCAGCGCTTCGCCGACTGGGCGGTGTCTGTAGTGAATCGAGGAGCGACCGCCGCCCTCGTGCCTGCGGTCAGCGCAGCGACCACCGAAATGATGCTGGAGGCCGGCCGCCTGACAGGCCACCTCTGAGCCCGGATCGTCTCGCGCAACCCCTACGTAGCGCCGTGCGCAGATGTCAGACCGGCAACGCATCATGAGGGCAGGCTGCCAGCGAGGATCTGACATGGGATACATCTGCCCGGATTGCCGGCTCCGCGCGATGGGGGTCTGATCGCGTCAGGTGCACGCCGTGCCCTGCTCCGCACCGGCAACGAACTGGCGGACTCACGACCCGCAACGAGCACCCCGCTGACAAGCAGATGACCGAATCACTGACAACGAGATACGGCCTCTCAGTTGGGTTTCCAGCTCTCCCTCTTGCCATGCTGGTGACCAGTTGCCTGAATGACGCCCGGCTACTTCGTGATCGGGATGCGGACGGCTTCCTGCTGTGCTTGGCGTGCCTGTTCGGCGGCGTCGGCGGCGAGCTGGGGGGCCTGGTCTCGGTCGGCCTCGGCGGCACTGATCCGCCGGTCGGCCTCGGCGCGGGCCGGGTGGATCGCCGCGTCCCGGTCTGCCTCCGCTGCGGCGGCGTCACGGTGGGCCTGCTCCACGGCCGCGTCACGCTCGGTCTGGGCGGCGGTGATCCGCGGCGTTGTACGGTTGATCGCGTCATGGCGAGAGGCGCAATCAACCCGGCGACCACGGGATTGCCGGATGACTGGTGGACGGCGGGGGACTGCGCCCGCTTCTTGGGAATCTCCGTTGCTACCTGGCGGGCCTACGTCTCACGCGGGCAGGCCCCCACAGCCGAACGCCGCTTCGGGCGCTCGCCAGCTTGGCAACCCGAGACCGTCAAAGCATGGGCAGCAGGACGGCCCGGGTCGGGTCGTTGGAGTTCGGATCCTTCTCGCCAAAGATGAACCGTCGGTTGCGTAGCTATTGGCTGCGCAGCACATACCGCAACAGCGCGATGTCACCGATGCCGCGCACTTCGGCGAGGTTCATGCGGTTCGATGGGCCGTGCGGGAAGGTGCCTGGATTGACGAAGCGCGGTGCCGCCGGGTTTCCGACGAAGAAGGGGGCGACGGCAAGGTGGATCTCGTCGGCTAGGTCTGCGGTGAGGAATTGTGTGTGGATCGTTCCTCCGCCTTCGACCATCAGTTGCTGCACGCCTCGTGCTCCGAGGTCGTCTAGGATCGCGCCGAGATCCTGGGTGTCCAGGCCGACTACTTCTGCAAGCTCGCCGAGTACTTCCTTCAGCTTCGGAGCAACGGAGACTGGGCAGTAGACGAGCTTGGCGTCGCCGTGGTGCCAGAACTTCAGGTCCGGCGACAGGTTGCCGCTGGCAGTTATCGTCACTTTGAGCGGGTAGGCGGGCAGCCCTCGAAGCTCACGCTCTCCGCGGCGCTCGGGTGAATTGACGAGGAGCCGTGGGTTGTCACGGCGGAGCGTAGTCGCGCCGATCAGAATCGCATCAGACTCGGCGCGCACTTGGTCCACGCGGTCAAAGTCCTCGGCGTTGGATAGCAGTAGCCGGTCGGGGCTCGGGTCGTCTATATAGCCGTCTACTGACATCGCGCAGCTAAGCAGAACATACGGACGTGCTGGCATATCAGGCGCGTTCCTTCCGAAGAGCTACCTGTGGAATGACATCTGTGAGGGCAGTGCGGAAGTCGGCGACCTCGGGGATGGATGCAGCCGGCGCCAGGTCGGCGTCAAGCACTGCGAGTTCGGCAACGATTCGGCCAGACCCGGTCTCGGCGGCGATCTCCAAAGCGCGCATGCCCACGGTGGCGGCAAGCGCCGGATCACCGGCGTGCGCATGCGCCAGGCTCTCACGAGCGAGATAGACACCTCGGTCACGGCGGTATGCGGGTGGTATCCCCTCAATGGCCTGCTGAAACACCTCGGCCGCCTGGCCGTGGTCACCGAGGATTTCCAGGCACCTGGCCCGTTGAACGGCGATGTACTGCTTGTTGAGCCACGAAGCCCACTGCGCATCGAGGTCGTCGTCAACACGGTCCAGATGCGTGTCAGCGTCGTCCAGCACTCGCAACGTCTCGGCGCTCTCGCCGAAGAGTGCGTGACCATATGCCGCGTACGTCGGAGTGACCGCAGCTAGCCGACTGCGGGGCCTGGCCATATGTGCGGCAGCGTCAGCCATGTCCACTGCCCCGGCCGCGTCGCGTGCATCTCCGGCGAGCTGGCTCTTGCGGGCCAGGATGTAGGTGGTCATGTCGTCGTCGCCGACCGCGTGTGACAACTCCAGCGCGCGGTCAAGCCAGTTACCAGCTCCACCGAAGTCGCCCAAGTCCTGATACAGCCAGCCCGCGAATTCTGCGTATTGGGCCTGCATATTAAGTAGTGCCCGGCGGTCCGCACCCGACCGCGTCTTGCGGAGCTGCCCGATGAGCTGGATTTAGTGCTCGACTGTCGGGACGACATGCCGAGGGCCCAGCAGGTTGTCCGACTCGACGAGCACCGCCCTGAGAGCGCGTAGATGTTCAACGGGACTGGCGTAGTCGGCTACTGGGGAGCCCTTGATATGCGGCAGTCCTCCGGCAGGGACAGCCAAGTGGCTGACCAGGGTTGACGAGCCAGCGACAGCTCCTGCGGCGGCGCTGACGCCACCTAGCAAGAAGGTACGGCGCGGTATGGACACCCAGATGATCCCTCCGTGGCTATCGCGGCAGGGAACGACGAGTCCCCCCTCTGCCTCCAAGTCGGCATCACTGGCGAGTCTGGCGGGCGTCACCTCACTTGGCGATGGCACTTCGATGGCATTTCGTAGCTGGAAGCCGAGCTGATCCAGCGGGCGGCCCGTGAGGGCCTCTAATGCGCGCTGGTAGACGGGCCGGGGACACTTCACTTCCCCGCGTTCCCACCTAGCGACCAATCGAGCATCGCAGCCGAGCTGCCTGTCTCCGAGTTGGCGACCTGCGCTCACCACGGCGGCTGCGAACTCTTCGCGCGTCTCGTGACGCTCTACCTCACGGACACGCCGGAGCACCAGGTTGGGTGCGTTTGCCTTCTCACTGCCCACTGCCCAGCTCCCTGAGCCCGTGACCGTTACGTGAGACTACGGTAACGCCGGGCAGTCAGATGCTGCCCGTTTCAGCCCTGCATCTGCCATCCATCTGCCCAGGCCACTGCCATCGCGTTTCTGCGCGCTGCACGCTTTCGTGGGCCTATGAGCAGCAGTCTTTCGGGGTGCGTCGCGGAGCCTCAGTGTCAGCCGGGATCCACTCGCGGCCGAGATAGTCCACATTACAGCGCTGACGTTGTATTGTGGTCACCGCAAGGCCCCGTGTAGCTGCGGAGACAAGTTGGCCTCAGCGGGAGGTGACCCGCTGAGGCCAGAGCATCGATTGGAGTAGCGATGCAACTCAACGGTACTAGCGTGCTTCCCAGACGGGAAGCGGGCCTGGTGAGCCCCGTGATCAGTGGTGAGGGTGGCTGGCTGGGTGATGACGACCGGGATCAGCCGCTGACCCTCCAGCTCGGGCTGCCGGTCTCCGCCGAGGAGCTGGCCGCCGCCCTGTACGGCGAGCACCAGCTCACCCCGGCCGACCTGGCCACTGATGTGAACGTGTGGGCGTTCGCCGCGCTGGTGATCGTCCAGGACGGGCTGAACGCCATCCAGGCCCGCGCCAACGACATCCTGGTGGCCGAGGCACGCGGCACCCTGGCCAGGCCCGAATGGCTGGAGCTGTGCCGCCGCCGCGTCGCCGAGGTGGCCGCCCCCGCCGCCGTCTGCGCGCCCACCGCCACGACTACCGCCCGGGCCGGTTCACAGCCGCCAAGCACCACCACGTTTCCCCGGCCCCGCACCCCGCAGGAGAAAACCACCTCAGCCGAGCCGCGCACCCAGGCCGAAGGACTGGCATCCGTGCGGGCGCTCACCGAAACCGCCTCACCCTGCCGCGCCGGGAACTAACGCCATGGCCACCCCACCACGCGCCACCAGCGCGCACCCATCCCTTGCCCTGTCTGCTGCCGAGCGTGCCGCGGTCGCGGCGGAACTGGCCCGGCTGTCGGCCCGGGTGGCCAGCCTGGCCGCCCGGCTGGACCGCCTGCACACTGCCCTCGCCGTGCCGGAGGAACAAGTTGGGGGAACTCGGATGGCCGCCACGCCGATCACCCGGGTTTACGGCCGCGACGTGGCTGTCCTGGCTACCACTTCGGA
>Ga0137386_10003380_pt1 | contig 10435 bp, 9 predicted proteins | sample SagtaG_4_FD_104910 | JGI IMG/M metagenome (GOLD analysis project Ga0137386, IMG submission 104910) | Vadose zone soil microbial communities from Sagehorn Ranch, Mendocino, California, USA - Sage2_R_100_16 metaG | ecosystem: Environmental > Terrestrial > Soil > Vadose zone | place: USA... | reverse complement strand
TGATTTTCCACCGCTCAGGACTCACGATCGTCGCTCTGACACCCTCCCCGTGCAACTGACACCGCTCATTGGGCGGGAGCATGAGGTCACATCCGTCGTGCGACTCCTGCGCCGCGAGAAGGTGCGGCTGGTGACCTTCACCGGCCCGGGCGGCACAGGCAAAACGCGCCTGGCTTTACAGGTTGCCTCTTGTTTGCGGGCAAGGGGAGCAAAAGAGCTTCGCGATGTGTTTGTCGGAGGAGTAATTTTCGTCTCGCTCGCCTCTCTCACCGATCCGATGCTGGTCATACCTACCATCGCGCGGGCGCTTGGCATTCGGGATAACATGGGGCAGCCTGTCTTCGCGCGCCTGGTGGAGGTATTGCAACAGAAGCAAGTGCTGCTCCTCCTGGACAACTTCGAGCAGATAGTCGAGGCAGCGCCACAGGTGGCAGATCTACTCACCTCCTGCCCACAGCTCAAGCTGCTCGTCACAAGCCGGGAGGTGTTGCATGTGCGTTCTGAACACGAATTCGCCGTGCCACCGCTGGCATTGCCCGATCCTGCCCACCTCCCCAAACTTGCAGCACTCGCGCGCGCTCCATCCGTGGCGCTTTTTCTTCAGCGTGCGCAGGCGGCGAGGCCCGAGTTCAAGTTGACCCCCACAAACGCAAGGGCAGTGGCAGAGATTTGTGTTCGTTTGGATGGGCTTCCATTAGCGATCGAGCTGGCAGCGGCGCGTATGAAGTTGCTCTCTCCACAGGCCCTACTCGCGCGCCTGGACCGACCGTTGAATATGTTGACGGGTGGGGCGCGGGACGTGCCAGCACGACAGCAGACCCTGCGCAACACCATCGAGTGGAGCTATCAACTGCTCGATGCCAGAGAGCAGCGACTCTTCCGCTGGCTCTCCGTCTTTGTGAGCGGTTGCACGCTCGAGGCAGCAGAAGCCATCTGCGCCGGGCCTGACGATGAAGCGGGACAAGTATTGGACGGCGTAGCCTCGCTTGTCGACAAGAGTTTACTGCAACGAGTGGAGCAAACAGGGGGAGGGAGTGAGGAGCAGGACGACCAGCGCCTTCTGATGCTGGAAACGATCCGTGAGTATGGACGAGAGACACTCATCGCCAGCGGGGAAGGGCATGCCGCCCGGCAGGCACACGCCGGCTACTTTTTGCATCTGGCGGAAGAGGCTGAGCCTGCGCTGAAAGGGCCACTGCTCGTCGCCTGGCTGGAACGGTTGGAGCGGGAACATGACAACCTGCGAACAGCATTGCAATGGGCTTTAGAAAGTGGGAGTGCCGAGGTAGCCTTGCGCCTCGGTATCGCGCTGGAGCGCTTCTGGGTGGTGCGCGGTCAGCGCTATGAGGGTTTGGCATTTCTGCAAAGGGCTTTGGCAGGAAGCGCAGAAGTTGCGGCTACTATCCGGGCGAAGGCCTTGCTTGCTGCCGCGCGGCTCGCCTTCAACCAGAGCAACTATGACCAGGGAGAGATACTGGCCCAGGAGAGCCTGGCGTTGTTCCGGGAACTTGGAGACAGGCGAGGCATCGCGCTCTCTATCAATCGACTTGGTGTGGCAGCCTGGAGACGAGGCGATTTTAGATCAGCACGTGTCCTGTTGGAGGAGGATCTCACCCTCTTCAGAGAGTTGGGTGACCGGGATCGTGTCGCCTGGCGCTTTTTAGGGAGTTGGGCAACAAGAGGGGGATCGCCGCCTCGCTGACGCAGTTGGCAGGCACGCTCTTTGTTTCCCAGGGCAACCAGGACATGATCTACCCGCTGCTCGAGCAAGGCCTCTCGCTCGACCGAGAAGTAGGCGATAAGGAAGGGATGGCTGTCGCGTCTCTCCTGCTGGGATGGGTGGCGCTCAAACAGGGAGATAGAGCCACGGCACGTAGCCGTGTGGAGGAGAGTTTGACGCTGTACCGGGAGATGGAGCTTCGGGAGGGTATGGCGGAAGCGCTCTCCATGTTAGGGAAAGTGGAAGCAGCCCGCGGGGATCACGCCTTTGCCCGTACGCTCTATGAAGAAAGCCTGGCGATGGCGCAGGAGATAGGTGACAAGGAACTGCTCGCCTCCGGCCTGGAAGGGCTGGCGAGTGTCGTAGCAGTGCAGGGAGAACTGGCCTGGGCAACGCGCCTGTGGGGAACTGCGGAAGCGTTGCGCGAAGCAATTGGTGCGCCTTTGCAGCCGATTGAACGGGCCGACTACGAGCAGGCAGTGGCGACCGCTCGCGACCATCTGGGGGAGGAGACCTTTGCTTCCGCATGGGCAGAAGGACGCGCTATGACAGCAGAGCAGGTGCTAACCACGGGAGAACGAGCGATTCATCCGCATCAATCTCAGCAGAACCAACGTCTCCTCAAGTAATGCCACGCCTCCGTGTGTAAATGTAAATCCTGAGGTTGACCCACTTTCGTGGCTCTCCGTCATCTTGCTCATCAGCACTTGTCGTGCTCCCTGGTATTGATCCTGATGCCTTGAACAGATCAGTTAAACATTCCCATAGATCCCCTTCAGACTATAGCCGCCGAGGGCTAAGGACAGCTCGCCTCCGTGGTGGATCTCGTGTTCGAGCACATGCCAGATAATCCACTGCCGCGTCCGTTCCCCAAAGCTGCTCCGCTCTGCTTCGCTCAGGGATGTCGGAGGCGAGAACACGTGCCCAGATCGGCGGGAGTCCAGCGGGCCAGGGCCTGGGCAATCATGCCCCAGGTGGACCGCATATTTGGCTCCAAAAACACTCACGCCTCTTTGCTACCCCGATCAGGTGCTATAACAGGGATGTTTAAGCATAGTTATTCGGGTTCTCAATACCGAACCCCTCGGAACGAGCAATAGTGAGCAGCCCCAGATCTGCGGAAACGAAGAGAAAGTCAGGCGGCTCAGCATCAGACGATTGAGCCACTAAAACATCCTCACGCACTGCCAGAGCGCAGGCCAACTGGACAGCATCATAGGCTCGTAATCGGTGTGAGCGACACAGATCACCAGCGGCGGTATACAGCGCGTTGTCAACTACCCAAACACTGTAGGTGTTCTGAACGTCTCGTCGAAAATCATCGATGGTGCTATCGCGCTCCTCACGAGGCATGTTTTGCTCACGCGCTTTGCGGCAGATGCTTGCTACCACCTCGACAAGGGCCGCCTGGGCAATATAAAGTCCATGGCCTTGGGCTGGATCATGAAGCGTTTCGATCCACTCATGCCCTGGCTCTTGAAAATACCGCTTCACAATGGCCGAAGAGTCGAGAAAGTAGAGGGCCATTAGTATGGCCCCCGGTCTTCAATCACCATTTCAGAGGCAGGCTTCCCCCCAGCAAAACGGCGTGCACGTCGTTCACGCGCCTCACGCTCTTCTGGCGTTAATGGTTGTCTTGGCGGAACATGGCTGATTTTGCCTTCGTGATATTGCCTCTCGGCTACCTCACGGGCCGTCAAGGGACGTTTTCTTTGAGATGATGTTTGCAAGCGCTGGATCATGTCATGCAGAAGGTGTTCGGGGTCCGTGCCGCTCCTGGCTGCGGCTGCGGCAAGAGCTGCGTAATCTTGCTCGCTCAAGGTGATTTGGTATGCCATGATAATGCCTCCTCCACTGGATGAAAGCTCCTTCTGTACTAGTATAGCATCTAGAAGGGTGCGATGCTTGAAGGTGGTACTTTGTCCTGTGTGTTTTCAACTGGATCGTTCGCTTTCCGTCCGCAGCAAGCAGCGGTTTCGACGATCCTTTTTCATATATAGAACACCACTTTGATCCAAAACTCATCGTGGGTTGAACACAAAAATGCAGAATGTTGGCGCAATCAGCTCGATGCTCATCAATTTACCCTTGATACGACTGTCACCGCGCAAGCGCTGCTCGCCTACTTTGACAGGATCGTCGAGAGCAACGCCATGTGAGGCGTTCAAAAACAACAAAGAGGAGACAACTGCTCTTTGGCATTCAGCGCAAGGTCATGCGCTGGATTCTGGGCAATCCCTTGATTGCGATCACCATGATCCGGCACGACATCACGGCCAGCTTATTCGCTCCCGTCGAACTGTTACTCGTGGAAAACGAGTTGGGGGATGAATCGACCGTGATCTATGATCTGCCATCCTCACTCATGGTGATCGAACCCAATCCAGCCCTGTTGGCAGCCGCGCGTGTCCTCGACCACAAGTTACAGACGCTGGTGAGCCGCGTGACCGGTGTGGAACTGGATCGGACGCTGGAGCCAGCGTGACCATCACAACTGAAAACTGCCTGATAAGAGAAGAATTTCCTGAACTCTTCCACTGAAGCGTCATCTCTTCAGTTCTGACGAACAATGTTTTCAAAACATCCACATAGAGAGGCATCTTTAGCAGGATTGGTGCGCTTTTCTTTTGAGAGGATATCGACGTGTAGGCCTTCTGTCGATTCCTCCTTGGGGCAAACTATGCTATACTATGGCTAAGGAATTTTCGCTGGTCGATGCCATCAGCTTTGTGACAATGGAACGCTTCCATTTGACTGAGGCATTTGCTTTTGATAACCATTTTGCTCCGTACGGGCTCTCACTTCTGCCTGTGATGAGGAGCAGAGAGTAAACTTACCGCGAGTTCAGTGTATGCGTGAGATGGGTATTAAAATGAACGGATGGCTGTACCTGCTCACCTGCAGACCGCAGGACACTTTGCACAGAGGGAGGGCATGAAGAACCAGCACCTGTCTTCTCCCGCGTCGCTTCATGCTCCGCGCCTCGCGGACTTGGTGATCCGCGCAGGCGCTATTTACCCCATGGCCCAGGATCGCGCGGTCTATCAGGCTATCGCTATCCGCGATGAATGGATCGTAGCGGTGTCGCAGGACCCCCATGGCCTGGACGGGTTGATCAGCGCCGATACCCACGTCCTGGATGCCCCGGATTTGACCATCCTGCCGGCTTTCGAAGACACCCATAACCATCTCATTCTCGCGGCGCAGAATATGGGTCTGGTTCCTGTTGACCGGGCGCATACCCTGGCCGAATTCATCGACTTGATCAGGCAGCGTGCCGCCCAGACTCCTCCAGGCGCCTGGATCCAAACCTCTGCTGCCTGGCATGAGGTGAACCTGGCAGAGGGACGCCTGCCAACCGCGCCTGAACTCGATGAGGCGACGCAGGATCATCCCGTGCTGGTCAGGCGTGGTGGACATGTGGTCGTCGCCAACTCCCTGGCACTCACCCTCGGCGGCATCACACGTGACACTCCCGACCCGCAGGGAGGCACCATCGTGCGCTTCCCCGATGGCACCCCGACCGGCGTCCTCATCGAGCCCCCGGCTTACGCACCTGTCATCGCACTGGTGTCGGCGATGACGCCTGAACAGATGGTCGAGGGATTGAGACTGGCATGCCGGGAATACAATGCCTATGGCATCGGAACTGTCCGTGACCCCTGGGTAGCGCGTGAGCAGGTGCCGGTGTACCAGGCGCTGTGGGAACAGGGTGAGCTGACCGTCCGCAGCAGGCTCATGCTGGCGCCACAGGCCGCGACGCTGGCGGAAAGGATGGCGATCATTGAGGGCTTTGGGGTGCGCAGTGGATTTGGGAACGATCTCCTCAAGCTGTGGGGGCTCAAGTTCGGCCTGGACGGCGGGGCGGAAGGAGGCGCCCTCGACGAGCCGTATGTGAACAATCCGGGCTATAGAGGGCACCTGCTCTGGAACCCCGACGACCTTCTTACTATCATCAACTTCGCGGTGCGCCGGGGGTGGAAGATCGGCACCCATGCTATCGGCGATCGTGCGGTGCGCACACTGCTGGATGTGTACGAACAGGTCATCACGGAGAATCCTGGCCTCAAACCCGGCACCCTGGTGCTTGAGCATGGGTTCCTGGCTGATGCCGGGCAGCGCGCACGCGCCATCCGGCTCGGGGTCCCAGTGACAATCCAGCACCCGCTGCTGTACACGCTGGGTTCGGTGCTGCTCGATGGGTGGGGCGAGGAGCGCACCCGTGAGATCATGCCCGTGCGAGCCTGGCTAGACGAAGGAGCCTCGCTCTCCGCCGGCACTGACCACCCGGTCAGCTCGTTCAACCCGCTACTTGCGCTCTGGGGCATGGTGACCAGGGGCACGCTGAAAGCCGGCATCCAGGGGCCTGAGTATGCCATCGACCAGTATACGGCGGTGCAGCTGTACACCGTTGCTGGTGCCCAGCTCAACGGCGAGAGCCATCTACGTGGCACACTCGAACCGCGCAGGCTCGCTGACTTGGTGGCTTTCCGGTCGAACCCGGTCACCTGTCCGATCGACGGCCTGCCGTCTCTCAGACCCATCTTCACGATAGTGGGAGGTCGAGCAGTCTACGATCCCGAGGCCATGCTTGGCGAGCCGGGCTAATGCGTGTCTTCTTCAGCCGGATCGATGCTGCTCCTCATGTGGTCCTATGCAAGAAAATCAATAACTCGAATGTGAGCCACTAGTGACAAGCATCCAAAGCCTTTTACTCGTGTTCAAGGTTCTCTTTCATCCAGTCGGCGAGCGCGTCGTCCAGCGCCTGCAAGGCGCTCTCGAGGGTGGCATACTCTATGCTTCCTTCCCAGACCATCCCTCCACTGTCCAGGGCGCGGATGAAGGAGCGTTGATAGTCATCGTAGCCAATTTCGATCCAGCCATACGCTGTGACCCACGTCGTCAGGTGCGGGAACGCCTCGTCCACAGGGCGGTTCATGAGCTGCACTCCTCGCGTGTGTAGCTGACCAGCATCTTGACCCTCCTGGTTCTCCCCTCAACACGGCAGGTCATGCTCCGTGAAGAGCCGATTCTTTCTGCCGGGCATAGCGCCAGATGTCGCGCGGATCGCTCATTCCCTTGCTGTGCGCCTCCTGGAGCCACTCGTGAAGCTCATACTTGTTCTGGTAGAGCCGATCACCACAAAAGACATTGCGCCGCGCAAAAGGAGCCGGGGTCGCTTTCCTGCGGTGCTCCAGGACCACGGCGTCATCAAGGTCGACGATGATATCCCCGTACCAGGGGGTGGAGAGTGTATAGGAAGGATCCAGCATCCACGCCGGGCAAGGGACCTCATAGCGCTCGCATAGGAACTCAACCGAGGCAGCGCAAAAAGCGGCCCAATGGCGCGTATGCTCCGCGTCCCGACCGGGCTTTCCCAGCGGTTCGCTGACTAAAGCGGCTCGGGTGTCCCTGGCGTAGTCATACCAGGCGTTCGCGAAGTTCCCTAAAGCCGTCCAGGGATCTTCCCCGGCACAGATGTCCTGGTACGCCCGTGCCATAGTGTACATCGTTTTCGTCATCACGGCTCCCTCTCGCTTTCCGAGCCGAACAGCACATCCAGCGCGGACTGAATGGTTGCGGCCTCTTCCTGTTGTGCGTCGGGCAGGAGATAGCGATCTAACGCTCTTTGGGCCCGCTTTCGGGTGCGAATGCGTGTTTGCGGCAGGAGAATGCGACAATCCGCGATATCTTTATCACGTCCCGCCAGGATTTTCAGCGCGAAAATGTACTCCTTGGGAGGAGCATACACGTGCAGCGGCCCGTATCGTCTCCATAATTTGCCTCTCGGCATGGTAATTTTATCATAGATGAGCATCTGGGTGAGGTAATTGAACCAGTTGAGTGGGAGCGCGTACCTGCTGGCAATAGTTTGTGCAGCGTCTCGCAACGCCAGATGAGCTTTTTGGAAGTCTTCGCCTTCTTCGATCCAGAATATGTCAACATCATCGGTGGTCCGTGGTGCGTTGGCGAGAAGCATCATGTAGGCGCCTCCTATCAGGAGCAGACGAACCGGCTTGACGATGCCCTGGTCCTGTAATGCTGCCCCTAGCTCAGCCAGATAGTGCTCGATCTCTTGTGCTTGCATCCCTGACGATCTCCTGCGTGCCTATTATAGCATTACCACAAGTCAGCAGGAAGGCTGTCTCATGCAAGCACATAATCGAAGGAGCACCACTACATGAAATTCATGCCTGGAGAAAGGGGTAGGCAGACTGCCTCCATCGCCATTTCCGCAGCCAGGGGGAGAGTTTGGGCAGTCAACGGCATAGTGAAATCATAGTCAACGTACCGCTGAGTTTCAAGAAAAGAATTGATAGATCGCTACCTTGATACGGCCTATTTGGCTTGAAAAATACTTCAGTATTTGATACTATGCATGCACGAGATGTTGGATGGGTATAAAGAGAAGTGGAGTGTGGATGGACTGTTATTTTCCGGAAAGTGTGTGAGCATTGAAGAAGAAAAGTGCCACAAAGGGGAGATTGTACGAGTCACGAGACAGGTACACTGCTGAAAATAGGGATGGGTACAGGATTGGAATAGAGAACGGAAGTGATTCGGAGGAGCCTCCTTCAATTGATTTCACGGCAGACCCTGACGTGGTGCGGGTGGTGGTTGAAGGCGAACGTTTGACATATGGACACCTCTTTAATCCGGCTTTTGCTACGGAGATCTCGTTGATTGAACCGTTGCCCCACCAGCGAATCGCGGTCTATGATCATATGCTGCAACAGAGCCGATTGCGTTTTTTGCTGGCCGATGACGCTGGTGCGGGGAAGACAATTATGACGGGCCTCTATATCCGCGAAATGCTGACCCGCCGGCTTATTTCGCGCGTTTTAATTGTGCCCCCGGCTGGACTGGTTGGCAACTGGGAACATGAGTTGCAGCACCTCTTTAACCTTTCTTTCTCTATCGTCAATGGAAGCGATGCGAAGACGGAGAACCCCTTTATTGGGCCTGAAAGCGACCGGCTGATTGTAAGTGTGGATACCTTGCGCGGGGACGCGATGTTCTCGCGTTTACGGAAGACGGATCGCTACCGGCTGGCGGAGGCGCTGGCAGGTATTTCCTCTGAGGATGAGCGCTGGGGGTTGAGCTGGAGTTGCCAGCATTTGCTTCTCCTCACCGCAACGCCGCACATGGGGAAGGATTATCCGTACTATTGTTTGTGGCGACTGCTTGAACCTGATGCGCTTGCGACGATCGATGCCTTTAACGCTTACCCGGTGGATGCACGCTGCCGTCACTTCTTACGGCGCACCAAAGAAGAACTGGTCTATTTCGACGGCAAGCCTATCTACCCGCCGCGCTACTCGGATACTTTAAGCTACGATTTGAATACGGGCGACGTGAGTGAACAGAGCCTGTACGATGAGACGACGAGCTACATTCAGACCTACTACAACCGGGCCGAAGTGCTCAATCGCTCGGCGGCACGACTGGCAATGAGCGTGTTCCAGCGCCGCCTGGCAAGCTCTACCTATGCCCTGTTGCGCTCGTTTGAACGGCGGCAGCAGAAGCTGGTACAACTGGTCGAGGCCATGCGTTCGGGCAAGCTTGACACGACGAGGCTCAAAGAGTCACAGAGGGAACTGGACAAGCAGGGCGATATTTTTGATGAGAAGACTGCCGATGAAGAAGAGGCGGTGAATGACCAGGAAGAGAACGAAGTCGCCGAAGAGCAGGCTCTCGAAGGTGTCGTGCCCACGACGCTGGCAGAGTTAGAGAACGAATTGGCGCAGGTGACCTGGTTGTGTGAGCTTGCGCGAAGGGTGTACGAAGCCGGGAGCGAGTCGAAATTTGAGAAGTTGCGCGAGGTGCTGCTCGATCCAGATTACAAACAGGAAAAGATGATTATCTTCACCGAACACCGCGATACACTCGACTCGCTGGTACAACGCCTGGATGGGTTGGGCTTCACCGACCAGATCGCCCAGATCCATGGCGGTATGAACTACCAGGAACGAGAGAGGCAGGTGGCCCACTTCCGCAAGCCGGTAGAGCAGGGGGGAGCGAAGTACCTGGTGGCGACGGACGCGGCTGGCGAGGGTATCAACCTGCAGGTGTGCTGGCTGATGGTTAACTATGATATTCCCTGGAATCCGGCGCGCTTAGAGCAGCGCATGGGACGTATCCACCGTTTTGGGCAAAAACACCCTTCTGTGCTTATCATGAACCTGGTCGCGGGCAAGACGCGCGAGGGACGGGTGATGAAGACACTGCTGGAGAAATTGGAGAAGATCCGCAAAGATTTGGGGGCCGACAAGGTCTTTGATGTGATTGGGCGACTCTTCGAAGGAGTTTCTTTACGCGACTATATGGAACAGGCCATCACAGGTGACGCCGACACAGTAGCACGGCGCATCGCGGGCACATTGACGAAAGAGCAGGTGGAGGCTTGGGAAGCCAGCCAGAAATCACTCTATGGTAAGGGCAGCGATGGTGGAGCGGTCAAGCGCGAGTTACCACGTCTCAAGGCGACGATGGAGCAAGAGACCTATCGCCGTTTGTTGCCGGGCTATGTCGGTCGCTTCCTGGAAAATGCCGCGCCGCTGGTCGATATTGGGATCGAAGGCGATATCCAGGGTGTCTTTGCCCTCCGCCCGCTCAAGCCGGGGAAGCTTGATTGGCTGCTGCCATACCTGGAACGCTACTCGCCGCAAGCACGCGAGACCTGTACCCTCTATCATCCGAACAGCGAGGACGAGG